>JGI20214J51088_10000176_pt1 | contig 46519 bp, 51 predicted proteins | sample WetSurMetagenome_FD_51088 | JGI IMG/M metagenome (IMG submission 51088) | reverse complement strand
GCTGTAAATGTTAGCATGACATGGGCATCGTTGGAGGGTGTTGTTAATGCCAACAATCAAACAACTACAGTGGCTTTTGAGTATGATATAACGACTTCTTACNAGCATAGCATAGATGCAACACCCGATACTGTAAGCGGGAATTTAAATACCGGTGTGACTGCTTATATAACAGGTTTAAACCCAAGTACAAAGTACCACTTTCGTATAAAAGCAATAAACGCCAGTGGAACAACATATGGAAAAGATACGACCTTTACTACTGCAGGTACGGGAACTACCAAGATCATTTTTAATCCTGATCTGACATATGGTTCGGTTACAGATAATGATGGTAATNCTTATAAAACTATTCAAATCGGAGGCCAGAAATGGATGGCTGAAAATCTGAAAACTACCAGGTATAATGATGGAACAACAATTCCAATAATAATAGGTATAGTAGACTGGAATGAATTGGACTCNCCAGGCTACTGCTGGTATACTAATGATTCAGTTTCATACGGNGCATTGTACAACTTCTACACTGTAAATACAGGAAAATTATGCCCTTTGGGTTGGCGCGTACCTTCTGACGCCGATTGGACCACCCTTATAACCCAATTAGGTGGTGAAAACGTTGCCGGGAATAAACAAAAGGAAGCCGGACTAAACCACTGGCTGACTCCTAATACAGGTGCTACCAACGAAAGTGGTTATACAGCCCTACCAGGTGGGTACCGCCGTACTGATGGAACATACCTCAATCTTAAAAAGAATGGTTACTGGTGGTCTTCTAATGAGAGCTCCTCGGTAAATGCTTTTTATCGTCTGTTGTTTTATGATTCCGGCTTTTCAGAAAGAGGCAATAGCGATAAAAGAAACGGGTTTTCTATTCGTTGTCTGCTGGATAACAACAATTAAAGAAAATCTGGTCCTGGCAGATTAATAAATTTAGACTCAAAAAAACCTTGATATTGTTAAATACCAAGGTTTTATCATGTTAAATTTGTAGCCCCACCAGGAATCGAACCTGAATCTAAGGTTTAGGAAACCTCCATTCTATCCATTGAACTATAGGGCCATTCATCATTTAGAGTTCAAATAGAAACCTCCATTCCCCCGCTTTAAGGCTGGCAGCTATCCATCGAACTATTGGGCCAGTATTAGTTTTTTCAAAAACTCTTTACCACAACCACTTTTTAAATATTTCTCCCTTTTTCTTGCTTCCATTCTGGTTTCAGCAATCTCATTATAAAGTAAAGCCCATGGCCTGAATCCTTTAGTTGATTTTGTTTTTCCCTGATTGTGCTCCTTAATTCGCTTTTCCAGGTTCATTGTAAATCCAACATAAATTTTATCATCAAAACTACTCTTTATGGCATAAATAACATAAGCCATGATGTATTTTTTTTTAAACCTCCATTCCCTGCCTGCCGGCAGGCAGGTATCCATTGAACTATAGGGCCATTTTCAGTCGCAAAAGTATGTTTTTTTTTTGTCATTCCCAATCACATGAATTAGCAATAAATATGTAAGGCTCACAGTGCACGACATATGAAATAAGAAAACCATGAGTAGTCGGACCTGAATAGCCCATTGTGAAAAATAAATTATCTTTGGTTTATTAATTAGTAAAAATAATGAACTGGTTAGATGCTATTATAATTGTTGTTCTGATATTGTCGCTGGTTATGGGGTTTATTAACGGACTGGTAAAAGAAGTTGCTTCGCTGGCAGCTCTGATACTTGGAATCTGGGGTGCAATAAAATTTTCGACTTTTACCGCCGGGAAACTTTATGATTATTTTGATATGACAGGTCGCTATGTTGGCATTATTGCTTTCCTGGTAACTTTCGGATTAATCGTTGTGATCATTCATTTTATTGGGATTCTTGCTGATAAAGTAGTAAATGCTGCTTCTCTGGGATTTATAAACAGGATTTTAGGAATAGTATTCGGACTTCTCAAATCAGTGCTGATTATGAGCGTATTCTTTGTGATTCTGAATGCTGTTGATTCACGACATTCATTCCTCCCTAAAAGGACCATTGAAGAGTCGAAATTCTATAATCCGATTTCAGATATAGCTCCGGCAATTTTCCCCATTATAGGTGAAGGGGGATTTAATCGAAGTTTTGACCGGTTTAAAAAGAAACCAGAAGAGCCGGTTATATAACCCTGTTTGCTATATTTGCAACTCCAAAAACAAGCTTTTATGAATTTTGTTGAAGAACTGAAATGGAGAGGCATGATACATGATATTATGCCAGGTACAGAAGAACTATTAAAAAAAGAAAAAACCAGTGGATATATAGGATTTGATCCTACAGCCGATTCTTTGCATATTGGTCATATGGTGCAGGTTATGTTGCTGGTACATTTTCAGCGCGGCGGGCATACCCCGATCGCTCTTGTTGGTGGGGCAACAGGTATGATAGGCGACCCTTCAGGAAAATCAGAAGAGAGGAATCTTCTTGATGAAACAACTCTTAGAAGTAACCAGGAAGCCATTAAGAGGCAACTTTCCAAATTTCTCGATTTTGGATCAGATAGTAAAAACCGGGCCATAATGGTAAATAATTATGACTGGATGAAGGAATACTCTTTCCTCGGTTTCATAAGAGATATNGGGAAACACATTACAGTAAACTATATGATGTCGAAGGATTCTGTTAAGAAAAGGATTGGATCNGAATCTAAAGANGGGATGTCATTTACTGAATTTTCCTACCAGCTGGTTCAGGGAACCGATTTTCTTCATCTTTATAATAATCTTGGCTGTAAGCTTCAAATGGGAGGCTCAGATCAGTGGGGCAATATTGTAACAGGTACTGAACTCATACGCCGGAAAGCCGGAGGAGAAGCCTTCGCCCTTACCTGCCCTCTGATTACAAAATCGGATGGTACAAAATTCGGCAAAACAGAGTCAGGAAATGTCTGGCTCGATCCTGATAAAACCACACCATATCAGTTTTACCAGTTCTGGCTTAATGTTTCTGATGAAGATGCGGCAAAATATATCAAAATATTTACTATTCTTGATCAGAAGGTAATTGAAGAGACAATTTCAGCTCATAATAATTCTCCGCACGAAAGGATTCTCCAGAGAAGACTTGCCGAAGAAGTAACAGTTATGGTTCATTCAAGGGCTGACTACGAGGGCGCTGTTGAAGCTTCACAGATACTTTTTGGCAAAGGAACCACCGAATCNCTTAAGAAGATGAATGAAAGCACTTTTCTGTCGGTATTTGAAGGTGTACCGGTCTTTGATATTAAAATGGAAATTCTTTTAAAAGGGGTTACCATCGCAGATCTTTGTACGGAGTATTCGCAGGTTTTTGCCTCAAAAGGTGAATTACGAAGACTTGTACAGGGGGGAGGATTCAGTATCAATAAAGAGAAAATTGATAATCCCGATGCTCTTGTTCAGACCGGGTCGCTTCTTAATAATAAATATCTGCTTTTGCAGAAAGGGAAGAAGAACTACTACCTAATAAGGGTTAGCTGAAACTCACCCCCTTCCCCTCTCTACTTCGTAAAGAGGGGAGATCACATGATTAAGGTTCAGACATGATGATAAAATCTTGATCATTTAGAGGATATTTAATTTCACTATTTAAGACTATATATTGAATTATAAAAATAGATTAGTTTCTCAAGATTGACTCATAATGTTCTGTATATCTGCGAATTGCCCCCTCTTTACGAAGTAGAGAGNGGGATTAAGGGGGTGAGTATTACTTAATCAGATCGGCGGCAATGATTGATACATCATCAAAAGTAGAGGGATTATTGTGAGGCAACCCAAGGTCGTCGATCATTTCCCTGATATTTTTTTCTACAGGCTCGGTATTGCTTATATGCCTGATGATTTCATTTGTACCGATGTCCGTTCCATCGGCATATTTTAATTCTGAAAGACCGTCAGTATAACAGACAATCTTTGAAAAGTCTTTTATTTTAATTTCAGATTTTTCCACTGAAGGTATATCATCAAGCATCCCGATACCCACGCAGGAAGTTCTAAGATGAAAGATCTCTCCACTTGATGTATTATAAAGGACCGGAGGGTTATGGGCGGCATTTATATACTCAAGGAGTCTGCTCTTATGATCATAACGGGCAACAAATAAGGTTATAAATTTTTCTCCGGCTGCGTTTGCCACAACAATTGAGTTGAGTTTTTTAACGAGTAGTTCCAGATCTATATCATATGTATAAAGAGCTCTTAAGCTGGCCTGAAAATTCGACATCAGAATAGCTGCTGAAATTCCTTTACCTGAAACGTCGGCAATACAAATTCCTGTTTTGGTATCGGATAGCTTTATGCAATCATAATAATCTCCGCCAACTTCATAGTGTGGAAAGTAAAATCCATTTACAATCACTCTTGGATTCTTTGGCATATGACTATTGTCGGGGATGAGCATTTTTTGCATCTTGGCTGCCAGTTCCAGCTCTTTCTTGAGAGCTTCCTGCCTCAGGCTTTCATTGAAGAGCCTGATATTTTCTATTGCGACAATAATTATACTGGAAATTGTCTGAATAAAATTCAGATGTTTCAGCACAGGACTCATTCCCTCACCTTCTTCCTCTATATCACCAATAAAAACGAAAGCGAGATGAACATTGTTATTATATACAGGAACAATTATGTCTACCCCTTCGAAACCAAGATCAGGAGCACCGAAGAAAATCTCGCAGATTCCTGAGAGTCTTGACTCGACATCAATTGTCTCAAAATGTTTTGGGAAGCCACCGTTTAAAAGACATTCCCAGGTACCGGAATGTTTAAATATCAGGATTTTACCTATACCAAGATTATTTCTAAGGATAAATTCATATTTAGATAAAAGGTCCTCGGTCGGTAGATTCGCATTGATCGATAATGTAATGTCGAGCAATGAATCTAATTTAAATTTGGAAATCTTTAACCTGTCAGCAAAGCCCTTTTTATCTTCCATGGCACCTTTTATCCCTTGACTCTTTCGACATAAGTTTTATCGCGTGTATCAATTCTGATTTTGTCTCCGGTATTTACGAACAATGGTACCATTATTATAGCGCCGTTCTGTACCTTAGCCTGCTTAAGTGCATTATTGGCCGTATCTCCCCTCAGTCCTGGTTCAGAATAGATAACTTCCATCACAACCATTTGAGGAATATCCACTGAAAGAACCGTCTCGGTGTCGGCATGTACGACAATCTCAACACTGGCCCCTTCGAGAAGAAAATCATGATTTTCGATCAACGATTCGGATATATGGATCTGGTCAAAAGTTTCAAGGTGCATGAAGTAAAAGCCCATATCATCTTTATAAAGATACTGATATGGACGCCTTTCAACTCTGGCCAGGGTAACTTTTGTTCCTGACGAAAAGGTATTATCAATCACCCTGCCACTTTTAAGGTTCTTAAGTTTGGTTCTTACAAAAGCAGGACCTTTCCCGGGTTTAACATGTTGAAATTGCACAATTGTATACAGATCATTGTTGAATTCAATGACCAATCCATTTCTAAAATCTGCAGTACTTGCCATATAGATCTCTGTTATTCAATAAATTATATAATTATTTCTGTCTTATTCCAAGTGGGTATAGTAAGCCCTCGTAGCTTACAATCTCACATGAAAATGCGCCTACAAATATATCAAATCGTATCTTAACCGGAACAAAATTCTTATCGGCTGAAAACCAGAAGGAAACATCTTCCTCAGTTTTGAAAAGTCTTCCGGTTTCTGTAACGGGATTAAACTTGTAACACATAATCCGACCTGCTTTGGTTTTTACCTCATCAGTTCCCAGGTATCTTAATCTGATAGGGTACAGTTCATCGCAGAACCATGTCATAATAGTTGTCAATTCTCCTTTTTTAAGATTAGAATCGACCGGAAGTATATGGTTACGGAAATAGTAAAAACAGGAAAGGATATCATGAATTTGTGGCGGGGCAATGTGTATTCCGGTAAGGTCACTGTTAAGAATGCTTGAATCAGCCCTTGTTTTATGATCAAATAAAACAACATTATATCTTTTATAATGTCCCTCACGAATATTTCTGATAGATTTCACAGGCAATTCGGTGATAGGATCCATGTAACTTTCATAAATGTCCAACACTTTAAATAGCGCTTCCGCCATGCCTGTAGTTCTTGCAGATAGCTTTGAGTGCAGTACTTCATTACCATTAAACGTGTCACTCTTTAGTTCAAGAGTTGCTGTTCCGGCGGTAATAAAACCATATTGAATAGCATATATGACTTTTTCGCCCGCTTTGTAAGAAACAGTCTGACTCATTACATTGCATGAGACCATGAGTACAAATCCGGTAATGCACAATATTTTTTTCATATTTCTTCCTCACTCAACGAAGGAATACTGCATATTATTTCCCAAGGATATTTTTTCTTGGTTTTGAAGTTATAAAATCTTTAAGATATAAGGGTTCAAAGTAAGCGACATCTTCATAATTATGATTATTGAATGCGTTGAATACAGGCTGATACATATAAGATGCAGACATCTTAAACTCAGCGGCAAAAATTGCGTTTTTACGATCAATCACATCCCTGCATTTCAATGACCCNTCACCAAAAAAAATGATCTTCTGTGATGCAGGAAATTCGGCAAATGTATCTTTTGTGATTATTTCAGCTGATATATTCCTGATTTTATTCCCTTCTGCATCATAAATGGCATAATAAACTTCCATTCTTCTTGCATCGAGCATAGGACAAAAAAGAGTGTTTCTGTCAGGTCCTGTTCCGGAATATTTTCCGGAGATAATGCCGTAAAACATAGAAAGAGTGGTTTCAACTCCGATCAGTGGTATAGATGCCCCATAGGCAATTCCTTTAGCTACTGATACCCCAATTCGTAATCCGGTATATGATCCCGGTCCTTTACTTACTGCAACACCATCAAGGTCCCTGGCTCTTATTCCATTGTTGCTTAATATTTCCTTTATAAAAATTGTTAGCAGGGAAGCATGTGATTTTGACTCATCGCTTTCACGCACAGAGATTACACCTGTGCTATCACATAGTGCTACAGAACAAAGATTTGTTGCAGTTTCAAGACATATAATCATGTTTTGAAAGGAACTACCTATTTCACCTTATAGAGAACTTCTTTTTTTACTACATCGATCAGGGTGCTGTCAGAAAGTTTTTTACTGATTGCACTGTAAGGAGCAGAAACTACACGGTCGTTAACAGCAATACCCGATAATATTTCGATATATGAGTTATCCTGAATTCCTGTCTTGACATCTTTGGCAAGGGCATATTTTCCATCTGTCAGGAAAACTAATGTACGGATATCTTTTGTGGCCTGGTTCCCTGTGTAATTTAATGTATCGGTACGGGTTGTTACAGATTGTATTGGAACAGCAAGGACGTCAGTTTTTATTTGAGTCCGAATATCAACAGTGGCAGACATCCCTGGCCTGAAAGGGTTTTTTTCACCTGAGTTAACAAGTTTTTGATATGATTCCGGAAGAACCAGAATTTTGACATCGAAGTTGGTTACCTGGTCAGCTGATACTCCCGTGGTTTTTGCGGAGTTTGCGATCTCGGTGACTATACCCTTAAATTTCTGATCGAGATATGCATCTACCTCAATTAAAGCTGTATCTCCGAGTTTAACCCTCGGGATGTCATTCTCATTTACCTGTACCTGTGCTTCCATCCGCGACAGATCAGCTACACGCATAAGGTCGGTACCAGCCATAAGATTCGTTCCTGCAACTCTTTCACCAAGTTCGACGAGAAGCATTGAAACGGTACCAGTCATTGGTGCATAGATTGAGGTCTTGGTAAGGTTTTCATTTGCATCCTTAAGAGAAGCTTCAGCGCTGGTTATAGCAAATTTTGCGGCATCAACGGTTGCTTTTGCAACTGTATATGTTGCCTCAGCCTGTTCAAAATCAGATTTTGAAATGGTTTGTTGATCATATAACTGTTTGCTTCTCTTGTATGACAGTTCGGCCTGGGTAAACTGGGCTTCAGCCTGAGCACGTCGTGCCTGAGCTGAGCTGATCTCTGCAAGCGATCGATCTCTCTGTGAAATATAATTGTCGGGCTTTATTCTGAGCAACAATTGACCCTTCTCTACATTGTCACCTTCCTTAACTGTAAGTTCAACAATTTCACCTGAAACATCAGGACTTATTTTTACCTCTTTCTCAGGCTGAATTTTCCCGTTTGCGGTAATTGTTTCAACAATTGTACGTTTTTCTGCATTTTCAACAGCAACTTTAACAGTCAGTGCTTTACCAAACCATCCTGCTTTCTTTCCAACAACTGCAAAGATGATCAGAACCAGTACTATGGGGAGTAAAATCTTAAGTATCTTATTGTTTTTCATGTTTTTGAATCTTATAATTATTGGTATTACAAATCATTAATTGAGCTTTAGTGGTAGTCCTTTATAGAAATCGAGAACCTTTGTTTTAAAAACAAATTCATATTTTGCCTGTGCCATATCGGATTGCGCTTTAAGGAGCTGTGTTTTGGCAGCATTATAATCGACAGGAGTAACCATTCCGACATTGAATTTCTGTTCGGTATACCTGAAAGATTCTTCTGTCGATGCAATTGCCTTGATACTTACGTTGAATTTCTTAAGCGATGCAACGGCATCTGTATATGCCTGCTGTATGCTCTTATAAAGCTGCTTTTTGGTCCCTTCAAGATTATACTCGCTGATCTCAACATTTAGTTTTGAGTTTGAGATATTTTTATTGACCTGCCAGCCATTTAATATCGGGATATTTAGAGTCAGACCTACTCCCGGACTTTTACTGGTTTTTAATTGGCCCACGAAGGATTGGTCTCCCGGAAGATTTGACGGCTTTGAATAACGTGCGTTATAAGAATAATTTAAGGAAAGCTGTGGGCTCCTGCCTCCCTTTGCCATTTTCAGATTAAATTCGCTTGCCGTCAGTTTCAACTCCGAGCTTTTTACTTCCGGTCTGTTCTTCTGAGCTATTGCAAAAATATCATCAATATTACCCGAGACAACAAAGTTTGGATCAACGTTAATTTCAGGAGCTGTTACTTCAAAACCCGCCGGAGTTTGCAGCTCAAGAAACTGGGTCAGTGTCAGAACTGAAGACTCAAGCAGGTTTTTCTGCGTAATCAGTGATAGTTCTTCCTGGGCTGCCTGAGCCTGGATCTGGAGCAAATTTCCCCTGGCAACACTGCCCGCGGTAACAAGTTTCTGAGTTTTCTCAATCTGTTGAAGGGTGATATTGAGCTGATTTTCGTTTGCAGCTACCAACTCTTTGTTTAACAGTATCTGAAGGTATGCAAGCGCAACATTAAGAGCTACATTATCGCTGATATTCTGCAGATCCTGCTGACTGGCCAGAACCTGATATTTATTTTTCTGGATATTGTTATAATTTTGTAATCCATTAAAAAGTGACATCTGACCTCCAATGTAGAAATAATCAGATGAAAGAGTCTGATTAATATAGGTGTAAGTACTCTGATCGAGAGCACGACCCGAGGAGATTGAATGTGAGGCTTGTCCGTTCAATGTCGGCAATGATTGAAATTTTGCCAGGTCCAGGGAATTCTTTTGAATATCGGTCTGGATTGCCTGTTGTTTAATTGTTATATTGTGTTCAATAGCGTATTTGATACACTCTTCCAGAGACCAAACTTTTTGTTGTGAGAAGATTAATCCATGTGAAGTGAAAATGCAGACAAGAATTAGTATTAAGAATTTTTTCATATTTTTTTATTTGGTTTTTGAACATACCCTGTGCTTACCAAGGTCAATTTGTAGACTATTAACATTTTAATGTTTCAAATGCATTTGATACTTATCAGAACAGAATTCTTCAAAAATTAAGCTTACGAAGATAAAAAATATCTAAGACAGAAGAAATTATTTTTTCCAAAAGTACGAATTTAAGCTGCTAATTATTAGTATTCAGGCCTCTGGACGGTATATTTATATCTTTTCACATCAGATAAATTTACTGATTTACAGATATTATCATTCTTTGTAGTACTNCGATTATGTGTTTATTTTGAACCTATTCGTATCATAAGATGTTACATTAAAGTTCTGATTTTAGCTATCTTTGCGATTAAAAGAATATTAATTATCTATTAAAACTTAATCATATGACTAATAATGGATTAAAGCTTGAACCGGGAGTGATATTTGGCGATGATGTGAAGTCACTTTATGATTATGCAAATAAAAATAGCTTTGCAATTCCTGCTGTGAATGTTGTAGGGACCAATTCAGTAAATGCTGTTCTGGAAACTGCCAAGGCTGTTAATTCTCCGGTAATTGTCCAGTTTTCAAACGGAGGGGCTCATTTTTTTGCCGGACAGGGTCTGTCGAAAGAGAATCAGGTTGGTGCTATCGCCGGCGGGATTTCCGGAGCACTTCATGTTCATAATGTCGCTGATTACTATGGAATTCCCGTAATCCTGCATACCGACCATGCCGCACGAAAACTACTTCCCTGGATAGATGCATTGCTTGATGCCGGAGAAGAATTCTTTGAATCGAACGGGAAACCTCTTTTCAGTTCCCATATGCTTGATCTTTCTGAAGAGCCTTTAAAGGAAAACATTGCAACCTGCACTAAATATCTTGAAAGAATGAGCAAAATCGGAATGACACTCGAGATAGAATTAGGAGTTACCGGAGGTGAAGAAGACGGAGTTGATCATTCAGGAGTTGATAGCTCCCGTTTATATACTCAACCTGAGGATGTCGCTTTCGCTTATGAGGAACTTCTGAAAGTAAGCAATATGTTCACAATTGCAGCTTCATTTGGGAATGTTCATGGTGTATATAAACCGGGAAATGTTGAACTTAAGCCAATAATTCTGAAGAATTCCCAGGATTATATTATTAAGAAGTTCAAAACAGGTCCGAATCCGGTAAATTTCGTTTTTCACGGTGGTTCTGGTTCAGAAAAGAATCTAATCGCAGAGGCAATTAAATACGGTGCTGTAAAAATGAATCTTGATACCGATATGCAATGGGCTTTCTGGGATGGTATAAATAAATACTCAAAGGAAAAACAGGGATACCTCCAGAGTCAGATAGGCAATCCGGAGGGTGAGGATAAACCTAATAAAAAATACTACGATCCAAGAGTATGGCTCAGAAAAGGAGAGGAGACCTTCATTGCAAGGTTAAAAGAGGCATTTGCAGACCTTAATGCATTGGATCGGTGCTAAAAAAGTTAAGCCCCTGTGTCCCGCCTAAGCGGGACATCTCCCCTGAAGGGGAGCTAATTCTCATATTATTATAGAATTAATCCCGCTTAGGCGGGAGCAGGTGGGCAAAAAAAGCATGGGCAATGGGCATACCTCATACTGAAAGTTGTTAATAACATAAATGAAAGGCAATCAGCCAATTAGAAATTAGCTGTCTTTTTTATGTTAAAAACTATTTCCTGTGCTTAGTATCCTGAAATCGGGTTTGTTTAATTTAGCTGTCTGAAACAAAGTTTACAGGGTTGAGACATTCAATTTATAAAGAAGACCGGTTAAGGAGGACTAATCGTCTTTCCCTGATGCTTAATAACCGGGAATTGAGAGCTCTCGGTGTCTACTGCAACCGTTACCGGGTAAAAAACAAATCTGAATTTCTGCGTGAGACAATTATGAAAGCCATTCTGAAAAGATTCGAGGAAGAACATCCAACCTTGTGGGAAGAGAATGATCCCACGCTTTTTAACCAGAATATCACATAATAACATTTGGATAATACCCGCCTTTTTCTAATTTTACAAATTCCGATATAAAATGATTTGAGAATTTGATAATTTATTTATCATTCCAACGTATATTTGTATGAAGAACAGGGGATTATCTCCAGATAATTTTTAAAGATGTATCCTGACAGCTTTGTAAATATTCCGACAAAGAGAACGCCATGGATTATCCTGGGGCAGACAAGGATATTTATCATGGGGCGATCAATACCTGAAAACCCGAACGATTTCTATCGGCCGGTTCAGGAATGGATATCATCATATGTAAAGAATAATACTGATAAATCAATAATTGAACTTGGATTTGAATATATTAATACAAGTTCTATTAAGTGGATTTTTACAATTCTGCGAGAGTTGTCGGAGATGAAGAATATAGTTGAGAATGCCAGTGTAACATGGTATTATGAACATGGCGATGAGGATATGTGTGAATTGGGATTTATTCTCCGGTCGCTCGTCGAATGCCCTTTTGTGGTTGTTGAGGTTGATGAAATGAATAGGGCCAGATATGAAAAGATCTTATCAAAACCCCAATGACCGCCTTCTGCAACAAGTTTATCAAATTCTCTTGTGGATGATCAGTTTTGAAAAAAATTTCTAATTTTGCAGCTCCTTTTGTAGAACACTGACCCATGGTGTAATTGGCAACACGTCGGATTTTGGTTCCGCAGAGTCCTGGTTCGAGCCCAGGTGGGTCAACTAAAAGAGCCTGCATATCAAGCAGGCTCTTTTCATAAATGAAATATTTTTGATCCAAAATCAGAGACCTATATATTAGAAATCTAAATGTGGTAACTATGAAAAGACTTAGCTGTATCATAATCAGTGTTATAATATTCTCAGCTGTTGGATGCNTCAACAATTCTGCAAAGAAAAGCACACCAAAAATCTCATCAGATTTATTTGCTATTGAGGAAGGCTATGTGGATGTACATGGTATAATGATATACTATAAATCATTTGGAAAAGGTGACCCATTGCTGNTTCTTCACGGTGGTCCGGGAGCTTCTCATGATTATTTTCTTCCGTATCTCCTTCCGCTTGCACGAAAAAACCGGCTGATATTTATAGATGAGCGGGGATCGGGTCGTTCACAGAAAGTTGAGAATACATCAGCTTACACTGTAGATAATATGGTAGAAGATGTGGAAGATGTACGTAAAGAACTGGGACTGGGAAAGATTAGTCTTTTGGGGCACTCATGCGGCGGTGTACTTACCCTGGCCTATGCTCTCAAGTACCAGGAAAACCTTTCGCATCTTATCTTATGCAGCACTTTTTATAGTACAAAAGAGATGAATAGAGTTTTGAGAGATATTAAGGAGAAAATGACGCCGGAGTTGAGGCAACGTATTGATAAAATGGAGAAAGAAGGATTGTATGGTCATGGCCTGGATTATGAAAAGAACCGTTATACTTCACAATACATGATAGCTGCATGGGGCGAAGGTTATTTTCCCTACCTGTATCGGAACCATCCTGATGCCAATTATGATCCTGTGGCAAACGGTAATATGGCCTGGGATGTATACAGGGAAATGTGGGGATCGAACGGAGAGTATATAATTGATGGTAATCTGATATCCGCTGAATATGGAGACAAGATTAATACCATCGTTGTTCCTACTCTGATAACAGCCGGTGACAATGACGAATGCAATCCATCACTATCAAGTGAAATGAATGAAAAGATAAAAGGATCACAGCTTATTATATTTCCAAAAAGCGGACATATGACATTCGTTGACCAACCGGCACTTTTTATATCTGCAGTTGATGAGTTCCTGCATCCTGTGAAATGACAATGGATTACGCTATCAATATTAAGAAAGCTATTTGCCTGATTTATCCCTGGGGTGTACTACATTGTTATCGATCATAAAGCTGTCGGGATATCCTAATGAGGCAAGCTTAGGATAATACTTGAAAATCTCCTCCCGGGTCTGAAACCCTGTAATAAATACGATATAGTATTCCCATTCTTTAATAATCTCTACNGATAAGCTTAGTCTGTTTCTGATTCTTCGCTGTGCCCGCAAAGCCTGCGATCGGCTATGAAATGTGCCAACCTGCAGATTTATAGTAGTATTTTCTCTCGAGGGTTTCACAACTTCAGCATCTGACAATTTCATTTTGTCCTTAACTGTCAGAGAGGTATCAGCCAGTTCAGTGACCTGAGGCTTAATGTCTTTATCCTTGATTGTTTTGAGAGAAGTATCAGCCAGTGCAACATCCTTAGATTTCACATCCTCTTTTTTTGTCCTGAAGACCCATAAATCTTTAATTCCCAGAAGACCAAGTGCCGGGATAAGGCTCTCAATCTCCTCAAGAGTTTTGAATCCTGTAATTCGGACTTTAAAATAGTCCTCAGAGAAAACAATAGCTATTGTATTATTAAGCAGATCAGAAAGTCTTTCTTTTAATGCCAATGCATTTGACTCATGATGGAATGCTCCTACCTGGATAACAATATCGGGACTGAGATCCTGTAAAGACTTTGGAGAGTGTTGATCATAGGGGTATACCAAAAGATTAGGAGAAAGAAATATTATCAGGAGACTCAGGTATCGAATGTTCATAACTGACCTGTCAGGTGATGTTTCTTATTATCAATATCTCAAAGTTATACTATTTTCATTAACAGATATTTATATTTAGTAAAGATATTTTAGAAATCTGAAATAGTATTNCCTGATTATTTTCCAGATCACTTTATCACTTATGCAACATAATAAATACATTATGTTCAATTGATGAGTATTTTTTAAAAATCAGACATCAGTCTTCAAGGTCACTTACAACCATAAGGGCTTAAATTGAATTCGTCCCTTTAAAAATGCCGGAATTATTAATTTCGACAACTCGTCCTACATAAATTAATTTGCCTGCTGTCAATCCTGAAATAGTTGCTCTAGCATGTGTATCAGCATTAATCGTCATCGAAACATCATAAATTCCGATCTGAGAAGTTATTGTAAACCANAGGGAGAAACTTAAGTTTTTCAAATTCTTTGTTATCTTAAGGCCACTCACTGTTCCTTCAGCTGTTGCACCTCCCAGACCATTACTTCCGTACAGACTATTGGAGCCGGTTTGTAAAACTGCCCTTAAAGAATCGACCAGAATAAAATTCACATTTGACATTACGGGACTTCTGTTCCCATACTGATTTTCGAGATAATCAGCTTCGAGGATAAATCTTTTATTTAATAGCATCGAGTCAATGACTTGAAAACTGTAAAAATCTTTATCCCTCTTAGCTTCCTTTTTTTCCTCACGCGATAATTTTCCGTCCTGAGAATTGCTATAAACAGAGATAGAAAACAATCCGATTGCCAGAAACATTTTTTTGAAATTTAAAATTGAAGTTTTCATAACATTCAGATTAAATTATTTCTGATGTTATTTCAAAAATGATGCCATCCTGAATGGAAAATATTCTTTGATAATATGTTAATTATCATTCCTGAGAAATAAGCCTTTACTCGCCTGAACTGTCGCTTTATTCAATCTTTATTTAATTATTGCTTAATTAAGATTGAATTCAGATTAAAGCCCAAAGCTTTGGGAAAAATATGATTACTCCAACCGTTATCGCGACCACAGCAGCAATAAGCACTGCTGCAGCGCTATAATTTTTTGCTCTCCCGATCATCTCATCAAATTCAGGATTAATTTTATCACTTAAAGATTCCAGGGAGGAATTCACTAGCTCAGTTATAAATACCATGCCTATAACAATGATTAATAATGACCATTCAGAGATATCGATCTTCATAATTAGTCCCAGGATGACAGTTGCACTGGCAGAAAACAAATGAATTCTGGAATTATGTTCAAACTTTAAAAGTGTCCCTAATCCTTTAAATGCAAATCTGAAACTTTGAAGTCTTGATTTCAGTGAAAATTTTTTTGAGTACATATTCATCGGCAGAAACACTAATCCTTGAGGCACCTGACACTTAATCCGTACTTTTTATTTCTGTGGTCCGTAAAGAATCCCGCCTCTGCGTAATACAGACCGGCATACCATTCTTCTTCATCAGAAACTTTTGTTGCGGACCATATAGCAGTGTAAGATAATACAGTAGCAAATGAACCTTCAAAATAGCGTACTCCTGCCGGGAGGGCTGTAAATCCTGTTCTGTTATCGGCTCCTTTATTAGGTGAAAGCCAGTGTGCCGTACCCGATTCCTTTAATTTGCCACCTGCTTTAGCTGAATCACCTAAGAAATCCCTGAGGGTCCTCCATTCATCAATTCCCGGAACATGCCAGCCCTCCGGGCAGAGTTTTCCCGTAGCTATCGTAAAACCATTGTATATTGCTCCATAAGGATCCCTGAATGATGCTTCATCATTGTTGTACCAGCAATAACCAGCTGTCGTCAGATTACGCCAAGCATCATCTTCTTTTGTGAGAGGAATATCAGTTCCGTCATTAAATTGTGTTGTTCTGAGGTTTTCAGCCATCCATAACTGATCGCCGATTTTAACAGTCTTATAAATATTTCCTTCAACATCAGTTACCGGATCAGGCAGCTTCGGATCCTTCCTGCAACCGGCATTGAATAGAGTAAAAATTGCCAGAACTAATATTAAAGGGGAGGTCCTTTTTTTCATTTTGCCAGTAAATCTAATACGCAAAGAGTATAATGCTGATAATTGCATTACTTACAGTTTCACCTTGTCAGTCAGAAATTTATAAGTTTCTTGTTCAACACTCTGCCAGTCTTTCGATCTGATATATGAAGCAATGACATGTGCTCCTGTATCGGGGAAAGCCTGTTTTTGTTTCAATTCAAGCGGAGTGCCCAGTTCATCGAACATTTTTAGCATAGCAGGTACTGATACCGTATTATCCTGTTCTATTTCATTTTTGAAATAATAACCCATAAAGACAGGACACTTAATTTTTGAGAAGACTTCCGGCTTCATTGTATTACTAACAAGATTCTGAAGTGCAACAAGTGATTCGATTCGGTAGTTAAGCTGCCAGTAATTAGCATGTATCGTGCTTTCCGGCTCAGATTTTTTAACTGATCCGCCAGAAACCAGCCTGGCAATCTGTAGTCCCCATGGTTTATCAAGGATTACCGCTGTTTTATCAAAGAGTTTAATACATGGTGAATACAACACTATTGCTTTGATTTCCGGATGCCTGGAGGCAAGATAAAGTGTCAAAGCTCCGCCTGCGGATGTCCCGATCACAATAACTTCCTCGCCTAATTTTTTGGTAATAGCAAGAGCATTTTCAGCCGAAGCTTCATATTCTTCTGCATTTAAACTAATCATCGAGCTATCGCCTTTGTCAATGCCATGTTGGGATAACCTTGAAAGGTACAGGTTAGCATGGAATTTTTTTGCCAGGTCCCTGTGTACAGGATCACCTTCTGCCTGACTTGCTGAAAACCCATGTAAATACAGGAAAGCAAGCCTGGTTTTTTCCTTTTTAGATGAATCAGCCCATATTATCCTCGCCTGATTATCGGGTTTGATTCCCTTTATCGATTTTTCTGCCTGTGCAATATTGTTCTCAAGTTCATTCAGTGAAGGTGGAAGATTGATCTCGTGAATAGTAAAATCGGGTTTTGATGGTCTGGGTCCTACAGAGTAACCTATTAAGAGAACCAGAACAATTCCTAAAAACCATTTTAAAAAAGTTTTCATACCTTACTTTTAAGTTCTTAATAAAATTAAGCAAGAGTGAAATATAAAACAAATATATGTGAGATTGTCTTGACCACATCTGACAAAACAATTTACTTTACTCATATATTCCAGTTTATTTTCCCAGACTACTTCCTTCACTGAAGTTCCCTGGGTTTTTCAGAGACTCAAGCCGCACGTTTATCTTATTAATATATAATCAATCTTGAAGTTCATCGGGATTCAAAATCGGCAATCTGCTGTAGAATTCTTAACCTAATAGTATGGAACATTTATTCTTTTGGGAACCAGGGCAGGAATGCACTGGTTTTTTCAATGTACTCTTTGTACTGTGGTTTTTGTTCTTTCAGGCTTTTTTCCAGTAGGGCAACCCCCGACACCTTAATAATCATACCAGTCATTAAAAGAGATCCTAGGACTGGGAGATAGCTTCCTGAAGCCAGACATAAAAATCCATATCCCCACCATATTGAAGTATCTCCGAAATAATTTGGGTGGCGCGTATATCTCCAGAATCCTTTGTCCATAACTTTCCCTTTATTCGCCTTATCTGCCCTGAACCTTGCCAGTTGAAAATCACCCCCTGCTTCAAAACAAAAGCCAACGATCCAGAAAAAGATCCCGACAAAATCGAATAAGCCTAAAGAGTTATTCTGCTTATAATACTGAGCTCCCAGAAGAGGAGCAGATATGAGCCACATAAGGATCCCCTGCAGAAGGAATGTTTGGAAAAAGCTTATCCACCAGTATCTTTTTTCTCCATAATTCTTACGAAATTGTTGATAGCGGAAGTCTTCTCCTTTCCCGATATTCCTCCATGCGAGGTAAGCAGATAAACGCAAACCCCAGAGAGCTACCAGAATCATCAGGATTATTTTCCTTGGTTCAAATCCCTCGGTATTAATAGAGTAAAATGCGCCTGATATTACAAAGCCGAGACCCCAGAAAAGATCAACAATACTGACATTTTTGATGATGACGCTGGTAATCCATAGCATGATCATCATAATCAGTATTATCAGTAAGCCCTGTAAATATATATATATGAAACTCATTAAATAGAGTTTTAGTCATAGAGTAGGGCAACAGATGCAGCTCCAATGCCGGCATTTGCACCAATAATAGGAGAAATATTAACGACCGATACTGGTTTTTTATGGGTCAGGTTTTCCATTTTTTCAGAATACCATTTCGCAGCTTCGTCATTATTTGCATGGAGAACAATATAATTCCAGATAATTTTTTCCTGGCTTATCCTGGTGATGTATCCCATCACTTTTTCCATATTGGCCCGCTGATTGAAAGTCTTGTCAAATACTATCGCTTTTCCTGTTTCATCAATTGAAACAATCGGATTAATATTCAGTATACGTGCTATCAGTCCCCTGACTGCTGAAACCCGGCCTCCCCTGACAAGATATTTTATTGATCTGACACTTACAAAGATCTTTAGATGATTACTCCATCGTTCCGCCATGTTGACAATCTGTTCGTGAGAATATCCTGCTTCAATTGCCTGGGCAGTTCTTAAAACCAAGAGGCCGAGGGCTCCTGAGAGATTTTTAGAGTTAATTACATTAATTGGTTTGTTGAACTCCTTACTTGTTGCAAGAGCAGCTTTCTGACTGCTGTTAAATGTACCGCTAAGCTTGTCGCTAAGATGGATTGCGATAATAGAATCATAGTGAGAAGCGAGATGAGAATACAGATTTGTAAAACTCTTCTCATTTACCTGTGAAGATTTTGGAGAATCTTTATTCTCTTTCAGCAGAGTATAAAACTGTTCAGGCTGAATTGTTATTTTATCGAGGTAATGATTTTCACCGAAATTAATATTAATCGGGAGCATGTTTATCTGGTAATTATCGATAATTTCCTGCGAGAGGTCACAAGTAGAATCTGTAACAAGGGCTATTTTCCATTTTCTGTTATATACTACCTGGCTTTGCCTTGCCATATCATCGGCTTTCTGGAATGCAAGTGTACCTGTATTCCTGAGTTCATTGAAAAGTCCTGCAGGGTCATTTGTATGTAAATGTAAGCGCCTCATCTTGTCAGAACCGGCAATAACAATAGAATTTCCGAACCTTTCAAGGATTTGTAAGATAGATTTATTATCGATAGAACTGTTTTTTATTAATGCTTCAGTACAGTATCTGAATTCAACAATTTCAGGGATTGACTCCTCTATTTTTTCAAAGAGAGAAGTTTCGGATCTCACCTGGATGAGGTCCTTCAGATTTCTGTTTGTAATAAAATCAACGATGCCTTCAACAAAGAAGACAAACCCACGGGCTCCGGCATCAACAACATTTGCTTTTGCCAGAACAGCGAGCTTTGATTTGGTAGCAATCAATGATTTATAAAGGATATCTATTGATTCTAAAAAAAGCTGGTTNAAGTCGGTTATCCGGTTTCTGTTGTCGTAGATATAATTTGCCCAGTCTTTTATTACGGTAAGCATAGTGCCTTCAACCGGGTTAGCTACTGCCTCGTATATATACCGGATAGAGTTCTTTATGCTTTCGGCAAATTGTTTTATGGTTATTGATTTAAAATTACCGGTTTCAGTACTCACGCCATAAAGGAACTGTGCGAAGATAATTCCCGAATTTCCACGTGCATTTATGAGTGTGGTTTCTGCAATCCTGTCGAAAGTAACCTTATAGGACCTGTGCGGGTGAAGTGAATCAACTACTGCCCGGATTGTTGAGGCAAGATTTGTTCCCGTATCACCATCATTTACCGGGAATACGTTAATTTTATTAAGTTCAACCTGATGCTCAATAACTTTTCTGGCGCCTGCAATAAAAGTGTAATAGAGTCGCCTGCCATCCATTTCATTAAGTGGTACAGGTGTTAATAACGTCATATATCGTTAGTTTACAAATGTTTTGCAAAAGTAATGATAATAATATTCGTAAATAGAATGATGATATATTATATCTAAACAGAATGGACAGGGAAATGTTTCAGAATTGATTATCTGAAATTTATAATTTTTTTGTATACCCGTTCCCTTGTTTCGTCGGGTGTTGGATTCAATTCTTCTGTTGTGAATTTGCCATTTTTCAGGTCGATCCTCTCAAAAACCATTAAGTACAGATCAAATATTATCTCAAGGCTTAACTGATATCTTGGTTCCAGCAGGGGTCTGATCTCCTTAATTATATCATATGTTTTTAACCTGTATTCATCAGCGAGTAAATAATAATGATGCATCAGGTTCCGGAATTTGTCATCAACCGGTTTTCCCTCAGCAAATTCGCTTAACATCTTCCTTGTAAGGCCATTTTTAATAATCAGATCATCTGCGAAATAACTTAGGTTGTTCAACTGATCTTTTTGAAAGTCTCTTATAATATGGACAGCGTAACTGAAAATAGCACATGGAGTGGCTGCCCATTTAACATCAAATTGCGGTGGTTCATAATGGCCATGTATTTTTTGGAGACTATTAAGATGGACGAAGATAGAGGCAGGTGCAACAGATGCTCCTCCCGCATACTCAAGAAAAGAATCGAGAGTGGGGAAACCATCATTATTAATATCGAAGATCATTGATTTCGCAAAAACTTCCATTGGCCACAATGGAATTCTGAATCTCTCAATAGTCTCTTTAAGTTCCCCATGAAGGGGATTACATTCTTCAGAAACTATGATCATCTTCAGCCAATCTTCAACATTTGCAATAAATTCCATTCTTTCTCCTGGGGCAATCAATTTGTTTTTTGCTTTATGATTATCAATAAGATCATCGATTGCACGCATGAATTTATAGCAGATTTTTGCTGCACAAAACCTGTCTTCATCCCAGAAATTGGCGGCTATAAGAATATTTGGATGATCCTTGATCTTATTAAAGTCAATTGAATTAAATATTTCTAAAAACTCGTACCTATGTGAAATCATTGATATTAATCTGTTATTTTCAAAAATATTAGTTTCGCAGGATTCTTTCAGATGTCAGTTTAGCCGAAAGAAGAACATTAGGTATCCCATTGCCAGGATGTGTACTCCCACCAACGAAATACAAATTTTTATACCGACTGTGCTGGTTGTGAGGTCTGAAATATCCCATCTGCAGGAGGTTATGTGCAAGACTTCCAAAAACAGACCCCCGTGTAATATTGCAGNCACTCTCCCAATTTTCAGGTGTGAATGAAATTTCAAATTTAATATGTTTTTCGATATCTTCCAGCCCGAGCTGCTGAAGACGTCTAATCACTGCCAGTCGGGTTATCTTTTTCAGACTGTCCCAATCCTGGTTTTTCATTTTATCAACATGTCCGGCACCCACAATGAACGAGAGTGTATCCTGATTTTCCGGGGCCGCAGATGGGTCAGTTCTGGCCGGAGCATGAACATAAAAACTGGGATAATCGCCTACTGATTTGTCAATGAAGATTTTATCAAGACCTTCACGGAATTCGTCCGACAGGAAAACACTGTGATGTCCCAGTTGAGGATAGACCTTGTCGAGCCCCCAGTGAAAGCAGATTGCAGAACATGAATATTTTCTTCTGTCGAGCCGTCTCGATTTTGCCCTGTCGGGCAAAAGTTTACGATAGACATATGGAAGATCTGCATTTGCCACAATAATATCTGCATATATCTCTGAGGAGTCTTCCAGTATAATACCATCTGCCTTTTTCCCTGAAACTCTGATTTGTTTAACAGGTTTATTGAAATTGAACTCAACACCTGAAGCCCGGGCTGCGGATAATAATTTATCAACCACACTATACATTCCCCCTAATGGGAAAAAAGATCCTTCAGTAAGTTCTGCAGCCGGGACCATTGAGAATAACGCCGGAGAATCAAATGGACTCTGACCGACGTATATGTTCTGGAATGTATAAGCCATCCTTAAATGTGTATTGTGAAAAAACTTTTTGGCATATTTCCAGTTCGAGATATATGTTTTGAGTTTTATCAGCATTCCTATATTCCTGAAATTAGCAAACTGAAAAACATTATCAAAATTACGTCCGATAAGCTTATTCATTCCTATCTGGAAAATCTCATAACCATTTTTGACATATTTTTCAGACCTGGCAAAGCTTCCCTGTTCCATCTTTTCATGCTGAATCTTCATTAACTCTTTATCGCATGAGAAGGTCATAACATCATTATTATCGAAATAGATTTTATAAAGGTTTTCCAGAGGAATTATTTCGTCATTTTCAAATAATGGAATACCGAGAGAATCAAATATATTCCTATAAATATCAGGCATCAACAGCATGGTTGCTCCAAGGTCGAATCTATGCCCATCGCGGACCAGCTGACCACACCTACCCCCTGGCAACGAATTTTTTTCATAAACAGATACGGCATATCCCTCTCTTGCCAGGTAAATTGCAGTTGCTATTCCTCCGATACCTGCACCAATTATTACTGCCGATTTTTTCCCGGTCATGCCTATTTGTACTTTTTAATAATCCAAAATTTTAACTAAAGACTTGTAATAATTTAATTTGTCCCGTTTTCAGTGGTGAAAATAAATATTTTCCTCTGCATCAATAATAGAGTTTCTTATAATTCAGTAGCTAGGTTTAAGAACAATTTTTTTGTCTTCATTAACTTCAAAAAGCCATTTTTCGAACGCTGGCGATCCAAATTTTCCAATCACATTATTAGAAAACCCATAACCTTCTGTTGGTTTTCCCAGATGGTCTGTTTCCATTTTGCCATTCATGTTTTCGTCGTGATAATATCTGACAGCATATTTTCCCGGACTGAGGTTTGGAACAGAAACAAAGCTCATATTATCTTTAATTATGCATTTTTCCTGAGCCAAAACTTTTTGATTTGAATCAAAAAGCTGTAACATAATAATCCCATTGCTGTTCCTGAGTTCAAGAATCTCTATATCGAGCCTGAATTGGGAATGAGCAGCGTTTGATAAACTAATCAGAGAGATGAAGAGCAGTGTGAACTTATTCATAATTAAATTTACCTGATAAAAAGTAGGGACTGATAAAAAGTAGGGACGTTGCTTGCAACGTCCCTACCAACGAAATATAACAGTCCGATGGATATTAAAACCATCATCCAGATTCAGATTATTTTTTCAGAAGATCACGGATTTCTGTAAGAAGAACTTCTTCTTTCGATGGAACGGGTGGCGCTGCAGGAGCTGCTTCTTCTTTTCTTTTAGCAGCAAGAATTGCTTTAATAACAAGAAATACAGCAAAAGCTACGATCAGGAAATCAAATGTTACCTGCAAAAAATTCCCATAATTCCATGTAACAGCTGGATGTGTTGCATCCACTGCGGCTTTTAGCACGAGTTTCAGATCAGTGAAATTAACACCACCAATAAGCAAACCGAGAGGTGGCATAATAATATCGCTTACCATAGAGGATACAATTTTCCCAAAAGCTGCACCGATAATGATACCAACCGCCATATCAACTACATTGCCTTTCATTGCAAAAGACTTGAATTCATCTACTAGTTTCATAATTTCAGGTTTAAGTAATTAATTATTAACAGATTTGAATGTATAAGCGAATCCTATACCAAGTATTTCTTTAAACTGTACTAAAGATCCGATAGATGTTGCTACCCCGTTTCTGGTGACAGGAACTTTTATTTTATCATCGTAAATAAGTTGGGTATTTATATTGGCAGAAATAAATTTGTTCACTTTAAATGCTATTAGTGTTTCCCAGTTTACTACAACATTTTGGGGCTTCTTCAGATAGTTTGAAAACAGGTCAATCTTTGTTGTAAATGTAACATTTTTAAGTAATTCGTTCTTAAAGTCATTCCTTGTGTAGATAGCTCTGAAGTACCCTCCAAACTCGCTTAATGATTTCTGACCGGGCTTTACTCCGAAGGCACCTTTTTCGTAAAGTTGTTTATTGGTCACCAAGGTTAATTTTCCGGTCAGTGGTGCAATGAATGCACTGAAATGATCAGAAGGCTTAAAGTCAAGACCAAGTGCGAGCAGTAAATAAGCAGGAGAAAAAGAATCAGAGATAGTTTCCTTAGTTGTCGTTGTGCCTGTATCTGTATATTTGTACCCAGTGGTAATCTGGGTCCTGAGATTAAATAATGCCGCATAATAGAAGCCTTTAAAAGCCTCGTAACCGTATTTTGATAAAAAGTCGAATTTATCGTCGGTTTTCCTGAAATCTGTACTTCCTTGTTTCAGAACACCATATCCCAGATCCAGGGAATTGACCCACACAGATTTGTCTCTTTTGTAGTTGGCATAGGCGCTTAGCATTCCATTTACTGCAAAGGAATTCTGGCCTCCTGCAGCCCAGTTGGTCAGCGAGGTTTGTGAGAGGTTTAATGCAAATACTCCCCCCTTTTTCCAACCTTGAATAGAATCAACCTGCTGAGTTCGTAGAGTCTTTTCGGCATCAGTGACCTGGCTGAATGCCATTAAGCTGATTCCTGAAAACAGCAACACTGTGGCAAAGAATTTTTTCCTCATCATTATTTAGGTTATTAAATTTCTTAATCAATCAACGAATTCAGGTACAATTAAACTGTTTTGTAGAACATTAATTTCTCAAAACTAATAAAAAACGACTATTCTAAAAAACTTTACTATTTATTTAGAAATCCACCAGGAAGACTGTAATTCATTATGTGTTCAAGTATATGAATAAAATTATAATTTATTTGATTATTTTAAGTCGACAATGAAAGTTAAACAAAACATAAATAAAATTGTTTAAAAGAGGTTAATCTTTTTTGACTTTCAAATCTGATTGTCAAAAATGACAGGGAATATTTATTTCTGAAACTGAAAACCTGAAGTCTTAATTGTATATCGGACACAAGATTTTTTAATTATTAAGCTAATGAATATTGCAATTAAACCGGTAAATTGCAGTACTTTTTTTACATTTCTGAAATTTCATACTATGGACAGAAAAGAAACTTTTACGTTGCAAATTAATGAAGGCTATGCCTCAAAAGGAGATTCCATTGTATTGGGTGCCGCTATGCTTGATGGGGAACCAGTTGCTGGGACTCAGGTGAAGATACCTCTTAAAACAATGAACCGGCATGGACTGATTGCCGGGGCAACCGGTACCGGTAAAACAAAAACACTCCAGGTGATATCCGAGCAGCTTTCAGAAAGGGGCATCCCGGTACTTCTGATGGATGTAAAAGGAGACCTGAGTGGTATTGCAATGCCAGGTGAGAAAAAATCATTTATTCTTGAAAGGCACGCCAAAATAAATCTTCCTTTTGAAGTAAAAGGGTATCCGGTTGAATTGATGTCTCTTTCACAGCAGGATGGTGTACGGCTGAGGGCAACAGTGTCTGAATTCGGCCCTGTTCTGCTTGCACGGATTCTCGATCTTAACGATACCCAGGAAGGAGTTTTGTCCCTGATATTCAAGTATTGTGATGATAATCAGCTCGCGCTTCTTGACCTGAAAGATCTTAAGAAAGTTCTGCAGTATGTAACAGAAGAGGGGAAGGCGGCAATTGAAAAAGATTATGGGAAAATTTCCACTGCTACGACAGGAATAATAATGAGGAAGATAATTGAGCTTGAACAACAGGGTGCGGACCTGTTTTTTGGAGAGCTTTCTTTCGATATGAGAGATCTTTTGAGAGTTGATAAAAATGGTAACGGGTATATTAGTATTATACGGCTTACCGATATCCAGGATAAACCAAAATTATTTTCAACATTCATGCTTTCTCTGCTTGCTGAGATCTATAGTCAGATGCCGGAGAAGGGAGATGCAGATAAACCTGAACTTGTCATTTTTATAGATGAAGCTCATCTCATATTCAATCAGGCAAGTAAAGCACTTCTTGACCAGATTGAAAACATAGTTAAATTAATTCGTTCCAAAGGTGTCGGGATATATTTTGTGACACAAAACCCAACCGATGTCCCGGATGGAGTTTTAGCCCAGCTCGGACTTAAGATTCAGCACGCACTCAGAGCCTTTACAGCAGTCGACAGGAAAGCAATTAAGCTTTCAGCTGAAAACTATCCTATTTCAGAATATTATAAAACCGATGAGACTATTACAAGCCTTGGTATAGGTGAAGCTCTGGTCACTGCTCTAAGTGAAAAGGGAATTCCAACTCCGCTGGCCGCAACTATGTTAAGAGCTCCCGAAAGCCGGATGGACATATTGACATCGGATGAAATCGCATCTATCAACAGAGCGTCAACTCTTGTTCAGAAGTACATTCAGGCGATCGATCGTGAAAGTGCTTATGAAATACTGAACAGAAAAATATCTGATATTCAGAATGCTGCTGCTGAAGCGGCTAAACAGAAGGAATGGGAGAGCGGGAGAAGGGGAGATGGGGAAATGACCCAAACCAGAACTCCTTCACGCACATCTTCAGAATCTATTGGCGGTTCCCTTCAAAAAGATGTCGTTAAAGTTCTGACCAGCGCCTCATTTATCAGAGGCGTGTTCGGAATTCTTAAAAAGGTAATGTAGATTTTATTATCTTTTCATCTTTATACTGTCGACAAGATATGATGAATCACCCCGCCAGAAAGCAGGTGCATTCTTCTGTCGGTAATGTACAATTACCGGCTGTCCCTGAAGAGTATCAAATTGCCTGATAAGCGATTTGTTAATAACAGAAAAAAGAAATTTTTCTGAAGCAAGTGGTACTTCCCTGTTACTCGATATGCTGCTCAGGATAATTTCCCCTTCATAGGTTTTGAAAATTGCACCTTTATGGGAAAACTTTTGCAGTAACCCGGCCCGGTAGCCTTCACTGTAGGTATAGAAATATTTAACATATATGATGGAGATCACCGTAAGGACAATGACAACTATAACCCATCTTAAAATTTTCTTTGCCGTATTGACAAACCCTGTTTTTACAGGAGGTTTCGGGGTTGTTTCAATCTGACTCATAATAGTTGGTTTTTATGGTTTAAGTTATAATTTGCCGGTTATCTGGTTTTATTAATGTTTATCTGATAGTGTTATAATACTATTACCACAAAGTTAGCAAAGGATTTACAAAGGGTCTCAAAGGATCGTCTCTTTTCTTATCCGGTTTGCATTATTCCCTTCTCTTTGCGTACTTTGCGAAATCCCGATAGCTATCGGGACTTTGCGAGCTTTGCGGTTAATGGATTTAGTTTTATCATATCTTTAGCCGTTGATTAATAGATATTTAACTTCTTGAAAACAACCATAAATAAATCACAAACCCTGCTCGAATTCCTTTCTGAGCAGCATCCCGATTCACCAAGGACCAGGATAAAAAAACTATTGCAAAGCGGAACAGTAAGGGTGAATAATAAACCTTCAACTTTGCATTCCCATCCCCTTAATCCAGGAGATATTGTTGAATTCAGTGGTAAAGTCGGAATAGCCACCAAAGCCAGTCTTCCTTTTCCGGTTCTGTACGAAGACCAGCATGTGATAGTAATTGACAAGCCTGCCGGAATCAATACATCAAGTATCGATGGTAGTTCAAGTATTCAATGGATTATATCTGATTATTTAAAGAATGTGAGTAAGGGAATAATAAGAACTTACGTGGTCCATCGGCTTGATAAAGAAGTATCCGGAGTGCTTTTGCTGGCAAAATCGGAGAAAGCGATGGACATTATAAAGGATAAATGGGAGGAGACAGAAAAGCATTATTACGCTCTGGTTGAAGGGACACCTGAAAATCCCGAAGGCAATATTAAAAGCTGGCTGAAAGAAGATAATGCAATGAAAATGCATTCTGTAAGTGAAACCGCTGGAGGAAAGTTTGCCATCACCCACTACAAAACGATCAGGGATTTAAATAATTATTCCCTTCTTGATGTAAGAACAGAAACAGGACGTAAGAACCAGATAAGAGTTCATCTCTCAGATATGGGATGCCCTATTGTAGGGGACAGGAAATATGGCGCTTCAACAGATTTCATCCGGAGAGTCAGGCTTCATGCCTGCTCAATCTCATTTCCTCATCCAGTATCGGGAGAAATGATTACTATTGAATCTCCGATGCCTGAAGGTTTCCTGGTGCTTAAACCTAAGAATGAGAAATATAAATAGGATTATTTCAATTTTATTGCTGTTATTTTTCTCCCGCTGCAGTAAAATATGATCTGAACGATGGATATTTTCCGAAAGGTTTTATCGTATCAGGAGCATTTGGGATAATTTTAAAACGGTCAATGGAGAGTTCTTTATCGTGGCTCAGATAATTCGCTAAAAAACTGATCTGAAGTGTTTTCAATGAATCAAGTTTTGCTTCAAGTTTTTCGGTTCCAATGAAATTCCTGCATAAAAGTTTGATCCCTGTATTACTTGCAGACGATGCTGTGGATGACTTCGTGTAAAGATATTTGATTAATGTACTATCAGCCACATTTTTAAGATTTTTATCAGCATTCTTATTGTCTTTGGAGTATTCTTCAAGTGTCATCATATAAGCAAGAGAATCGACAGCAACAGAGCTGTTAATGCTATAGTAAAAGTCGATATTCAGACCTGGTTTCTTGTTAAGTATGTCGGAAATTATATCAACTGATTTAAGATTTTTAACATCAGGTGAAGGGTCGCTGAGATTAAGCCGGATTTCCTGCAGGGAAGCCGGATCGACTTTGTAAGATGCTGACAACAGATTAAAAGGAGAAGTAGCAGCTTTAATGAACAGGTTACCAATTATTCTTAAAACTATCTTTCCCAGGTTCTTTACTTTCACATCTTCACCCTTTGATTCAACAGGGGCTTTCAGGTCGATGATTCCATCTTTATCTGACAATATGCCAAGTGCAAGTCGCAAGGGCAGGTGATACTCAACTTTTCCTTTAATAGCTTTGTCAAGAGTGAACTTCCGAAAATACAAACTGTTATTGCTGACAAATGATTCGGGTCGGATTTTATTGTCTGTTTTAAAATTCATTATCCCCCCGCTAACGGGTAAACCAAAATAGTGTTTAAAATAAGCATCCACTTCCTTCATCCTGAACTGCCCTACTGACATATTGAGGTCAAGATCTTTGAGATTGGCTGGATTAATGAGCGCGTTCATGGTGAGAATCCCTGTTCCGTTGAGCCCGGCACTTAAATTGAAAGTCAATTTACCTTCACCTGCTTTTGCGGGAGTGCTTTCGAGCTTAATGTTGTCTATCGTGTAGTCGAAGGGATAGCGAAGAGTTTTATCGGAAAACTGAATCTTTCCTCCCGATATCTGAAACCTCGAGAAAGTGTAAGATCCGGTACCCGCTTCAGAAACAGTATCGGATTTTATCTTAAGAGTATCAGTCGGGGTGCCAACAGGTGGTTTAATCAGTGCAAGCCAATTGTTGGTAGAATCGAACATCTCAAAAAATAAGTATGGATCAGTTATTCCAATGTAATTCAGATCGAGTTTACCATTATCGGGTTGCAGGGAATTTATGTCAACAGTCATTTCCTTAAAAGATAATATTTTCCTATTAAGAGTATCTGATAAGGAGCAGTCATACAAGTGATTAATTCCTTTCAGAAAAAGTTGCATTACGCTTCGCATATTGCCTTTTATCTGCACGTCGTTAGACAGATACCCATGTAACCCGGAAATATACATATTGCTTTTCAGATATGGCTCTATTATATCAAGGTTGAGGCTATCGAGTTTCAGATTCAGCGAATAGGTGCTATCGGCCTGATTTATTTCCAATTTTGAACTCAGCCCACCTCCGTCGACAAATCTGAAGTTTACATTCAGATTTGTGGAATCGCTATTCCATGTGAAGCCAGGAATCAAAAGATCAAGTTTGTTCATAGCAATAGTATGATTCAGGCTGACATCAGTGTATTTCACATATCCTCTGCTTATCTTTATATTATTGATTATATACTTCATTGGTTTTGAAGGGAGTGTATCTATTACAGGTTTCTTTGTATCGGGAGCTGTGAGATCAGAAAAGTTAAACTTATCAGAGTTCTGCAGTACTTCCACAAAAGGATCATCGAGTGAAATGCTTTGAACGAAAATCTCATTCTCCAGTAATGGTAAATATTTGAGGTTCACCTTAAGCTGCTTGAAGCTGAGGAAGACCGATTTTAAATCCGACTCATAAAGTTTGACTTCATTGATACGGAAGGTACCTGTGAAATAATTTATCCTGATCTTTTTTATCTCGAGCTTTCGACCAATAATCTCGCGGCTGTGTTTTACAATATACCAGCGACCAACGCGGGGCACTGTAAAAAGCAGAGCAGCTATAAAAAGGCCAATTCCAAGAATTATTTTGTAGCGTTTTTTCATGTGGAATGTTTTCATATTCACAATCTGCATAATTTGTTTAAAGCTTCATCCACGCCGGAAACAAAGAAAATACTCCTGCCTTTGTTAGTTTCGCGTATATAATCGTGCAAACTTTTACTCTTATACTTTGAGAAATCTCCAACTATTGCCAGTTTAAAACCATAAGTTGAGAATTTCTGAAGGATCTCTCCGGCAAAACCGGTATGAAGTCTGAAGAAATCAGGATTGATATTCCGTTCATTCAATATAATACTGTAGCAGTCGTTTGCTCCACAATCGCCCATCAGATCGAGCATTTCCTGTACCTCGGTTATTAAGAGGTTTTCATCAGCCAGTTCGGCTACTACAACATTTTCAATTGTGCGGAAATTCAACATATTTAATTGAATTAAATGAGTATCGTGAATCATGCATATACCCTCATTGATTTTCAAGCGTATTTGGATTCTATATGTATCATTACAGATAGTCAAAATTGATTAAAATTAACTCTTGATTAATTATTATGATCGGAAATGTATTCCATTACTATTGATTTAAGAATATTTGCAAATTTAACATAAGGGATCTCTGTTTTAGAAAAGTACTGTGGTCTTACTCCTTCAAGCAGCGTAATTTTATCAACGGGCAGATTTATTTTTCCTGAATATATATACTTAATATTCTCATAAGCATCGCCTGTGCGGCACACAAACTTTTTATAAAATGTGAATTCCTTCAGATCAAGGTCCAGTTCCTCCTTAAATTCACGCACAAGAGCCTTTTCAGGGGTTTCACCTGCTTCAACATGCCCACCGATAAGATCCCAGTGATCGGGAAATGGTATCCCTGGTTTATTATCACGAAGGTAAAGCAAAAACTCTCCTTTGTCATTTTCCAGAATAATTGCTGCTATTTTTTTCATTAAAAGAGATACAGATATTTTACATGCTAAAATTAGGGGGAATTTTTTATTAAGCACAAATGACTTCAGGATTTTTTGCCCCCCTTTCCCCCTGAAGGGGTCTAATTCGGCGATATTTCCATTTATTCTATTTAAACATTAAACTTCGCCTCTCCAACAGAATAGTATCTCTCCATTTGCCGTCAAGCTGTGCAATTTTTTTCCTTTTTCCTATTACTCTGAATCCAAATTTCAGATGAAGTTTCAGTGTTGCTTCATTCTCGGGAAACACGCTCGAAAATAGTGTCCAGATTCCATTTATTTCAGAAGACATAATGATTTGTTTCATCAGCCCGGAACCAATTTTCTTTCCTCTGAAATCGCTGGAAACATAGATACTTACCTCTGCAACTCCACGGTAAACTTCCCTCGTGGAAAAAGGGGTTAAAGCTGCCCATCCGACAACAATTCCATTCTCTTCTGAAACAAATCTCGAATGACCAAGATGCTTTGAATCCCATTCACGCCACGAGGGAACCTTCGTTTCAAAAGTTGCATTCCGGGTATCAAGCCCCATTCTGTATATTTCCAGAACACTTTCACTATCATCCTGAAGCATTTCTCGTATCGTGAGCATGATTAAGACTTCTTCTGATAAACGATTATAAAATTTTAAACCTTAGAACTGTCTTTAACCTATCAGCACTCACTCTCCTTGCATCCGACAGATATATTTCTCTGTGTTTTTTTGACTCTCTTGCAAAATTGTTATCCACACAAAAATCCTCCATTCTTTTGAAGCTAAGAGGTTCATTATCGTAACTTCCTAGGTGTAACATCTGAACGCACTTCCCCTCTTCAATTGAATTGAAGATAACATTATCAAGCAAGGGATGAGGTTTCTTTTTTTTAGTTAAGAGTATAATGTCCTCTGCAAATTCAACATTGACAAAATCGGGCTGTCGGATCATGAGGTTAAAAATAAGTGAGCTTTTATCAAGTGTCGCTGCAGGATTCTTTTTAGCTTCTTCGGAAATATCCCATACTCCCTCAAGAGGATATACTGTGTAGTCAAAGTAACTTTCGGGTGCAAGTCCTTTTTTAGGCGACATTTTCACAGCGTAAGAAAGTGAATACAGTACTCCGATATAATCACCAAATGATTCATCATTAGGATCCCCTTTACCTTCGATGGAGAAGAATTTGAAAGAAGGGACTTGGATGTATTCAGGTTTTGACTTAGGCAGATAGAGTTTTTTTTCGGCCTTTTTCCATTCATGTGCCATAGAGAAGAAATAATTGATTTAAAAATAGGGTTTATTCTTAAATTCTTTCCAATACGGATTAGATTTCGTAAGTATTACAGGGAAAAGCCTTCCAAGTTCTTCGGTTGAGAATGTATCAAGGTCCTTTTTCATAGCAACATGTTTTCGTTGGAGCAGGAATCGGTTGTGTAGAACAGAATCATTTGATGAACCAAAATCAGTTGATTTTTTCCACTTCAGGCTTGATTTTTTTAAAAAGGATCATATACACATTTCTTTTTCTGATCGTCTTTTCCCTGATCCAGATCTTTTCTGAAAATAGCGTATCGATTATCTGATCGCTCTGGTTGTATATATTTGAGAAGAGAATATATTCTTCTTTTTCCAGGTCAGCATCTTTAAATGACTGAATATCATCCGTAAGATCGGTCAGTTTAAATGAAGCAATATTTGGGAAGAACGATCCGACTGAGCCCGGCGAAATTTTTTTAGTTTTCAGATAATCCAACATTTCATACCTCACTGAATAGTATGGCCAATGTGCAGGCGTGGCGTCCCATCCTTGTGCAATTTTATCGGGATAAACCAAAAATGCCCCACTAAAAAGAAGTAAAAATACAGGGATAAAGATAGCATATCTGAATTTAGAATATTTCATAATCCAATATATTACAGCTATAGATACAGGAATAATTACAGGTAAAAAATATCGATGTCCGAAGGGATTTTTATAAAGTATTACTACCGGGAATATTACTATAAACTGACAGAGGGCGATATAAAATGTGGTTTTAAAAAATGGATCAAAAAGTATTTTCTTTCTTAAGGAGAGGAAGAGTATTGCACAAAGTATTATCCATATGCCTATGCGGCCATAATCAATTAAACGCCATGCTACCAAACCAATGTTTCTGATTATTTCGGTAACCGAGGCAACCGTTGAGAATTCCCCCCATTTTTTTGAAACTGTATTGTGGATAATCCAGTGTTTATGCAGGTAAAAACTTATTAGGAAAACTAATAATGCAATTAATCCTGGCACATACGGTAATATAGTCTTTATTGTTAGCCCTGGTTTCTTTTCATGACTGTTAAGAAGACCGTACAATATGACACCAAACCCACATAGCGATCCTCGTAAGCTAGTCATCATTAATACTACAAAGGCTACTGAAAGAGTAAGATATTTTTGTTTATTTATGCAATTAATGCACCAGAGAAAAAAGAAGAGCTGCGGGATATCTAAGGTGACCATCGACATTTGTGAAATCAGAGTGGGATCACAAAGAACAAATATAAATATCAAAAAAAGGGTAAATTTCTCCTGCCCGGAGTCTCTTAGATATGAATCAAGCTGAAAAAGTATTCCAAAAATAAATGGGAACATAGCCAGATGAGAAACCAGTAGGCACTTTCCGAAAATTTTCCACAGTATTGCAATATACATCCCAACAAAAGTGGGGTGGCCTGTAGCATAGGTATCCGGCACAAAAAAATACCTGAAGTTATTATCATAGTACCAGTTAGCAGGAATTGAGATCTGGGAAATAGAATCCCAGAAAAAGAATTTTTTTGCATTAAGCAGTGTAAAACCAAGAGATATCACAATAAACAGAATTGTTCTGTTTATTCTTTTATCTAAAATTTTATAGATCATATAATATCATGTTCGCAGAACTTCTGCAAAGAATTGTTGTACTTTCTTCCTGTCAAGTTTACCATTGGTTCTGACTCCGCTGCAGACATCAACAGCGAATGGCTGAACTTCCTCGATTGCCTGTCTGACGTTCTCCGGATTAAGTCCACCAGCCAGGAACACCGGGCATTTTGATCTCTCCCTGATCTGTCTGCTGAATTTCCAGTTATGCACTCTGCCTGTACCTCCGAGCTCTTTAATTTTTAATTTAGGGTTGCCACTATCGAGTAGTATGGCATCAACTTTTCCTGAGATCTCAAAAGCTTCTTCAACCGAGTTTTCATCAATCACATGGATCACCTGAACAATTTTAACTGCAGGAAGAGCTGTTCTTAACTGATTGTATGTACCTGAGGATAACGAATCCACAATCTGTATCGTATTTGTTTCTGTCCTGTGATGATGTTCAATAATTTCATTTACCGTTGTCTCGCTGGTCAGCATAAAAGTTGCTACCGGAGGAGGAACAGTTTTAGAAATATGCCTGATTAGTTCATCAGAAATAGGCCCGGGGCCACTTGGCATCTTACCTACAAGCCCTATGGCCGAAGCTCCGTATTCAATAGCCATCCGAGCTTCTTCCTCACTGCTTATGCAACAGATTTTAACCCTTGTAATCACTTTTCCTGTTATTTCTTAGGAGTGATCTGCATATTTGCAAAATCACCGTCGGAATTATTTCCAACCCAAATACCGATTTTCCCGCTTGTTCGTTTGTTGAGTGTTTCGACAGTCAGAGATGCCTCTTTACTGCCATTAAAATATACCGTAACCACTGGATTTTCAACCACGATTTTTGCATGAAACCACTCATTTCCACCTGCAGAAGGAATTACAGCCTTCTCATAGATGCCTGGGAATTGTTCTCTGAGTACCTCCCAGGTTTTATCTGGTTGTGAAACATACTGAACTGCATGGACTTTCCGGACAGGATCGGAAGACTGGAAATTGAATGGCCGGAAATAGACGGCATCAAGAGTAGAATTGTCAACGCCATGAAAAGCAATACCAACGAAGCTTTGCTGGTATTGATCTTTTCCCCTGATATCGAGTTCGATGGTTCCGTTAGAAAATTCAATACCATTGATCCAGACTATTCCATCGTTTTCATTTTTTGAGACCCGTATGCCTCTTTTGTCCTCGTCATGAAATGTGATTACTTTTCTGTTGAATATTTCCAGTTTTTTATTTTCATGCAAGGAGTATAAGTCATATTTCACAGGAATAACCTGAGCTGATCCTGAGAATGATATTACAAAACCCAAAAGAAGAATAAGGCTTAACCGGTCAATTTTAATTGGTTTCATATCTTATAGGATTACTGTATAGTACAATATTTCACCAAGTTAATTATTAATTTCCCGGAAAAGAGGATCGGAGTATTTCTCACCGCATTTTAAACAATTATCCTTATGAACACTTAATGCAGCCCCACATGAAGAACAGGTCCATCTTTTTACTTCATTAAGAAGATATGCCTCAACACCTTTCTCTTTTATAATCCGGAGATTTTGAATTAACCCCGTTTTGTATTTGGTCCGGTATCGTTTATCAATATGTGTTATTTTATGACAGGGAAACTGATCACATTGGAAACAGAATTTTGAGTTGGTCTCATTAAGTAATTCGCAATTCCTTATGCTGCAGTTGATACAATGACTGATGTTTGAACCTTCAGCAGACATACATCCAGTGCATTTATTCCTGGTTCTCAGGTAAGCCCTGCAGGTACCACAATTAATTCCGCACGGGGCAAGATGATATCTTTCAAAAACAACCATGGTTATAATAGATACTAAGTTAAATCTTATTCATCAACTCTTCTATTTCTGAGAGATGCAATATCAAATGTCTGGGGAAATCGATTATCATAGAGTTCAAAGTTACGACCTGGCCCGGGCCTGATATCCACTCATTATTCAGATAATCGGGATTGACATTTTTAATAACATGGATAATATGTAAAAGAGAGTATTTCCATAATTGAATCAGAGTAATCCAATCTTCGTTCTGATAAGCCTGGATTTCTATCCATTTATCATTATTTCCATAAGTGGCGTAGTTTGGAAAAACTAGGGGTGTTGGTTGATAATGTAGATGGACGATCCTGTGTGTGTTGTTTGTGGCAGAGTCAACCATATGCCCGGTAATCTGTTTAATTGTACGGTTCTGCGTGTTTCTTCGTCCGGAGATAACATCCTCAGACAGACTTTTTAAAACTGGCTCCCATGATGTTATTATTTCTGTTAGTTCGCTGCAAATCTGATCAAATTCTTTCATGATGTTTTATTCTTAGTATTGAGAATTTTAACCTCTATCTCATCTTTTCCCGATGCCTTTTATTTCATTCATAAGATCTTCGAGATAATCTGTCTGGAGTTCCTGTATTTCGAGCAATTTCTTATTCTGATGAACTATCATGTGATCAATTTTTTCACTTAAGAGCTTAATTTCAAGCTCAGCTTTCAGGTTTATTTTATAATCATTTTCACTTCGTAACCTGTCTTTTTGTTCTTTCCTGTTCTGACTCATCATGATTATAGGTGCCTGTATTGCTGCCAGACATGAAAGGATCAGATTCAGAAGGATAAACGGATAAGGATCAAATGGTTTTGTTACCAGCATCCAGATGTTGATTCCCATCCAAACCAGAATAAATGCAAAGAAGATCATTATAAATGACCAGCTTCCTCCAAAGGATGCAATTTTATCTGCCAGTTTTTGCCCGATTGTAAGAGTCCCTCCAATTGATTCTTCAATATTTTCAGACAGGACCGAATTGTTTTTTATGGCATTCATGACATCTTTGTCAAGTTCATTTATCTCCCCGGTTTCCTGGGTAATAAGTGAAGAGAGATAATGTCGTCGGTAATGGTTTAATTCGTCTAATGAAATGTGAGAATCTTCATCAAACGCGGGATATTCTGATTTTATAAGTTTGAAGATACCTTCGCGCAGATCGTGCGCTTTTATCTCTTCTCCTTTTTTAATTTCCTGGTTGGATATGAAGCTTTTCATTTTTATTTATATGTATTTGGATTTATATCTGAATCAAAACAGATTGTTAAATGCCTTTGCTACCAAAAATGCAGCTGTTGCAGCTGTAATGCCAATGAGGGTAACTTTCAATGCACCTTTCAGGAGTGGCTGTCCGGTAACTTTACTTTTAAAATAGCCAAACATGAACAGACATATTACTGTCAGTATAGCTGAAACAATTAATCCCTGGTAGGGAGTGCTGGTAAAAAAGTATCCCGACAACGGGATGAGCCCTCCCAGGATGTACGAAATGCCAATAGTAGCTGCACTATTCCTTGCCCTGTTCACATTTGGTTTCTCCAGGCCAAGTTCATATTTCATCATGAAATCAACCCATTTGTCCCTGTTCTTTGCAAGCTCATCGGCAATTGTATTCTGAGTCATTTCATTTAATCCGTATTGAGCAAACACGAGCCTTACTTCTTTCTTTTCTTCTTCAGGGATCTCATCTATTTCATCGTATTCCCTTTTCAATTCCGCCTGGTAATGTTCCTGTTCTGTTTTGCCTGCAAGGTATCCACCCAGCCCCATCGCAATGCTTCCGGCAACAATTTCCGCAATGCCAGCGGTTATAACTATTGAGTTGTGCTGTACGGCTCCACTCAGTCCCGCGGCTAAAGCAAAAGGAACAGTCAACCCATCAGACATTCCGATTACTATATCGGTGATAAATTCCGAGCTTCCAAGATGTTCTTCTTTATGAACTGCTGCAGTTGTTCTCATAAATATAATTTTATGACATGTATTTAGATATTCCTGACACTTTGAAATCCGGGTTTTTCAATAAGGTATACGATTCCGAGAAAAACTAATAGCAGGAGTGTATGAAATACAATCCGAAGAATATACAAATCAGGTCGGATTACTGAACTTAAAGCGAATAGAAGAACTGAGAGCCCCAGATAACCGGCAAATTTGACAAGATTATATTTAACCGGAAAATATATCTGACCTATAAGGTATGAGAGTATCATCATAGCCCCATAACAGATAAATGTTGCCCAAGCTGAGCCATAATATCCGTAAATCAGATGTTCTGAACTTAGTGGTATCCACCAGAAGTTCAGCACGAGTGTAATTATTGCACCAATCAGTGATAACCATGCTCCCCATGATGTTTTCGCAGTAAGTTTGTACCAGATCGAAAGATTATAATAAACCCCCAGGAAGAGGTTCGCCATCATAAGGACAGGAATTACTCCTTTACCTTCAAAGTATTCTTTCTTTCTGACGAGAAGTGGCATTATGAAATCGTCGAGATAAAGCATTGTCACAAGGAAGATAAGTGAAACGATAATTATGAAATAATCCATGATCTTTGCATAGACTTCTTTAGCATCCTTTTCTTTAGCCTGGGCAAAGAAGAAAGGTTCAGCAGCATATTTGTAAGCCTGTATGAAAATCGTCATCAGGATAGAGATCTTGTAGCAAGCGGCATAAATACCGACCTGAGAAGTTGCAATGTCTTTTGGTAAGAGGTACCGGAGTAAAAGCCTGTCAAATGTTTCATTTACTATTCCGGCCATTCCCGCAAAAAGCAGAGGAAAGGCATAGAGCAGCATTTTTTTCCACAGGTCAGGATGAACTTTCCACTTAACAGATGAAATCTCTGGGAACAGCATGACAATTGTTAAGCTGCTTGCAACCAGATTTGAAATAAAAATATATTCTATTCCCCAGTCGGGTTTATAAATTGAATTTATAAAACGGCCCAGGATATTTTCAGGATAATGGCCCAGTATAAATGGGCACAATAACAGGAAAAACAGGTTAAGTCCAATATTAACCGAGATATTTGTCATTTTGACCCAGGCAAAACGGATAGGTCTGTTAATTGCACGCAGATGTGCAAAAGGGATAGCTGAAAGTGCGTCGAGGGTCAGGATCCAAGCAAACCATCTGACATATTCCGTATGAGCCGGATAATCAATCCATCGGGCAATATCATGTGAGAATGATAAAACTAAAATCAGGAAAATAACAGATGTTATCAGAAGTGAGATCATCCCTGTGCTGAACACTTTCTCCTTTTCCTGCTCTTGTTCATTAAATCTGAAAAAGGTTGTTTCCATCCCATATGTCAGAACAATCATAAGGAATGATGTATACGCATAGAAAACAGCTACTGTTCCATAATCTCCTGAATGGAAAACATATGTGTAAAGAGGTACCAGTAAATAGCTTAGTACACGGCCCAGAACACTTGGGATCCCATAAATAGCGGTTTGGCCTGCCAGACGTTTAATTGCTGTCATGCAGTCAAAGGTAAATAAAAGAGAGAATTATTTTCCCCCTTTTCTTTTTAATTGTGCCTTTTCCAGGTTTGCCTGAGCTACCGATTTAATAATTTTTGAAATGAGTTGAACCGGCGCCGGTTTCTCCAATGGTATTTTTATTCCCGATTTCGATTTTGACAATTCGAATGCTTCTAATTCCTCCTGGTAAAGATCCAGGATCCGGGGGGAAATGAAAATTGAATAATGATGAGTGAAAACAGCATACCATGCAAGCATCCCATGATATTTGAAGGCAGGCATCTGATAGCTTATGAATTCTTCAGCATCGGGAACTGTTTTTTTTATTGTTTGCCGGATCTCTGTTAGAATATTCCTTGCATTTTCCGATTGCAATTCAATATATTCATCTACGTCTTTTGCTCCTTCCTGCATATTTACATTTTTAAATTATAGGCGTTTTCAAGATCTTTAATGATAATTTTGTTCATTTGAAGCATAGCGTTTCTGACGTTCTCAGATTTGACAGGATCCGGATCATTAAGCATTTTTATCAGTTTAGAGGGGATTACCTGCCATGAGACGCCAAATTTGTCTTTTAACCAGCCACACATACTTTTTTCTCCCCCTGCAGAAAGTTTTTCCCAGAGTTCATCTACTTCCTCCTGAGTATCGCAATTTATAAAAAGCGATATTCCCTCAGAGAATTTGAAATATGGACCTCCATTAAAAACCAGGAACTTCTGACCATCGATCTCAAAGGTTCCACTGTCTAAAATTTTCGAGTTTTTGAAAATTGATGTATAGAATTTCATTGCTTCTTCAGCATTATTATCATACATCAGAAAAGGAGTAACTTTTTTCATGGATTAGTAGTATTTGTCTATTCAATAATTTAAAACAATTATCTGAAACAAAAAATACTATCAAATTGTTCGTGTTAATACTGATATTAAGTTCGATTCCTGAGAGACTGTCCTCTTCCTCTTTTTCAAGCCTTCTTGTTCTACAGGTCTAGTCAAAATTCATCATTTCCATAATAATTTTCCATTTGCCCGCTGGTTGATTTTTCCAGATCCTTACATAATGTCCTTTTACAGCGTCACTTTTGGCTTTTGTTACCAGAAGCCCATAGGTAAATCCCATGTCGCCGGAGCTGGCTGCCCCCGAGCCTTTTGTCTTCCACGAAAGGCTTTTATCCAAATGAGTAATCCAGGTCTTTATTGTATCTGAATTATTAGATGGAAGATGTCCGCTGAGTTGCATTCTTGAATTTGGGGTCATAAAAGTTATATAGGTTGATGGCAGGGGACTTTTCTCCCAGCTAAGCAGAAATTCATTTTCCAGGTCAATTAATTTTTTGGATAATATTCCGATATTCTGTACTGGCGGATTGGAAACCGGTTTATCTGCCCCTGCCGGGAATGAAAAACTATGATTGGGATCTTTTAATGCCGGTGTTTCTCCTCCGCCATCAAGTATGACTTTCCATATCCCATCTGCCTGCTTTTTCCAGACAGTAAGAAAATACCCGGTGGAAAGGGGAGGCGTACCCGGACGATATTCCTGGGCTTCCCATGGACCTGTGCTGAATCCGAAATCACGACTGTCGGCAATATCCATAAATTCAGGTTCCCATTTCAGAACTACAGGAGATGGTTTCCTTTCTTTAGAGTATTGTTTCCCTGTAGTAATCCATTTGTCGGTGAAGAGAACAGACTCATCTGCAAAATTTTCAGCAAAAGCTGCATTACGTCCAATCATTATTGAAGATTTTGCGAAATTTCTTTCAGCTTCTCTCATTTTGAACAACGCGGAACTGCTGTCGGGTTCCTGGGCCATTACTGATGTAGCCAGCAACAGAGGGAAGATAATAACTGATTTCATAGAATTATTTGAATAAGTTTTGTATGCTGAATTAGCTTCTTTATGACCTCTAAGTTAATCAGAAACCCTATAAAAATTATTCAGTGTATTAATTCAGTAATAATTCAGCATGATGAGGAAGATCCTTTTTACTTCTTCTTGTAAGCATGCCTGATACTTGTCTGACAGACTCAAGGCAAGAGTGCTTTATGGTATTAAAGATTAAAATTCACCCCAATCATTAAATGAGGCATAAGAAAAGGTTGCCGGATTGCTTTATTGGCATCTTTATATGTAAAAGGATTATCGTTATTCTGGTTATTCTCTTCTGCATTTACATTATCATTATTGGGACTATAAGAAGTATCATGACCAGTAAGAGTACTGGGCAGATAAACATCAAGTCCGTAATTCAGAAGAAGAGAAAGTTTATGTGTCAGTTTGAAATGATTCTCGATTCCTGCTCCAACACCCCATTGTGCAGATGTGATATCAAATACCTCATTCCCGTCAACATAATCGAAATGACCTCTGAATGTGGAGAATCTGGGGCCAAGAATCAGGAATGAATTAGTATTACCGAATACAGTTTTAGGAAACAGAAAATCAAACCGGAGATCAAGTGATCTTCCATTCTTTTCCGGAACGCCATTAGTAGCATTATTTATAAATATTCTTCGGGCGTCCGCTGCATTACCGGGGTCGAGAAAGCTTAATCCGATACCAAGCCGAAGTTCAAGTGGAAAGTCTTTGGGAAAATTATATGCTGTTATATTTGCCTGTATCCCAAATCCTCTGTTATACCCGGTCATTATCGCGGCATAATATTTTAAAGGTGCTTTGTCGTTTTCCTGGCCATAGGACGGAGAACAATGACCTAATAATAGTATTGCAATTCCGGCTAAAATTACTTTCACGTTCTTCATTCAAAACTTTGTTAAATCAGACAATGTTTTCACATATAATAAATAACGAATTGTAATGGTAAATATTTTGTAATAGGTATAAGAATCAGGTTCTAAAATTTATTTCCGCATTCCTCCATATCTCCGTATTCGATCTGGATTGTTGAATGTTCAATGTTGAATTGTTCATGAAGTCTATGCTGTATTAAACTGATAAAACTCACATCAGTTGGTTCGCAGGTAGTCAGATGAACAGTGAGTGCAATATCGGTGGTTCCCAAAGACCATATGTGCAGATCATGAACTCCTTTTACTTCCGGCAGGTCAGCAAGATAATCGCGAACCAGCTCGATCCTGATGTTTTCAGGTACAGCGTCAAGTGCAAGATTTACAGAATCAATTAACAGATTATATGAACTGTATAATATTACCGCAATAATTGCAAAGGAAACCAGAGAGTCAATCCATTGAATACCCGAAAATGTCATTATAAAACCAGCTACAACAACTCCCAGTGATACGAGTGCATCTGCAACAAAATGGACAAAGGCGCTTCTGATATTCAGATCGGTCTTTTTCCCCTTCATAAAAAGCCAGGCTGTAAATGCATTTATTACAATACCTATTGCTGCAACNAGCATCATGTTATTTGCGTTTATCTGTACAGGTCTGTTAAGTCTTGAGATTGTTTCATATAATATAGCCCCTACAGCAACTAATAAAAGTATTGTGTTCAACAAAGCAACAAGTATTGTGGACCTGCGAAATCCATAAGTGAATTTTAGTGTTGGCTGACGTCTGGACAATATAATAGCAATCCAAGAAAATACCAGGGCCAGTACATCACTCAGATTATGACCTGCATCGGCAACTAAAGCCATTGAATTTGAAAGATATCCGCCAAGCGCTTCAGCTATGACGAATAAAACATTTATGGTGATCCCTATTTTAAAGGCATTCCCTGTTTTAATGTCATTATTATGCGAATGATTGTATTCCACAGATTTATAGTTTTTGAATTTTGTACACATCACGTTTTATTAACAGGCCATGGAGATACATGCCTATGGCACCTGACGCCTTAGTCCATTTTCCTTCGCTGGTTTTTTTATGATATGTGTAACTTGTGAAATACTGTGTGTAAAATAAAAGNCGTCCCTCCCCCAGATCCCTGTATAATTCCAATGTTACCAAAAAATCTCCCTTAACTACTATTGAGTATTTCTGAAGATCGAATGTAACGATTTGATCAATTTTATCTTTTGTAAAAGAAACATAAATAGGCTCGGTTAAGATATTTTTATATATTACTTCATCAATTGTCTGGTAAATATTTAATCTGTAAGTAACTGAATCGTAAGTACAGGTAGCTACATTAAGATTTAAATCAAGTAGTTTGACCTCACCCGGTGAGTTAATTTTAACTCCCAGTTCAGAGCCTAAATTATTCTCACCAAAACCCGATTTAAGTGTCTCGGTGTTGACTGGCGAACCTAATAATATTCTTCTGGTTTTATGATAAAAAACTTTTACTTCTGTTAAATAATATGACTTCGGACTCAGATATACAGTTTTTATGGAATCTGCTTTAAAAGCATTTACAAGAAAAGACTTCGAATCATATCCGATCATTGAAAAACGGATAGAATCATTGTCATTTATGTTATCCAGATTAATAGAAAATTTACCCGATTGATCAGTTACAGTGCCAATATTTTTCCCAATAATTCCAACGTCTACAAATGGAATCCCTGTGTTTGTATCATTTAACAACACTCTTCCTTCAAACAACTGGCAATAAGCAATATCAGGGATAAACAAGACAAGCAAAAAGATTACTTTCTTTATTGTTGTTTTCAGTTTATACTCTGTCATNAGGTTCTGGGTTAGCATTATACAAATTGGGTTATGGAGCAAGAATTTCATCGGATTTACATGGAAAATCGAGATAGGTGCTGACCCTTTTCATTATAATATAGGTTAATATCATAATATGAACAATCATTAATGAATTTTTGTTTACCGGTTGTTAAAAAATGGATTTCAGTTCNGCGGGACCAAATAGGTCAGCCATTTTATTCGTTATAGAATTTATCTTTCCAATACCACCACTTCAACTTTTCTTTGTCATGGTCCATTTCAGTTGCAAAATATACTGCACACCTGAAAGTATAAAGCATACAGATGTTGTTTAGTCCCGCTGNGATATAATCGTTATTTGGGGCCCTGTTATTTTTTTTAAAGTATTTAAAGTATTCCCTATTGACAGAGTTTGCCTGTTGCCGATTGGTCTTTCAGAAATAATCAAAGATTCTGAAGCCGAATTTTTGAATATAATTGTAAGGATATAAGAAAAATACCCGGTTTTCCCCATTCCGGCATTTAGCGATGGAATATGTTTTTGGAGTTCTATCTTTTCAATCGACTGGAATTCATATTCTGTAATAGCATCGCCAATTCTTTTTTTTATGGTGGTTCTTGTAAATTCTATATCTCCGATAGTTTTTATGCGTTTTAAATCGGATTTTAGTCTAAAATAAATCCAGATGTAAAGACCCAGGACAATCGGAATCATGGTTAAAAACATGATTGAAATCTTAATATTAAGAATATATACGCATAGATGATAAATAAGATAAGATATTGAAAACAAGGCTCCATAGAGTACGGCTAATCTCCTCTTTTTCTTTCCGACCAACTTCGGATCGTAATGGTCAATCTGGTAAATTTTATAGCGGCTCATAAGCCTGGAAGCTTAAAGAAGATGTCAATTCAGTATCAGAACAATAAAATAGCTGTAAAGTGAGAATAGAGCTGTATTCATCGCATTGTATCGTAATATAATTAAAGTTCAGACGAATAGTGAGTATACCAGAATATTGAAACATCGGCATATGAATATTTATCAGAGGAAATAAGCTTTGTGCTAAAGAATTTTTTGTCTGTCATGTGAACTATTTCGAGTGCTTTTTTGTCAATGCCAAAATTGTAAGCAGTTGCTAAAAACTTAAGAAGTCTTAATTCATCCAACCTGTTCAGATTAAATTTCTTTTCGCAGATCTGTATAAAAGTTATCAGATAAATAACCTGACTTTCAGGATCTTCAAGGTCTCTGATAATTGATTTTCTGTAGTCTTTAATGTCATCATAAGCGGAAAGTGTTTTAAAAGATACTACAGATCGCCGACCCAGATAAGTTGAAGACTCATCTCTGATTGTTTCAGCGAATGATGGTTTCATCTGGAATATTCCGATTGAAAAGTCAGCATAATCATTACCCAGATTAACATAAAGAGTCTTTAGCAACCCGATCTCCATTCTATCTTTAAGTGCAGAATATCGGACTAGTTCGGGGAAAATTATTCCAATCGCCAGTTTGTATGGGATATGATTTGTAGCAAGAAGAGGCTCTATCCAGCGTCTGTTTTCTTTTTCAAAAGTTTCAGCTTTCTTCCAGTCGTCACCGAAAAGGACCTGGTAGTTTTCAGATTGTGACCAACCGGATCTGAAACATACGATAAAAAGAAGAAAAGCAAATAGATTCCTCACTTCACAATCTTTGTATATTTTCTAATGCTCCCGATAGCTCCCGATAGCTATATATTTCTTCACAATTCATGTAATAGTTTTTAGTATAAAAATTATACCTTCTTTCTGATCTTAAAAACCCCCATCCTAGCTCCCGCCGAAGCGGGGCAGGCTTTCCCCCAAGGGGGAAGGAACAAAACCTCCCGCTTAGGCGGGATAAGAAAGGGGGTTTTTACTTATAAAAATTAATAATTTTGTTACAATTATTCTGAAGTATAACATAGCTATCGGGANGGGACTTTACGCTCTCAGTTAGAATTGTATTTTACATTGCATAATAGCATTTCTTTTTGGAGAGTAGTACATATAGGCAAGGAAGACCTGCCCACTCACTTTTATCCAATGCAGATTAAACATATCCGACATCGTAGTTCCATCGCTGAAAGTGAGTGTTCCATAATTATAAACAGCATA
>JGI20214J51088_10000175_pt1 | contig 46618 bp, 36 predicted proteins | sample WetSurMetagenome_FD_51088 | JGI IMG/M metagenome (IMG submission 51088) | reverse complement strand
CAACCACCCCGCCACATTAGAGCAATTCCCCCATAATTAAGTTTCCATTTATATTCTTCGGCTGCGGCTTTCATCAGAGCATACCCCTGAGCATATGAAACAATTTTTGATGCATAGAGTGCTTCCTTAATATTATTGATGAATGTGACCTTATCTCCGGTAAATTCCATAGCTGGTCCGTTAAGTATCTTTGATGCAGCAACACGTTCATTTTTAACCGCTGAAAGACACCTTGAGAAGACTGCTTCTCCGATTAAGGTTAAAGGAATTCCCAGATCGAGAGCTGCGACAGCAGTCCATTTTCCTGTACCTTTCTGTCCGGCAGTGTCAAGAATTTTATCCACCAGAGGTTTTCCGTCAGAATCTTTAAATGCAAGTATATCACGTGTTATTTCAATAAGATAACTGTCGAGTTCTCCTTTATTCCATTCTTTGAAAATAGTATGCATCTCATCTGCACTCAAATGCAAAAGATCTCTCATTATCTGGTAAGCTTCAGTAATTAGCTGCATATCACCATATTCAATGCCATTATGAACCATTTTTACAAAATGTCCGGCACCATTCTCCCCAACCCAATCACAGCATGGTGTGCCGCCTTCTACCTTAGCTGCAATAGCCTGAAATATTGGTTTTACAAAGGGCCAGGCTGCTTTTGATCCTCCCGGCATTATGGAAGGTCCGAGCAAAGCCCCTTCCTCTCCGCCTGAGACTCCCGTACCGATGTACAGAAGACCTTTACTCTCAACCAGTGCCGTCCTCCTGTTGGTATCAGGAAAATGAGTGTTTCCCCCATCAATAATTATATCACCGGGAGAAAGATACGGGATCAATGTTTCAATCATATCGTCAACGGAATTTCCGGCTTTAATCATAAGCATCACTTTCCTTGGACTTGAAAGAGACTCTATAAGTTCCTTAATAGAGTGAGTACCAATTATCATTTTACCCTTTGCTCTTCCTGCTAGGAAATTATCAACTTTATCTGTTGACCTGTTGAATACAGAGACCTGAAAACCTTTACTTTCCATATTAAGTACCAGATTCTCACCCATTACTGCTAATCCTATTAATCCGATGTCTGATAGTTTGTTCATAATTATATAGTTGAGATAATAATTCCTGTTTCCTATTTACTTTTGTCTTTATAGTATTCCGTAACAATCTCCTCCATAATCTTACTTGTTCTAGCCCCGGTTATTCCGGTACTGGGCGATTGACCATTTCCTTCAAGGGCCTGTACAATATTTTCTATAAGATAATACTGAACATGTTGAGGCCGTTCATTAATAAACTCCCTGGTGCCAGCATTGGTAGTAAGAACGATGTTTTCAAAACTAAATGTAGAAAAACTGATGGATCCGTTATCACCGAAGATTTCAATAGAATCCCTGTCACATCCCTTCAAAACGCTGAAACACCAAGTGCCTGTTCCTGCGATATTATTCTGAAATGTGAACTCAGCAGTAACAAAATCTTCAGGTTTATACAACCCGGCATGATTGAGGACAATTGATTTCACTTTCTCAACAGGTCCAAAAACAAAGTCAAGATAATCAAGCTGATGGCAGGCCAGATCAAAGAAATGACCTCCTCCGGCAACTTTTGGATCTACACGCCATGGAAGGTTCCCGCTTTTTTCAGCTTCTGAAGGGTATTTGAATAGTTGCATCTGCAAAAAATGAACCTTTCCGATACTTCCATTTTCAATAAGTTCTTTTACTTTAAGGAAGCCCGGGAGAGCCCGTCTGTAATAGGCAACAAAAACAGGCACTTTATATTTTTCTGATGCTTCATTAATTTTCACACATTCGGCATAGTTGACTGCCATCGGTTTCTCAATATAAACAGGTTTTCCTGCTTTAATTGCTGCAATGGCGTATTCTGCATGACTACCGGGAGGTGTGGCAACATAAATGGCATTAATATCATTATCATTTATAAGGTCATGTGCATCAGAATAAAACTTTGGTACATTGTGCCGCCGGGCATAATCTTCAGCCAGACCGGCATCTCTTCTCATTACTGCTATCAGCCTGGAATTCTTAACTTTATTAAAAGCTGGTCCGCTTTTCACCTCAGTGACATTGCCGCAACCGATTATACCCCAGTTTATCATTTGGTGAGTTTTGTCTGAATTTTATTATGTCAGTCTTTCTTTAGAAGTCCATAATCCGAGGGCAGGATTGGAGATATAGTATATCTCTTCTCCGTCATCCATTTTATTGAAGCCTTCTTTTAGCTTTTCGGGATTATATTTCTTCATCATTTCGGTCTGATCATGATAATTGAAATTTACCGACTCAATCTCTTCACGTGTCAGATGACCCGGACAATATGTTATTGAAAATCTTCCTTCTGAACTACCGTGAATAAGATGAGCAGCGGCACTCAGATTATTCCTCAGTTCTTCGTTTTCGCTTACCGATTTAAGTGTAGCCGGAGTTCCCCGGTAACCATATTTTCTTATTAAACGATCGATCTCCTTATCTTCTCCAAACTCTTTCAACCCCGGAGCAAGTACTATTAATTCCCCGTTATCAGCCATTGCCATACGAGTCCTGTAAATGCTTTTATTCCCCAGCCAGGTACTTTTAAATTCCGATGGATCGAGATATACAACAACCTTCTTTAAAGGTTTGTCAAGAACGGTAAAATTAACTTTTAATGATAACTCAGATGCGAGTCTGAAAACCTCTTCATCATCACCAATAAACAGCCCTCTGATGACGAGTTTTCCTTTATCATCGCGGCCAATTACGGTATGGATATATACAATTGGCAGATGGTTCATGAAATTTTTTGAAGCATTGTTCAATAAGCTTCTTACCGGATTACTGGCTTTGCCCATTATCCTCTCCATGCCGTATACTGCCCCTATAAAATGACTTTTATTTATTCCTTCAGGGCCCCCTGTTCCGATAAGAAGGTTTTTATTGTAATTAGCCATACCTATCACCTCATGTGGGACAACCTGTCCGACCGAAAGTATAAGATCATGACCACCATTATAAACAAGTTTATTCAATTGGGCAGGCCAGGAGTAATCAACAGCGCCATTGGTTATATCTGAAACGAATTCACCTGGAACTGTTCCTATTGTAACTACATCTTTTCTCCAGTCATGAACCCTAAATAATTCATGAGGGACACCCTTGAACATCTCCTCCAACTGAGTGTCCGACATGGGGGCGTGTGTTCCCAGTGCCGGAAGAATATCTTTCAACCCATTTTTATAATAATTATAAATTAGAGTGGTCAAATCACCTGCTCTTGAATGAAACCTCGTGAAATCAGGAGGAACAACAAGCACCTTTTTCCTGGTACCAATCCTGACAAATGCCGAATAGAGTCCATACTCCAGATCATTTGGACTCAATACTGTATTTTCTGAACCAGCCTGGTAATAAATCATGTTTTATCTTTTACAATATTCAATCAAATATTTAAACTTATGTGCTGCAATGCCTGCTGTTTCACGTTTTCTAGTTTCTTGTTTCTCGTTTCTCGTTTATCGCAGCTAACCTATCAATTATATTCCCCGCTTCACCCATCCATTCCTCACACTCCGCTATAAGCACTGAACCCGCCATCAACAGGGATTACTACTCCTGTAACAAACTTCGACAGGTCTGAGACCAGGTACAGAAGAGTTCCTGTCATCTCTTCAGGCGTCCCGAACCTTTCCATAGGGGTAGCGTTCATAATTTTTTTTGTTCTGGGTGTTGGTTCACCCGTTTTTTCATCTACAAGCAGGAACCGGTTCTGGTTTGTCAGCAGAAATCCCGGAGCTATGGCATTTACCCTGACACCTGTTTTTGAAAAATGCACTGCCAGCCATTGTGTGAAATTATTAATAGCTGCTTTTGCTGCAGAATATGCTGCAATTTTGGTGAGGGGTCTGTACGAGTTCATAGAGGAGATATTGACAATTACTCCAGATTTTTTCCTGACCATATCGGTTGCAAAAACCATTGAAGGAATAAGCGTGCCTTTAAAATTAAGGTCAAATACCTTGTCAAATCCTTCTATCTGAAGTCCGAAGAAAGTGTCATCAGGATTCTCAGAATCAGATCCATCCATCTTTTCGATCCTGGTTGTGGCAGCGGGTGAGTTTCCACCTGCACCATTAATCAGTATATCAACAGGACCGAATTTATCGTTGATTTCTTTTTTTGCAGTCATAAGAGAAGCTTTATCGAGGACACTTGCAGAAAGACCCAGTGATTGTATATTGAACTCATCTGCAATTTCCTTGGCCATAGCAACAGCCGCATCTTTATTGAGATCCAGAATAACTGTCTTAACACCCTGAGCTGCAAGCGATTTTGCCATAGTAGAACAGATTATTCCGGCACCTCCTGTTACTACTGCAACTTTATCTCTTAAATTAAAATCGTTCATGTTATATTATTATTTATTGAAACCAAAATAGTTCTTTGCATTGGCATGAGATATTCCTTCAATCAGAGGTCTAAGGATTTCATCTTCATCCGGAATACGACCTTTTTCAACTTCTTCACCAACAAAGTTGCATAAAAGTCGTCTGAAATATTCATGCCTTGGGTAGGAGAGGAAGCTCCTGGAATCGGTTACCATACCAATAAACCTTCTGAGTAATCCAAGAGAGGCAAGGTCGTTCATATGCTTCTCCATGCCTTTTCTCTGATCGAGGAACCACCATGCAGCGCCATACTGAACTTTTACCGGTGATGAGCCATCATTAAAGTTGCCTGCCATGGTTATCATCATCTCATTATCAGAAGGATTAAGATTATATAGAATAGTTTTTGCCAGTTGTCCTGTGTCATCCAGTAAACTAAGAAATTCCGATATTTTTAATGCATCCTGGGAATTACCTATTGAATCCCATCCTGTGTCAGGTCCCATTTTTCTGAACATCCTTGCATTGTTGTTTCTCATGGCACCAACATGGAACTGTTGAGTCCATTCTCTTTTATGGTTCATACGGCAGAGTTCAACCATTGCAGCTGTCTTGTATTTTTCAGCCTCATCATATGAAATAGAATCTCCGTTTAGCAGCTTCTTAAATATTTTATCAATCTCTGAACTCTTAAAGGTGGCAAAATAGAAACGATCAAGTCCATGATCAGACAAGCGACATCCGGTTTCATGAAAGAATTTATGTCTGTCATCGAGCGCTTGTATTAGGTTATCAAAATTTCTTATCTCAATTCTGCTGATCTGTTCCAGTTTATGAATATAAGCCCTGAATTTTTCCGGATCTTCTGTTTTAACTACATTGTCAGGTCTGAAGGTAGGCAGTACTGATATCTCGAACGATCCTTTCAGCTTCAAATGATGTTCAAGGTTGTCGGTTGGATCATCAGTTGTGCATATTATTTCTACATTCATCTTTCTGATCAGCGACCTGATACTGAAATCCGGGGTACGGAGCAAAGCAGATGCTTTTTCATATATCCCTGCTGCAGTGGATGGAGACAGGAGCTCATAAATGTTGAAGTACCTTGCCAGTTCAAGATGAGTCCAGTGATAAAGGGGATTTCCGACAGTAAACGGAACTGTTTCAGCCCACTTTTTAAATTTATCCGGATCAGATGCATTTCCTGTACAATATATCTCATTTATACCATTTGTCCTCATAGCCCGCCATTTATAATGATCTCCTTCAAGCCATGCCTGGGTCAGGTTATCATATTGACGGTCTTCAGATATCATTGCAGGGGACAAATGACAATGGAAATCTACTATCTGCTGATTCTCAGAGTAGTTATGATAAAGTTTTTCTGAAGTTTTATTACCGAGAAGAAAATTCTCATTTATAAATGGCTTCATATATTCCAATGTAATTGTAAATTTAATTAAATTTGAATATTATTGTATCGTTAACGATCACGAAAGTATGAATTTCAAATCAATTATTCAAGAAATATATGATTTGTTAATGATAATCTTTGATTCCGGATCATATTCTATTCATGAAGCTAAGATGAGCAAGTGATATGTCCAGGCAAAGATTGTATTTTTACGAGGAAAGAAAATTCACATTATATAATTAATAAGATGAAAATTAAAACCAGCCTTCTGATAATTATTTTTCTGATAAACTTCCTGACAATTTTTTCTCAGGAAAAAATTGCTCCCTCATTTAGTACTGATCTCAACAAGCAGAAAGTTAAAGCCGTACTAAAGGCAGTAGCAGACTGGCAGGTAAGAACACCTCTTATTCACAAAGCCGGCGACTGGACCAATGCTGCCCTGTATGCAGGCATGGTTGAGTGGGCTGCCATATCGGGTGATGATACTTATTTTGAGTGGTTAAAGGGAATTGCAGAAAAAATTGGCTGGTCATACAATTTACCTGAAAACCCTCTAAACAGGTATCATGCAGATGATTACTGTGTTGGTCAGACATACATTGAACTTTACCGTAAGTATAAGGATAAAAAGATGATACAACCCATAAGGGCTCATCTTGATCATATTTTAAAAGATCCGGCAAAAGGTTCTCTTGAATTCTTATACACTGATAATTATTGGTCAACCCAGCGCTGGTCGTGGTGTGATGCGCTTTTTATGGGGCCAACAGTATGGGCAAAAATGGCGAATGTGACTGGAAAGAAAAAATACCTTGATTTTATGTACCAGGAATATAAATTCACGACAGATTATTTATATGACAAAGATGAATTTCTTTTTTACAGGGATTCACGGTATTTTACAAGCAGGGAAGCCAATGGCTCAAAAGTATTCTGGGGACGCGGTAATGGTTGGGTGTTTGCCGGTCTTCCCATTATTATCAGAGAACTTCCTGTGAATTATGAACATATGGATTATTTTGTAAGAATATATAAGGATATGGCTGCAAAAATCCTTTCTCTGCAGTCATCAGACGGATTCTGGCATGCAAGCCTTCTTGATCCGGCAAGCTATCCGAATCCGGAAATGAGCGCTACCGCATTTTTTGTGTACGGATTTGCATGGGGAATAAATCACGGTTATCTTGATAAGGAAACATATCTGCCTGCTGTAATAAAAGGATGGAAATCAATGGTTACTTCTGTCTGGCCCGATGGAAAAGTTGGTTTCATCCAACCGATTGGTGCAGATCCAAAAGGTGTTACCAGGGAGATGACCGAAGTTTATGGTGTCGGTGGCTTCCTTATGGCCGGAACAGAAATCACCAGGCTGATAGACAAAGGAATACTTTAGACTGGGCAAATGGCATCAGTCTGCAGTTTAAAAAGGAGAACCTGATGCCAATCTCCGGTAGCCACCAGCCATTTTTTAAAGAACAATGAATTAATAAATAATTATGAAAACAGAACTAAGATACGCTTGTAATCCTGATGATTTCAGGAATTATGACACCGGGAAATTAAGGAAGGAATTCCTGATTGAACATGTCTTCCTTCCTGACGAGATATCGTTGGTATATTCTATGTTCGACAGATATATCGTTGGTGGTGCAATGCCGGTAAACAGACCACTGAAGCTTGAATCGGCTGATGCTCTGAAGGCATCCTATTTTCTTGAAAGAAGAGAAATGGGAATAATTAATATAGGAGGGGACGCAGTTATTGAGACAGGTGAAGCCAGTTATAAGCTTGGATTTAAGGAGGCTCTCTATCTGGGAAAAGAAACAAGGGATGTCGTATTTAAATCTGCCGATCAGGAGAAACCTGCTAAACTATATATAAACTCTGCACCTGCACATCATAAATATCCGTCTAATAAAGTGACATTAAAGGATGCTGAAATAGTTGAGTTGGGAAATCCGGAAGCTTCAAATCACAGGACAGTTAATAAATTACTGGTAAACAGTGTAATTAAAACATGCCAGTTGCAGATGGGAATGACCGAACTTAAGAAGGGAAGTGTCTGGAATACGATGCCTGTTCATACACATAACAGAAGGATGGAGGCTTACTTCTATTTTGAAGTACCGGTGAAACAGGCTATATGTCACTTCATGGGTGATCCTGATGAAACAAGACATATATGGATGAATAATGAGCAGGCTGTATTATCACCATCCTGGAGCATACATAGTGCAGCAGGAACATCCAATTATACTTTTATCTGGGGAATGGCAGGTGAGAATCTCGATTATGGCGATATGGATGTACGTCAGCCGGATACTTTGAAATAGAAAGCCCCCAAATCCCCTGAAGGAGGCTTAACTCTCTCTTAACACCAAGTGGGCTTACAACCCCCAGACCCTCCAGGGGATTCAGGGGTAAGATAAAGCAAATAGAACCGCATCTAATAATATTTATAAACGACTGATTATGAAAGATTTATTTGATCTGACAGGTGAGGTAGCCCTTGTTACCGGAGGCACACATGGTATTGGACTTGCAGTTGGTTTGATACTGGCAAGGGCAGGAGCAAAAGTATGTGTCAACGACTTGCAGGATGATAAGCTTATGAGTTGTAAAGAGAGTTTTAAAAAGGAAGGTCTCGATGTCTTTACTTTAAAATTCAATGTAACTGATGAAAAAGATGTTGATAAGGGCATAACACTTATCGAAGATACTGTGGGCCCCATTGATATACTTGTTAATAATGCGGGTATCATAAAAAGGATTCCTATACTGGATATGGCAGTAGCTGACTTTAAACAGGTTCTTGATGTTGATCTTGTAGCACCACTTATTATCTCAAAGCGGGTTGTCCCTAAAATGATTGAGAAGCGCAGTGGTAAGATTATCAATATGTGTTCCATGATGAGTATTTATGGGCGTAATACAGTCTCAGCATATGCTTCGGCAAAAGGAGGATTAAAGCTTCTTACTCAGAATATGACATGTGAATGGGCAAAGTACAATATACAGATAAACGGTATTGGTCCGGGCTACATAGCAACCTCACAAACTGCACCAATAAGGGAGAATGGACATCCTTTCAACGATCTGGTTATGACGCGGACACCTGCCGGCAGATGGGGAGAACCGGAAGATGTTGCCAATGCTGCATTATTCCTGGCTTCTAAAGCCAGTAACTTTGTTAACGGACATATCCTTTATGTTGATGGCGGAATACTGGCCAACTTTGGATATGTTAAGGGCGAAAATGATATATAGATGACTGCCAGACTCGGGTCATAATATATTAAGACCTTTCTGGCTGTCTCATAAGTCTTAATATTCAATATATTTTCTTGCACTTATGGTGCCTTGTCTTTCAGTTTTTCTGGTAAGGCAACATATGTGTTAAGACCTAAAGACAAGACTAAACCAAAGACTTTCAGTCATTTTTTTCCGGATTATCCGGATGATCATCTGAATATGGTTTTGCATAAAGATCCTCAACTCTTACCCTGTCATTTTCAGGATTCGAAGTTGTAATAACCTGTGCCTGGTCTTCAACTGCCCTGCCATTGAAATAGAGTATGCATGCAAATACTGGCATTAACGGAAATGTAAGTGCCCCTACAATTGCCGAGATAATAATGAACAATGGGCTGGTTGTAACATCAAGAAGTTTTGATGCATCTGCAGGATTTATAATTGTCTTAACAAAGCTTCCGGTAAAAGGAAGAAGTATAATTCCGGACAGGACTATTGATATAACAATAAGAATGAGCATAAAAACTGCGACCCATCCAATATTTGTCCAGAAATTTTTATGAACCAGCTTTAAAGTTCTGATGATTGTACTGGCAATATTGGCTTCTTCAACCATCATTACAGGTAGAATAAAAAGGTAAATAGTCATCACATATAAAATGGAAAAAAACGCCCCGACAATGAATACAAAAATACCAAGTACAATTGCAATTGAACCTGCAAAAACAAGTAGCACCATTATAATAAGATATGGGATAAAATACTTCAGTGATTTAAGTAAGGAGACAAGAATATTATTTCCCGGATCAAGCGGGTTATAAATTATATAGTATTGAAGAATCGTGGTAAAAAGAAGATTTATTAGTGAAATGACTAAAATAGGAACAATCAGTCCCTTAATCTTTTCAAGCAGTATCAGGGGATCGGTAGTGGTTGAAAGCTCATTTAAGTTTACTAAAGTTGAAGCATACTGAATAATAAGGGACATGACTAAAGAAATAATAAACATTGGAAGGAAATATTTTTTATAAAACTCCCATAATGAACTCATTGCACTGTCAATATTATGCTTGCGATAGAGAGGATGATTTCTGAATTGTTCCATAGATAATGTGATTTAGTTTTTTTCAAATTTAACAATAATAGCACTTAGTATCTTTTATTCAGGATATTAAATTATATCTTAATCTGAATCTGAATCAGTCTTGACACTTAGACAGGCAAATCTAATTATATCCTAAATTGGCACCTATGGCCGTAAATTCAGTGGAGGCTGGCACCATTTTCTCTATGCCCTGCCCATCTACTTCATATTTCCAAGTGTTTCCCTTATGGTTTCAGAATCCCAGGAATGGTCATTTTCCCGTGTTTCATGACTTAGGTCTATAGAAAGCAATTCTTCCTGAAGCTTGAAAGCCTCCCTGGCTTTAAGAATATATTTTTTCATATCGTGTCTATGATCAGCCATCTGAACAACCATCTCTTCGTCATATTGAAGAAATTTCTGTCCCATCCGAGTTGCAGTATATGAACGTTGCCCAAGCCTGCCCAATACATCAACTGCAAGTTTTACAGAGGTATGCAGGCTTTCTCTGTATATATCTTTCACTCCCATATCAATTAGTTCGTAGGCATCCATACGGTTTTTGGCTCTTGCCATTATATGTAACCCAGGAAAATTTTTATGAACTATGGCTATAAGATCCTGGTTTGTTTTTGTAGAGTCAATTGCAGCGATGAGAATTTTGGCTTTATCTGCACCGGCTGATTTAAGAAGGTCAAGTCTGGTGGCATCACCGTAATAAACCTTGAATCCCATTTTCCTCAGGAGCTGAACACGGTCGGAATCATTATCAAGAATTGTTGCATTGACTCCGTTTGCCCTCAGAAAGCGGCCAATTGTACTCCCGAAATGCCCGAAACCGGCAATGATCACCGGATTCATCTCTTCAATTTCATCATCGGCTTCTTTGTCGGGTGTCTCCTTAACTCCAAACCATGGATCAATAATCCGCTCATTAACAAGAAGCAGAAGTGGAGTAACAGTCATCGTTATTGCTGTAACAGCCATCATGATTTCCATCCATTCACGGTCAATAATTGTGAGCTGATTTGAAAATGATAGTAATACAAAAGCAAACTCCCCCACCTGTGAAAGAGCAAATGCAAATAGCAGGTTCTGATCAGCTGCTACTTTGAAAAACTTACCTGTCAGGAGGAGGACAATAAATTTAATAGTCATTACTCCAAATACTAATCCAATGATTAATAGTGGTTTAGAGCCGATAAGCCCAAAGTTTATTGAGGCTCCAACCCCAATAAAAAAAAGGCCCAGAAGAAGTCCTTTAAACGGTTCAAGGTCGCTCTCCAACTCATGGCGATATTCACTGTTGGCAAGAACCACCCCGGCGAGAAAAGTTCCGAGGGCAGGACTTAGACCTATTATCTGCATCAGTATAGCTACTGCCACTACCAGCAACAAAGAAGAGGCTGTAAAAAGTTCTCTTAGACCTGTTTTAGCGACTATTCTCAGGAGCGGAACAAAAAGATATCTTCCTCCAAGATAAATACCTGCAACTGCTGCAAAAAAAGATAATCCCTGAAGCCACCCCGGTAAATTACCGATGAGAGACGAGTTAATCTTACTGCTTTCTGATAAACCATTTAAAGCAAGAAGTGGAAGGAGGGCAAGAACGGGTATAACCATAATATCCTGGAAAAGAAGTACTGAGAATGAGGCCTGGCCTGATGCAGTCTGCGAAAGCCCTTTTTCCTTAATTGATTGTAAAACAATTGCTGTTGAGGACATTGCAAATGCAAGAGCAATAGCCATTGATACCTGCCAGGCAAGGCCAAGAAAAAGCATCATTGTAAAGATGAGTAATGATGTGACTATAAGCTGTATAGAACCCATTCCGAGAATAGTTATTCTCATCTTCCAGAATTGAGATGGCTCAAGCTCCAGCCCAATTAGGAAAAGCATCATCACAACCCCGAATTCGGCAAAATGCATTATGTCTTGACCCTCTTTACCAATAAATCCAAAGACGAAAGGTCCAATAAGCATACCAGCAAGAAGGTATCCCAGAACAGAACCCATTCCGAGTCTTTTAGCAACTGGAACGCAGATAACTGCAGCTGCCAGATATATTAGGGCTTGTGTTAAAAAGTCCATTGTACTGAAATTTATTAGGTTTCACTGGCAATCCAGTCATTTAAATAAGAATATTTTGTAATCTCTTCAACCGAAAAATCGCCTGATACAAGCCTTTCAAGTATATTCCGGTATTGTTGAGCTGTCACCGTCAATTCATCTTTAGAGATCCGATGGGTCCCGTGGATGGCAAACGGCGGAAGATAGATCATCCCGCACAAAGAAGCTGTCTGTTCAAAAGGTGCAAGAAGTTCCCGTACAGTGAACCGGTTATGGCCTTCTTTGCTATAGGCAGAACGCTGCCCTCCTGAAGTGATGGAATTTAATACTATTTTTCCATTAAGAGCATCTCCTCCTGGTCCGTAAGCCCATCCGAATCCAAGTACAAGGTCGATCCATTGCTTTAAAAGGGGAGGTGAACTATACCAGTAAAAAGGATGTTGCCAGATCACAACATGATGATTTTCAAGAAGTTTTTTCTCATATTCAATATCTATATTAAAATCAGGATATTTTTCATACAGATCATGGAAAGTTATTTCAGGTATTTCAGGGACACTTTTAACCAGTATAGAATTGTTGGCAGACCTTTCAAACCTGGGATGTGCAAAAATGATCAAAACCTTATTGCTCATTATGAATATTTTACGATTAACAACAAAAGTATATTAAGAGTTCGGTTTACCTATAAAGAAGTTATTGGGTTTCTTAGTTATTTGTGTATTCATAATAATTCATTTTCATGACCGCAAGACTGCAAGACTGCAAGACTGCAAGACCGCATGACTGCAAGACCGCAAGACTGCAAGACCGCAAGACAATAATTATAAATACGGACTTTATATTATTGAAGGTAAATTATTATTGGCTAAATTTGGTAAAAGATATTCTAATTTAGGAAGAATTTTACTGTCAATTAAGAAAAGCTGAAAATGAATGAATGTCTCACCTTGATAAAATATGTTATATGAAGAGTAAATTCCAATATCTCGTTATTGCAATTATGATGTTGATATATTTCCCGGCAAAATCGCAGACAGTATCTTTAAAACCAGATATATTGAACTACGATCCGTTTATCTGGAGATCAGAAATTCCATTTGATTGTCCGTTTGAGCAATCGAAAGAAATAGCAGCTATACGATTTATGGGAGTTAAAAGCGGATATCATTATGGGGATACATGGTATCCATCATGGGCTTCAAATGACACATTATATTCTCCATGGACAGACGGTATAACCAAACGACCTGACGGATATAATGAGGGATCTTCTTCCGGCGATGGTCCGGCTCACAATTATACCGGTAATGGTGTGATTGCAGGGGATGACCCTCTGAAGATCGTGGCCTACAGTACCGGTGTATTCCAATCACCGTCTAATCCATATCAGGGTCGCTATCCCTGCGGATCTTTGATATATAATGGTGTCTGGTATTATGGAACATATTGCCTTGATCCTGCAGGCTCAACTCCGTATGGAGATAAAATTATCAATTGGCCATGGATGGGGCCATTTGTTGGTTTTCGCATATCGACAGATTATGGGCGTACCTGGAAAGAGTGTCTCCATACACCTGATAAACCGTTATTTGGAGAGACAGGGAAGAATGGCTTTCCGGTTAAAATAGGTTCACCTCATTTTATTGATTTTGGAAAAAACATGCAGTATTCACCTGATGGTAAAGCATATTTAATAGCTCATGGTGCTGATACTTCTGATAAAAAATGGCGTTTCTGGAATGATAGCTGGATTACTGGAGACCAGATATATCTTTTACGTGTTACCCCAACCATAGAAAATATAAATGACCCGTCAAAATATGAATTTTATGCAGGTATTGATTCTAAAGGCAATCCTGTCTGGACAAATGATTTTACCAGGATCAGGCCGTTGCTCGAATGGAATAACAATATGGGTTGCGTAACTATAACTTATAATGCTCCTTTGAAAAAATACCTGATGTGCATTACCGACGGAGGTAATACATGTTCAAAGATGAATACTTATTTGCTTGAATCAGATAAAATAACAGGCAAATGGAACCTGATAACTTATATGAAGAATTTTGGGGAACAGGCTTATTTTGTCAATATTCCAACTAAGTTTATCAGTAAGGATGGAAAAACTGCCTGGTTATTATATTCCGGAAATTTTGCACCCGACTGGAATGGTGTAAAAATCGAATCAAATCCCCCTGGCAGTCACTATGGTTTGGTACTTCAGAAAATAGAATTCTTGTATTCCGAAAGTTTTAAGAAAGTCGACAAATGAAATAATGCCGGCGAGATGCTACTTATGATACGAATTATTGAGTTGTTTAGTTATTACTTAAAGAAAGAATATTTGGCACAGAGCTCCTGGCACAGAGCTAAGGGCTTATGAATTTCAGGATTACTCCGACAAATGCAGTTAAGTCAAGGATCAGCATTATCCCTTACAAGACAGCAAAACAATTATCACATGAACTATTTAAAAACCTAAAAAAATCACAAAATGAGAACTGTATTTGCATCACTTCTTTTCCTGTTGACACTCTCAGGGTGTCAATTCAGCAAATCTGTCAAAAAAGATTTGGTTTCCGGATTACTCACCACAGGTGATGGTCTTTCATGTGAAACTGTTTTTCTTTCTGTTAATGATGAAAAAACAGAAAGAAACACATTTGTTTATGGTGAAGAATTCATTGTCAATTTCAGCAATATTGAAGGCTTCGAAAAAACAAATGATTATCTGTTTCCCGGTATGCAGCTTGATGTTATCAGTAAAACCGGGGATACTGTATTATATTCAAAAGATTTATACAGTGATTATATCAATGGCTTGAAGATATCTCCTTTGCTGCTCACTTCATCAGTAACCGTTGCGTCACCCATGAAGTCAAAAGGTGAATATTTATTGCATGTGAATATCTGGGATAAGAAGGGGAAGGGAAAGTTTTCAGCAAAATTCAATTTCAATGTTATATCAAATGATAAAATTATTGTAGAAGCTGTTAATGTTTTGTACGATGAGATCTACCTGTTTTCAAAGGAGCGGGAGACAGTTATTCATGATAATAAGATCAAGTTCAATGAAAATGCTTATGTTATATTTGAGGGGCTTAAAGGATTTAAAGAAGAGAATGGAATTGTTTTTCCGGGACTCAGTTTAAAAGGAACAGATAATACTGGTGCTTCCATTCTGGACTTCAATGATCTTTTTAGCGATTACACAAATAGTGGATTAGCTCTAACAGATTTTAATAAGAGGGTATCATCCCATTTCATACTTTCCGGCTCGGAATTTAAGAATCCTCTGCATTGCGAAGTGACAATCTGGGACAAAAAAAGCGATGCCAGGATAAAGATAAGAACTGATCTTATTGTAGAACCATGATCAGCGATATCATACTATCTTCAATTAAAACCGTTAATATGTAATATTCAATGAAAATTATATACTTCATTTTTGCCCTGATCTTATTCCATTCCGGTCAGAAGACTGAGAAGGTAAATACTCTGACTTCTTCGGATTATCTGAACGGAATAAAAACAGAACTTAAGAAAGAATGGCCTCAAAACAGGACTATTAATCTGGTTTTTCACGGGCATTCGGTGCCGGCAGGATTTTTTAAAACACCGGTTGTTAATACCTTTGAATCATATCCTTTTCAATTACTGAAACAGCTTAAGCTTCTTTATCCGTATGCTGTGATAAATATTATAAATACTTCAATTGGTGGTGAAAATTCAGTAAGTGGTGAGAAACGATTTGAATCAGACGTACTTGTTCATAAACCGGATGTGCTTTTTATTGACTATGCATTGAATGACAGGTCAATAGGCCTTGATAATTCTTCTAAGGCATGGGAAGCAATGATAGAAAAATCTTTAAAGAAAGGTATTAAAGTTATTCTTTTAACTCCTTCTCCCGATCAGAGAGTTAATATTCTTGAACCGGGCAATGATTTGGAAAAACATGCATATCAAATTCGGAGTCTGGCAAATAAATATGGTGTCGGACTTGGAGACAGCTATGAGATATTCAGGCAAATTGCGATTTCAGGCGATAGCATATCAAATTATATGTCACAGGTAAATCACCCAAACGAAAAAGGAAATTCTTTAATCGCAGGTGAATTATTGAAATTCTTTAAATAGCGCCATTAATCATATCAGATGATGTGACATGCCTGATTCCATGTGACAGGAAGGACGTCGACGGATTATACAATATTTATATTTTATAATCATCGAAATTATATTTTCAAAAAAGAATGGACTATTTTCGGGGAATCAGATAAAGGGATACATTTAAACATAAGTGGTTGTCATTATGGATACAAATTTTTGTGCAGAAATGCGGAATTCATTAAAACGATTCCTCAATATCGGTATTGCAATAATAGCTTTTTCCTCATTAACAGAGAATATGTTTGCAGTATCCGATTCAGGAAATGTACCTGTTGTTGTTAATTGCAAGTGGCTTGAAGAAAATATCTCCTCTCCGGATATTATAATATTGCATATTTCTACAGTTATACGGGATTACGAAAACGGACATATTTCCGGTGCGGGTTTCCTTTGGCCGGGATGGCTTTCAGTATCTACTGAAAAGGAGAGCACAGTACCGGCAGATGTGAAAAAGATGAAGAAGGTACTTGAGGGGCTCGGTATCAGTAATAATTCACACATTGTACTCTGCGGGATATACGGAAACATTATTCAGGTATGCCGGGTGTTTGTTACACTTGATTATATTGGACTTAATGGCAGGATCTCAATACTGGAAGGAGGGTTTGATGAATGGAGATCATCTGGCCGGAAGGTATCGGTGGAGAATCCTGAAAGAGTTAAAGGGAAGTTTGTTCCTTCAATTCATGATAACTTTGTAACTGCAGAATGGGTGGTTAAGAACCTAACAAATAATTCATATTGTATTATTGATGCACGTCCCAAAGCTTACTATGATGGCGATACAGGTACTCCACGACAGGGACATGTGCCGGGTGCAAAAAGTCTGGTTACGACAGATCTTTACGACAGCAAGACTTTTCATTTTGCACCTGTTGAAAAACTTGCAGAGATGTTTAAGCGTCTTGATATTCCTCAGGGAGCAAGACCTGTATTTTATTGTAATACAGGTAATTCAGCCAGTATTGATTTTGTCGCTGCCGTTATTGCAGGATTCAATCCCATTCTGTATGACGGATCGATGGAGGAGTGGGGTAGTCGTTTTGATCTCCCGGTGGAAAAGAAGTAGGGGACAGAATGGAGTGTCACAGATAGTTATATATGAATAAAGAATCTAACGGGGAAGCGACCTGGGCTGGCTTGACAAACTTAATTATTAAGATATGAAAAAAGTAATCGTTACCTGGCTACTTATGCTGTTTTGTATATCAGGTATGGCATCAAGCCATTCAAATACAGATACTTTAACTCTGTCAAATGAGTCGAAGGAGCATTTTGACGTAAATAAAAGTATTAATGAATATCTGAACATGCTTACCCCGGAACAGAAAGTCAGGTCTGATTCATACTTCGAGGGCGGATACTGGATAATTCTGTGGGAATTTGTTATCGAGCTTGCAATAGCATGGATATTTCTTTCACTTGGTCTTTCAAAGTGGATAAAGCGTGTAGCCTCTAAGGCAAGGAGTATCAATCTTCAAAACCTGATTTATATTCTGATGTATCTGCTGCTGGCTTTCCTGATATCATTTCCTTATAATGTTTATACAGGTTTCTTCAGGGAGCACAAGTATGGTCTGTCAAATATGACTTTTGCCGGGTGGTTTTCGGAGGAAATGATAAATATGGCCCTTTTTCTGGTATTTGGAAGTCTGCTGCTGATGCTTCTGTATGGTGTTATGAGAAAAGTGGCAAAACAATGGTGGTTATGGGGAAGCGGAGTAGTAATTCTTTTTCTGATCATTTTATTATTTATTAGTCCTGTGTTTATCAGTCCTTTATTTAATGACTATAAACCGTTGGAAGAAAGCCGGATCAAAGAAGAGATTTTATCACTTGTAAGAGCAAACGGAGTACCTGTTACTAATGTTTACCAGTTTGATGCATCAAAGCAATCCACACGTATCAGTGCCAATGTAAGCGGAATTGGAAGTACCATCCGTGTTTCACTGAATGATAANCTGCTGAATANGTGCACACCTGAAGAGATAAAATCAGTAATGGCACATGAATTGGGGCATTATGTATTAAATCATATGTATAAACTGCTGATATATTTTAGCATTGTTATAATATTGGGGTTTGCTATTGTTAACTGGTTAATGAAAAATGCAATCGACAGGTACGGCGACAGGTGGGCTATCAGCACTATTTCAGATGCAGGTAGTCTGCCATTATTTGTTTTGCTATTTGCTTTTTATATGTTTCTTGTCACTCCAATTACAAACAGCATTATCAGGACAACGGAATCTGAAGCTGATATTTTCGGATTAAATGCTGCACAGGAACCTGATGGATTTGCATCTGTTTCTATGAAATTGTCGGAATACCGGAAGATAAATCCAGGTACTCTTGAGGAGATTATATTTTTCGATCATCCCAGCGGTAAGACACGTGTTACAATGTCAATGAAATGGAAAGCGGAGCATCCTGATATCAAATGAATATCTTCACTTGCTTTCAGGGATATGACCAGATGCAGCAGGTTAATTATTGAATCGCAGGAGAAAGTTTAGGTCGGGAGTCTCAATCTTTTTTCACCCATGCAGCCTCTATCACAACAGATAAGTTTTGATTGGCTCTGTCTGCTATCTTGCGATTGGATGATTTTGCCAATTGCTCAAGAAGCTCAATTGCCTTTTCCCAGTTTCCTGCCTTAATATAAGCATAGGATTCTCTGAAAGGTTTACTGATATAGATTGTTCTGGGCTCCTGAACCGATTGAGGGTAGTATTTTGCCACATAATCCTGTCCGGCCTTAAATGCCAGTTCTTCAATATTTTTTTTGGCTTTTGCAATTGAAGGTTTTATAGTTATAAGCCCAGATAGGGTTGGTCTCGATTTGTAGAAAGAAGACCTGTCCACTATGCTGCGGTCTACCAGGTTTCCTGTTGCGGAATAGAGTGAAATATAAAATCTGGTGTAAAGGTAAAATTCTTTTGTTTTGCTTTTATTCCCTTCATCGTCTGTATCAACAAGCGTTTCCCAATCAAAAAAGATATCCATCGAATCCAGAGCCAGCAGCATTTCAGTATTGCTTCTGCTGCATATAGCTCGAACGGAGTCAATCGGAAATAATACTGTAAGATAACCTGTTCCTGTACCCTTTTTCAATGTATCAACTATAGAAAACCTGAAATACTCATCTTTTGAAAATGATGATAATCCTTCAATGAAATTCATTACTCCTGCCTGGAAGGATACCTCATTTTTATCCTTCACATTAACTGGAGTTGTGTAGTCGAAGATGTTAACAAATGCAACATTATTTGGTTTTTTATCAAGTATTATTTCCGGATCAAGGGTTTTATTGACATATAATATTGTTGTGCATGAAGAGAGGCACATAATTATCAGGACAGAGTATATAAAGCCGGATTTATTTTTCATATGCCCTACTGCTTTCGTGTGATAATTGTGATGTGTTAATTGAACAAAGTTATATAAAAAACAGACACTTAAATTCTTTCTGATCATTGATTAACAGCTGATAAAAATAGAAATGCTGGACAAATGCAACTTTTCACTTTTATTAAACCGGCAATAAATCCAATACTGCTCCATTGATTTTCTGATAATCCTTGTTAGATTTGATACACTATGCTTCTGAAAATATTTTCAGATTTACTTATCAGCATTATCAATACATCATTTTGTAATTCTTAAAGTCATGAAACATTTTATTCTATTATTTCAGATAATAATTATCAGCAGTAACATGATAATTCATGCAAAGATCATAAATGACTCAATACCTTCAGGTAAAAACTTCGACAAGGCGAATTTCCGGCTGTGGTATCCCGATGATTACAAAATTATATCCGGAATTATAGTTCTGATGCCAGGATCAAACGGAGATGGCAGGGGACTAACAGATGATATTTTTTGGCAGACACTCGCCCAAAAGTATAATTTTGCATTACTTGGTTGTTACTATACCGACTATCACCACGAGGACATGGATATTGAAACCTATGCATGTGCAAAAAGTGGCAGTGGTCAGGCTTTACTGGATGTAATTACCATCTTTGCTGATAAATCAGGACATAGTGAACTGACGGATTCCCCTTTGTTTCTGTGGGGGCATTCTGCAGGGGGACAATTCAATTATGAATTTGTATGTTGGAAACCTGAGCGGGTAATCGGCTTTGTTGTTAATAAAGGAGGATTTTATTATACGGGGCTTGCCTCAAAGCAGGCAAGAAATGTTCCAGGTATATTTTTCACGGGGGAGAAGGATCTTGAATCGCGGAAGGATATTGTAAAGGGCCTCTTCTCTATGAACCGGAGAGTCGGAGCATTTTGGGCATTTGCTGAAGAACCGGGCGCCGGGCATGAAATAGGGCAAACCCGAAAATTATCAGGTATGTTTTTCGATGAGATTGTTCCTCTCCGGATTAATAATATTTCGTCAGATCAGGGCAATTCCTTTAAACTTAAATCAATTTCTTCTGATTCCGGGTTTATAGGAGATTTCAGGGCTAAGAGTTACTGCTCGCTGTCTGAATGGCAGAGATCTGAATTTCCGGGTGCCTGGTTACCTGATTCCTGTTTTGCAAAAGCATGGCAGGCATTTGTGACAAATAAACCATTTTAGATACTAAGGCAATTCTCCGATATAGTAGTCGGACACTAAAGAGATAGCTTCAATTTATTCCACTTCGAATTTACTCCGGGAAAGTAATGAACAAATACAAGCATTTATCAGATAAATAGTTGTATCATTATCTGAAAATAATTTTCAGGGTAGGTTTTAAGACCTGAAGTAACTTTATTAACTTACCAACAGAAAGGGAAAGTATATGTGTTTTTCAGCTGAAGCAAGCTTTGCAGGTGGTGTGATCATTTCTGCTATTGGAGTCGCAACGGTCAGAGAAGTCCATAAGCCTTCCCAGCTTGTATTTGCAAGTATTCCGTTATTTTTTGGTTTTCAGCAGATTGTAGAAGGCAGTTTGTGGATGACTTTGCCGGACATTGATTATTTAAATCTTCAGAGAATCAGTACCTATATGTTTCTGATAATGGCCCAGGTTCTGTGGCCTACTATAATTCCGGTCTCAGTCCTTTTAATGGAAAAGAAGAAGGAACGAAAAATAATTTTGCGTGTTCTGCTTGTAATGGGTTTGACTTTATCACTTTATTATACTTTTTGTCTGTTATCTTTCGATGTAACACCTAAAATAATGGGTTATCATATCCAGTATAATACTACTTTCCCTGAGTCGTTCTCCATGCCGGCCTTTTTTATCTATCTGATTGTCACTATAACACCGCTCTTTGTTTCAAGTATAAAAAGAACCCATCTGATGGGAACATTAATGTTCTTTTCATGTCTGGTTACAGCAATATTCTTTACACAATATCTGACATCCGTATGGTGCTTCTTTGCTGCGTTGATAAGCGGAGTAATTTTCTGGATCCTCAGAGATTCAAAAAAAGATTTCATAATAAGCAAGTTATCATTATTAAAAATCAAGTCAGATTTACTACCCCATAAGTGAAATATATTGCAATTGTTAACCTTAATCTTTATCTTCAGAAGTCTGTCGAATAATTTATTTAAGAAGGTATAATGATTAAAAATTCAGTTTAAATGAAGATCTCAACCAAAATACTTTTGTTAGTGATTTTTGCATCATATCTTATCAGTTTTTGTAATGAAGATGTAGCTCAGAATTCTGAAATACACAAGTTGTGGCTCGACTGCAAATTAAAGGAAACTGTTCCTTTTGAGATCTTTAGTACTGCTGTCCGGGGAAAATCCAGCTTACAAAACCTTAAGAAAAAAGATATCATAACGATAATTGATTTTTCCAAACCGTCGACAGAGGAGCGGTTTTACGTGATTGACCTTGAGAATAAGCAAATATTATTTAAATGTCTTGTTGCTCATGGAAAGAACTCCGGAGAAAATTTTGCAAATAGCTTTTCTAATGAATCAAACTCGCTTCAGAGTTCCCCGGGATTTTATCTTACAGCTGAAACCTATTCAGGCGATCATGGCTACTCTCTCAGGCTTGACGGACTGGAAAAGGATATCAACAGCAATGCCCGATCAAGAGAAATTGTGATTCATGGTGCTGAATATGTCAGTGAAGAATTTATAAAGATTTATGGCAGGCTGGGACGAAGCTGGGGATGTCCTGCTTTGCCTGTTGACATCTCGAAAAAAGTTATAGATAAGATTTCGGATGGAAGTTGTCTTTTTATTTATTGTGATGATAAATTATACAGAGAAAACTCCAGGTTTTTAAGTAAATAATAGCACCCTCTGACAGTATTCAGTTCAAGACCTTCTGCAAAATCCAACTCCGATCATTCTCCCTTAAAAAAGAGTAACTTTATTCCTGTAATATTTCAAAGTTCTGATCTGTTTATTATTTAGTATTTTTATTAATGAAGGCTGTAACTGTTAAAGAGCTCAGGGAGGAATTAAGTAATTGTTCATCAAAAGAATTGCTTGAACTCTGTCTGCGTTTGGCAAAATTTAAAAAGGAGAACAAGGAATTATTAACGTATTTATTATTTGAGTCGGACGATGAAAAATCATATATTGAAGGTGTAAAAAGTGAAATTGATCTTCAATTTCAGCAGATAAACAGAAAGAGTAATTACTTTATCAGGAAGGGAATTCGCAGGATTTTACTCCTCACAAGAAAGTACGCCAGGTATTCGCCAAAGAAGCAAACTGAAATAGATTTACTGATTTATTTTTGTATTAAACTCAGAAAATTCACTCCATCCATTCAAAAGAATTCGGGTCTGAGGAATCTTTATATCAGGCAAATAGAGGCAATCCGAACAAAAGTGTCATGTTTACATGAAGATTTACAATATGATTATGGACTGGAGCTGGCTGCAATGGATATTTAATCTCAGCAATATTATATGTAAGCCTGATCAAGCTGATGCTGATGACAGTTAGTCTGCGGACAATAATAAATGAACATAACTCTGTTTTAACTGAAAAAAAAGCCCTGCTGGATTATATTCCAGCAGGGCCCCGTGACTTTCCTTTCACAATTCATGCCTGTTATACAGAGCACAATACCTTCTTAATTCTTAATTTCGACAACAGCATATTTTGAAATTTTCCAGAATTGTTCCGGATCTTTTATTTCTATGCTGGCTATTTTATTGTTTTTATCGCGCATCAGCTGATATGAACTTCTTGGATGTTCAGTAATAAGTCTTGCATCTTTTGAATTCACTGGTATTGATTTCAACTCAGTGATATTAACCTGTGTGAACGTGCTGTCAGAAAAATCTTGATTTAATGATTTTTTCTTTCCAAGTCCCAGAAATCCGCCCTCTTTGTAAAGGAGTCCTTTTGCTTTGAGGTCCTTATAGGTACCGGCTATCATAAACCCTTTGTTCAGCTCATAAGTCTGGTTGCTTATTTCCTGATCCTTCTGTGCAATCGCAACCTGCTGGTCACTCATCTTGGTATTGAGCTGCCCGATCTCGAAGTCTTTCTGAACCAGTGCAACTTTCAAATCAGATATTTCAGCTTCACGTTGTTTCATGGAAGCTTCAAGCTCAGCTACCTTGATTTGCAAACCCTTAATTGCTCCACCTGAATTCTTAAGCTGGGCAGTCAATGATGATATTTTCTTTTTGTTTTGGTCAAGCAGAGTATTGATGTACTCTATGTCTTTCAGTATCAGTTGCTTTTTGTCCTTTGACAATTCCACATTCGATGAAGACATAGTAATAATATGTTCCTTTTCTTTCACCATATTCAGATCTTTCTCTATCTGATCGAATGTCATCATCCATTCATTTATAACGGAATCACGTGAAGTAAGCATCCCCGTAAATGATTGCTTTTGGCTTTCTATTACAGCGAGCTGCCGATTCTGCTCATTTTTATAAATGGAATAGCTGCCTATACCTACTGCCAGCAGCAGGATAAAGCTTATAATGGCCGTTGTCCAAACCCCTTTTGTCAATCCTTCTTTTCTTGCCTTTTTTTCATTATTCCGTACAGCCGCACTTTCATTTATGATATTGCGGTTACTGTTTACATCATTTGTCATTTTAATTCCTCCTTGGTTAAATTTATTCTACATTGTTTTTTTTAACATTTTTAAACGGGCACTTATATTAGAGATATACTATTCCTGAATATTTTTTATTAATGCTTTATTTAGTATTGTGTACCATACTTCAAACTATATGCCTCGATTGAATAATGTTGAGAAAATGCATATAATGAGTCAATTACATGTTAGGAAGGAAGTCTGTAATTGTTCAATTTGAGAAAATGATTCTCTTTTTGAGAAAAGAATGGATTAATTGCAGAGAGTTTTCGCTGGTGTGGAATTGTACTTCAATCTTTTTCTTCCTTTAATATACGGTAGATAGTTGAAATTCCAATATCCAGTTTATCGGCTACCAGTTTTATATCGTTGTTATTCTTCTTTAGTGAAGCTTTAATTATCTTCACCTGGTATTCCCTGAGGGTCATATCTTCATTTGCAACTAATGACAAGGGATCACCCATATCAATCACTATATCGACTGGTTCAATTTCTTCTTTTTCTGACAGGGTCACTGCGAGTTCAATCACAGATTTTAATTCCCTTACATTTCCCGGGAATGGATAACCCATCAGTTTCTTTTGTGACTGTACTGATAGCTTCTTTACAGGTATATTATTTTCAATGCAGAATTTATCGATAAAATTCCGGGCAAGTATCAGTATATCATTCTCCCTGTCGCGTAGAGGAGGTAATTCAATAGGCAGACCTAACAATCTGTAATAAAGATCTTCCCTGAATTTTCCTTTTTTTACCTCATCTTTCAGGTTTCTATTGGTAGCCACAACAATACGGCAGTCGGTTTTAACCGGTTTGTTATCGCCAATCCTCACTATTTCCTTTTCCTGTAAAACCCGTAATAATTTAGCCTGTAAACTTAATTCCATTTCACCTATTTCGTCAAGGAAGAGGGTACCTCCGTCCGCTTCCTCAAATCGCCCTATCCTGCGGGATAATGCGCCTGTGAATGATCCTTTTTCATGTCCGAATAATTCACTCTCAATAAGCTCAGAAGGGATTGCCGCAACATTAACTGTGACAAATGATTTGTCTTTCCTTTTTGAATTATAATGAATAGCTTTTGCAACAAGTTCTTTACCTGTTCCAGTTTCTCCGGATATTACCACCGTAATGTTTGTACTGAGAGCTTTGTCAATCAGTTCGTAGACACATTTAACAGCGCGACTCTCACCAATTATAATGTCGCGAAAACTATATTTTTTTTGTACCTCCCTGCGAAGTGTTGAAATTTCTCTTTTAAGACCTATCCCATTCCTGATATTTTTTACAGTGTTAAGAAGGCGGTCCTTGATATCATCTGATTTAGATATATAGTCGTAAGCTCCCATCTTCAATAGACTTACCACAGTATCGATATCCTCCTGTTCAGAAATAAGGATGACCTGTGCATCACTGTTTTCTTCCCTTATCCTTTTGAGTATTTCAAGGCCGGTTATATCGGGCAGGCGGTAATCAAGGGTAACAATATCAGGTGATTCAAAGAGACAATTCAGGAAGTCTTTTCCATTGAAAAAACTCTTTATTTCGTAATCAGGATTTAAAGAAAGAGTATGAACCAGAAGCCTGTTGTACCATTCACTGTCTTCCACCACAAATATTTTGAAAGGCTTTTCGGTCATATAATGTTAATTACAGGTTTTTGGTTTCTAACAGCAACCTGCAAAGTAATAAATAAATGGTCTTATTTACCAGAGTTTTAATTGATTTTGCTGATATGTTCCTTCAGAATATCACTTACAATTTCAAATTCCTTGAAAGATTCACCGGTAAGTTTCTCAACAGTACCGGTATCTGATTTGTCATGTATACTTTTTTCAATCTCTTTTAGGTAATTGAAGAGATCCATTGCCCCGATATGTCTGCAGGGAGGCAGCATTTTATGAGTAATATCAGCGACTAATGACCATTGGCCTGAAGTCACAGCATCCTTCATTTCTTTCAACCCTCTTTTCGTGGAATCAATAAAAGAGAGAAGCATCTGTTTTACAAATTGTTCATCACCACCTGATATATGATAGAGATTGCGTAAATCAATTTTATCGGATCCACCTGATTCACTGTTTGATTTGCTTATTGTATGAGCGTCTGTAGTCGTTGTATAGTCTTTAATTACTGATAGAATTGTAGTCAGAAGCATCTCTTCAGTAAAAGGCTTCGGAAGGAATGCATTCATCCCTGCTTTCTTATATTTTTGCCAGTCTTCATTTACAGAAGCAGCAGATATACAGATCACTGGCATTTCTGATTCCCTGATATGCATCTCATCACGGATAAATTGTGTGGTTTTCAAACCGTCGATACCAGGCATTCTGGCATCCATGAACAGCAAATCGAAACGATCTGTTTTAAGTGTTTCCAATGCTTCCATGCCATTAGAAACCTCATTGTACTTTACATTCCATCTGTTCAGGATTGTTTTGAAGAGGAGGCGGTTGTATTCTTCATCATCCACGATCAGAATTTTAAGATTCCTGATTTCTTCAGGTATGTAGAGGGGTGGTTCAACCTCTTTTTTAACCTGCTTTTCATCACCTCTTATGTATGGAATAAAGCAGGTTATTCTGGTTCCTTCATTCTTCCTGCTTTTACACTCTATGGTTCCACTATGCAGCTCAACCAGCCTTTTTACGATAGATAAACCTAAACCTGTTCCACCATATTTTCGGGTAGTGCTCATCTCCTCCTGGGTAAAATCTTCAAAAATATAGTTTAGTTTGCTTTCGTCTATTCCTATACCTGTATCAATAAACTCCAAAATAAGTTCAATATCTGTTGATTGCTTTGTAATGCTCTTCACATTAAACTGAACTTTACCGTTTTTGGTGAATTTTACCGAATTGCTTACCAGATTTATAATTATTTGCTTTAGACGGTAAGGATCACCTAAAAGAACGGCAGGAGTTTCTTGACTTAAAGAATAACTTAACACGGTGTTATTCCTGATAGCCTGTTTTTCAAACAACGCGTGCACCTCTTCCAGAATTTGTCCGATGTTAAAATGTACTTTTTCCAATGTCAGCTTACCATTTTGTAATTTGGAGAAATCCAGTATATCATTAATTATATTCGTAAGATGATCGGAAGAAGACTTAATTATCTTCATCGTCCGTGCAGTGCTTTCATCTAATGGTTCATGTAAAAGCTGTTCTGTAAATCCTGAAATTGCAGTTACTGGGGTGCGGATCTCATGACTCATATTTGCCATGAAAAGTTCTTTTGTCCTGGCTAGTTTTTCAGCTTCATCTTTAGAACTTTGGAGGGCTATCTGATAATCTCTTGTTTTTCTGACGTACCTGATGATTATGAACATTACCAATATTGCAAGAATAGTACCAGAGGCTGAAAACAATGCCAGCCAGATGTATGTTTTTGTGGCCAGTTTATTTGCAGCTTCAGCTTTTGCATTAATAAGTCCGGATATTTCATTCTCAATTTTAGTAATGAGATCGTAAAACTGTTCTTTTATCTGACTGCTTGTAACAGCTAACTTCGACTCCCTTCTTATCACTCTTTCGTTGGTTATACTATCCTGTTGTTGTATTTCCCTGATATCGCTGATAATTTCCTTTTCATTTAACCTGCTTTTGGTACTGCGACTGAAAACACGTTTGAGTATGTTTCTTTCAGGTTTCTGAGTTTCTGCCGAACTACTGTCAAGCCTTACAGATAATTGTTTGAGATTTTCAACAACAGTATGGTTATTATGAAGATATAACAGCTGGTTCCATATAAATATGTTTTCTTCAATAAGCTTTTTGATTGCAACAGTCTGATTAAGTAATACCGGATCATTCTGAAATTCAGAACTCAATCTTAGAACTTTTTTATCAAGCTTTGAAATTATATTGTAATAAGTCTGAAGTTCCAGTGTATCGTGTGTGATTGTATAAATCCGGATACTGTTTTGTGCTTTTTCCAGATCCATGGAAATATCTCTTATGCTTAAAAGTCTGAGATCGGGTTTAAGGTTCAGTTGAATTGAAGTNACTATTGAAGAAAGGTTTCTGTAAGACAAATAGCCTGCAGCTGAAAGTAAAACAACTGCCAGAATCATCAATAGTCCAATCTTTGTCTGAATTGAAATTTTCTTCACTGGTGGGTAGAAGGATTAATAATACCCAAAGCTATAAAAATTTATTTTCAATATATTGATCGAGATAAAGACGGCAGAGGGCAGGAGCGAATAGGTCTTTAATAACAAAATAATCGTGATTGTTCAGGCTGTTTTCTGTATCAATAGTCTTTGACTGTGAGAGCAGTACTGCAATTGTATTGGTGTTTTCCTTCTTCAGAAGGCCGATTATCTGTGACCCGGTAATCCCATTTCCCGCATTATAATCCACGAACGCAATGGTGTCATTGTCCCTGAATTCACGTGATTCAATTTTCCGGACACATTCATTGGAATCGATAAATGAATGGAGTACCAATTGATAGTTTATTGCTTGCTTAAAGAAGTGGGTGCTTTGCTGCAATGTGTTAAAAATAAGATTATTATAGTATTCATTGTCTTCAATCACAAGCACATTAACTGTTTTTTTCATTTTACTCTTATTATTTCCCGACATTGTTAATTCAATGAAGTTATTCCAATAACGTGCCAGAGTGATATTAAATAAATACAGATAGATGTATTCAGCTAATATTGAGTAAATTAGAATATAATGAAAGTTAATTGCAGAGAATTTTGAAAACTAATATTTCTCAAATTGAGAATCGGGAGAAGAACCTGTAAAAGGTTAACTGGTCCGGTAACCCAACCAGGAGCAGGGGAACCTGGGATCAACAATATTAAAATATCTTAATGTTTTATTGATTTTCCGGGTTCACTGTTATTTTCTTTTTTTTCACTCTCCTTATTCAGTCCCATTGTTAATGCTGTCATTCCAGCTAATCCACCTAATTGCATCGTGTCAAGTGCTGAGCTTGGAACAATGACAATAGTGGAGTTAGTCTTCAATCCTTCGTATAGCATGTTCATTGCTCTCAGATGTAGAGCTGTCGGGTTGTTGGCATAGGTTTTAGCAGCTTCCCCAAACTTTTCTGCAACCTGTCGTTCAGAATCTCCCAGAATGACCCTGGCCTGCCTTTCTCTTTCTGCCTGGGCCTGCATTGACATAGCATCCTGCAGAGAGGAAGGGATAAGAACATCTTTAACTTCAACTGAGATCACATTAATACCCCATGGTTCAGTCCGGTCATCAATGATCCTCTGAAGCTGTTCACTCATCTTATCTCTTCCTTCAAGCATTTCAGACAGCATTGTTTTGCCAATGACATCGCGGAGGGCAGTTTGTGACGCCCAGTTAATTGCGTTTCTGTATTCGGCTATTTCAAGAGCAGCTTTCTTGGCGTCCAGAACTTTCCAGAAAAGCACGGCATCCACATCAACAGGTACTGTATCTTTTGTAAGGGTTTTTTCTGCTGTAAAAGATGTTGTAATAACTCGGATGTCAATCCAGTAGGCGACAGTATCAATAATTGGTATTATGAAAAACAGTCCTGGTCCTCTCAATGAATGAAAGCGTCCTAACCTTAAAACAACAGCCTTCTCCCACTGATCTGCGATCTTTATTGCAGATGAAATTATCAGAGCAACCAGGAAAGAGATCACTCCAATCCACGTGGTTCCCGTAGTGTTCTGGGCATCGTAACGGCTATAGGCCAATGCCATACCAATAGCAAGGATAACAAAAAAGATTAAAACTGAAAAAGAGCTTCTTGTTTTCATTATGTTTACCTCCAGTTATATGTATTAAATCGGATCTTTTTTCTAAGAACAGAGGCTGTGCAGATCTTACGCCTGTGGCCCTTTTAATGAAGATATCAAATTTAAATAAAATATTAAAACAGAACAAAAAAATATGATCCTGCTTTAATTTACCACTTCAAAAAAAAAGTATCATTTCGAACCTTTCCAGTATCCTGGTCAGGATCAAAATGATACTTAAAAATACTTAAAGCGTTACCCTTGTCTCTTCTCTGATCTGATTATTTCCTTCTTGAATCTTTTTTACCATCAGCAGCTTTTGTTCTTTCGCTGTTTTTTGGAGTTGCCGAAGATTTGCTGCTCCTTCTGGTTGTCGAACTTACTCCGGTCGATTTTGATTGCCTGGTTACCCGGGTTGTATTTGCCTTTTGTCCTGATGAGGGATTTGCTACTGATTTATTGGTCACAGTAGTAGTTGATCTCCTTGTTGTACCGGTACTTGTCCCTGCCGGAGGATTTGTGACAGCCTTTTTGGTCACAGTAGTAGATGACCTCCTGGTTGTTCCTGTATTGTGTTCAACGGGAGCCTTTGAATCAGATTTGTTCGTCACTGTAGTACTTGACCTGCGGGTAGTAGTTTTAACAGTACCGGTCGACTTTCTATCCGTGGCAGATCGGGAATTGGTTCTTCTTTCAGAGTTATTTACTGAAGAATTATTCAAAGAATTATCAGATGACCTCCTGTTAGCACCCTGATTCATTTTAGCATACATGGCTTCACCTTCTTTTCTCTGCTCCGGACGTGAATATGTTTCTTTGAAATGCCCAGACTGTATCCTGGCACCTACATCCGGAGAATGTGAACGTCTGCCATTGTAATAAAAGTCGTTCCAGTGAGAATAACGGTGATGATCCCAGCGGTGGTAATGACCGTAATAATCGTGATGCCAGTTGTAATGATAACCATAATAGTAATGCCAGTAAAAAGGTTGCCACGGATGCCAGTAAGATGGATAGTAGCCCCAGTACCATGATGAGTGCCATATAACATAGGTTGGCATATATATGAATCTTACCAGTGGCCAGGCAGCTATTTCAACTGTTGTCGTTCTGGTAACGGTTACATTCTGTCCATTTACAGTTCTTATATTCCCCGTATAACCAGGGTTGGGTGTCTGGCCGGTACCTGCTTCATCATATATCGGTTCAATAATATAATTCCTGCCATATAATTCTTCATCTCCAGTAAGCTGGATGAAGACTTGTCCGTTTGATTCACGCTGAACAGTAAATACGGCTACGTCCTGGGTTTCTTTACCGTTTACTGCAACCTGCAGCACAATATTATGAACATCCCCGTCAATATCATCAGTTACCCTTATGTAATCAACCATATTGTCGCCATTCAGGTCGAGATTGTTTATCCTTGAATTCTCGTCATTCAGATTTTTTTCGAACTCTTCAAGTGTTTTTGACTCCTGGAATAACTTCATCACTGCATAAAGATTAAGATTATCCCCTGGTAAACCCAGGTATTCCTCGGGTTGTTCCTGTGCCATCAGTGTGGCCCCAGCTGTAAACATCGCTAATAGGATCGATGTGATTATAAATTTTTTCATGATAAATATTATTTAAAGAACAAGTTTGTGCAAATTAGCAATAACAAAACTTATACCAAAATTTTTCTGCACACCAAAATATAATAAAAACCTGTTCCATATTTGGAAGTTGCTGATATAACAATTTTAATCCTGCCAGGAATTGTTCCATATAACTGATTCGGGGGAAGATCAGTTTAATGAGGGATATGATTCATGAACCTTTAGCACTTAAATTAAACCGTTTTTTGATATTTTTCTATTAATTCAAGTAACTGGTCTTTTTTAAATGGTTTTGAAATATAATCAGAACAGCCCGCTTTAAAGGTATCTTCTTTTTCATCATTCATGGCAAAAGCAGTTTGTGCTATTATTGGCAAATCAGGACGAAATTCACGGATTAGTTTAATTGCTTCATTGCCACTCATTACCGGCATTTTTAAATCCATTAGAATAATGCCTATTTTATTATTATTCCTGCATATTTCAACAGCCTCTTTACCATTTACTGCACGATAAATGGTTACATCCTGTCCCTTAAGTATTTCTTTAATATACAGATAATTTGGTTCGTCATCTTCTGCTATTAATATAGTCAGATCATTTAGTTTATTAATGTTATTTAAACCAGATGATTTCATAGTCTCTTTTCCGCTTACGGGAATATAAGGTATTGTGAAAAAGAAAACTGAGCCAATCCCTGGTTCTGATTTAATCCAGATTCTCCCCTTTAGCAGATCAATATTCCCTTTGCAGATTGCAAGACCCAATCCAACTCCATCATATAACCTGGTATTATTTGATTCTGCCTTACGAAAACGTTCGAAAACCTTGTCCTGCAAAGTTGAATCAATACCGATTCCAGTGTCCTCAACAAAAAACTCCAGCTCTATATTCTTTAAAGTATATCCAAATTTAATATGTCCGTTATCAGTGAATTTGATGGCGTTGTTTAACAGATTGGTTAGTATCTGTTTTACTTTTATATCATCCATGAGGACAATGTCTGACGGTTCAGTCAGTCCTTTAATTACCGAAAATGATATCTCCCTCTTTATTAAAGGCCGGTATAAATGATATAACTCTTCAGAAAAATCATTCAGATTCACTTCTTTTTTATTGATCTGAATATTGCCAGTTTCGATCAGCGACATATCAAGTACCTCGTTGACAATATTCAGTAATTGATTGGAACTTTCTGTGATTATTTCGAGAAACTGAGTTTTTTCAGTAGCTGATATATTGTTTTCCCTGAGCAATTCAACAAAACCAATAATTCCATTCATAGGAGTCCTGATCTCATGAGAAATATTCTGGATAAATGCAGTTTTTAACCTGTCGCTCTCTTTTGCTTTCTGTTCGGCATTTCGTATTTTAACAAGATGTCTGTTTAAAAATGAATAGAAAAGAATAGAGGTAATTATTACGTAAAACCAACCTTTGTATGTTTGAAACCTGGTTAAGAAATCAGGATCCTTTATGAAGAAGTTTAGCAGTTTATCAGAAAACACAATCCAGATACCACCAATAATCAGATAAGCCAGGGTAATTCTGTACTCAAATTTTAGTTTTTGCATTACAGATCATTTATTGATATGGTTATCGCTCTTTTCTGAAGATGAACTATACACTTAATTATTCTCTATTAAAAAGCAATCCAGGTGAATATGTATTATTATATTCTTACTAATTTACGATTAATCGGGATATAAATTTGATAAATTGCTAATTGTTTTAAATTTATGTGAAACAAACAATAGTCAATAATCCATTTACCACGATCTATTTATGATTGATCAACCAATAAGATCCACCAGGTTCTCAGCTTCGGGACTTTGTTTCGCCAGGGCTGCATGGCAGGAATGTTAATAGGAAAAGTCTAACCAATGGCTATTCTCTTCATATTCTACAACTACCCTGGTAGTGTTTATAAAGTGAAACATGTTCAACAGAGTGGAAATCTCCTGTTTTAGTATAGTCAGGGTATTCTCAATTAAATCTTTCCGGAATCCCTTCTCTTCGAGATACAAAACAAGATCGAGAGAGACTATCCTGCTAATTACCTGTCCGAATTCAATAAGTTTCCGTTGTGTAAATTCTGTATCCAGATCAAAGTTAACCAACTCTTTAATCCTTTCAGCAGCGTTAGCTGCAAATCCTTTTAAAAAACGGTAAAGACTCTTCTCTTTTGCTGTTTTCATGAGTTTCAAAACTGAATCTGCTATCTGGTGATAAAGAATATCGTTAGATCCTTCAAAAATCTGAAAAGGACGGCTATCAACAACTGATCGGCCCCCTATACTGTTTAGTTTATATCCTTTGGCTCCCTGCAGTTGAAGCAAAGACTGAGCAGATTCCTGCATGATATCTGAAGTTACACTCTTTATAATATTTGCCTCAAGACCCATCCCTGATAAATTTCTATCTATCCCTGCAATCTCTCCTGAGCGGAGGCAGAAAGCCGAGCAAATTGTGAAATTTGCCTGCAGACGGGAGAGGCGATGCTGAACCTGATCAAAATTAAACAGGGTTTTACCCCCTATTAACCGTTCCTTTGTATGATTTATAGCCTCATCAAGTATCCGTTTTACGAATCCAAGCCCCATCCCTGGAAACTGAAACCTGCTTCGGTGAAGCATATCAAGTAGCATCTGAATGCCGTTGGTTATAGGTGTGAGTTTTTGTTCTTCAGGAATATATACGTCAATATGATTTCTGCCATAGGGTATCTGGTAAAGCCCCAGATTCTCAAAATATTCTTCCACCGAGATTTTTTGCCTTGGACCGCTGACATCACAGATGAACATATCAATATCGCGCATCAGGTTACCCTGTTCTCCTTTTTTACGTGCTGTAAGTATCCATAAGCCAGCAAGACCGGTAAGACCTGCCCAGTGTTTCTTACCAGTAAGATGAAAAAAACCATCCTTCTGTGAAAAGGATGTCTGCATGCTCAAAGCATCACTCCCATATCCGGGCTCAGTGATCATCAATCCGCCCATACAATTATCGTTCAGGAATTTATTGAAGATTTTTTGTTTTACTTTTTCCTGCCCNTATTTATCAAATGGTTGAATGAAGAGAGCATTATTTATCCCTAGCGTTAATGAANAAGCAAGTGATTCGTAAGCTGATGCAGATAAGACTGCCAGATTCTCCTTAACGCTTCCTCCAAATCCACCGTATTGNTCAGGAATACACAGAGCGAGAGGATTCCCTGACATCAATTCTTCTAAAACAGCAGGAGGCATTCCCCTGGTACTGCAAAACCGATCTATATCGTCTTCTTCATGAAATGCCCTTTTCATGCTCTCTTTGAACTCTTCCAGAAACTGTTGAAAAGTTCTCTTTCTGATCCGCAAATTTCTTGTTTTATTTGCTGATACTCTTTCCTGAATATTTGACATTTGGAATCCCTGATTATTAAATAATATTGAAGATTCACGATACTGAATCTAAATTATAACAAACTATATTTGCTTTTGTTTCGGATTAAACCGGAGGCAAGAGGAATGGCAGTTGGTATAACAGGAGGCTGGACGCTAAGGAGAAGGGGAGATTGGGAGGAAAGGAGAAGTTTATTTTGATAATATTACTGATGAAACTAAATTGGTTCATTAACTCAACGATAATTATGAAAAATTGCTGTATTAAATTACGTATTCAAATTTTATTGATATTTCTCCCTGTTTTCAGCCTGTCATTTTCACAGTCAAGAGGAGTAAAAACGATAACAGAAAAAGAGCTGAGATTCCATATGGAGTTCCTGGGAGCCAGTGAATTCAGAGGCAGAGAAACCCCATCGCCCGAACTTGAGATTGCAACTCTTTATCTTGGTAACTGGGCAAAAAATGCTGGACTGAAGGCAATTCTGAAAGATGGTACATTTTACCAGAAAGTTCCTGTCAAAGTCACATCGGTATTTCAGCCAAACACAAGGATAAGAGTATTGAAGGGAAACGGAGAAAAACTGTTTTATTATGGCAAGGGATTTGGTGGTAATTTTTCCATAAACGGATCTTATGCAGGGAATGTTGTTTTTGCAGGACTTGGAATCAGCGATCCGGATAACGGCTGGGATGATTTAAAAGATCTGGACTTAACAGGTAAGGTTGTAATAATTCTGGATGAGCGTCGACCTGGTTATAAGCGTGAATTAGGTTATTCATTTTCTAACAGGCTCAATTCAATTGTTTCAGCAATTCGTAACCGGGGGGCTTCTGCCGTTTTCTCTGTTGTAAGCAATGAAAGAGAAGAGAAGATGGCACACGGTTTTAATATTTTTGATGATATTCCTTCAGGGAGGATGGGTACTTTATTTGATTCACAGAGAACAAATTTCTCTTCAACCAATGCAAAGCCAGATCCTTCATTAACAACAAAAGTTTCACTCCCTTTCGGACAGGCTGAGATAAGTCATGAGCTTGCGTCAGAAATTCTAGGGGTTTCAAAAAGTGAAATAGGTAAAATGTTTCAGATGATTCAGCAGGGTCAACAGGTACCATCAAAAGAAATATCCGGCATTCGTGTCCAATTCGATGTTGAAGTTGATACTTATGAATCTTCATCCCGAAATGTTATAGCAGTAGTTGAAGGTTCTGATCCTTTACTGAAAAATGAATATATTGTTATATGCGGTCATCATGATCATCTCGGTATGAGTGATGGTGAGGTTATGCCCGGGGCTGATGATAATTGTACTGCTACTGTTGCACTTATAGAGATTGCCAGGGCCTTAATGACAGAAAGACCAAAAAGATCAGTTATTTTATGTTGGTTTACAGGTGAGGAAAAGGGAATGAATGGTTCTCATTATTTTATCAATAATTGTCCTGTACCCATCGGAAAGATAAGTGCCTGCCTGAATATGGACATGTTAGGCCGTAATCATCCTGACAGTCTGTATCTCATAGGTTCCGACCTTCTAAGTTCAGGTCTGGATGCCTCAATAAACAGTGTAAACAGAAAGTCGGGGATCAATTTCAGGTTTGATTATAAATACTCCAATTTTACTCATCCTTTGAGAGTTTATTTCAGGAGTGATCATTATCCGTTTGTGAGGTTCGGGATCCCTTCAGTTTGGTTCTTCTGTGGCTTCACACCTGATTATCATTCACCTCAGGATGCTCTGGAATTCATTGATTATACCAAATTTTTCAAAATAACGAAGCTGGTTTACCTGACAGCGTTTGAGATCGGTAATATGAAAGATCTTCTGCCTCTGGATGTTAATCCGGCAGTCACCTCCCGCGGGAAACAAAATTTAACTGAAAGTAGTTTGTATCAGGGTGTGGTGAAATAGTTTTATAATCAGAACCTTTTTCTGTGTTCTATGTTCTGGGCCCTGAGCTCCCGACGATCCCTCATTCTTCGGTATGTCGGGATTTGCCTTCGGCGAGCTCTCACGCTTTGCGGGATCGGTTCGTCTCCGCCTCCTGGCGGATCCTCAACCTGAGCCCTGAGCTCTGAGCTCTGTGCCAATTATTAAGCTATTTACACTACCTTTGCCTTTTATTTTAAGTTTACCTGGCATCCTTATATAAGATGAAGAAACTATTTTTTGTTTTTCTAGTATTGCCTCTCCTTATTAGTTGTGTTCCATTCAGATACCACAGTTTTGGTGAGACTCCCAAAAAGCCGGGTAAATACCCTCATTTTAACAGAAAGGATCATATTGCAGGATATCTTGATGAAGACCGTTCGGGATATGATGTTACTTTTTATGACCTGAATCTTAGTCTCGATCCGGATAAAAGAAAGCTGGCCGGGGAAGTTACAATCTGTTTCAAAGCTCTTAAAAAGCTAAAGACGATCCGATTCGACCTCTACAGAAATCTTGATATCAAAAGCATACTGTTTCAGGGAAAGGATATACCTTCTGATCGTTATAAAAAAGCTGTTTATGTAACTTTTCCGGACTCTCTTGAAAGAGGGAAAGATTATTCAATAGTTGTTACTTACGGCGGAAGCCCTTTGAAAGCAAAAATGCCGCCATGGAGAGGTGGTGTGGTTTGGAAAAAAGACAGCCATGGCAATCCCTGGGTTGGTATAACCTGTGAAACTGAAGGAGGAAGCATATGGTTCCCATGTAAGGATCATCTTTCTGATGAACCGGATAGTGTAAGACTTCACATGACTCTGCCCGCCGGGTTACAGGTTATTTCAAATGGGATTATGGAAAGTCATACATCAAAACCTGGTTCCGAGACATATGTCTGGAGTACTCATTATCCTATCAACATCTATGACATTACTTTCTATGCAGGCATATATTCGCATTTCAGCGATACAATGAACACATCCGCCGGAATCCTTAACCTTGATTATTATGTTCTTCCCGAAAATCTTGATAAGGCAAAAGAGCATTTCAGACAGGTAAAAGATGTAATTAATATTTACTCCAAATCTTTTGGCCCTTATCCATGGATTAAAGAGGGTTTCAAACTGATTGAAGGACCATTTGAAGGAATGGAACATCAGACAGCAATAGCTTATGGAAGCAGCTATATGGACCTTCCATGGCTGGGTGGAGACTATATAATTGTTCATGAAATTGCTCATGAGTGGTGGGGTAATGCCGTATCCGTGAGCGATTTCAGCGATATCTGGTTACAGGAAGGCTTTGCAACATATTCTGAAATTGTCTTTGCTGAGAATAAAAAGGGTTATGACAGTTCCCTTGTTTATGCCGAAGGTTGGTTAGCCGGAACAATAAGTAATAAATTTCCTGTTGTAGGTCCACCTGATGTAAGTTATTGGGATTACAAAGATGTTGATGTGTACAATAAAGGAGCGCTGATCCTGCATACTATACGTAATATCATCAACGACAGCACACTCTTTTTTGATATACTCCAGACGTTTTACCGTGAGCATGCTAAGTTATCACATGTTGCAACAGCTGATTTTAAAGAAGTAGTTGAAAGAAAAACCGGAAAAAACTGGGATGAGTTCTTTGAAGTATACCTATATTCACGCAAGGTACCTATACTGCATTGGTATTTTGGATATTATGAAAAAGACCAGAGTTCCGTCAGCAGTCTTAAAGCTAAGGTGCCATTTGTAGTTGCAAAATGGACGAATGTACCGGAAGGATTTGTTATGCCTGTTACCCTGGATGGAAAGGAATGCAACAGTTCAACGACTATTGATGTGACTACAAGACCGACTCTTTTTTACCTTGACAATACAACATTTTGTGATAAATTGATTTGTAATAAGAAACGTTCATATTTTAATGTAGCAGCTGATGATGCAGTTCTGTCGGAATATCAGGCATTGCAATCTGAAAATAAGTAATGTTTCAGCTGGTTAAAAAATGGTGTGAAATGAATAAATGTATTATTGGATTTGATCCGGGCAGGAACTATGTGAAGTACATTTTTAAAAATATTGAAGTTGAAATGCCTGTCAGTCCTGCATATAATTTATTGAAATGATCAATGTGTATTGATCTGCCTGCAATGGTCAGCAAACCTCTAACAATTAAATAGTATTACCGGAAATAAAACCGTATCTTTGAGGAAATTAAGCCAAATCAACTAATTATTAACGAACTAATTTCAATTTATGGGCAGATCGCAGGAAACATCGAATAAAAAAGAAGTAAAAAATAAAAAGGATAAAAAGAGAAAAGACAAAGCAAAAAAGAAGCTGATCAAGAAAGAGGCTGGAAAAAGCAGCTTCGACGATATGATAGCTTATGTTGATGAATATGGAAGGATTTCTGCAACTCCTCCTGATCCTGCCAAAAAAATTCAAGTTGAAGCAGAAGGCATCGAACTAAGTGCAACCAAAAGCGATCCTGAACAGAAACACGACTACATTCGCAAGGGAGTCGTCACTTTTTTTAATGACTCAAAGGGCTTTGGATTCATACGCGATATGGAAACAAAACAAGATGTTTTTGTTCATGCCAATAATCTACTGGAAATAGTTAAAGAGAACAATATTGTCACCTTTGAAATTGGAAAAGGACCTAAGGGGACAACTGCCTTAAAAGTAAAGGTATTCAAAGGTTGACAGGCTCTGTGAAGAGCCTTCAGGTTAGGAAATAATATTTTGAATAGCTCCGGAACTAACCGTTTTTCGATTTTTAGATAACCCGTTACGTAATAATAAATAAGTAATCATGCTGGTCCCAACTTCTCCTTTGGGGATCAAATGACTATTATTCTGATAATCAGGACATTATGATTCGGGCATGTATTCAAAATATTGACAATTAAACAAATTTAGTATTCTGTTGTTAGTAATTCAATGGATGAATTATTATTAAATAAGAATAACTTCCAAGATTCAGTGAGCACACCTGTGCCAGTTATCTCAACTGCAGATAAATGTGCAATATCCGTCCATATCGTATTTTACTAACTTACTTAAGATTTTTATATGTCAAATCATTTAAAGAAGATATTTTCTATTACAGTTTTATTGATGATTGCATACAAGGTATTTGCCCCTGGTGCAGTATCATTGGTTATTAAATACACTCCGCCGGTTGAACCGTTTAAAAGGCTTATTCATGCAATAGGTAAGGTTGAAACAAGCTCTGATACGCTTGCCTATAACCCTCTTGAAGAAGCAGTGGGTTATTTCCAGATACGTCCCATCAGAGTTGCCGATTACAATAGGAGAACAGGAAGTACTTATTCAACTAAGGACATGTTTAATTATAAGATCTCAGAAAAGGTTTTTTTGTACTATGCTATACAAATCGGTCCGTATAATTTTGAACAGATTGCCAGAAACTGGAATGGATCAGGTAATAGTACCCTGCAATACTGGGCCGAGGTCAAAAAATGCCTGTAGTTTTTTTTACCAGGACTTCCGGTTAATTTCTTACCACGCCGTTGTGCCCTGTAAGAATATATTTGAAGAAAGCAGGATCTGGCAGGATCTTTAGTGATTCCAACTGCTTTGGAGTATCCATATTAAATGCTTCTACAAAATGTTCATACTTTCCATCCTTAACTATGAAATTATCGCCTGATACAAGATAGTCATCTCCAATAATATAGCATGAAGAACCAGGAGTATGACCTGGAGTGAATAATATTTTTATTCTCAGGCCATCGATTGTCAGAGAGTCGTTGCTGGCAAGAAGCTGATATGGTCCGTATTTCCATTTTGTTTTAAAGAATTTCGTTTTCCCCATTGTTCCGTTGATCATCTGTTCCTCATCGTGGTGCATATAGATTGCAGCCTTCCTGAATAAAGTCAGGGAACCGATATGATCACCATCAGTGTGAGTAAGTAGGATGGTAGTGATCTGGTCAGGCAATATTCCGATTTTTTCAAGTTCTTTATTAAATGATTTTTTCCGGATCCCGGCATCAATCATCAGGAAATTATTGGTACCCTTAAATATATAGGCATTTACAAATTTGTCTTTTATGCACCAGACGGAGTCGTTTAAAGCACCTGTTTCCACAGGTGTCATCGATTTCGTAGCTGTGATAAAGTTGATGAGGAAAATCACAGCTCCGGTTACAACCAATCCGGTTAAGATAGCAAATCCCCAGAGGATTCTTTTCAAGGGCTTTTTCATAAGAAGTAAGTTTTGGATGCTAATATACAAATATTCTTAATCGTTAATAATAGACCTTGTTGGTCAGATCAGGGCTCGACCAGATGCTAAAATAAAAGCAAAAGTCGTAAAAAGTGTATAGGCTTTAATAGTTGAAAGTATTGTTCTGGTTATTATTGACTCATTTTACTCTTTAATAATGCAACATGAATCATGCACAATGAACAATAAATCCTGCAACTGGCACCAGTAAATTTAGAGCCGTTACTAGTAATAACAGGTACTAAGTTTGTATTGAAAATCATTGGTTTTGATCTTTCCGGGTAATTCCCTGAAACAACCTATAGCCATTTTCATACCGTTCGTATAATCAGACCTGCAATCTGTTGAGTTTATCTTTTCCGGTGTCTTGTTATGGTGTAATTTCGTTATGAACATTTAAACAAAGCCTTCATGAAAATGAAGAAAGCATTAAGACTGAAGGACACAAAAAAGTGTTATTTGAAAATTAAAATTATTAATAATTTATCATTACAACCATGAAAAGACTATTTTTTGCAGCATTACTGATAGTAGCTTTTAGTAGTGCATCGTTTTCGAGAGAGTTTGTTACAGGTGGAAAAACCCACACAGTATTGGGAGACTATAAGATTGAACTGGCTGAAAATCCGGTTACAATAAATGGAGAAGAGTTTAAGGCTTTTGTAATCAGTTATCAGAACTCACCTCTGGAAGTTAAAGTTGTGATTACGAACGGTCAGAAGTGCAAAAATTATATTGTACTTTCCGATAAGCTCTCAGTTCAGTACGTCTGTAACCAGAACTATTTTGGTGTTGAAATGCTGGATAAATCCCTTGAAAAGGATGGTTATTCAACATCAGAAGCAGCTCTGAACAAGAGTGAATACTTCCATCAGAAGGTTCTTGCTCCGGGTAAGAGAGGTGAAATTGAGAATACACAGCTTATAGCAGCCTATTTCCCAATGCTCATTAAAGACACTGAAAAATTTCTTGGAGCTATGTAAATATCTCTAATCGGCCGCCCGGCCACCACTAGTTTTAGGTTTTAATTTAACATGAAGAGACATCTGCGGATGTCTCTTCTTCATGTTATGATAAAGATATCCAATACATTCGTTGATCAACGATTAGGATTTCCTGTCATTTAAGTACTACCCTCTAATTGGCTTGTATCAGGGGTATGAAAGGTAAAAATAAAGCAGCGAAGAATATAGTAAATATTCCTCAATCCTGCTTCCTATTTTGGGGCATTATAATAAAACCTTTCGTTGATTATCTGTTCACCCTGCCATCTCTGAACAGTAACCTGCTCCATTTTAACGCGGTTACCATCTTTAAATGTCAAATCCATCCATGACTCTGACATGGTTATTCCATCTTTCTCGTTTGAAGTCAATGCTGTTACTCCGGTTCCATGAAACTCCTTAACCATTCCCAGAAACTCATTTTCAAATTTACGGTTAACTTCTTTCCCTTTTCTGGCTTCACCCGTTGCTTCAATCATAACCACGTCTTTGTGATAATATTTTTCAAATGCGTCGAGCATTTTACCCTGTGCCAACATATCGTATAGATTTTTGGCTTTATCATAATAACTCATTTTTTTATGTTTTGGTTTGAATAATAAACACTCCTGAGCAGATAAAGTTTAAAAGTTTTATATCTGGCCTTTGACCTAGAAACAGGAAGAGGTGCAGAGAAGTGTCTCTTCACAAGAGGGGAACCATTATAAATTATCTTTCTATATCATCAGAACCCTTCTAGTTTCATGTAAACAGTTGGAATAAGCAGTAAAAATCCTATCACTATCAGGAGGATCATCAGTGGCAGAACCCAACGGAACCATTTATCATAAGGTATTTTAGCCACACTGAGCACTCCTAGGAGGACTCCTGATGTAGGCGTTATCATATTTGTGAAACCATCACCAAACTGATATGCCATCACAGTTGCCTGTCGCGATACACCAATCAGGTCGGAGAACTGAGACATCATGGGCATAGTGAGTGCTGCCTTTGCGGATCCGGACGGCATAACCAGGTTAATCAGATTCTGAACGATATACATCATACTGACTGATGCCATTTTACTCATCCCTGATATTGATTCAGAAAGCTTAAAAAGCAAGGTGTCGATAATATTGCCGTTGTTCAGAATAATGATTATTCCACCGGCCAGCCCTACAATTAATGCCGCGGATTGTATATCCTTAACTCCATCGAGAAATAATCTGGTTATTTTGTTTGGTGAATAACTCATGGCAATTCCTGTCGCAAGTCCCATTCCAAAGAACAGGGTTGCAATCTCCTTTATATACCAGCCATATCCCATAACTCCCGTTATCAGGATCAGTATTGTAAAAATCAGTATCTGAATAATAAAAAAATGGACTGATTTACGTAAGCTGATCAGGCCTGTCAATCCAAATACAGCTGTTAGAATTGGCAATATCGGAAGTGTTGTATTACTTTCACCGATAGCTATGCCGGTCATTGGATAACGCCATGTAAATGCTCCCATAACTATGAGAATAATCAGATACATTACCCAGGCAGAAATGGGAGTATTGTATACTATCGGTTCTGTCCCATTGTCCTGACGCTCACGCCAGTATTTATCATCTTCCAGGACAATGGATCGTGAGGGATTTGTCTTAACTTTTTTTGCATACCTCAGGATGAAAATAAATCCACACAGATTTATTATTACCCAGCAGAACATGCGATATTCTATACCGGAAAACAGTGGCAGGTTGGATAAACCCTGTGCGATGCCAATTGTAAATGGATTTAGTATTGCACCTGCAAAACCTAATCCAGCGGCTACGAAACAAAGAGATACCCCGACGATTGAATCATACCCCATCGATATTGCAAGAGGTACAAATATTATCACAAAAGCAATTGTCTCTTCACTCATTCCAAATACAGCACCAAAAATGCTGAAAATTACCATTATGAGTACAAAAATAAGGTTGTCGGAACCAATCCTGGCAATAAGCCTGTTGTGTTCAATTTTCTTGCTGAATCTCAGAAATGCCTGTATAGCAACATCTATTGCTTTACTATCATTCATAATCCAGAAGGCACCCCCGATTATCAAAATGAATATGATGATATCAGCCTTGTCGACAAATCCATCGAACAGGGCTGAGAATATCTGCCATGTCTGGGGTTTACTGTCCGTAAAATGAAATGATCCCGGAATTACTACATTCCTCTCAATACCGTTTACTGAAACAATATGTCTTTCAAATACTCCGCCCGGGACAATCCAGGTGAGTATAGCTGAAATGACTACTATAGCGAANACTATTACATANGTGTGAGGTATTTTTTTTAACATGATATGGTTTGAGTTATGACAAATATATAAAATTATGACAGGCAATAACACCTGAATAATTGAACAAGTTTTATAACTTTCATGGTTAAACATTTACCTGATTTCTAAGTATGGAAAACAAAGCTTCATCCGGATGGCAAAAACTGATAGAGGGATACCCATTGGGCAAACCTGATCGTACATACCACATTAGTGCCTATTCAGAATTTATGCCGGCACCCAGGCTGGGCTATAAGCCCTACGGCAAACCCGATCAGGCTATTTTAAACTTAGATGATCCTTTTGGCTGGAAGATAACTGAAATTGAAGAGGAATTTGAACTTAAACCAGGGATTGAGCATGTAGGACAACAGATAATGAGCAATATTATAAGACTGGGTAAAGGAATTCCTCATCATTTTATTTCAGGACATGGAGGTGAAAATCTGAGGAATAACCCATTCTGGCCCCCTGAACTTGCAGCCAGGGCCGGCTCCCTGTTTCATGAAAGATTTGTAACATTATTGCCACTTATGCTTTCCCGTACACAGGATGATAAAGGAAGGGTTATCTGGACTTTTTTCGGAAACAGCATTCACGATCCGGAACAATCATTCTGGAAAAACTTTTTTACTGCTCCGGGAACTGAAATGCCTGTAAGTGAAACCGTTTCATTTTTTACAGATTTATTATCTGATGCCTACGGAGAAAAACTATCTGATGTTTCATCTCTTTCTAATGCTGGATTCAGGATTTTATCACGGGAAAGTACTGTCCAACCTGAATGGACAAAGAAATTCCTGATAAATAATGAGTTTGTATCAGGAGATGTTAAGTACTTGTTGACATTCAGGCCTTTCAGTCTTCTTCCTGACACAGTGAAGGAAAGATATCTTGCAGGAACTCTGATTCTGCTTCCATTTCCGGGAAGTCTGGTATTCTGGGGAATGCAGGGTTATCTCAGGCTCAGGGAGCAGCTGCCTGTAACAGCTCAGATCCCTCTTCTTAACCTGGTCGCACGCAACAGGGGGATTGGCGGATTGCGGGTGCCTCAATCAGGATGGATTCATGAACCCCATACTAACAGCAGCAGCCTGATTATAAATGAAAATCTTTTAAAAGAATCTTTCCATAGGACTCATAGATGGGAGCGTGTTCACAGGTATCAGGATGAACTGAACCTCGCAGCCCATAAAATCAGGCTGATAAAAGCGTTATTCAGTACAGAACCTGATGCTATGGGTTTGTATAACAAGCCATTAGCGTGTAACAGCCAGTTGTGGAGCGATAAATTCCACCTGTTGTTAAATGGACCTGAAGCTGACAGAAGGAAAATCACGGAGGTTGAAAAGACCTTTGTAAAAGGAGGACTTTTCGGTTACAGGTTTTTCTATCCTCCTATGCGGGTATGTGAACATGAAATTTATCTTCACAGACCTCTGGTCGGCTATGAAGGGATACAATCGGATAGAGCAGAAATTAAACCGGATTCTCTTTATGGCTATATTACCGGGTATCATAATAATGACAAAGAAATGTCGGATCCTGTGGAGTTTTGGCCGCGGATGCTGAAGCGTGAATTGTATCTCTCAGCACTCCATGACTTCAACAGTCAGCATGATCATTTTGCTCACCAGACTTCATTTAACATAATCTCAATGTTTGAGAGCTGGGAAAAGCAAAACAGGAAATTATTGCCTCGTTCTTATACCCACAGCCTGTTGAATCTATCCAAGCATAAAACGTTGGAGCAATGGCTTGATGAACTCGGTATTCATTCCGGATCTCAGGAAAAATCAGCCGGGATGCGAAGTGCTCTTGAAAAAATCATTGATGCCAGAGCTGATGATTTAATTCCAGAGCCTTTAACTTATTCTGAAACAGCATCCAGACAATTTGAAGAAGCCTGGTGGAATGATATTAAGATCCTCGCCCACGGGGAATTCATTTACAAGGATAATGCAGACATTATGCTTGACGAAACCACTCT
>JGI20214J51088_10000174_pt1 | contig 46718 bp, 36 predicted proteins | sample WetSurMetagenome_FD_51088 | JGI IMG/M metagenome (IMG submission 51088) | reverse complement strand
TTTTTTTCCTCACATCTCACTTTTACCTGTTTCCCTGAATAACTGAATATAAATATTCAAAAGTTCAGCAATTGCAGTAAAACTTAAAGAAATTATTTCTAAGTTTACTATGAAAGTCGATTTGTATTTTTTTTAAATGTCTGCTAATTTATTTCAGGACCACCTGGCCGGGTTTACTTTGTTGGGTATCATGCCCATGGATTCGGCATTTTCAAAAATCAGTCTGCTAAACCAATTCATTATTAACTATTTATCTACTGTAAAACAAAATGTTTAAGAACCTTAATATCAGGACAAAGCTTAGGATAAGCTTCACACTTGCATCTGTGATAATTATAATAGTAGGATTATTTGCTATTTATCAGATCAGGATGTTGAACAGAAGTTGCACAGATATATACCAGGCAGCGGCTGTTCCACTTGAACACTGCACAGGGCTGACTGACGGTTACGAAAGGATCAGAATAAAGGTAAGAGACATGATGCTCACTACCACGGACCAGGATTTAGAAGAAAAGTATAATGCCCTGGCAGAAGCCAGCAACGCATTTGACCAGAGGCTGTCTGATTATGAAAAGATTATTACTACGGACCAGGCCAGAAAAGATATTGAAGCTGTTGTGGCAGCAAAAAAGGATTACATGGAGTTTGTCCCTGGCTGCAGGCAACTTCTTGAAAGCAAAAGCTATGATCAGGCAAAGGCAATGTTGACAGGGAGTTGGGCCAGGGTAAATGAGACGCTTCAGAATGCCATGGTGAAGATGGTTCAGGATAACATTGAAGCCGGAAGATTAATGAAAGATCAAAGCTCTAAAAGAGAATCTGCGACAATAATGATAATGTTAATATTTCTGGCCATTTCTGCTGTTGCGTGGTATATTTTCGGACATGCCATTGTTCAAAATATACAAAGGATAATTAAGTCAATGACGATGCAGACCAGAAATCTCATAAATGCTGCCATGGAAGGAAATTTTTCAGTGAGGGCAGATGAGGCTGAGACGAATGAAGAGTTCCGTGAAATAGTTGCCGGGATAAATGAACTGCTCGATGCACTTCTCAAACCGCTGAATACATCAGCCGGGTATATAGAGCGTATCTCAAAAGGTGATATACCTGAGATGATAACTGAAAAATATGCAGGAGATTTTGAAGCAATAAAGAATAATCTGAACCAGCTTATCAGGTCAAATATGGAGATAATCGAAAAAGCGCGGGTGGCCGCCAACGGAGATCTCACTATTGATCTTGCAAAGCGTTCAGATAAGGATGAAATGATGGAATCGCTGAATGATATGGTCAGGGCAACAGCAACCATCATCTCAGAATTCAGGCTGGCAACAAATAACATATCAGTTTCTGGTCAGCAAATGAGTTCCACCTCACAGCAGATGAGCCAGGGTGCTTCAGAACAGGCATCAGCCACAGAAGAGGTCTCATCATCTATAGAACAGATGCTTGCCACCATTCAAATGAACACAGAAAATGCACTGTCGACCGAAAAGATCTCTCAGAAAACGGTCACCGGAATTGAAATGGTAAACCAGGCTTCAATTGAAACATTAAAATTTATGCAGGAGATTGCTGATAAGGTTTCAATTATAGGAGAAATAGCGAGGCAGACAAATATTCTTGCCCTTAACGCTGCCGTTGAAGCTGCCCGTGCAGGTGAACATGGAAAAGGTTTTGCAGTTGTTGCTGCCGAAGTGCGTAAACTTGCAGAGAGAAGCCAGACCTCAGCTGTTCAGATTGATACCCTGACAAAGAACAGCGTAAGAGCAACCGAAGAGTCGGGAAAACTTCTTGCCGAACTTGTTCCTGAAATAGGAAAAACAGCACTGCTTTTACAGGACATTGTAAGTGCAAGCATGGAACAAAGCGCAGGGGCAAATCAAATAAACAACGCAGTATCCCAGCTTAACAAGGTAACACAGCAGAATGCTGCCGCTGCTGAAGAGATGGCTACAAGCTCTGAAGAACTGGCAGGTCAGGCCCAACAGCTTCTTGAAATGATTTCATACTTTAAAATGGAATCTCAAAAAGAAAATGTAAAACAAAAGCTGTCAGAGAAAAGAAATGAAGTGGTAAAACCCTCTAATACGAAGAGGGTAAATAATACGAATGATTATCATGAAATGTTTTGACAGGCCTTTTTGCTGGCAAAAAATATTTATATAAGTCTTAGATAAGGTTGGCCTGACCGGGCACTTCAGCATCTGGCCTGTACTCAAATCTCACATTCAGATCTTTTATGGAGCCAAGGCTCTCCATCAGGTCAGGCAGATAGTCAGTCTGACCGATAAATGTCCACAGATAGGCAACAATTGAATATATTCTGCCTGTAGAGAAATTATCTACATCGACACAGATGAAGAGAACCATGATAAAAATACCTGCCAGCATAGTTTTGACAACTGTGAAGGTAAAAGAGTTCCACTTTGCAATTCTTGTCTTTGGCGGTATCATGTTGAAGAAGAAGTGATGTATTTTGGCGGTGTCCCTGTTTTCAATCAGCTTGTAAAGCTCCTCCTGGGTGTCGTGGATATCCTTCTGCAAATGTGTCACTTTCTTTCTGTTCAGGTTGTTTATCCAGGCAACCGGACCAATAACAGTCAGACATACCAGGCCTATCCTGTAATCATAGAAGAACAGTGCTATCACTGCTCCTGCTGAAGCTGACAGCTGCCACAACATTTCCGGCACACGCTCCTTAAGGAAAGAGATGTATTCTTTAACCAACTCGGTTCTCACAAGCATCTTTGAAAACTGATCACCTCTCGATTTTGACTCGGTTATTACCTCGGTGGCAACATCGGCATACATCCTGGCATATATGCCACCATTATAATACCTGTGAAGGGTTCCTCCCAGCACATTTATAAAATAGATCAGAATCCAGACAAACAGAGGTAGAAAGTAATCTATCTTTTCATGATCATAGAAGTGCCCGATAAGAGCATCAAGAAGCTTTCCGAAGAAAGTGGGTTCAATTATCCAGGCAATATTTTCAATCAAAATAAAAGTAAGGAGCAAAGCTATTGAGTATCTGTATTTTAATATTACCTGCCTTATAGCCATATACCTGAAAAATTATTTAATAAAATTAGTAAGAAGAAACCAGAATAAACAAATTGTGATTCTGTTTATAATAACAATGTGTTAATGAGGCACGCTGAGAGCATGAATTTACAGCACCAACCACGTTTGTGTTTCGGATAATGATATAACTTTATGGTACGAATTCCCTTTATTCCGAAGCATATGAAAAGTATTGTCCTTCTGGTTTTAGGATGTCTGATGTTGATGGGCTTTTCATGCCCCAAGAAAGTCGGAGGCATTTACCGCTATTATAGCGGCGAGAAGAACAACTATAAAATCTGGATCATTGATGGCAACAGGGTGAGACAATGCATTTATAAAGAGTTCCTTTACGGGGGCAATGAGCAGAGGTATTTATTTAATCCCAAAGGTGAAATATGGATAGACAATGCAATCTCATGCGAGGAGTATGATTGCACCGTTGCTCATGAATTAAATGAGAGGCACCTTATGGCAAAATACGGATGGACCTATCTTCAGGCTCATGACTCATCCCTTGCCGTTGAACAGGTGATAAGAAGAAAGAATCTGGAGGCATCTGTTGCACATGAGAAATCACTGAAGAAAGTTTCAGTGCTTGATTCGTATGGTATAAAAGAGATAAAGTCACTGCCAGACAGTATTAAGCTGCAGAATATATACAGAATCCCCGAAGGGGTCAGGAACGGGGTGGCAATCTGGGTTGTGGATGGATATATGGTAAGAAAAAATATCTATCCCGATTTTGGTTTTAGTGGCAACGATATGGCATATCGTTTTATACCACAGGGTGAAATATGGATTGACGGCCAGGTATCATGTGAAGAGACCGAATACTCAATTGCGCTGGAGATGAAAGAGAGGCAGCTTATTGAAAAAGGAGAGTCATACAGTGATGCTTATGAAGACGCAGTAGCGATGGTCAGGCAGATGAGAGAGGCGATGGAGAAAACAGCCGGTTCACAGCCCAAAATTGCAGTTCCCGATTCGCTTGAACGTGACGCCGGAGTGATAGACCCGGCTGAAAAAGATCCGGATCTTCATATTTATTAAGAATATCTCTTACCAGTGATTGCACTTAAATGCCAGCTTCGTCTCTGTAACGCTAAGTGAAACAAATATCTGCAGTTGTAATATCAAAGTTTCTATTATTACTTTTTTTATATAAATTGCATAAGTAACCATAAAGTCAATTAACATGGAAGGACTCTGCAAAAATTATGAGAAATGCCCGATATATAATGGGATTTTAAAAGATAAGGCAATGACCTCCGGCTTCTATAAGAGGCAATATTGCGAGGCTGGCCAACCAGGATGGACCTCTTGCAAGCGTTACCTGGTTAAAGAGGCAACAGGTAAATGCCCGCCGGACCTTCTCCCCAACTCATTCAGAAGCGTTGAGGAGATTGTAAAGGAGATGAACCTCGCATAGAAATAGTTTTTCTTTTTATTAAAGCTTTTCGTTGCTGAGACAAGTCTTCTTTCGTTTCAGGTTAAAATGCATATACAATAAATGAAAATCCTCTACGAAAGGGGATTTTTTATTTAATGTGGTTTTCATCGCGTGGGATGCATAAGCAGGTTACCAGACAGAAGGTAAAGTGGTTGAAGGTGCAATCATTATATGATATTAATAATCACCTGATTTAAAAAGTCAAAAAAAATTATCAGAATTATTTGCATTAATTAAAAAACAATTATCTTTGCAGACCGAACGGTCGGTATATATACAATGAAAGATACAAAGGAGATAATACTTAAAACAGCTTATAACCTGTTCCTGTACAATAACTACGAGGCAGTAACAATAAATGCCATATTAAAAGCAACGGGGCTTGCCAAAGGGGGACTGTATCATTATTTCTCAAGCAAGGAAGAGCTTTTCATTGCAGTTGTAGACAGATTCATGTTTGAAAATCGCGCTGATGCAACCGAAGAACCAAAAAGCTTCAGAGAGTTCATCCAGGTTAATATTGAAGTACTGAGAAGAAAAATCACAAAACTGGCAATTGAAAACGCCGATCCGCATAACGATATTCCAATAAATTACCTGTCACTTATCGTTGCTGCCTACAAGTACTACCCCGGTTATACAGAAAAAGGAAAATATTTTTTTAAAAGTCAGGTTGAAAAGGTTGAAGAGATGCTGAGAAAAGGAGTTGAATCAGGTGAGTTAAAAAAAGATATTGATATTGATGTTTCAGCAACAAATTATACATGTATCATAACAGGTATAGTCAATAATATGATAAGAGGCGGCTCCATGATCTACGCCCTTGATATGCTCGAAAGACAATACATGGAATTCTACAAATACATTAAAGCATAACAGTTACTTATTCAATCCACATCACTTATTTTTTACAATATTACAGACCAACTGGTCGGTATTTAATAATAATGTGTATATAAATAATTATATGAAAAAAAGAGTACTAGCAATTGTAATGATTTTAAATGCCGGAATAATTGGAAACACCCTTGACGCTCAGTCCGGCCTGAAGGAGATAATCAAATATTCTCTCGAACACAGCCACGATATTAAAAAGTCACAGCTGCAATGCAGTGAGGCTGAATACCTGCGTAAGGAGACAGTAGCCAATGGCCTCCCACAGATAAGCGCCTCCGGATCATACAGCGACATGATGTTTGAGAAAATAGAGATACCCGAATCACTCACATCAATGATACCTGCCGAATATCAGGACATGGTCACCCCGATCCTCGACCAGATAAACGGACTTGACAGGCTTTATTCGGTAAGCGCCGGAGTAACAGTCACCCAGCTCATCTACAGCCAGGCATATATTGAAGGGCTGAGGACAACTAAAAAGACCAGGGAACTTTACTCACTGCTTAAGACAAAAAGCGAAGAAGATGTTATTGCCGAGGTTGCCACAAGCTACTACCAGACAGGGTCAATGATGCTTCAGCTTGAGACAATCGATAAATCAATCAGAAACCTTAAAGAGGTTTACCGAATTGCCGAATTGACATACAAAAACGATCTCCTTAAAGAGAGCAGCGTAAACAGGCTGAAGGTTAATATAACCAACCTCGAGGTAACACGTAAAACCCTCCAGGATGGTATAGCCATTCAAATGAACTATATCAAGGCACTGGCCGGCATGCCTGCCGATACAACACTAATCATTGATGTTGCACCAATAGTCAGTGATGACCTGGCATTAAAAAGGCCGTCTGAATTTTCAATTAACAACGTCCCCTCCTACCAGGCACTGCTCAAACAGGGCGAGCTGTACGGTCAACAGGTAAAACTTGCCCGGGCAAAGTTCTTTCCTACCCTGGCTGCATTTGACAAACTAAACTACTCTTCATATAGTCTTGAAAACGATTTTGACAGGTTCAACCATGTCAATACTTTGGGACTCAGTCTTTCAGTGCCGATTTTTACATCAGGAGCAAATCATTATAAGGTTAAACAAAATGTACTGAAGCAGGAACAGCTCAATGAGGATATTAACAAGACAAAAGATCTCCTAACTGTAAGTTATAATAATGCATTCCTCGAATATCAGTCGGCTTGCGATCTGCTTGTTGTCCAGAAGGAGAACCGTGAGCTTGCACAGAAGGTTTATGACCAGACTGCCCTTCAGTATAATGAAGGTATGGCATCAATGGCCGACCTACTTAATGTTAACTCCGACTTCCTTCAGGCAGACAACTCATACAATCAGCAGATACTTAAATGCAAAACAGCTGAAATTAAAATGTTGAAGGCATCAGGAAACATGAGATCAATATTACAATAGCTCAGCAGATTTGAATAATAATAAATAAGATATAAAATCAATAAAAAAATAAGACAATGAAGAAATCTGGTATAATTGCACTTGTTGCAGCAATTGCAGTCATTGGTTTAATGGGACTAAAGCTAGCCGGTAATAAAAAGCAGTTCCGTGAAAATATTGCTTTTGCCCAGCGCAAAATTGAAAAGATCCCGGTATCGGTTGAAGAAGCAGACAAAGGAGTGCTGGCAAAAAATGTTGCAGCAACGGGCACACTGGAAGCATCAGAGGTACTAAACCTTGTTTCTGAAACACAGGGCAAAATAATCTATATATATAAGGAAAAGGGTGACCGCGTTGAAAAGGGCGAAGTAATTGCAAAGGTTGATGATGAAGTCATCTCTGCAAACGTTCTTACCGCTGAGGCTAATTATGAGCAGATGCAAAAAGATGTGGAACGTCTTACACGTCTCTCGGAACAAAACGCTGTGACCAAACACGATCTGGAACAGGCTGGTATAGGTCTTAAAAAGGCAAAGGCAGACCTGATCTCTGCCAATAAAGCACTTGGCAATACAAGCATTAAGGCACCAATGGCAGGTTATATAAATAATGATTTTATAACTGTGGGTCAGCTACTCGGTCCTGGCTCACCTGTATGTGAAATAGTAAACAACAGCAAGCTGAAGCTTAATGTCAGAGTCTCTGAATCAGATGTTTATAAACTTGAAAAAGGTCAGACAGTTGATGTTCTCCTCTCAGTTTTCCCCGACAGGAAATTTACAGGTAAAATAACAGCTATAGCTGAAAAGGCTGATGGCGCAATGAAGTTTAACATTGAAATAACACTTGAAAATGATGTGAAGGCTCACCTCAGAAGCGGTCTCTATGCCGAGGCTGAGTTCAATGTGAAAAGTGAAGAAAGAATAGTTCTAAGCAAATCATGTATCGTCGGCAGCATGGAAAATCCTGTTATATACGTAGTTGAAAACGGCAGGGCAGTAAAACGCAGTATAATTATCGGACAGAGCAATGACAAGCAGGTGGAAGTGCTCAATGGTATTAACACAGGCGAACAGGTTATTGTAAGCGGTCAGCTTAATCTGAAGGATGGAGACGAAGTTAATGTAGTCAAATAAAGACAGCAGGGATAAGACCTGTTCCGCATGGAATTAAAAAATGAAGATCAAGTAATATGAAGATTACAGAATTATCACTAAAGAGAACAACCATTCCGGTTGTCATATTCACCATACTTGCCCTGGCAGGCATATTCAGCTACACCCTGCTTAACAAAGAGCTTACTCCAAGTATAGACATGCCTATTAACGTTGTGATGACTATTTACCCGGGTGCTGCTCCTTCAGAAGTTGAAAGCTCTGTCACAAAGAAGATTGAAGATGCCGTATCAGCTCTGGAGGGTATTGACAAGATAAACTCATACTCCTTCGAAGGTATGTCGGTTGTAATGATCACATACAAAGATGGCATTGATGCCGACGTTTCACTTGAGGAGTGCCAGCGTAAGGTAAATGCCATCAAGACTGACCTTCCTGAGAATTGCAAGGATCCTCAGTTCCTGAAGTACGACTTCAGTATGTTTCCTATCATGAGTGTTGCAATTAATGCAAACATTCCGGAAAAGGAATTTTTTGATGTCATAGACAAGGATATCAAAACAAAATTATCTCAGATTAAAGGTGTGGCTTCGGTTACAATTATAGGGGGAAGCCAGCGTGAGATTGATGTGAAGGTAAATGCCCAAAAGCTTGAACAGTACGGTCTTTCTCTCCTGCAGGTAAAAGGAGCAATCCAGTCTGCAAACATTGACTTCCCAACAGGCAAGATAAAGGATGAGAACACAAAGTACATCATCAGGATTGCAGGTAAGTTTGAAAACCTCGACCAGATAAAGGATCTGACTGTTGGTGCTGCGCACGACGGATCACCAATTAAGTTAGGCGATGTTGCCACAGTTGTCGACGGCTCAAAGAAAGCTGCAAAACTGGCACGTATAAACGGGCAGCCGGCAATAGGCATCACCATTCAGAAACAGACTGATGGTAATGCTGTTGAGATTAGCAAAGAGGTAAGAAACGTTTTTTCAGCATACGAAAAAGAGTATGCCGACAAGCAGATGAAATTCACTATAGCAAGTGATACTTCTGAGTTTACAAATGATGCAGTAAAAGGAGTTATGCTTGACCTGGTGTTTGCAATAATACTGGTCTCAATAACAATGCTTCTCTTTCTGCATACTTTCAGAAACCTGGTGTTTATCTTTATCTCCATTCCTACATCTATAATTTCAACATTTACCTTTTTCTGGGTTTTCGGGTTCTCTCTCAACCTGCTTACCCTTCTGGCACTTTCCATAGTTGTAGGTGTAATTGTTGACGATGCCATTGTAGTGCTTGAAAACATCTACAGGCACCTCGAGATGGGCAAAACAAGATGGCAGGCTTCTCTCGATGCAATTAAGGAGATAGGTCTCACAGTCACATCAATTACAATTGTGCTTGTAGCAGTATTCCTTCCTATTGGACTTACAAGTGGTGTTGTGGGCCAGATGCTGCGTTCATTCTCGGTTGTGATTGTGGTATCTATTCTTATAAGTCTCCTGGTTTCATTCACACTTGTGCCTCTTCTTACATCAAGGTTCGGTAAACTCAAGGTCTTTGACAGAAAAAAACCGTTTGACCGCTTTCTCCTGGTATTTGAACGCTTTGTCAACTGGCTCAGGTCAATTACAATAAAAGGGCTTAAATGGTCTATTAATCATAAAGTTGCCATCCTGATTCTTGCCTTTGGGCTTCTTATAGGCTCAGTTATGTTGATTAAGACCGGATTCATACAGACTGATTTTATGGATACCGGTGACCGCGGGGAATTCCTTGTAGAGATGGAACTCGACAGGACGGCAACCCTGGAACAGACGAACGGATATTGCCTTGAAGTCGAAAAGAAGATACTGGAACATCACGAGGTCAAACTGGTTTATACCAAAGTTGGTTCAAAAGGTGGCAGTATTTCTATTCTTGAGACACCATATGGGGCTGAGTTTAATGTGAAAATGGTCGACAAGAAAGAGAGGAATATAAGCTCCAAGCTCTTCTCAAAGAAACTTCAGAATGAGCTGGGAGAATATTTTGCCGGTCCGAAGTTCAAGATACAGGAAGTAAGTATGTCGGGAAGTACAACCACGCCAATTGAAATTTATGTAAGAAGCAACAATTTCGATGATGCTGTGGAGTACAGTAAAGTTGTTGCCAGGGAATTAAGAAGCATAGAAGGGACAACCGACATTGAGACATCTGTTGAAGCCGGTGACAGGGAGATGGTTGTTAAATTTGACCGCGAGAAACTTTCAAAACTAGGTCTTACAATTGGAGAAATAGGTTCACAAATGTACCTCTCTTTTGAAGGGAATCGTGATCTGAAATACCGCGACGGAAGCAATGAGTATGACATCTTTATCTCTCTCGATGAATTTGACAGAAAGAGCAAAGCCGATATAGAAAATATTTCATTCGTAAACCATTCCGGACAACTGGTAAAACTGGCACAGGTAGCAGATATTACAGAAGGAGAAAGCCCTTCCACTCTAAACAGGTATAACAGATTACCATCGGTGCGTATCTCGGGCAACATGGTTGGCAAGACAATCGGTACCGTTGGTACAGAAATAAAAGAAAGGCTTGCAAAGACAGAAAAACCGGCAGATGTCGATGTGGTTTACTCAGGTTCATTCGAACAGCAGAGCAAATCATTTGGAAGCATGGGAACAGCATTGCTTGCATCTATTGTATTTATGTACCTGATCATGGTTATGCTTTACGACAGTTATGTCTACCCGCTTGTTGTAATGTGTTCACTGCCTCTTTCGATAATTGGCGCACTGCTTGCACTTGCTCTTACGGGCAAGAGTTTAAGTCTATTTGCAATAATGGGTATGATAATGCTTATGGGTCTTGTTGCAAAAAATGCTATTCTTGTGGTTGATTTTGCCAACGGCGGACAGAAAAAGGGAAAGAGACCAGTAGAGGCAATTATTGAAGCGACAGCCGTACGGTTCAGGCCGATCCTGATGACCAACCTTGCACTTATAGTAGGCCTTCTTCCAATTGCACTGGGCTCAGGCGCAGGAGCAGAATGGAAAAACGGTCTTGGCTGGGTACTTATTGGTGGTCTGTCGAGCTCAATGTTCCTGTCACTCATCATTGTTCCGGTGTTATACCTTATCGCAGATAAAGGCATCAGATACTTCACAAATAACAAAAAGACAATACATGCAAATGAAATAGTCTCTGTTGAGTCTCTTGAAAAGGCGGTGAACTGATCATCTCCTTTCATTTTTACGTTAATACCTGATTGAGGGTGCCACATTTAGGTACCCTCTTTCTTTTCAGGAAATTTATTACCTTTAATTCAAATTTTAAGTAATAATAAAAATCTATCGTCATGGGAAAATTTGTAATTAAACCGGCAAAGAACGGCGAGTATTTTTTCAACTTAAAAGCTGATAACGGACAGACGATCCTTACAAGTGAAATGTATACAACCAAAGCTGCTTGCCATAAAGGGGTTGAGTCTGTCAGAAAACACTCTCAGATAGATAAAATGTTTGAGACAAAGAAAACCGCATCTGGCAAGTTCCATTTTAACCTGAAAGCGTCAAACGGTCAGGTTATAGGATCAAGTGAACAATATGAAGCTGAAGCCGGAATGAAAAACGGTATCGAATCTGTTAAAAAGAACGGTCCGACTACTAACGTTGTTGAAGAATAAATACTCACCGTTTAATTTAATAAGGGGTTAATTCTAAACCCCTTTTTTATTTTTTACAGGCGCGGTTAAAACTCAGGCCTTTCGTTTAATTTTTCTTTCTTCCCCATCTTTTGAGCGGTTAAATTCATTTACGTAAATAAATCACCTGCATTTAACCAGGTATTTTTACGCGGAAAAATCAGGTATAACGGGGATTAAATCAGGTGGATTTCTTATTTACAGACCATAAATTCATGATAATTTTACACTATAAAACAGCAACTTAAAAGCTTATATTAAAGTATATCATTTAAGAAGAAAAAGTTTTAGAAAAAATGTCAGAATTCAGCAACCATAAAAAAGCAACAGAGGTGGCAATANTAAGTGCCCTGGTTGTAGCGATTGCCGGNATAACAACCGGCTCCTGCAGCAAAGTGACACTTCCACGNGTCACACCTGGTACTGATGTTGATGTTCTGATGAAAAATATATTTGATTCGCGCTATATTCCATCGCCGTTAAATGAAAATGCAAAGGCAACGCACAGAGGGCTTTTGATGTCAATTAAATAATGGGTCTATTCGGAATATTTTTAGTAAGGGGTTAATTAAAATTTCGTAGAAAATATAACGCGGATCAAAGCACAAGACAAGAGGCCGCCTTTTGCGGGGTAAGGAAATGAGTAGTTGTTTCAGGGTTGGCCACTTGTCGGATTTACCTTCCTTTTTGAAAGTCCCGTCCAGGCGGGACTTTTTTTTTTGAATATCCACATAAAAAAGCCCTGTTCTGCATACTTTTCATCTTTTTTTGCATACTTTTCTTTTATTATGATTTTATTGCTTTGCCAAACCTATGAGTGATAAGAAAAAGGGTAAAATACTTATTGTTGACGATAATGAATTAATTGTCAAATCCCTTATTCCTGTTTTAACTGCTGAGGGTTATGAGGCACAGTACGCATTTGATGGCGAGACAGCTCTTGCAAAAGCTGCGAAAGGCAGGTTCAATTTAATTCTCCTGGACATTAAATTACCTGATATCGATGGTTTTCAGGTACTTAAAAGACTAAAGACGACACCGCAAACAATAAACACACCCGTTATTTTTATCTCATCAAGCGATGACGATTCTATTTATCAGAGAGGATTTGATATGGGTGTGATGGATTATCTTAAAAAACCCGTCTCAAAGGCAGAGCTCCTCTTCAGGATCAAAAACTATCTCCGTCTGGGTAAAACAGAAGAACAACTCCGGCATAGTGAGACCTTCTTTAAAAGTATAGTTGAAGACCAGACAGAATTTGTTGTCAGGTACACATGCGAGGGCAAACTGATTTTTGCAAACGACTCCTTTTGCAGGTACCTGGGGTTGACCGGGGAAGAAATAATAGGGAAAAACTTTTACAGGCTTTTAAACCTTGGCAAAGAGTCACCTGTGCGTCAGGTTGAAACAGGATCCGATACCTCAGTCAGGACCGATACTGTTTCAATTAAAGCGCCGGGCGCGAAGATGATATGGCATCAGTGGACCAGAAGGACCATTAATGATGAAACGAATAACAGGACGCTCATCCAGTCGGTTGGCAGGGATATAACTGATTTAAAAAACAAAGAAGAAGGGCTACGTATCTGGGAAAAAATATTCCGTGATGCGCAATGGGGTATTGTGGCCTCTCTGCCCGATGACCCTCATCTTACACTAATGAATGAGTCATATGCCGGCATGCACGGTTATTCAATTGATGAACTCACCGGGAAAGATATAAGAGAGTTATTACCCTACCGCACCGCCCGTTTTGTTTCTGATGTCTTTTCTAATGTCAGAAAAAAAGGCTCCTACTCGTATCAGTCACTCCACAGAAAAAAGGATGGGGAGGAGTTCACAGCAATTTCACAGGCCTCAATGGTCTATGATGAAACCGGAAAAGAGCTGCTGCTGGTGGTACATGTGCATGATATAACTGAGAGTCTGAAGACAACTAACGCGCTGAAAGAGAGTGAGGAAAAATTCCGTACGGTTTTTAAAAACACCCCTGACCTGATAGCCATCATAAAGACAAAAGACTTCTCTCTGGTTGATGTAAATGATAATTTCCTGAACACCTACGGGTTTAAAAAAGAAGAGGTCCTGAACAAACCCGGCTTCCCCGAACAATTCTTCCCCAATCCGCAGGAGATCAAGCGGCAGATGAGACAGATGGGCCGCTCAGGCACAATCAATAATGCTGAAACGACATTGAGAACAAGAAACGGAGAGAGCTATCATGCCCTGGTGTCTGTCTCCCGTATAAGACTCAACAAGTTATCACATGCGGTTGTGATTGTAAGAAATATAGAAGAGCTAAAAAAATATCAGGAGTCACTTCAAAAAAGTGAAACTAAATTCAGACTGCTTGCCGACTATAACTACATCTGGGAGTTCTGGATGGGAACAGACAACAAGTTCATATATATTTCGCCTTCATGTGAAAGGGTTACCGGCTATAAAGCCGATGAATTCCTGTGTAATATGGAGATAATCCTTGACCAGATCAATCCTGAATACAGGGATGTTGTTATCCCTCACTTAAAAAATGAGTATTGCGATAACGGAGAGGCAATTTCACTTGAGTTTACCATCACCGATCGCTTTGGTAACGAAAAATGGATATCACATAACTGTAACCCTGTTTTTGATGAAAAGGGGCAGTTCCTGGGCCGCAGGGGTAACAATATTGACATTACTGCCAGGAAAAAAGACGAGCAGGAGCTGCTGAAGCTGTCAACCGCAGTGGAACAAAGCAGCTCAGCAATTATTATCACGGATACGGAAGGATTAATTCAGTATGTAAATCCCTATTTTGAAAAACTTACGGGTTACTCACCTGCTGAAGTTATGGGGCAAAATCCTAGGTTGCTTAAATCAGGAAAAACTGATCCCAAAACATATGTTGAGCTCTGGAACTCAATCACCTCAGGCAAAATATGGCAGGGTGAATTCACAAACAAAAAGAAAACCGGCGAGATATTCATTGAAAATGCAATCATCTCCCCTATTAAAGATAATCATGGCGAGATAGTTAACTTTGTAGCTATCAAACAGGATATAACAGAAAAAAAAGGGATAGAACGTCAGATCCTTCAGACAATAATATCAACAGAAGAGAGAGAGAGAAGCCGCTTTGCCCAGGATCTTCACGACGATCTTGGCCCGTTACTGTCAACGGCAAAACTATATATTAAGTCATTTGAATCAGTAAAAGATCCGAAACACAGGGAGATTGCAATAAACCAATCAATAAAGACAATTGATGAGGCGATACTTAGTATAAAAGAGCTTTCAAATAATATCAGCCCGCATGTACTCCGGAACTTTGGTCTTACATCAGGAATAAATTCACTTGTCAACAAAATAAATGAGACAAAGACAGTAAAGATATCATTCACTTCAGGAATAAATGACAGGCTGGGGGAAAGTGCCGAGTCATCGATTTTCAGGATTGTAGCTGAGTTGATAAATAACACAATAAAACATGCAAGTGCTACAAGAGTCTTTATCGAGATAAATAAAAATGAAAACGATTTCATCCTTACATACTCAGATAACGGGATAGGATTTAAAATTGAAGCAGCGCTTAAGAGAAAGATGTGCCGCGGGCTTTCAAACATACTTAACAGGGTGAATCTCCTTGGTGGGGAAGCTGATCTTGACAGTGCCCCCAACAAAGGTTTCAACGTGTTTATAAGGTTGCCCTATACAGGTTTGCTGGCCCAACATTGACAATAAAACCGGAAATGCTTTACAACACTCTTTCCATGGTGATGTCTAAACTTGTTTCCATCTAAAGTTTTTTTTATTAATTTAGTGGAAATTTATACCCCGTGGACCAGAATTACAAGATTCTCATTGTTGATGATCATAAGCTTTTTCGTGAAGGACTGAACTTCGTCCTGTCTCAGATTGAGGGGTTTGAGGTGGTGGGAGAAGCTCCTAACGGAAAAGAATTTCTGGATATGATTGACCAGATGGAACCCGATGTGGTCCTTATGGATATTTCAATTCCCGGACTTGATGGTATTGAGGCCACTTCAAGGGCAATAGCAAAACACCCCGATCTGAAAGTGATAGCATTGACAATGTTTTGCGATGAAGAGTATTACTACAAGATGATACAGGCCGGCGTTTCAGGCTACATACTTAAGGAATCAGGAAAGGACGAACTTGCAAATGCAATAAATACGGTTCTGAGAGGAGAAAACTACTTTTCACAGAAACTACTGAGAAACATTATTATCAACCTAAACCAGGTAAAGAGCTTCAAAGGCGCCACTCTTAAACAGGAAATAAAACTCACTCCCAGGGAGACAGAGATACTAAAGCTTATTTGTCAGGGACTTTCAAACACTGAAATTTCTGAAAAAATCTCTTTAAGTCTTCGTACTGTTGAGGGTCATAAATCAAATCTCATTAATAAGACAGGTGTCAGAAACTCTGTGAGTCTTGTTATGTACGCCCTTAAAAACAACCTCGTTGAAATCTGAATTTTAATAACCACAGCCTGCAACCTTATTTCTTCCCTCTATTTTTTTCAGCCTTTCAATTCAGAATGTTGGTTTAAATGCTGATATTTACGTAAATATACGTATATTAGTCAGGTGTTTATGCGTGTTTCTTGCAGGTGTAATATTCCGGTAATCGGGTAAAACCTCTTGCAAGAATATTGTACATCAAAAATAACTTTGATGAGAGATAATTAAAAGGGGAATTTTTATTATCTTCAAGGCAAATTATGGGGTACTGTGTTAATGACAGGGTCAGGAATTATGATAGGGTTGACATAACCCCCCCGGAGATAAAAGCTCAAATGGGTAAAGAAAAGGATCATCAGGGAAATTCAAACATAAAACATATGCATGTGGGAAGAGGTATTAAGGCATTGTTAATATCAGTTTTTATACTTGGCTCGGTGAATGTTTTTGGACAATGTGACCCAGACCTGATGCTGAACCAATGTGCGCACAATCTGGGAACTTATAACTACATCAAATCTTTCAGTCTGAAGGCCTCATCACATAAAAGGTCAAACCACGAGTATTCTTACGTATTCAGTAAAGGATCCAATTACCTGTTGATAGTTTGTGATCAGGACCTCAAAGGAGGGAAAATGATAATTAATCTTTACGACAGGGAGCACAATCTGATTGCCAGTTCGTTTGATGAAAAAGAGAACAAGTACTACCCGGAGCTTCGCTATTCATGCGAAACCACGGGTGTTTACTATATAAAAGCATTATTTGAAGGATCAAAAGGAGGTTGCGGAATGTGCATCCTCGGGTTCAACAAAGAATAAGAGAAAAGAAATTTATGTAGATAAATGAAAAAAAGATAACCTCATGAAACTAAGAAATTCCTTAATCATTGTCCTCTGTCTCTTACTTTCGGCATGTGGAGGAAAAAGCAAAAAAGAAAAGATTGACATGAACTCTCTTCTTAAGGAGGGTCAGGAAACCAATCTGGAGATCTCTCCGGAGTCGTTGAACGCAATCATTGAGTCCATCCCCTCTCCCCTTGAGATTGCAATGGTAATCAAACAATCTGGCTTTGAGTTTAATGAAAAGATGCTTAACAAGCAGGATAATGCAAAATTTTATACTACTGATCAGGAAAAGGCCCTGAACATTGGTGTTTACAGCGGTGACCTCGGGTACATTAACATCTACGAAAAAGCCTACATGACAGTAAATTATCTCACAACAATCAAATCTCTTGCTGATGATATTCATGTGGGTCAGTTCTTCGATTTTTCAACCATAAAACGAATGGCATCGAATAACGATAAGATGGACTCCCTTATCTTCCTTACCACAAACAATTTCAACAAGATGGATGCCTTTCTGAGAAGTCAGAAGCGCAGCAATCTGAGCATATTGATGGTAACCGGAACATGGACAGAGGGGCTCTATATTGCAACCCAGGTTGCCAGAGAGAATAAGAACAAGGAGATAACGGAGTGGATAGGATATCAGAAGATTATTATTGATCAGCTTATCCTTGGCCTTTCGGCTTATAAAAATGACGAGTACTTCCAGAAAATCGTAGCAGATCTCAAGACTCTTAAAGCTGTGTATGATGGTATTACAATCACCTATGATTATCATGAGCCTGAATCGGTTGAAAAAGACGGAAGGCTAGTTATAGTTGACAAAAGTACATCTACTGTCAATGTTACTGAGGCACAGCTCAAACAGATCGGCGACCTGGTTACCGCGATGAGAACGAGGCTTGTTAAAAACTCTTAAGATTTATCCGGACTGCCACGGCATTATTTAGTTGTACCGGCTACTCACTCTGTCAGATTATCCGGAAAGGTTCTGCCGGCTAATGTTTGTATGCATCAGCACAAACGGAAATTGATAAGTTAAAATGACAAGAAACTGAATAAAATGAAATTGAACAGAAACAGCTTAAACTCAAAGGTTAACCTGATTATCCTGATGTTTGTACTGATAGTACTTGCAGGTATTGCTTTTGTACTGTCAAAGCTTTCAATATCAGTTGTCTATCAGCAAATATCCTCTCTTGTTGTAGTGCTTCTTGTCTGGATTGCCGCAATAATTTTAATTAAAAGAATCTACAATACTTACATTGGTCATCCGATAAAAAAAATTGAACAGGTATCAAGACAGGCTTCTACCGGCGACCTATCAACAAAGGCAAATCACACCAGCGCTGACGAGCTTGGTTCCATTGCCAACTCTATTGACAGCATCATTCAGAATCAATCTAACCTTGCCGAATTTGTTGAGAAAATAGGTGATGGTAACTACAATATTGAATACACCGTCCTCGGAGAAAAAGATAAGCTGGGTTCTTCAATAAACAGCATGAGGGACAAGCTCCACAGGCTTGCTTCAGAAGATTCAAGACGAAAATGGTCAACTGAAGGCATAGCAAAATTCGGAGCAATACTCAGGGAAGACTCTGATGACCTGAAAGTTGTCTGTGACAAGCTTCTCTCAAATATGGTCTCCTATCTTGAAGCCAATCAGGGCGCAATCTTCCTCCTTAACGAAGAAAGAACTGATGATGTCTTCCTGGAAATGGTTTCAGCTTATGCCTGGGACAGAAAAAAATATTTATCAAAAACAGTTAAAATGGGAGAAGGCCTGGTTGGTCAGGCTGCAATAGAAAAAGGAACTATCTATTTAACAGATGTACCTGAAAACTATGTATCCATTACTTCAGGCCTCGGAGATGCAAATCCAAGATGCATAATGATAATACCCCTTCTCTTTGACGATGAACTGTTTGGCGTGATGGAGTTTGCATCGTTCAGGGTATACCAGAATTTTGAGGTTGAATTCGTTGAAAAGGTCGGGGAGATTCTCGCCTCCACAATTTCAAGGGCCAATATAAACAAGCAGACACAGAAACTGCTTAAGGATTCACAGAAACTGACTGAGGAGCTGCGAACCCAGGAAGAAGAGATGCGGCAGAACCTCGAGGAGATGAATGCCACGCAGGAAGAACTTCAACAGAGAGAAGTTGAACGTATCGGTATATTCACAGCAATAAACAACACCCTCGGTACTGTTGAATTCAACATGGAAGGAAGGATCACTGATGCCAATGAGAAATTCCTCAGCGTGATGAATTATTCACTTGAAGAGATTGAAAATAAAACAGACAGGATCTTTGCTGATAAAGCAAAAGAGCCTATTGAACTCTTCAATAAGTTCTGGCAGGAGCTTGGCAAGGGCATACCTCAGAGGGGTGACTTCAAACGGGTGACCAAGGATGGCAGGGACATTTGGCTAAGCGCGTCATATACTCCGGCCCTCGATAAGCACGGTAAACCATACAAGGTAATTGAACTTGCACAGGATATAACCGAGAAAAAGAAGGCTGAACTTGAGCTTCAGAGACAGGCTGAAGAGCTCAGGTCACAGGGAGAAAAACTTAAAACCTACACTTCAGAGCTGGAGGACATCAAGCAAAACCTCAGTGAAAAACTCAATGAAGCAAGCAAAGGATTGATAAAGAAAATTCAGGATATAGAAACAGAAAAAGCCAAGAACATTGCTGTACTTGAAGGCTGTGTAGACGGTGTTATCAGCTTTAACCAGAATGGCAACATTGAGTATTTCAACCATGCTGCCGAAGAGATTTGGGGCATACAGCGTGAGGACGTGATTGGCAAGCCAATCAGCTCAATCATTCCTATTGAACTGGCAGCAAAAGACAACGTAATTAATGCCTATTACTCAAGCAACGGAACCAGCAAGGAGATACATGTCAGAACAGAGATTTCATTTGCCGATATTAACGGCAATGCTATTGACCTGCTGGCTACCCTTACAAAAGCAAGGGTTGAAAACGAAACCACATTTACCATCTTCGCTCAGAAGATTTCAGTTGACCTGTTTTAATTTTTATAACAAGATTAAAATCAAAACTGAATGGATCAAAATAATTTTTCAAAAGTGAACAGACAGGAATTAATTAAAACTTTCTCGGATATTGATGACAAGATCAACGATCTCCATAAAAGGTCATCTGCCGATTTTCTGCAGCTAAATACATATCTCAAGGATTACTATAAGAAGACCAATATAGTATCTGAAAACGCCTTCAGGATACTGGAGACAATTGCAGGGAAAACCGATATCAACCTCATTGAGGAACTGGAGACCATTTATCACAGACTTGAAGACTGCCGGGAAAGGATTAAAGAAGATGATGTTGTAAAAATTCAGATCCTGAGAGACATTGCATTAAAAGCTAATCAGCTGAATATAGCTTTGAGGAACATTAAGCAAGACCTGACCTCTTTTAAATTTCTGTCAACAAACTACAACTTCGTATCCAATTACGAGGAAGCAGAAGCCAAATGGATAAAAGAGCTTGAGCCATGGGATAACCAGATAGTATCTCTTCAGTCAGCAATGACATCAATCAGCAACCAGGTCGACAGGTTCAGGGAGCAGATAATTTACAATGTAGATCATCTGGAACTCAAGATTGAGAAGTCGCTCAGGGTTTTCATGAGTCTCTCAAAAGAGACTAAAGTGAATATGGAGATTGTACTTCAGAAGAATCAGGAATCAAAGCTTCATTTCCCCATTCTTAAAGAAAAGACCACCAACTCTTCAAAGAGCATAAATAACATTATCACCCATCTTCAATATCAGGATATCATCAGGCAGAAGATTGAGCACATACAATCGTCTCACTCCAAAATCATCCATGCCCTGAATGAGTCAATGGCAAAAAAAGATATCGAGATGGCGCGTATCTATGAGGATTACCAGAAAATTGGTGATATAGCCGGGCTCCAGGCAGCACAGCTACTGCTTGTAAGCAAAGAATACCAGAATGCCCTCGACATCATCACCCGTAACTTTCAGGGGATAGCAGAGGATCTGTCAGCTATTTCAAATATCTCATCAGACTTTTCTTACAAAGACAATAATTCTGAGGTGACACTGCTCAAACAGATCAGAAATAAGCTTGATGAAGGTATTATTATGCTCGACCTTAATAACTTCAGAGGGATGAATGCCGAGTATCTCTCGGCAAAAAAGAAAATTGATTCAATTGCCGAGTCAATAAGCAAGGAGATTTGCGAACCCCTTAAAAAGCTCCATAAATTTGAGAGGATAACCAGCAAAAACAATACTGAAGAGAGACCAAGTTTAATTGTTCAGGTATCTTCTCTCACGCGCGACATAAATAAAAAGAATGCCGACATAATTGAGAAGATTGAGGAGTTGCAGAAAATGACAGAAAAGCTGTCGTTGATAGACAACATCCAGGATTTCGGGAGCCAGCTTGAACAGGACCGTATAAAACTCATGGTTGACATAAGCCGTATTCTTGATAATCTCGACAAGGATAATGAAGAGCTTGATAATGTGCTGATTCAGAACCGTGATCTTAATAATTACATACTTGAAAAGATAGAATTTGTAATTAACAAAGTTGACTACTATGAATACTTTGAAAATATTGTTGAACAGGTTATTGCTCAGCTTAACAGCATTAACTACAGGCTGAAGCGTACCTCAGACGAGACCATTGAAGAGAAAGCCGAAAATCTTAAAGATATTAAGCATACCTATACCATGGAAAGTGAAAGGATAATTCATGATCAGGTGGTGTCAGGAGAAGATGCACCGGAAAAAACAGACATTGAAAAGCCGGAGGATGATATTGAGTTTTTCTAACAGTTTGAAAAGATGAAAAACAGAACATTTAATATTAAAACATCAGTCAGCAAAGACACCAACGTGCAGACGGTTGTCTTTGAGGGAGACCTGGGAATAAAGAACGCCGAATCAATTCTAGAGGTCATTCAGGCACTAAAATTTAATGCCGCTACTGTTATTCTGAGCCTTAAAAGCATTGAGAAGCTTGACATAACCACAATTCAATGTCTCAGGGCGCTCAGGAACCATTTGAAGGGGCTGGGCATAAAAACAGAGGTGAATTCTCAAGTATCACCTGATATTGAGCGCCTGCTCATAAATACCGGATTTGATAAAACATTATAATAAATTATACCAAATTATGGCAAAAACAATTCTTATAGTTGATGACTCCGAAAGCATAAGAGAAATCGTAAGTTTCACGCTTGAAAACGAGGGTTATAATGTACTTGTCGGAGAAGACGGTCAGGATGCACTCAAACATCTGAACAAAGGTCCTATTGATCTCATTCTTACAGACCTTCATATGCCTGTTATGAATGGTATTGATTTCATTAAGGCAGTCAGAGCCAATCCCGATTATAAGACTGTGCCTATCCTGTTCCTTACAACGGAATCACAGGCCGCAAAAAAAATGGAAGCTAAGGAAGCCGGAGCCACCGGCTGGATTATTAAACCCTTCGTACCTGCAAAATTGATTGAGGCAATCAATAAAGTAATGAGGTGATGGATAACTTCAAAAGAAAATTTGTAGAAGAGGCTCTCGATTTAATAAATGAGTTGGAGACTGTTCTTCTCAGGATTGAGCCAAACACTGAGGATAAGGAGCTTATAGAGCATATCTTCAGAATAATGCATACTCTTAAAGGTAACAGCAAAATGTTTGGTTTTGACCTGATTGATCAATACACGCATCAGCTTGAGACCATTTATGACCTGATCCGGAACGGAAAAATGAAGGTTACGGAGACCCTCATGGATCTGACACTTGCATCTGTTGATCATATAAGGAATTTGCTTGACGAGGGAATAAGTGCAAGCAAAGAGGTTCAGGAGACACATAAGGACCTTCTTGAAAAGATCAAAGCAGTTATTGAAGGGAAAAGTGAACTGCAAGAGGAGAAAAAAGAAGAAACTGCAGCACCGCAGGATGAGTACTCAACATTTTACATACATTTTCAACCCGATGCTGAAATACTGGCAAACGGGACCAACCCGCTTTTCCTGGTTGAAGATTTTAAGGCACTGGGTGATTACCTTGCCCTCCCTTCATTTGATCAGCTCCCTCCTCTTAACGAGCTGAGCCCTGAGAAATGTTATACCTCATGGGAGATAATACTGTCAACAAAAGAGAGCGTAGAAAAGATCTACGAGATATTCATCTTTGCTGAAGATAGTTGTACTCTTGATATACAGAAGCTCAGCGATGAAAACTGGTTGGCTGATACATTGCTTGTAAACAGGATAAAGGAGTTTGCCGTATCATATAATCATGGTCTTGGCATTCAAAAAATAAAAGAGCTGGCCGTTCCTGAAGAAAAGGAAGAGACAAAAAGCAAGATTACTGACCTGCATGCGGCAGCTGATGGAGGTAAATTAAAGAACATCTCAAATATAAGAGTCTCTTCAGAAAAGCTTGACGAGTTAATCAACCTTGTCAGCGAGCTGGTCACAACCCAGGCAGGCCTTAGCCTGATGGCAGAAACGATTAATGACAAAGAGCTTCTTGTTGTTGCAGAAGATGTAGAGAAACTTGTACGCCGTCTTCGTGACAGCACCTTTGCCATAAGGCTTATACCTATTGAAAACATGATGACCCGCTTCCAGAGGCTGGTAAGAGAGTTGTCTCATGAACTTAAAAAGGAAATAACATTCCACACTGAAGGGACAGAAATTGAACTCGACAAGAACATGATCGAAGGCCTTATTGACCCGATCATGCACATCATAAGAAACAGCATTGATCATGGCATTGAAAAGCCTGAAGAGAGGAAGAAACTGGGCAAACCTGAAAAAGGAACTATTTCCTTCAGGGCATTCCATTCAGGGTCAAATGTCTTTATTCAGATTGCTGATGACGGTGCCGGTATAGATCTCAAAAAGGTCCGCAAGAATGCCATTGCCAGGAACCTTATTCAGCCGGAAACAGTGATGACTGATAAAGAACTTATCGATCTCACCTTCCTGCCGGGCTTTTCAACAGCAGAGGCAGTGACAAACATTTCCGGAAGAGGCGTGGGAATGGATGTTGTTAAACGTAAGATATCTGATCTGCGTGGTGAAATTAGCATTGAAACAAAACTGCATGAGGGCACAACCATTACGGTTAAGTTGCCTCTTACACTGTCTATTATTGATGGACTGCTTGTTTCAATTGATAAGGCCTACTTTGTGATCCCGCTCTCATCGGTCAACAAATGCTTTGAATTCAAACATGAGACCCTGCTCGGTGCCATCAACAACATGATTTTTGTAAGCGATGGCCACATACCATTCATCTACCTCAGGAATGAGTTCGGGTTTTCCACTCAGTGCCCCGACCTTGAACAGGTGGTTGTAATTGAATACGGCGATGCCCGTATAGGTCTTACCGTTGATAAGGTCATTGGCGAATACCAGGCTGTCCTTAAATCTCTCGGAGTTATGTTCAAGAAACAGGATATCATCTCGGGAGCAACCATTCTGGGAGATGGTACCGTGGCACTTGTAGTTGACTCCAACAAGATTATCAGCCAGTTTGATTATCTCAATCAGAAATCAATGAAATAAGTAAAACGATTTACATAATAAATAATGTTTTAAAGGAAAGGAGGAGATCAGGTTTTAGTTTTGTTGAAGAGAATTTTCTTAGAGGAGTGAATCACTTTATTATAAATGAAGGGTATGAAGAAGTACGAAAATCTAAACATAGGGGCAAAAATAAGTGTATTCTTAAGTATAGCTATAACTATTATTTTAATAATACTTGTTTTGTTTTCAGTAAGGAACCAGAAGAAATCAATTATCAGTGACTCAGATGAAAGAATGCTGGAACAGGTAACTGATCTTACAAACCTTGTAGATCTTCAGATAAAGGAAAATCAGAAGAAGGTTAATGCATTCGGAGAGATGGCTTATAGCCTGCTTATAAAAAACGGGAAACTCACTGTTGATAGTAAAAATCCAAGATCCATAAGTGTGACAGACCAGTCGACAAATGCAAGCCAAAGCGTGACCATTCCTGATTTGCTGTATAATGGTGAATCACTTTATGAAAATTACTCTTTCGTAGATAATATTGCTTCACTTACAAATGGCACCAATACCATTCTTCAGAAGTTTAATAGCGGATATATAAGAATATCTACAAATATCACAGATAAGAATAATAACAGGGTAATAAATACCTTTATTCCTTCATCTTCTGATGCAGCCAGAGCCCTTGACAGGGGGGAAACCTTTATGGACCGGGCAATAATTCTTGGTGAGAGGTATCTGACTTTTTATAAACCGTTAAGGGTTGACGGATCAACTGTCGGAGCTTATTATTTTGGCCTTCCTGAAAAGAACCTTAATGAACTTAAAGCAATCTTCAGCGCAAAAGTGTACTATCGTCATGGTTATCCTTATATAGTAGATAAAAACGGCATTTTAATAATTCATCCTGAACTGGAAGGAAAATCAGTTGCCAACGAACAGTTTTTTAAAGACATTCTGGCTAAAGGCTCCGGGAAGACAAATTATTTATGGGAAGGAAAGAAAAAATACCAGTATTTCAGGTTCTACCCTGCTGCTGATTTATATGTTGCAACAACAGTCTATGAATCAGATATAATAAATGCCATAAACAAAGTCAGGATTGCCGGTGCTGTTGCAATTGTTATTGGCCTTTTTATTGCAATTTTGATTGGGAACTTCCTTGGCAGAAGCATTAAAAAGATTATTGACTCAGTAAATTCACAGATAAAAGAAATAGCCGAATCAATTCAGAATGGCGAGCTTCAAAAGCGTGCCGATATTGCAGAGACCAATCATGAATTCAGGATAATCACTGAGAGCTTTAATAAGACTATTGATACGGTTGTTGATCCGTTGAAGGTAGCAGCTGATTACATTGCCAAAATCTCAATCGGATCAATGCCTCCTGAGATTACAGATGAATATAAAGGTGATTTTAATATTATCAAGAACAATCTGAATCTGATGATAAAGGCCTTTAATGAGATAATTGCCAAGGCTCAGATGGTTGCAAAAGGAGATTTAACTGTCGATCTGAAAAAAAGATCTGATAATGACATGCTGATGCAATCGCTGACAGAAATGGTTAAGTCTACTGCAGAGATTATTTCAGAGTTCCAGATTGCAGCCAACAATATCACCACCTCCAGTGAGCAGATGAGTACAACATCCCAGACACTGAGCCAGGGAGCATCAGAACAGGCCTCATCGGCCGAGGAGGTCTCTTCATCAATGGAAGAGATGGCCTCCAACATTATGCAAAACACTGAAAATGCACAGCAGACTGAGAGTATTGCCATAAAAGCCTCAGATGGTATTTTAAAAGTGACAAAGGCATCTGAGCAGACATTATCATTCATGCAGGACATTGCCGATAAGGTATCAATCATAGGAGAAATTGCACGTCAGACAAATATTCTTGCACTTAATGCTGCCGTTGAAGCTGCCAGAGCCGGAGAAAACGGGAAAGGATTTGCCGTGGTTGCTTCAGAAGTCAGAAAGCTGGCTGAAAGAAGTCAGGTAGCTGCAGTAGAGATAGACAATCTTGCCAAAAACAGTGTCAGGGCAACAGAGGAATCAGTCAGACTGCTTGAAGAAATAGCTCCCGATATTGACAAAACTGCTAAGCTGGTACAGGAGATTTCTGCAGCCAGCCTGGAACAAAATTCAGGTGCTGAACAGGTAAACAACGCCATTCAACAGTTGAACCAGGTTACACAACAAAATGCGGCAGCTTCAGAACAAATGGCCACAAGCTCTGAGGAACTGGAAAGTCAGGCCCAGGAGTTAATGGAAATGATTTCAGTATTTAAGGTCGGAGACAACACAGAAACTGCAAAGCCTCAGGCATATGGCTACAGGAAGTAAAAAACAATAAACATCAGAATAGAAACCAGTTATAAATAATAAATCATGAATGTGGTTAAAGATGACAGAGTAGAAACATTCCTTTCATTCAAATTAAGTGAGGAAGTGTTTGCCATTAATGTATCTCAGGTTCTGAATATCCTTGAAATGAGTAAAATAACCAGGATACCCAAGGCTCCTGATTATCTGAAGGGAGTGATAAACCTGAGGGGGACTGTCTTGCCTGTTGTTGATCTCAGGATAAAATTCGGTCTGCAGGAAAAGGAAGCAACCGTTGACACCAGCATAATTGTGCTGAGCGTTGATCTTAACGGAGAGGCCGTCCTGGTCGGGATACAGGTAGATGCAGTTCGCGAGGTGCTCGAGCTGAAAAACAGTGAGATAGCCCCTACCCCATCAATCGGGACAAAATACAATACCGGGTTTATTAAGGGAATGTGGAGGCTGGATGACAAGTTCATCATGATACTGGATATAGATAAGGTATTCTCTACGGAGGAAATTATAGACTTTAAGGGACAAATGTCTCAAACTGATAATAGTTTAGACAATAGTTAAAAAGCTGGAGGAGATGTTATGTTTGATAAGCTGAGAATAAGAGCAAAGCTGCTACTGCAAACAGCAATTCTTTGCACATTTATAGTACTTATCACTTTGATGAGTGTCTATGTATTTACCAGACTAAATAAAAGCCAGAATGCAATTATTAAAAATGAATTGCCTACAATAACAGCTTTGTCAGGTCTGAAGGAATCAATGTTGCAGATTGCTGTTGCAGAACGGGGTCTATATATTGAAAAGCTGATGACAAAAGCCTACAGGGACCAGCAATACAACTCAATAAAGGCAGCTTTTGCAACTGCCGATTCTGCAATTTCAAGCTACAAAACATTAAATCGCTCTCCGGATGAGGATGCAATATGGAATGAGTTTCTCCTCCTCTATAAAAAATATCTGGAGAGTCATGACGAAGTAATCAGGGTATCAAAAGAGAGGGATGCATTGATTGCGTCTGGTATGACAAACTCTGACCAGGAGATGATTGACAACATGAACGAGGTGATAAGTATAGCTGTTCCATCACGGCAGAAATCAAATGATGCAGTTGCCAAATTGACTCAGCTGATCACATTAAGCAGAAAAAATTCAACAAATGAAGCTGATGCGGCAGGGAAAACCGCCAGGTCGCTGCTGGTTCTTCTGATTATTTTCGCCATAATATCATGGGGTCTGGGCATTATTATAGGACACAGGATCAATGTTAATATACAGAAGACTCTGCAAGACCTGGTGAACCAGACAAAAAAACTGGTTGGAGCCGCTCTTGAAGGCGATCTTTCAGCCCGTGCAAATGTTGAAGAGACCAATATGGAATTCCGTGACATTACTATGGGTTTCAACAATGTAGTTGACGCCTTTGCCACTCCGTTAATGCTTACTTCAGATTACCTGACAAAAATATCAGTTGGAGACATGCCTCCTGTAATAACTGAAAAATACAAAGGAGACATTAATATAATTATAAATAATCTCAATCTGACCATCACTGCCCTGAATGAGATTATTGAAAAAGCAAAGGCAGTTGCAGGCGGTGATCTTACCGTTGATCTTAAAAAGCGTTCTGAAAAGGATGAGCTTATGGAATCTCTTACCACAATGGTAAAATCAACAGCTGCAATAATTTCTGAGTTTCAGGCAGCTGCCAACAACATCTCAGCTTCAAGTCAGCAGATGAGCTCCACCTCGCAAACCCTAAGCCAGGGAGCCTCGGAACAGGCATCCTCTGCCGAAGAGGTTTCTTCATCAATGGAGGAGATGGCTGCCAACATTCTTCAGAATAATGAGAATGCCCGTACAACGGAAAAAATGGCACTATCAGCTTCCGATGAGATTTTGAAAGTAACTGATGCTGCCGGATCGAACCTGAAATACATGCAAGATATTGCAGACAAGGTATCAATCATTGGTGAGATAGCCAGACAGACTAATATCCTTGCCCTTAATGCAGCTGTTGAGGCGGCCAGGGCAGGTGAGCATGGTAAAGGCTTTGCCGTTGTTGCTGCAGAAGTGCGCAAACTTGCTGAAAGAAGCCAGGTAGCTGCAGTGGAAATTGAAAACCTTACTAAAAACAGTGTCAGAGCCACAGAAGAATCCGGAAATCTTCTTGCCACCATTGCACCTGATATAAATAAGACAGCAAAGCTTGTACAAGAGATTGCCGCAGCAAGTGAAGAGCAGAACTCCGGCGCAGAACAGGTTAACAATGCCATTCAGCAACTCAATCATGTAACCCAGCAGAACGCAGCGGCGGCTGAAGAGATGGCTACCAGCTCGGAAGAACTTGCCAGCCAGGCTCAGCAGCTCATAGATATGATTTCTTACTTTAAACTGGAGACAGCAAAAGAAACAGCAAAAACACGCACAGGTGCCAGAAGAGAGTTCTCGCCAGCAAGAAGCACATATACCCCTGATGCGGAACCGGCAGTCAAAAAGAAAGAATCATTTAATCCGCAGAAGGGAATTAACATTAAAATGGGGAAAGATGACCTGGATGCAAACTTTGATAAATTTTGACTTTCAATAAATTATAAACAAAACTGTCTATAAATAATAATATAAATACAACGAATAACCCAATTTCAGGAGGAATTATCATGATCAAACAATTAAAAATCAAGACCAGGTTAATTTTAGCTTTCGGTATCTTGTCTTTAATAATCTTAATTATCGGCACTACAGGTTTAATAGTGCAGCGTAAGATAAATAAGTCTTATAAGCATGATATGCAGGAGAATATGACTGCTATCATTAGTCTACAATCATCACAGTCTGAATATCAGAAAATAATGACAAGCCTCAGGGAGCTCCTTATTCCTGCATTTATGACAAATGAGATAAGACAGCCTATTTATCTGACTGTTGACAAGTCAAAAGCTGCAATTGTAGCTGAGCTTGATAGCTATAGTAAAAGACAAAAGAATGCTGAAGAACAGAAGCTCTGGGATGATTTTCTTCTCTTGCATAAAAAGATGCTGACCTCAATTGGTGAGGCAGTTGATATGGGTAAACAAATTGACCAGCTTCTGGGTGCCGGCCTTGGTAAAGATGACATGCAGGTTTCAATGATGGTTGAGGAGGCAACATCATCGGCGACTGAACTAAAAGACCTCTCCCAGGATGCATTTAAAAAACTCGAGGAACTCATTAACTTTTGCAAGACAGAATCTGAAAACAACTATAAAGCAGCCCAAAGGTCAGCCAGCACTTCTGTTGTTTTGCTTTTGATTCTTATTGTGGCCGGTTTTGCAGTTTCAATATACTCCTCATTTAAAGAACCCAAAACAGTTGATAATGCAATAAAGGCAATCAACAAGCAGATAAATGATGTTGTGACCGGAATTCTGGAAGGTAAGCTAAGGACCAGAGCTGATGTCATGGAGACGCATCCCGAGTTCCGCGATATCACCGTAGGATATAATAATACGCTTGATGCTATTGTTAATCCTCTTAGTGTAACATCTGATTATATATCAAGGATTTCCATCGGCGATGTTCCTGAGAAGGTCACACAGACATATTATGGCGACTTCAAAGATGTCTTTGACAACCTCAACCTTTTAATTGATACGATGAATGATATCACTGCCAAGGCTAAACTTATTGCTGATGGTGATATGACTATTGATCTTAAAAAGCGTTCTGACAAAGATGATATGATGCAGGCTCTGTCAGAAATGGTTAAATCTACTGCTCACATACTTTCAGAGTTCCAGACTGCAGCCAACAACATTTCTGCATCAAGTCAGCAGATGAGTTCCACCTCGCAGACAATGAGTCAGGGTGCCTCTGAACAGGCCTCCTCGGCAGAAGAGGTGTCATCATCTATGGAAGAGATGGCTGCAAATATTCAGCAGAACACTGAAAACGCCCAGCAGACCGAAAAGATATCTCTCCAGGCTGCCGATGACCTTAAGAAAGTAAGTGTTGCCTCTGGACAGACCCTGAGATTTATGCAGGATATTGCCGACAAGGTTTCAATCATTGGTGAGATAGCCCGCCAGACAAATATACTTGCGCTTAACGCTGCAGTTGAGGCAGCACGTGCTGGTGAACACGGTAAAGGATTCGCTGTTGTGGCAGCAGAAGTCAGGAAGCTTGCTGAAAGAAGCCAGGTATCGGCCGTTGAGATCGACTCACTGACAAAGAACAGTGTAAGAGCCACTGAAGAGTCAGCAAAACTGCTTGCAGCACTTGCCCCTGGAATAGAGAAGACAGCAAAACTTGTTCAGGAGATCACTGCAGCCAGTATAGAACAAAACTCAGGTGCAGACCAGGTCAACAATGCTATTCAGCAACTGAACCAGATCACACAGCAGAACGCTGCTGCTTCTGAGGAGATGGCAACAAGTTCTGAAGAACTGGCCGGACAGGCAGAGCAGCTTATGGAGATGATTTCATTCTTCAAAATTGAAGATGACAATGTATCAGGCAAAATAAAAAGTGCCACAGCCAGAAGCGCGGCTCAGCAATACCCTGGAAATGGAACTGCACACCAAAAGGAACAGGCTAAAAAGTATGATTTTCAGCCTAAACCATATAAGGGAGTAAACCTGAACATGGGAAAAGACAACCTTGACTCAAATTATGAGAGGTTTTAAAAGCATCATGTGACTATTTGTCGTTTTCAGGAAATACAATATTGAAGGCAAAATATAAAAAAGAATAAGATCTAACAGGATTAGATATAAGATATGGATCAGGATAAAGAAGATTAAAGACTTCTTCAAATTATATTAAATGCAACTGGCTGAAAAGTTTGTAAAGTCAGGGCAACAATGAGGTAAGCTCTTTAATCTTATTACCCGTCCAATTATTGAAGGAGAAACATTTTAAATTGTGATTTATGAAAAATCTGCCAAAATTTAAAATTAAGCTGGCTACACGAATGATTCTGTCAGTGTCCGGGTCTTTTTTTCTTATCGCTTTAATTATTCTGCTTATTATTGGTATTTCCACCTCAAGAAATGCTAAAGAAAGTGGCATTGAGCTGGCTGTTTCAAAATCAAAGGGCATCGCTTCCAAGGTTACGGTTTATATGAGCCAGGCCGTTGAAGGTGTTACTATGTTAAAGAACTCTTTAATAGCGTTAAAGTCAGGAAGTAGCCCTAACCGTGATGATGGAAACAGAATATTGACCGAAACTATCCTGAACAACAAAAACTATCTGGCTGTATGGCAGATGTGGGAAAGTAACAGATTTGACGGCAAAGACGAGGAGTTTAAACAGGATTCAAAATACTATAAGTGCGATGGAAGGTATGGCTCAACATTCTACAGGAATGGCAGCGAACTGGCTTTAGAACCCAGTGAACTGGCTGATTATAATGAAGACTATTATGCTATACCTAAGGAAATAAGGAAGTTAATAGTCCTGGAACCTTATAAATACAGCTATACTGGAAAATCTACCGATAGTATATATGAAACAACCGTTGCATTACCTGTAATAACAAATAATCAGTTTATTGGAGCAGTTGGTATTGATATAAGCCTGGAATCACTGAAAGAAATAGTATCAGGTGAGAAAATTTACAATACAGGATTCCCCGTAATTATCTCTAATAAATTACAGATTGCTGCTCACCCCGATAACAGTTTAAGGGGTAAAGAGCTTTCAACAATTATAACAGGTGATCTTGAAAATGTTAAAAAGGCAATTTCTTCAGGCCAGGTATACTATGAGACTGATATCTCATCAAAAACAGGTAAGGAGGTACTAAGGTGTTTCTCACCTGTTACCTTTGGGGAGTCTTCCGCACCATGGTCAGTTATGGTTGAAATACCGATGAGTGAAGTCTCGGCTCAGGCACGGAAGGTAGTGGTATTGATACTGATCATTGGCTTAATTGGTGCGATTTTGATTTCAATTGTTGCATTTTGGATTTCATCAAGTATAAGCAGGATTATCAAATCAATTGTGAATGAAATTAACCATCTGGTAAGCAATATCACCAAAGGAAGATTGACTGCAAGAGCTGATGCTGAGAAAATCAATTTCGAATTCAGAGAAATCCCGGATGGAATAAATAATACACTTGATGCCATTACAGTACCTCTTAAAATATCAGCTGATTACATAGGGCGGATTTCAAGGGGTGACATACCGGCGGTTATTACAGAAACATACAATGGTGACTTCAATGATATTAAGGAAAGTCTGAACCTGTTAATCAATTCGCAGAATCAAATCATTGAGAAATCAAAACTGGTGTCTAAAGGTGATCTTACTGTTGAGCTGAAGAAAAGAAATGATAATGATGAGCTTATACAGTCACTGATAGACATGGTTAAGTCAACAGCAGCTATTATTTCTGAATTCCAGACTGCTGCAAATAATATTCTCTCCTCGAGCGAGCAGATGAGCGCCACTTCTCAAACATTAAGCCAGGGTGCCTCCGAACAGGCTTCTTCAGCTGAAGAGGTGTCATCATCAATGGAGGAGATGGCCGCTAATATTCAGCAGAATACTGATAATGCCAGGCAGACTGAAAAGATAGCCCTGACCGCTGCTGATGGTATAAATACGGTGAGTGAAGCTTCTGATCAGACGCTAAGATTTATGCAGGAGATTGCAGGCAAGGTATCTATTATAGGAGAGATTGCCCGCCAGACAAATATACTTGCTCTCAATGCTGCTGTTGAGGCAGCCCGTGCAGGTGAACACGGCAGAGGCTTTGCAGTGGTAGCCGCCGAAGTTCGCAAACTGGCCGAAAACAGCCAGTCAGCAGCTGTTGAGATTGATAATCTTGCAAAAACCAGCGTGAGAACAACTGAGGAGGCTGGCAGGATGATGACAGCACTGGCACCTGAGATTAGTAAAACAGCAAAGCTTGTACAGGAGATCGCTGCAGCAAGCATCGAACAAAATGCAGGTGCTGAGCAGGTTAACAGTGCTATTCAGCAACTTAACCATGTGACTCAACAGAATGCTGCCGCTTCTGAACAAATGGCTACAAGCTCTGAGGAGCTCGCAAGCCAGGCCCAACAGCTTATGGAACTTATTTCTTACTTTAAACTGAACAACACGGCAGAGATAAAAAAATCTTCTTATCATTTTGAAAAACAATCAGACTACCAGACTGCGGCAAAAGACATTGCTAAGGGAAGACATCATGTTATAAGTGAATCGCCGGCAGGTAATGACACTGCCAGCAGGAAGAAAAAAGATAACCAGGATACAAACTATGAACAATTCTGAAATTTAAATAATCTGATCTGAATTCAATCATCATCGGTAAAAGTTTGAAAAATAAAAAAAACAGAAGCAGTGATTAGCAAAGCAGTAACATATCATGAAGTATTTAAATTTAAGTTGACTGACGAAGACTTTGTCAGACTCAGTTCCTTTGTTTATGAGGAATTGGGTATCAAAATGCCGTACCCGAAAAAAATAATGCTTCAGGGAAGACTTCAGAAAAGAGTGCTGGATCTTAAAATGTCATCGTTCAAAGAGTATCTTGATTTTGTGTTCAGCAAAGAGGGTCAGGAAGAGGAGATCATTAAAATGATTGACCTCATTACAACCAACAAAACTGACTTTTTCAGGGAATCAACTCACTTTGATTACATGACTGAGACCGTATTGCCTGAACTGATTTCACAAAAAGGAGCCAGGAGAGTCATACGGATATGGAGCGCCGGGTGTTCAAGCGGTGAAGAGCCTTACACCCTGGCTATTGTGATGAAGGAGTTCCTTGAGAGTCATCCTGAATTCGACTTTGAAATATACGCAACTGATATTTCTTTAAGAATACTGCAAAAAGCAGCCCTGGCAATATATTCTGAAGACAGAATAAGCATGATCCCCCTGTCGCTGAAAAAGAAATACTTTCTGAAAAGCAAGGATCCTGCAAGCAAGACTGTCAGGCTCATCCCTGAAATCAGATCAAAAGTATCCTTCCACAGGCTTAACCTGATGGACCCTTATTATCTTGTTGAAAAGGAATTTGACATTGTTTTCTGCCGTAATGTTCTTATTTATTTTGACCGTCAGACACAGCAGGAGGTGATTTGTAAACTCGCCGCCAAGCTTAAGACTGACGGCTTCTTCTTCCTGGGACACTCGGAGTCAATAACAAACATGAAAGTGCCATTAAATCAGATGAAGCCAACAATATTCAGAAAGATTTAATAAAATGGCAGGTTTTAAATAGAATAAACTGTTGAATAAATATAAAGAGGAATAATTTAAATTACTCAAAGCTGGTAAATATGAACAAATTAACTGATCAGGAACTCATTGATGAACTCCGCATTAGGATGATGGAGAACAAGAGGGCACTTGACGAACTTAAGAGCCTCAATGAGAAACTCAAAAGCGTTAACAAAAAGCTTGAAGAGTCGGAAGCGCTTAAAAGTCATTTCATTTCAAATATAACAAACGAAATAGTTAACCCGTTTGCTTCAATACTCGGGCTTTCAAAGAGTATTCTAAGCGTTAATAAGGAAAACTGGAAGAAAGTTTTCACCATGGTTGCCTTGATACATACTGAGGCTTTTTCACTTGATTTTCAGCTGAAGAACATTTTTGCTGCAGCTAAAATAGAGGCGGGCGAAGTTTATCCTGAAATTGGGAAGGTAGATATTCTTAACCTGGTAAAAAGTGTAACGGACTCATTCAGGATTGAGGCGCAGAAGAAGAAGGTAAATTTTGATCTCAGGTTTGAGATACCATCGGGAGAGGATAACACCTTTTATTACAAGACTGACCCGGAGAAACTTAAACTGATACTGTCAAACCTTATCTCTAATGCAGTAAAATTCAGTTATGACGAGGGTGCTGTTACCATCAGGATATGGTCAGAGAACCAGGGGCTGTCAATCTCTGTTATGGACCAGGGTGTTGAAATTTCAGACGAGTTTAAAAAAGAGATCTTTGACAGGTTTAAACGAGCCGATTCAAGTATTACCTCACTTAACCGGGGTCATGGACTGGGATTATCAATAATTAAGGCATTACTTGATCTTCTGGGGGGAAGCATCGATTTTGAAAGTGATGCAGACAAGGGGACCATTTTCACAATTTTTATACCTGAAGCAGCAGAGGATGAGGATTCATTCACATCATCGCTCAATGGTAACGAGATGTTTTTTGAAGATAACGAGGTATTTTAACTATTACTGAAATGACTGATCCTTCCATCCATTTTCTGTACCCTTCCACCCTTTTTGCAAGCAGGGAGCCTGTTGTTGTAAATACTATCCTTGGATCTTGTGTGGCTGTCTGTTTTTATGATACTTACCTGCAGTTCGGGGGAATAAATCACTACATGCTGCCATTCTGGAACGGACAGGGACTGGCTTCTCCTAAATTCGGGAACATAGCAATTGAAAAACTGCTGGAGAAGATGAAGGCGCTGGGTAGCTCTCAATCTAATCTTATAGCTAAAGTGTTTGGCGGGGGTAACATTATTGAAGCAACCACTGCCCAGTTTATGATTGGCGACAGGAATATTGCGGTTGCACTGGATATGCTTAAAGATCTGAAAATTCAGATTGTAAGCCAGAGTGTAGGCGGTAATCTCGGAAGAAAGATACAGTTCGACACTTCAACGGGGGAAATTAAACACAGATTTATTGAAAAGCAGCAACCTATAAACATTAGTAATGTGAGAATAAATTCAAATCCGATAATTAATAATCGTTAACAAAATAAAAGCTATGCAAATGACTGCATTAATTCAAGCAATAAATTACCTGAAAGAAAAAGCTGCAGAGCCGGGACTGCTTGACACTTACAAAAAGCTGGCCGACTTAACCAAACAGGCCTCCAGGAATGCCAATGGCTTATACCCGGAAGAGGTGTTCAGGGAAAAAGAGTCTCTTAAGCAACTGCTTCTTGAAGGAGAGCCGGACGGGTGGGGCTATGCCTCCTATGAACTGTTTGACAGGATCAACAGTAACCAGTTGTTCGGGAAAAGCGCAGCTGAGTGGCTCGACGCGGCCATAAACCCTGAGACAAAAGATATGCAGGCAGTTTCATCAGAGCTGTCAAAAAAGGCAAAACTAGTTTCAAAATTCACTGAGAATGCCGGTAAGATGATGCAGATGCTTGAACAGATGGTGCCCTCTGAGATTCTTTCAGGTGCTGCAGAGGATGGCAGCAGATCTTCTCTGTTGATCTTCTTCGAAGGAAGGCTCTCTGTTCAGAACATTTCCGACCTTGAACGCTACTCCAGATTATGGGATGGCATTCTGGGTACCTTCTCCAGACTGACTGGCGAGGAAAATGCTGCACTTAATATGACCAGCTTTAACAACGGTAGAGTGACTCTTGGAGTTGTTGCCGAAGATAAAACTGTTACGGCATTAATGACAGGCGTTACAGGCATGCTTTCAGTGCTGCCCGTGATACTGAGAATAAGAAAATCACAGGTTGATCTGGCTCACCTGCCTCTTATTAATGACCTCAACAACGTACTCGAGGATGAAATAAAGATTCTGATAAACAATACTGCCGACGATACTGCAAGTAAACTGACACTTGGTTTCATGAATGAAAACACTGATACAGAGGAGATGACAGCCGAGATGTCCAAAACACTTAAACAAATTCTTAGTTTCATTGAAAAAGACGGTAAGATAGAATTCAAACCTCTTAAGGCTGAGATAGAAACAGCAACTACGAATAAGACTCTGAACGAATCATTTTTCATTGCCCGTCAGCTTGAAACCATTTCTGCTGACCTTAATGAGGCACTCGCTAACAAATCAAATCAGCAAGGCAACAATATTGCAGATTAATAAAGTGAGAAACGCAGGCGTTGGTGCTTGTTGTGGTTTTTAAAAAATTCAAAATGGCTTACTTATGAGCAGCAAGAAGATAAAGGTACTTATAGTGGATGACTCTGCAGTAGTAAGACAAACTCTTACCTCAATCCTGGAAAGCGATCCAAAGATTGAGGTGATGGATACTGCGGGCGACCCGTACTATGCAGCCAAAATTATGCAGAACGAAGCCCCTGACGTAATTACGCTTGACATTGAAATGCCAAGGATGGATGGGCTCACATTCCTGAGGAAGATTATGAGACAACACCCGATCCCCGTTGTGATCATTTCAAGCCTTACACAGGAAGGAACGCTTACTGCATTGAAAGCACTTGAATATGGTGCCGTGGAAATAATAACCAAACCACAGCTGGGGACCAAAACCTTCCTTGAAGAGTCAAAGATCAAACTGTGTGATGCAGTAAAGGCAGCAGCAAAAGCGAACCTTAAAAAAAAGAACATATCTGTTTCGCCAATTGAAGTGACACCGAAGCTCTCAGCTGATGCGGTTCTTTCAAAATCACCGGTACACAGCATGATCAAAACAACCGAGATGGTTGTAGCTGTGGGAGCTTCAACAGGTGGCACAGAGGCACTGGCTGTATTCCTGAAGGCTTTTCCACCTGACTGTCCGGGGATTGTCATTGTTCAGCATATGCCTGAAATGTTTACCAAGACATTTGCTAACAGGCTTAATGATGAGTGCCGGATAAATGTTAAGGAGGCTGAGAATAACGACACAATACTTCGTGGTCAGGCCCTGATAGCACCTGGGAATAAGCATATGCTTGTTAAACGCAGCGGTGCAAAGTATTTTGTTGAAATAGTTGACGGACCGCTTGTTAACAGACACAGACCGGCAGTTGACGTCCTCTTTCGTTCAACAGCGCAATATGCTGGTGCAAATGCAGTAGGGATAATAATGACCGGCATGGGAGACGATGGCGCCAGAGGTATGTCAGAAATGAAAGAAGCCGGAGCACTTACAATTGCCCAGGATGAAAAATCATGCGTGGTATTCGGAATGCCAAAAGAAGCTATCAAACTAAACGCGGTGGACAAAATCATGCCCCTCGAACAAATAGCTCCTTTCGTTCAGAAATATGACACAACAAAAGACCCTGACATAATTAAAAACATTACAACGGGCCAGCACAATAAAAAAGATAAAACTGAATAACAGATTTATAAATGCAACCGGGCAAAACACATGTTTATTATCAGATAAAATAATACGTACAAAAAACAACTGGCATTAAAATTAAGCAGGCAGTCAATTTTGTAAAAGGGGAAATAAAGCTCTAAAGAAGTACAATGGAAGATATCGGGATAAAAGATATTAAAAAAGTAATAGAGACAGTTTATGAAGTTAGCGGCATTGACTTCAGCAACTATGCCTTTTCCTCCTTCAGAAGGAGAATTAAGAGATTCATTGAGCTGAACAAAGTCCGGGACTTTAACGAATTCATTAAAAATATACGCGAGAACAAGGAATATGCCGACATTCTTATCAAGGAGATTACGGTTAATGTAACTGAGATGTTCCGTGATCCGTCGTTCTGGACATACCTCCACGACAGTGTAATTCCAAAGATACAGTACGAAGATAAGCTCAGGATATGGCATGCTGCCTGTTCAACAGGCGAAGAAGTTTACTCTATGGCCATACTTTTAAAGGAATCAGGGCTGCTAAACTCGGCATCGATTGTTGCAACAGACATTAACAAAAATGTGCTGAAGGTTGCAACAAAAGGATCGTATCCTTTAAGGAACCAGGAGGTTAATTCCAAAAACTACGAACTGTTCGGGGGTAAAAGATCACTTGCTGATTACTATATGCAAACCGGTACCAGGGTTCAGTTTGATAAGGAGCTGATAGCCAATGTTGAGTTTTTATGTCATGACCTGGCACTGGATGAGCCAATTGGTACTTTTGACCTTGTCATCTGCAGAAATGTACTCATATACTTCAATTTTGAACTGCAGGAGAAGGTTGTTCAGACATTTGTTCAGAGCATAGTGCCGAACGGATACCTTGGAATAGGATCAAAGGAGTCTTTAAGCTGGTGCAAAGCTGCACGCTCACTTGAAGAGGTAAGCTATGAGGAGAAAGTATANAGAAAGCTGGCAACAGGGATACGCCGTTAGCAGAATAATGAATTAATGAGCTGATAAGGTAAAACATGACAGGAAAAATAAAAATTATAGTAATAGGCGGATCTGCCGGCAGCTTCAATGTTGTCAGAAAGATTCTTCTGTCACTTCCTGCCGATTTTCCTGTCCCTATTGTCTTATGCCTTCACAGGCTGAAAGATGTAAAAAAAGGCTTTGTCGAGTCATTGAACCTTAACTCTAAACTTAAGGTAAAAGAACCTGAAGATAAAGATCCGGTTAAACCGGGGTATGTTTATCTGAGTCCGGCCAATTATCATCTGCTTATTGAGCCAACACATAATTTTGCCCTTTCAACTGAAGACAATATTAATTTTTCCAGACCCTCAATAGATATTACATTTGACAGTGCCGGATATTCGTTCAGGGATAAAATGGCAGGAATTATTCTTTCAGGAGCAAACGGAGATGGTGCAAGGGGTCTTTATAATGCACATATTAACGGCGCATTTACCGTGGTACAGGATCCGAAAGATGCCCAGTTCAATATAATGCCGGGTGAAACACTTAAACTGTTTACCCCTGACAAAATACTTAAAGAGGATGAAATAGTTGAATTTATTAAGTCTCTGAGGATAAATACATATGTTTAAACTGTTCAGAAAATATAATCAACCCGTTGCTGCCATGGAACAAAACCAGGCAACAGAGCCGGAAAATATTAAAGTGGCAGTGGCGAATAATAATATAGAGGCTGCTGACAGCCTTAAAGAAAGAATAGTGGACCTGGGAGATACTCCCCTGGAGTTTTCAGCCAGACTGCTCTCTTTTCTTGCAAAGGAAAAAGAGTTGTCGCAGGGGATATTCTTTTCTGTCATAAAAAAGGAAGATAAGGATATGCTGAAGTATCTTGCAGGATATGCTTTTGATAAGGAAGATACAACTGATATTGAGATTGAATTTGGCGAAGGTTTCACAGGTCAGGTTGCGGCTGATGGCAAGTTGATGAACATCTCGGATGTGCCTGATGGTTATCTGTCTATTGTTTCAGGGCTGGGTAAGGCAAAACCGGCTTCAGTTATTATTGTTCCGCTTATTTATAACCGTAATGTAGTTGCGGTTATTGAACTGGCATCATTTCACCGTTTCACAAGCGATGATGAGGTCTACTTTAAGGAAGTTGCTTCATATGCAGCTGCACATTTTAAAAAAATACGGACAAAAAAAAATAATTAACATCAGTATATGTTCAGTAACCGCGCAAAGATAAAGATAATAGCACTCTATGCAGTTGCAGGTGCACTTCTGGGAGTGCTTTCAAGACTTCTTATCCTTGCTTTTGCACTTATGCCAACCTCCTATACGTTTTCGTCTGAGGGGGTTCATTCTCTATATCAGTCAAACAACCTCTTTTATCTGCTTGACCTTATCCCGGTACTGACATTCATTGCCGGCGGCCTAACCGGCAAGCTTCATTTCGACTTAAAAGAAAAAAACAATAATACATCAATCACTTACCAGAAGACGATTGACGACATCATCGGATTTGTTAAGGAGATAGAAAAGAGGAACCTTAATGTTGGTTTCCCCGAAGCAGACGGGGAAAAGTCACTTGCCTCGGCCATGGAAGGCATGAGGCAAAGCCTGATAACCAGTGCCCGGAAAGAATCTGAAAGAAATGAGATCAATTCAATAATTGGCGAGACCGCCTCCCTTCTCCAGACATTCAATGACATTGATCAGCTCAGCCAGGAGATGATTACATTCCTTGTTAAGAAGCTCGATAGTGTTGTTCAGGGGGCATTCTACATTGTTGAGGGTGAGACAGAGCAGGAAAAGGTTATAAGGATGAAAGCCAGCTATGCATACAACCGACAGAAGTACATGCATGCTGAGTTTCATTTTGCACAGGGACTGGTGGGACAGGCTGCGGTTGAAAAAGAGACAATACTGAGAACAGAGATCCCTGATGATTATATGACTATCACCTCAGGTCTGATGGGGCACCGGAAACCGGTTAGTCTGATGATCACGCCGCTTATTACAAATGACATTGTCTATGGTGTAATAGAGCTTGCAGCATTTCAGAAATTTACCCAGATGCAATGCACCCTGGTAAATGAACTAAGCGATATAATTGCCCGAACCATCTCTAAAGTAAAGATTAACCACCGCACTTTTATCCTGCTTCAGGAGTCAGAGAAAATGAGTGCTGAGCTGAGACATCAGAAGAGACAACTGTTACAAAATGCCGAAGATCTTATAAAAACCCAGGAGGAACTTAAAGAGACAAACATCAGGCTTGAGGAACAGATACAGGAGGTGCATGATACAAGTAAGAAAACCCAGGTTTTGCTTGAGAACTCAAAAGAGGTAATCACCATTTTTTCCGAAGAGGGTAAGATAATATATGTCAGCCCGTCAATAAAGGCAATTATGGGGTACTACCCGGGAGAGATACTTGGCAAAGACGACATCGAAAATGTACACCCCCTTGACACTGAAAGATTCAGGCAGCTGTTAACGGACCTTAAATCATTTCCTGAAAAAGAGCTCACTCTTCAGTACAGATATTTCACAAAAGAGGGAGAAGTCATATGGATGGAAGCAACAGGAAAGAACTTCCTCTCCGACAATGTTATAAAAGGTATAGTAATTAACTCAAGAGATATTTCTGAGCAAAGGATGGCTGCAAAAGAGCAGCGAATGAGAGCCAAAATGCAGGCGTTGTCAGAAAACAGCTCAGATATAATTATCAGGGTAGACATATTCAGCAGATGTACATATATCAATCCCACCATTGAAGAGTACACCGGTGCAAAGAAAGACTCATATATTGATAAGCCCATTTCAGGTACTGAGATGGATCAAAATGTTATTACTGTTCTAAAGAAGATGCTTGAAGAGGCTTCAGTAACAAAACAGAAGAGGGCCGAGGAGATGAATTTCCCGACACCAAATGGTGTCAGGGTGATGCAGGTTAATGCTATACCCGAGATGAATGAAAACGGAGAGCCTGAGTCAGTGTTGTTTGTATGTCACGACATTACCGAGGCAAAAGCCAGGGAAGAGATCATACGTAAGAAAAATAAAAGTATCAGCGACAGTATAAATTATGCCTTCAACATTCAGAGTGCACTTATGCCTACTGAAGAGAACCTCAGAAAGGTGCTTCCTAACTCATTCATGTTTTATAAACCTAAAGATATTGTCAGCGGTGATTATCCATGGTTATATAAAAATGATAAATACATTTATATCGGCGCAATGGACTGCACCGGTCATGGTGTGCCGGGGGCAATGATGTCAATTATCGGTTATTTCCTGCAGGATGGCATAATAAATATGGACTCTGATTTCAATGCAGGTGATGTCCTCAACAGGCTGCATGTGAGCGTTGTTGAGAAGCTTAAGCAGGCTGAGCCAGGAAGTAAGATAAATGATGGAATGGATGCAGCGTTCTGTCGTATCAACCTTAAAAAACATGAGCTTGATTTCGCAGGAGCCCATCGCCCTCTCTTCCATGTAAGTAATGGCCAGATGACAGAGATAAAAGGCGATAAATATCCTGTTGGCAGCACGCAATACAGGAACAGGAAAGACTTTACAAACACAACAATAAAAATAAAACAGGGAGATGCCGTATATTTTATGACAGATGGATTCCACGACCAGTTTGGCGGTCCGACCGGTAAACAACGATTTACAAGTGACCGCGTGGCTAAGTTGATAGAGGAAAACACAAATATCAGTATTTTTCAGATGGGAAATCTTTTCAGGAGTACCTATGATGAATGGAAAGGCACTAATGACCAGATAGACGACGTTTTAGTAATAGGATTGAAATTTTAAGTAACAACCAACATATGAATACAAAAGCACTAGAAGACTTATCTTTTGTAAGCGAGGTTAGAAAACAGATGGATGATAACCGGCTTATGCTTTCCTACAGGGGAGAAATGTCTCAGGAAATAGTTATGGCTCTGTTGAATATGACAGAGCACAAGCTAAACCAGACAAGCTATGATACCTCCATAAAATCGAGAGTATTTGCTGTTATGGTAGAGTGTCTGCAGAACATCACCCAACATAGTGATAAAAGCAGGTTCTCCAGGTCAAATATGTTCATGATTGGATATACTGACCAGGGTTACATGATATATTCAGGCAATGTCATCAGCCATGAAAAAGTTGAAGAGCTGAGAGGCAAGATTACCAAAATCAACACAATGACTGAGGAAGAGCTGAAGGAATTCTATAAATTCTGGATTAAAAATGAGGCTCTTTCAGGCAAAACCGGTTTTGGTCTCGGTCTGATTCATATAGCCAGAAAAACGGGTAACCCGTTGGATTTTGATTTTGAAAAAATAGATGATGAGCATTATTTCTTCTCGCTCAGAACTTTAGTTGACCATTAATATTCAAATTACAGCAATGGAAAATGCATCAAAAAAATTAACAGCAAACCAGAGGTCATTAGCTCATCTTTCAGCATTTCATGCCCTGCTGGACGAGAAAGATATTATGCTGGTTTATTGCGGAGAGTTCTCACAGGAACTTAATAAAACTCTTCTTGCTTTTACAGAGAGAAAATTTAAGGCAGAGAACCTTGAAGACAACACCCGCAGGAAAATATTCAACATAATGGTTGAACTGCTTCAGAACATAAGCAAGAACAAGATTGAAAATCTTGAAGGCACCCCGGAGGTCTCTGCCATATTCATGCTTGGTACAAACGAAGAGGATTATCTCCTTCTTACAAGTAATATGATAAAGAATGATAAGATACCACCTCTGAAAGAAAGACTTGACCAGGTGAACTCACTTGACAAAGAAGGTCTTAAGAACTTATATAAAGATGCAAGACTTAATGCAACTTTTTCTGAGACAGCAGGAGCCGGCATCGGCATAATTGACATCGCAAGAAAGTCTGAAAAGAAACTCATTTATAATTTCGAAAAAATAAATGACAAGTTTTCTGTCTATTCTCTTTTAATCAAAGTATCAAAATAAATAATTAAAATATATCATGGAAATTATAAATATTGCTGCAACCGAAGACACTCCAAAAGTTGTATTGGATCATGTTAACAAAGTCTTTGAAATATCCGGCAGATCACTCCCTGAAGATGTTGTTGTTTTTTACCAGCCGGTTATGCAATGGCTTGAGGATCTCGAAAAATCTCCAATTTCAAACCTGGAACTGGCTATCAAACTCGAGTATTTTAATACTGCCTCCTCAAAATTAATACTTGATATTCTCCTCAAACTTGAAGAGATAAATCAGAACGGAACTCCGCTGAAAGTAAAATGGTATTACCTTGCCAGCGATTCTGACATGAGAGAGGCAGGTGAAGAATATTCAGAGATCGTCAGTCTTCCATTTGAGATTACTGAGTATTAGACCCTGCAGTATTGCTGCAGGAGCAGATCTTTTAATTTATGTTTTAAATCAGCATGACGTTTCCCGGAGACTACCGGGGAATATCAACTGATTGAATACCAGAATTTAGAGTATGAGTGAGGAAATTTTAAAAGCGTTAATGCAGTTGTTTGCCATCATCTCCAAGCAGGATGAGGGCGCCACGGCCGATCAGAGAAATTTCGTTGAGTCATTTCTGTCATCACAGCTCAACAATCAGAAGGTTCAGGAGTACCTGAAGCTTTATGATGAGAAAAGCATGGGAACAGAAGAAGGACAGGAAGGACAACAGGGAACAGGAAAACTAACCTCAATGAAAGACTCGGTCAGAACTTTGTCAATCTGCAGGAAGATTAACAAGACCCTGACACAAAAACAAAAAGTTATTGTTCTGGTCCGCCTCTTTGAAATGCTCAAATCGGAACATCTGTATACCGACCAGAGAATGGGCATTATTAATACTGTTGCCGATGTTTTTAATATCTCCAAGGAAGAGCTTGAACTGATAAGCAACTATATACGAGGCGATGAGCCTGAAAAGATAGACTCTGAAGAGATTCTTGTTATCAATGGTAAACCTGAAGGCGGAAATCACAGGTTTAAACATATTAATTCAAACGGACTTGACGGCAGCATAGGAATACTGAGAGTAAAAAGCGCTGATCTCTATTTCATCAGATATAACGGCACCAGCGATATTTCACTTAACGGTATGGCTTTTAATGTAGAAAAGGCGTACAACTTTCCGCAGGGAAGTACTCTTCGCGTACCTAAGGGAACTCTGTATTACAGCGATATCGTATCAAGATTCCTGGCAGCTGAAAGTGTAAACAGACTCTCATTCAAAGCTGAAAATATCGTTTTCAGATTCCCAAACAACGCACTTGGCCTTAGAAATATAAATATTGCTGAGGAGTTTGGGCTTGTCGGAATTATGGGAGCCAGCGGCTCAGGAAAGACAACCCTTCTCAATGTGCTCTCCGGGATTGAAAAGCCCACCAGCGGTGCTGTGACCCTTAACGGACTCGATATACATAAGGATGCTGAAGACGCTAAAAGCATGATAGGTTATATTGCCCAGGACGACTTCCTTATGGAAGACCTTACTGTGTATGAGAACCTGTATTACAATGCCAAACTTTGCTTTAAGAACCTGACTGACCAGGAGATAAAGGAACGTGTTGACAAGACGCTTTTGAGCCTTGGTCTTTTTGAGATAAAAGATATCAAGGTAGGCACGCCATTAAATAAGAAGATCAGCGGCGGGCAACGTAAAAGACTCAATATCTCACTTGAACTCATCAGGGAGCCGTCAGTGCTCTTCGTTGATGAACCTACCTCAGGCCTGTCGTCAAGGGATTCGGAAAATGTTATGGACCTGCTGAAGGAGCTCTCGACACAGATGAAGCTTATTTTTGTTGTAATACACCAGCCGTCGTCAGATATCTTTAAAATGTTTGACAAACTCTTTATAATGGACACAGGCGG
>JGI20214J51088_10000173_pt1 | contig 46754 bp, 43 predicted proteins | sample WetSurMetagenome_FD_51088 | JGI IMG/M metagenome (IMG submission 51088) | reverse complement strand
ACGAGGAGCTCGATGACACCCATCGCTTCTCCCTCGGGGTCGGCTTCTGAGCCGAAGGTCCATCCAGCAGTGACATATCCAGGCGAGGTGCTCAGGAAGGCTGTCCATCTCGCTTCCATCGCCATCCCGCTGGCCGCGGTCCTTGTGGACAAGAGCCTCCTGGTGATGATCCTCGCTGCGGTTTCGATGTGCCTCCTGCTCGCGGACTACCTCAAGCTGAGGAACCAGGGCTTCAAGATCTTCTTCCTTCAGGCCTTCGGAGAGCTTCTCAGGAGGCACGAGAGGCAGGGCGGCATCACGGGCTCGACCATCCTCGTGGCCTCCGCAGCCCTGACCATCTTCATCTATCGTCAGGAGACCGCCGTTGCGGCCCTCCTGTTCCTGACTCTGGGCGACAGCATGGCCGCCCTCGTGGGCAGGCGCTACGGGAGGATCAGGCTCGTCTGCGGCCGGACGCTGGAGGGGAGCCTTGCAGCCTTCGTGAGCTGCCTGTTCGCCAGCGCGGTGATGCTGGCCCTCGCACCGCGGTTCGGGTGGAGCCTCTCCCCGGTCGCACTTCTTGCGGGCTCCGCCATGGCCACCCTGGCCGAGCTCGTGGACATGCCGCTGGACGACAACTTCAGAATCCCGATCCTCTCCGGCCTCGTCATGGAACTCATCCTGCCGGGCTGATGAAGCCCCCCGCCTCGAGAGGCATGCCGCGGACCTGGTTCATGGAGGTCTACGGCTGCCAGATGAATCTCAACGATTCCGAGCTGATCAGGCGCATCCTCCTGGACGGGGGATTCGAGGAGGTGGCCGACGACAAGCTCGCCGACTGCATCCTGATCGTCACCTGCGCCGTTCGTGAGAAGGCCGAGGTGCGGGCGCTGGGCAGGGCTGCTCAGCTCTCGGGGATCAGGAAGGATGGCTCGCGGCCGATCGTCGCCCTCTGCGGCTGCGTGGCCCAGGAGCATGGCGAAGGTCTGCTCGGGCGCGTGCGGGGGATAGACCTCGTCGTGGGCCCCGACTGCTACAGGCAGCTGCCGGCGCTCCTCCTGGAAGGGTCCTCCCGGTCCTGCACAGAGCTGACCTCCGAGGACTACGAGGGCCTCGTGCCCGTCCGGAAGGCCTTCCCGAGGGCCTTCGTCACCATAATGCGCGGCTGCGACAACTTCTGCAGCTACTGCATCGTCCCTCATGTCCGCGGAAGGGAGAGGAGCAGGCGGATGGGCGCCGTTCTCGAAGAAGTGGCGGCTCTTTCCGGCCAGGGCTACAGGGATATCACGCTGCTCGGCCAGAATGTGAACTCCTATTCTTCGGACGGGGCCTCCTTCCCCGAGTTGCTGCGCGAAGCCTCTGCAGCAGCCCGCCCCGCATGGATCAGATTCGTGACGAGCCATCCCCGGGATTTCAGCGACGAGCTGATCTCGGTGATCCCGGCGTGTCGCAACATCTGCAGACAGGTGCATCTGCCCGCCCAGTCAGGCAACGACAGAATCCTCTCCCTCATGGGGAGGGGATACACAAGACGCGATTATCTCGGGCGCATCGGGGCGCTGAGGGAGGCGGTCCCCGGGGTCGTGCTCTCGACCGACCTCATCGCGGGCTTCCCCGGGGAGAGCGAGGAGGAGTTCGGCGAAACTCTGTCTCTGCTCACCGAGGCAGGATTCGACTACGCCTTCCTGTTCAGGTACTCGGAGCGGCTGGGCACCGCCGCAGCGGACCTCCCGGACCGCATTCCGGTGACGGAGCGCCTGCGAAGGCTGCACCTCCTCCAGGAGGCCCAGAAGCGGATCACCGAGGACCGTTCCGCCGCGCTGGAGGGGACGGTCGTGCCGGTCCTGGTCACCGGTCCCGGCGCCGGCAGGGGGCAGATGGCCGGAAGGACCGCCGGGAACAGGGCCGTCATCTTCAGGAACGGCGCGCCGATGCCCGGCCGCTTCGTCACCGCCTCGATAACCGGGACCGACGGCTGGACCCACTTCGCCGAGGTCGTGGAGGTTCTAGGCCCGGATGGATCTCCGGAAGCGTCGGAGACCCGGGCCGCGCCATGATCGCGAAACGCCTCGAGAAGGCCGGGAGGAGGGGGCTTGCAGGGGTTGCCAGACACCTCGTGCCGCCCGTCTCCGCCGGAGCCCGGCTGCCGGAGAGACCTGAGGGCATCCTTGTCGTGAGACCGGATTCGAGGCTGGGGAACCTGGTCCTCCTGGAGCCGCTGCTCAGGTCCCTCGTCGCCCGCTTCTCCGGGACCCGTGTAGCCCTTCTCGCCAGTGACAGGTTCTCGGGGTTGCTCATCAGCCAGGGATACGAAGTGATCGAGGCCCGGAAGGCGGACATGGCATCCCATCCGTGGAAGTTTCCCGGATTCTGCCGCAGGCTTGGCAGGGAGGGTTTCGACGTGGCCATCGATGCGAGCCATCCCGGGGGGTTCTCGCTCTCGGGGGCGGTGGTCACCGGGCTCAGCCGCGCACCTGTCCGGATCGGGTTCGACGCCGGCGACTGCAGGGGGTGGTACACCCATCTCATCGCACCCCCCGGCTACGGGATGCACGAGAGCGAAGCGCTCCATGCCCTCGGAGGCCTGTGGGCAGGCTGGCCGGGGTGGAGCAGACCAGTCCTCTCGCCTCCCCGTTCCGGTGTCGGCAGACGCGCGGCCGGGCTCCATGTGGGCGCGAGCAGAGGGAAGGCCTTGCCCTTCGAGAAACTGCGCGACATCGCACGCATCGTCTCGTCGAGGATGCCGCTGGAGATCTACTGGGGCACGGATGAGGAGAAGACGCTCGCAGAGGCCGTCAGCGAGGCAGGAGGAAGGGTCATGCCAGGGCTGCCGGTTCCGGATCTGCTCGTGGCGCTGGCCGGGCTCTCCGTGTTCGTGACGGCGGACAACGGGCCGATGCACGCGGCTTCCGCCCTCGGAGTCCCGGTCGTGGCGCTCTTCCGCATCGGCAATTTCGAGAGGTATCGCCCTCTCTCCGATGGATCGTCCGTCCTGTACGACCCCGAGGGCCCGGATCCCGTCGAGGCAGCAGGCCGCGCCTTCGCGGCCGCCCGCTAGCCCTCGTCGTCCTTCCTGCCGGCAGGGGCGGCCCCGCCCTCGCCTTCCAGACCCGACAGCACCTCCCTGACAGACATCTCCGTGGCGGAAAGTCTGGAGCGCAGGTCGTGGATGAGCTCCACGGCCCTCCTGACCTTCCCCTCGAGCTCGTCCACCGGGCAGTCCTCCCGTCCGATGGCATCGACGATCCCTGTCAGCTCCTCCAGCTTTTCCTCGAACGAAGCGGTTTTCCTGGGCATCGTGCTACCTCGATATCTCCTCGGTGCGGGCTGTTATGGTGCCGTCTGAAAGCCTCACCCGGATCCTGCTCCCGGGCGAGGTGTCGGAGATGCTCCTGAGCGGCCTCCCGTCCTCCGCCGTGGCCAGCGACCACCCCAGAGCGAGCATCCTCGATGGATCCCTCGCCATGACGGCCGCCTCCAGGATGCCGAGTCTGAGACCCTCCCTCTCGAGAGCCCTTCGCGATGATGCGGCAAGCGAAGACCGGAGGTTCGCCATCCCGGCCAGGGCGCTGGTCACAGCGGGAGGCGTCCCCAGCGACAGGAGGACGGACCCGGCCGACTCCAGCGCTCCTGCAGGGCCTGCGAGCCTCAGGGCTGCGGAGCTCCTGATCCTTGCGAGCATGACGTCCGTCTGCCTCACGAGCCTGGCGGATGCCGCCTGGAGCAGGGGCGACAGGCGTGAAGCCACCGCCTCGATCTGCCTGCGTTCTCCTCTTACGAGGGGCAGGGCCGTCCTGGCCAGGAGCAGGGCCAGCGAGTCCACCTCGGCGGCGGACTTCGCGACCTTGTCCACCAGGATCGAGGCGGCATGCGTGGGCGTCTTGGCCCGCGTGGCCGCCACGAAATCGGGCAGAGTGAAGTCGATCTCGTGCCCGATGCCCGAGATCACGTGCCACGGGGCGGCCGCGATGGATCTCCCGAGTGTCTCGGAGTCGAACCAGGCGAGGTCGGCTGAAGAGCCTCCGCCCCTGGTGATGACGACTGCGTCGAGCTGTCCGTATGCCTCCAGGCGCTTCATGGCAGCTGCCACGGATCTGCCTGTCGCAGCGCCCTGCATGGGCGCGGGAGAGAGGATCACCTGGAATGGATAGCGGCTCTCGCGGAGAGTCGTGAGGAAGTCTTCCAGAGCGGCGGAGCCCGAGGCGGTGACAACGCCTATCCTGAGCGGGAGCGCGGGCAGCTCCCTGGCGGCGTTCCGGTCGAGGAGACCCTCCGCCCTCAGTTTTTCGACAAGTTTCCTGAGCAGGAGGACGTGCTCCTCCTGGAACGACCTCGGATCGACCGCCTCGATGATGAACTGGAACCTGCCCGAAGGCGGCCACAGATCGACGCGGCCCAGAACTCTGAGCGACATGCCTTCCCGGACTTCGAAGGGGAGACCCTCCCTCGCGAAGTCCCTCACGGCGGCGGCCCTCGCTCCTGCGAAAAGGGCGCAGTCGATCACCGCGACGACGCTGTCGTCAGACGGGGAACGCTCGACGAGCTGGAAGTAGAGATGACCGCGCGACTGGAGACGGGGCCGGCCCGAGACCTCTCCGCGCAGCCACAGGGGGTACGGGTACGCTACGCCGAGCAGCTCCCGGACACGCTGGTTGAGCTGCAGGACGCCGAGGTCGCCTTCCCGGGGCTCCATGCCCTCAGTAGACCTTCAGCTCGTAGTCCCCCCCGGTGGATCCGATGTCATGGATCACGATGTAGGCAGGCCCGGTATACGGGGCGGTGAGCGTGAAGCTCTCGGAGCCCTGCTGGCGCCCCTGCGCGATGGAGAAGCCGAGCGAGTACTGGAAGTCCTCCCCGTAGGGAAGGCTCATGAACTCGTCGAAGTCCATGTCCTTGGAGGCCACGACGACATCGAAGTCGGCCTCCGCGGAGCCTGCGTCGAGCAGAACCCAGTAGTCCACTCCTTCGCAGATCGTGATCGTGTAGACGGCGGTGGCGCCTCTCGACATGGAGTCTCCGGCCGAGAGGAGGGGATCGGACCCCAGCGCCGACAGCAGGACAAGGGATGTCAGGATCATCTGGACCTCCTTGGCATCTTCCGACCGGGAACCTGTCCAAGCGGGCGCCCCGGGTCAACTGCTGATACAGTTCCCGGCAGCACTTGTTCCCGCAGCCCTCCCCGGACAGGCCCGGGATTTCACGCCGGATCGGGGGCCATATCCTACAACAGACCATGAGATGGTGCGTTGCCATGTAAGGTGGGGAGCCTGCGGCCCCTGATCCCACAAAGCGGCCGGAATTCCCTGTTCGTTCTATGACAGCACTCTATTGGTCAATTAATATAGTTGTATTGACTCCGGTCCTGTGGCCCGGACCGCCCGCGCCGGGGTATCTTCCGACCTGTCGGGAGGTGCGGGTGTGAGAGTCATGGAACTCGTGAGCCGTGAAGCCATCGCCGGGACCGATTCCGGCGGGAGGGTGCTGGGACTGTACGAAGATGTGGCTGAGCAGCCTCTCCAGCCCGTCATGCCCTGGTTCTCCGAAGGCCGTGAGGTGTATCGCCGAAGCCTGATACTGGCCCTCGATACGGCTGCCAGGAGGGTTTTCCCCTCCTCCCCTCTCTGGGTGGAGCATGCCCTCTCCCTCGGATACAAGTGCAGGCTGGAGAACAGGCCGGCTCTCTCCTCGGAGGAGATCGCGCAGGCCCTGACCCATGGCCTCAACCAGGTGATCCTGGAACAGATACCATTCGGGCACACCGGCCTGGGTGGAAACGGAGACCCGGCGCATCCCCTCCTGGCGTGGCATGACGGCAGCCATGCCGCGGGGTTGAACACGCTGCCAGGCAGCCAGTCGTTCTCGATGGGGCCGACAGTACCGGACACGGGATGGCTCGAGAGGTTCGAGCTCAGGCCCCACGGAGCCGGATTCGTGCTCCGTTTCCCGGGGTCCGCGAAGTGGCCCGACCTCGGGGAATGGCAGGAGAGGCCGAAGCTGTCCAGGGAATTCGATCTGGAGGAGAAGCATGGCGCGCGCCTGGGGGTCCGCACACTGGACGAGCTGAATGCTCGCATCGAGAGCGACGGGGGCCTGGAGGTCGTGGCCATGAGCCACTTCTACCAGGAGTACCGCCTGACGGAGATCGTCATGGCTCTGGAGTCGATGTTCCCGCGCAGGAGGATCGTGACGATCGCGGGACCGTCCTCGAGCGGCAAGACCACCTTCACNCGCCTGCTGAGCATGTCCCTGCGCGCCCAGGGCTTCGGGGTCCAGAGCATCAGCGTCGACAACTACTTCAGGAACCGGGAGGAGACGCCCAGGAACGAGAAGGGCGAGTACGACTTCGAATCGCTGGCCGCGCTCGAGACGGGGCTCTTCGGCGGACATCTCCAGCAACTGCTGGACGGCAGCGAGATCAGGATGCCCAGATTCGACTTCAGCACCGGCGTCAGGAGTGACGCCGTCACTCCCATGAAACTGTCGACCAACGACTTCCTCCTGATAGAAGGCATTCACGGCCTGAACGACGAGCTGACGCCGGGAATAGATCCTCAGCGCAAATACCGCATCTACATATCGGCGCTCACGCAGCTCAACATCGACAGGCTTGCCCGGATGTCCACCTCCGATTCCCGCCTGCTGCGGAGGATGGTCAGGGACAGCCGGACGAGAGGATACACGGCCTCTCAGACCATCGCGTCGTGGCCGAGCGTCAGGAGGGGGGAGAGGCGCAACATCTTCCCGTTCCAGGAGATGGCGGATGCAATGTTCAACTCGGCTCTGCCCTACGAGCTCCCGGTGCTCAAGCCGTTCGCCCAGCCCCTCCTGGAGAGCGTGAAGGAGGGGAGCCCAGGCTACTGGACCGCATCCTGCCTGCTGGGGCTTCTCTCCTGTGTCAGGCCCATCTCGCCGGAGGTGGTGCCGCGTCTGAGCCTGCTGAGAGAATTCGTGGGAGGATTCCTGCTCGGGGAAGAGAGCAGATAGGACGGTCCCGCAGCGCCCGTCGGACTGAACCGGAAGGATTGACATGGTGGTCCTGTGCCCTGCCCTGATGTGCGTCGCGGCGATTTCCGGCCCGGGCACCTGCCATGATATCGCAGCCTTCACGCGCTCGGTTCCATGCCTGGTTCNGGGGCCTGTCACAGCCAACATCTGCGATATCCTGGACTATGACCTGGCGATAGAGATACTCCCTTCCCAGCAGGAGATAGCAGGAACGGCCGCCATCACGCTGACCAGCGCGGGCGGCACGATCTACCAGGTTCCGCTGAACCTCAGACAGCTGGAAGTCTCGGGAGTGTGGGATTCCACCGGGCCGCTGGCATTCACCCATGAAGGCGACTCGCTGATCGTCACGCTCACCGATCCGGTGTCGGTCGGAGAGGAGAGGACGGTGAGCGTGCAGTACTCCGGCCAGCCCTGGAACGAAGGAGCAGGTAAGTTCGGAGGCTTCTGGTTCCACCCCAATGTCTCGTATCAGATGGGAGTGGGCGTCTATTCGGCCCAGCCGTCGATGGGGAGATGCATGTTCCCGTGCTGGGACCATCCATCAGACAAGGCCACCTTCGAATTCTCCATCACAGTGGACGACACGGTGGAGGTCGTGGCCAACGGCGAGCCTGCCGGCGTGCAGTACGCAGGCGGCAAGGCGACCTGGAGCTGGGTGCTCGACCAGCCCATGTCCACCTATCTCGCCGCGATATCGGCATCCGAGTACGTCGACCTTGTGGACTCGACCTATTCATGGATCCATTATTACGTATACCCCAATGAGATAGCGGATGCGCACGGAAGCTTCGCCAATGTCGATCTAATGATGGATGCACTCCAGGCGAGGTTCGGACCTTATCCGTGGCAGTGCAAGTTCAGCTATGTCGAAACCCCCAAGGGCGACATGGAGCACACCACCGAGGTCTACCACCTGCAGTCGCTCATCAACGGCCAGACCAACAACGATCCGGTCGTCGTCCACGAGATGGGCCACATGTGGTGGGGCAACTGCGTCACGGAGTCCGACTGGAACGATGTCTGGCTCTCGGAGGGCTTCGCCACTTACTGCGAGGCCGTGTGGGCGGAGCACTACGGACCTTCGGCATACACCCAGTACATGGTCAACGAGATCATGGTTCCCTACCTGCAGAGCGGAGAGGTCTTCCCCATGGGCGATCCCGAGGAGCTGTGGAGCTACACCTCCTACCAGAAGGGGGCGAGCGTCCTCCATATGCTCAGGTGCATCATGGGGGACGATGCCTTCTTCTCCGGACTCGGCTCGTATTTCGACGATCACCAGTTCTCGCTGGCGACCACCGCCGATCTCAGGCAGCACATGGAGGCGGCCGCAGGCGGCGACCTGGGCTGGTTCTTCGACGAATGGGTCTACGGCTTCGGATATCCCGCCTATGACATCGGCTGGAGCGCCGTGCAGTCAGGCTCGGACTGGCTGGTCACCATAACGGTGGATCAGATCCAGGGCACAGGGTCATTCTTCACAATGCCCCTGCAGTTCGAGATCGCCGGCGGGTCCTCGTCGGAGATGGTGGAATTCTGGAACGACATTCAAGGGGACAGTCAGATCTTTGCGGTAGGATTCGAGCCGGAACTTGTGAGATTCGACCCGGGACATCATGTGCTTTCCACTGCTCTCCTCGGAGTCGGCGAGGCACCTGCGCCCCCCGGGGGAGGCACTGGCGTCATCAGGGTCTTCCCGAATCCGTGCCGCGGCGCCCTGGACGTGGAATGGCCCGGCATGGAAGCCAGCGACATGCAGGTGACAGTGTTCGACCTCTCGGGGAGGGCCGTGCTCAGGGAGAGTTTCGCCCCTGGAGAGATCAGGCTGGACCTGGGGGAACTGCCGCCAGGCACCTATCTGCTCGAGGCGAGGGGAGAGGGCAACCTCAGGCAGACTGCGGCATTCCAGGTGGCCGGTGGAAGGGAAGCCTTCTAGCTAGCGTCCGAGGAGGATGACGGAACCGGCAGGCGCTCCTCCCGCCATCACGAGATAGACGCCCTTCGCCAGTCCGGAGAGGTCGAGCCGTGCCACGCCCCCGGCGCCTGCAGGACTCCTGCCGACCTCTCTGCCGAGCAGGTCGACGACCGACGCGGTCTCTCCGTCCCGGAGCCCGGTCACCGTGACGAAGTCCGCGGCCGGGTTCGGCTCGACCGAGATGGATGGAGGGGGCGGCGAGCCCTCCGCCGATTCCCACCAGGTCCTGTAAATGGCCCCGTATGGGCAGTGCTGCACGCAGATCCCGCATGCGTTGCACAGGTCGGGGTCGATCCAGGCATCGCCTCCCGACAGGGAGATCGCCCCCTCGGGACACCAGGAGATGCAGTTGCCGCATCCGGGGCAGACCGAGGGGTCGACCTGGTAGATCCAGCCCATGAGCGCCCCGGACGCCCCCGCGAGGCAGAGTGCGGGAAGCACGGCCACAAGAGCTCTGCGCATCAGTCCTCCATGTCCTCTTCGAGCGAAGGGGAAGAGACCCCGCACGGCGCCGGGAGTATCCATCCCGCCGCCAGGCGCATCCTCTGTATCTCCATGGCCACCACCGCAAGGGCGCTGGCGACGTTCATGCACGACCTGCGGCCGGTCTGGGGCAGCCCCACCACCATGTCCGCCCCCGAGAGGACATCCCCGGACACGCCGAGCGCCTCGTTGCCGAAGACGAAGGCATCGGACACCGAGAAGCCAGCATCGAAGAGCGTCCGGGAGCCGCGCCCGCCCTCGACCGCCACGATCCTCCTGCCGGTGGCCTTAAGCCAGCCCGCAGCCTCGGAGGCCTGGTCGAAGTGCCTCCAGAGGACGGCCTCCTGAGTGCCCCTGGCGGTATGGGCCAGCCTCCTGTTGCCGGGCAGCGCGCAGCATCCGCACAGGAACAGCGCACACGGAGAGACGGCCTCGGCGGTGCGAAAGGCCGAGCCCACGTTGAAGGCGCTCCTGAAGCGGTCCAGGACGAAGACCGGGGTGCCTGTTGAAAGGTGCAGCTCCGTGGAGTAACATCCTGACATGGAGCTTTCGCCGGTTCTCTTCATCTATGTGGCCGCCTTCCTGACCGGACTATACTGCGGCCCGGTCAGCCCCGGATATGCCGTACCGGCTCTTGCCGCCGCAGGGGCCGTGGCGGTNGCCGTCTCGGGTCGGACGGGCGCGGCGCGGGGGCTTCTCGCATGCGCGCTGTTCCTCCTCGGCTCTGAGAGGGCGACCTGCGGCGCGGGCGGATCTGCCGGAGCCCTTCCGGAAGGGAGGGACGCCATCCTCAGGGGCCGGGTCGGCGTGGTGACCGAACACGGGCTGTTTCTCGAGACCGCCTCCGGGAGGATATGGGTCAGGGGCGAGAGGGCAGCGGGCAGCTGCATGGAGGGCGACTCCATGCTGGTCATGGGTTATGCGGACAGCGGCAGCATCAGCGGCATGGCCTTCGAGATCAGGCCCTCGGCCGATCCTCTGACACAGGCCAGGCGCCGTCTCGCTTCCCTCTGGGCGGACAGGTGCGGGCCGGGACAGGGCGCCTCTCTGGTGTCCGCGCTGCTCGTGGGCGAGCGCAGCGGGATGCCGGACAGGATGCGCAGGGTGTTCAGGGATTCGGGTACATCCCACATCCTCTCTGTTTCCGGCTTCCACGTGGGCATGGTCGCGGCCGCGGTCTTCTTCGCGCTCAGGAAGGTGGCGGGAGGGAGGCGATGGGCGGGCTTCGCCGCGGTCCTTCTGGTGGCGGGATACGTTCTCCTGACGGGGGCAAGGCCTCCGGCGGTCAGGTCGGGCTTCATGTCCGCAGCGGTCATCATCGGGGCGGGCGCCGGAGTGAGGCTGAAACCGCTGGTGGTGTGGTCCCTGGCCGCCATCCTGGTCCTGGGCATCTCCGATTCGGTCGCGAGGGACGCGGGAGCCCAGATGTCCTTCGCCGCCGTCCTCGCGCTGGTGCTTCTCTCGGTGAGGTTCGGAGGGCGGCTTGGAGGCCTGCTCACCAGCCTGTACTCGGGCGTCTGCGTCACACTCTCCCTGGTCCCTCTCATCGCGTCCACCTACGGCGTTTTCCAGCTCTCCTCGCCATACGCCACGCTGATGTCGGTTCCCTTCATGGTGTGCATGATGGTCGTCGGTGCGCTTGCCCTGCTGCCTGCCGGCAGCCTGCCGGGCTCGCTCGCAGGGCCGGTGGCGGCGGCCTGGCTCGGAGCTCTCGATGCGATCACGCTCGAGCCCGTGGGGTTCGGAGGCGCTGCGGAGGCAGTCGCATGGTTCTGCTGTCTTGCCGCGCTTCTGTATGTCTCGAGGAGAAGAGGCTTCCTGCGGAGGTTCCGCTAGCGGGGCTTCAGGTCGAGTCGCCCTCGAAGGTCACGAGGATGCTTCCCCCGTTGTCCAGGGCGTCTTCGGTCCTGTCGACGCAGAAGGCATCCACCTCGGCCCCCAGAGGGAACTCGAGCGGCAGGGTGTCGCCCGGCTGGGCGGCGGAGGCCGATCTGCCGCTGCCCGGCTCCGAGAAGAGAAGGACGATTATGCCGTCGTAGCCGGTGAGATTGTCATTCTCCACGATGGCCAGATACCGGCCGGGGGAGAGGGAGATGCGCCTGGAGCGGTCGGTGATGGCGAGATGGTACGCCGACGAGACAGTGATGCTGGGGGTTAGGTGGGGGATGAAGGGCAGGAACCTGACCGAATCGACCGCTGTCGGAGTGGTGACGACGATGGTCACGGAGTCGCTGAACCCGGGCTCCGGCTTCCAGGTTACGCTCCTGCCGAGCGCCTCGGGCTCGTCCGTCTCCATGAAGAATCCGGCCGAGCAGGTCCACTGGGCCGAGCTGCCGTCCGGGAGGACCGTGGAGAGGTATGTCGTGCCCGAACCCGACGCATCGATGGACGCGATGATGTTCCCCGACTCCGCGGGCTGCCCCATGGTCTCCCTCACGAGCCAGGTGCCGAGGGCGAGCACGGGGAGAACGAAGGGGAGGGCTATGGCCAGCGCTGTCAGCAATCTCTTCCTTCTGGGCATGATCAGCCGCCTCCTGCCGCCGTCGGGTCCCCATGCAGAACGATCAGCGCGGCATCAGCCAGATCCCCCGCCACGAAATCGGGATCTGCGGCCCCGGACGATCTCATCCTCTCGAGCTGCTCGATCCCCCTGCCAGAGAGCACCAGGATGGTGCGAAGTCCGCAGGCCGTCCCCAGCTCGATGTCGCTCGCGGCGTCACCCACCAGCCAGCCCCCGGGAGGCAGGCCCAGGTCCTGGCGTGCGCTGTCCACGAGTCCGGTGAGGGGCTTCCGGCAGCTGCAGCCCTCGCCGGGCGCATGCGGGCAGTAATATACCCCCGCCACGGAACCGCCGTAGCCAGCGATCCTCCGGCAGAGCATGGAGTTGATCTCCTCGACCGCTTCTGCCTTCACCAGACCGCGGCCGATGGCCGACTGGTTGGTGACCACGACGACCGGGTGTCCCGCCATGGAGAGGACGGCAGCCGCCTCCAGGGCGCCGGGCAGCGGCTTCCACTGGGAGGGGGTCCTCACGTAGTCTGGGACGTTCTCGTTCAGGACGCCGTCGCGGTCGAGGAAAACTGGCTCAGGCATGCTCTCCGGTCCGCTTCCTGTGGAACTCCACCAGGTCGGCAAGCCCTTCCGCGAACCCGATCTCCGGGACCCAGCCCAGGAGATCCGCAGCGACCGAGGGATCGAGGGCGATCTTCAGGATCTCCTCGGGCAGAGCGGGACCCCTTGTGGGGAGGAGATCCGTGCCCACGAGGCCGCGGATTATTGCGTCGAGCTCGACGACGGAATGGCCCACGCCCCAGCCTATGTTGAGTATGCGGCCGCCGATCGCCCGGTTGCCGGTGTCCATGGCGAGGAGGTTGGCCCTGGCTATGTCCCTCACGTGCACGTAGTCCCTCAGCTGCATCCCGTCGCCGTTGATCCTGGGAGGCCTGCCCTCGAGNTACGCGAGCGTGAAGATCGCCGTGACCCCGGCCTCGCCGTGCGGATTCTGGCGTGGGCCGTAGACATTGGGATATCTCAGGACGACGTAGTCGAGTCCGTAGAGGTGCCTGTACAGGAACAGGTAGTGCTCGACCGTGTGCTTGCTCACTCCGTAGTGGCAGATGGGGTTGATCGGGTGATCCTCCCTCACGGGGAGGCTGTCGGGCTCGCCGTAGACCGCCCCGCCGGTGGAGGCGTAGACGACCCTCTTGACACCGCTCCTGCGGCAGGCCTCGAGGATGTTGATCGATCCCCGGATGTTCACGTCCGCATCGAAGAGGGGCTCTCTGACCGATCTCCTGACGTCCATCTGGGCTGCGTGATGGCAGACTATGTCGAAGCGGCCGTTCTCTATCACCGTGGCGGCNTNGGGGCTGCGGATGTCGAGCCGGTGGAGCAGGGCGCGGGGATCGACGTTCTCCGCGAAGCCGGTGGACAGGTCGTCGATGATCTCCACCTCGATGCCGTTCTCGAGGAGCATGTCGGCCACATTCGACGCTATGAAGCCGGCTCCGCCGGTCACCATTGCTCTCATCGGGACCTCCGTGTTCGTGCGAAGGCGGAAACTGATGCCCGGGCAGGCCTCCGGTCAATGCCGGCGCCGCGGCGGGAGCCGCCCGGGCAGGGTCGTGGACACGCGCAGACGCTCTAGATCATCATTGGCCGGAACGGAGGTCCCGATGAGAATCCTGGTCTTGTCCGGTGGAAGGTCGGCGGAGCGAGAGATCTCGATCGAATCCGCCGCATTCGTGTCCAGGGCGCTGGAGGCGGCGGGCCATTCCGTCGTCGCAGTGGATATCGATGCCGACGGCACCTGGTCCCGCTCGGGCCGCGTGCTCCTGATCGAGACCGGGCGCTGCCCGTGGCTCCTCCGGGATGCCGGATCGACTCTCCAGTTCGAGGCCGTGTTCCCCGTGCTCCACGGTCCGTTCGGCGAGGACGGCACGGTGCAGGGGCTCTGTGAGACGGCCGGCTGGCCGTGCGCGGGAGCTGACGTGATGGCCTCTTCGGTGGGCATGAACAAGATCGCGTTCAAGCGCCTGGCGGCCGGAGCGGGCATNCCGGTCGTGCCGTGGATGGAGGTCTCCGCAGGGCCATCCGGCCCCCTGGCCGACTGCGTGGAAGGCGAGCTGGGGCTGCCCGTCTTCGTGAAGCCCGCAAGGCTGGGCTCCTCCGTGGGCATCTCCCGCGCAGCGGACGGCCGATCCCTCGCCATGGCGCTCGATCTCGCATTCTCCTACGATCCGCTCGTGCTGGTGGAGGTGGCGCTCCGGACTCCCAGGGAGCTGGAGGTATCTCTCGTCGGGGACGATTCAGGCATCTCCAGCTCGATCCCCGGAGAGGTGAAGCCCGGCCGCGACTGGTACGACTACGAGGCCAAGTACGCCTGCGCTGCATCCGAGCTGTGCATTCCTGCGCAGATACCGGCGGCGCTGGCGGCCGAGATATCGAGGAACGCGACAACCGCATTCGGTCTGATAGGCGGGAGGGGCTACGCGAGGATGGACTTCCTCCTCGAGGGCGACATGCTGTTCCTCAACGAGGTGAACACGATACCGGGGTTCACCGGCATAAGCATGTTCCCCAAGCTCTGGGAGGCGTCGGGTGTCCCGGCGCCGGCCCTTCTCGATCGTATCCTTCACGAGGCCCTGTCGCGCAGGCAGGTCGGGCTCTGGAGGAGATGATGTCCAGGTTCAGGGTGGATCTCAGGAGCGATACGGTGAGCGTTCCGTCGCTGGGCATGCGCAACGCCATGGCCCATGCAGAGGTCGGCGACGACGTTTTCGGAGAGGATCCCACGGTCAACCTGCTCCAGGAGAGGGTCGCAACGCTGCTCGGTTTCGAGTCGGCGATCTTCATGGCTTCGGGGACCATGTCGAACGGGATCGCCATCCGGGTCCTGGCCGATCCCGGGGATGAGGTGGTCTGCGGCTCTTCGAGTCACATCTACATCTACGAGGGCGCCTCTGCGGCCCTCAACGGAGGCATTCAGCTGCACAGGCTGGACGAAGGGCCCGACGGGCTCCCCGAGCCTGCGGATATCGAGGCCGCGCTGGCGAGGAGCGGTGACCTGCATTTCGCCCCGAGGCGGCTGGTCTGCCTCGAGAACACTCATAACATAATGGGTGGCAAAGTACTGCCTGCGTCGAAAGTGCGCTCGGTCCAGGACATCGTATATGCGTCCGGGGGGCGGCTCTACCTGGATGGAGCGAGGTTGTGGCACACCCATGTCGCACTCGGGGTTCCCCTGCAGGAGCTGACGCAGGGCTTCGAGATGGTCTCGGTGTGCTTCTCCAAGGCCATGGGCTGCCCCGTGGGGTCCGTCCTCGCGGGGAGCGCGGCGACCGTGGCCAGGGCGAGGTGGTTCAGGAAGCGCCATGGGGGGGGGATGAGACAGGCCGGCATACTCGCCGCCGCCTGCCTGCACGCGCTGGAGCACAACCTCCCCCAGCTCGAGCAGACGCACAAGTGGGCAAGGTCCCTTGCGAGGGCCGCCTCCTCGTCATCCATCTTCGAGATCGAGCCCGAGTCCGTCGAGACCAACATCGTGATACTGCGCTCGCCGGGTGTGAGCTCGGCCACGGTGGCCTCCGCCCTCGAAGGGGTCGGCATAGGATGCCTCCCCGTTGGGCCGCAGGCCATCAGGCTGGTGACGCACCTGTCGCTCTCGGAGCGGGACATGAAGTTCGCGGCGGACACGCTCGCCGCCTTTGGAGGATAGGATGAGAACAGGCGTCGCAGGCGTCGGCCATCTCGGTTATCACCACGCCAGGATTCTCAGGAGCCTGGCCTCCGAGGTCCGCGTCCACGACCTGGACGGGCGGAGGGCCGACACGGTCGCATCCGAGCTCGGAGTCGAGTCCGTGAGCTCCCTCGAGGCCCTGGTGGACTGGTGCGATGCGCTGGTCGTGGCCTGCACCACCTCGAGCCATCACTCCGTGGCGATGAAGGCCCTCGGTGCCGGACGGCACATCCTCGTCGAAAAACCCATTGCGGCGACAGGCGCTCAGGCGAGGGAGATGGAGCGGGCTGCACGAGCCGCCGGGGCGGTCCTGGCCGTGGGCCATGTCGAGAGATTCAACCCTGCTGTCGTGGCAGCCTCCAACCTGCTGCAGAAGCCGCTCTTCGTCGAGGGGCACAGGATGTCCCCGTTCAAGACCAGGGGCACCGACGTATCCGTCGTCATGGACCTGATGATCCATGACATCGACCTCGTTCTCTCCTTCATGAAGGCTCCGGTGACGGGCATCTCGGCCTCCGGAGTGGCCGTGCTCACGGACAGCGTGGACATCGCCAGCGCCCGCATCTCGTTTGCCGACGGCGCCGTGGCCAACATGACCGCCAGCCGGATCTCGAAGGAGCCCCTGAGAAAGCTCCGGTTCTTCCAGCAGAAGCGCTACGTGGCCGTGGACTTCGCAGCCCGGTCCGTCGAAGCCCTGGAGGTCAGGGGGGATTCCATCGTCCCTATCGAAGTGGAAGTACCCGAGACCGATCCATTGACCGAAGAGCTGAAGGACTTCCTGGAATGCTGCAGGACCGGAGCATGCCCCGTCGTGGGCGCGGCCGACGGCGTAAGGGCCCTGGAAACGGCCGAGCTGATACTCGCCACCATATCCTCGGCGACCAGGGCCTGCTGAGTGAGGCTCTTCGCCGTCGCAGGAGAGCCTTCGGGAGACGTCAGGGCCGCAGAACTCCTGGGCGAGCTTGCGAAGATCGGGCAGCTCGACGTCGCCGGGATGGGCGGACCTCGCATGGCTGCAGCGGGAGCGGTCCTCTCCGAGAGGATGGAAGCCCACTCCGTNATGGGCTTCGCCGAGGTGCTCCGGTCCGCCGCCGCGTTCGCGGCGTTGGAGCGCAGGCTGCACGAGGCGTGTCTGGATTTTTCACCCGATGCCGTGCTGCTCGTCGACTATCCCGGCTTCAATCTCAGATTCGCGAAATGGGCCTCTCGCAAGGGTTTGAAAGTCATCTACTATATCTCGCCGCAGATCTGGGCATGGGGCGGATGGCGCGTCCCCGCCATCCGGGAATCCGTCTCCCTGATGGTCACCCTGTTCGAGTTCGAGCACGAGTTCTACCGGAGCAGGGGAATCAGGAGCACATGGAGCGGGCATCCGCTGGTCGACGCAATCCCGGTGACCGCTCCCGGGGGCCGGTCGATCGCCGTCCTGCCGGGCAGCAGAGCCCAGGAGGTATCGCGGCTCCTGCCCGTCATGCTCGACGCCGCCCGGCGGCTCGTGGCCGATGGGTCTGCCGACGGCGTCGTGGTCGCGCGCTCNGGGAACCTTCCCGAGAGTCTGTATGATCGCTGCAGCTCACAGCCCGGAGTCGGACTCGCAGACGGGACCTCCGAAGCCCTGGCCGGGGCCAGGGGAGCCTTCGTCTGCTCGGGGACGGCCACCCTCGAGACGTCCCTGCACGGGATCCCGTTCGTGGTTCTCTACAGGACATCACCTGTCACGTACGGCCTCGCCAGGCTGCTCGTAAGAGGCGTCGACAGGATTTGCCTCGCGAGCATCGCCGCAGGAATCGAAGCGGCGCCAGAGCTCATCCAGGGCCGTGTGACCGCGGCCAGAGCGGCGGAGGCTCTGAGACCTCTCCTGGCCGACGGTCCGAGGAGGGACGGCAGCCTCGCCGGGCTTGCCAGGGTGCGGGCCTCGCTCGGGGCGCCCGGAGCCGCCGCCCGGGCTGCGGCGGCGATCGCCGGATTCCTTGAAGGCTCCCAGTGGACCTGATGGCGCTTGCGAGGACAGCGGGCCGGCTGCTCGTGACAGGACTCGGACTCTCGTGGAGGATAGACTACCGGCGCCCCCCCTCCGGCAGGGCCGGACACATGCGCGGCCTCCCGGCTCTCTTTGCGTTCTGGCACGGCCGCCAGCTCCCCCTGATCTACACCCACAGGAACGAGACCTCCACCGTTCTCATAAGTTCCAACCGGGACGGCGAGTATGCAGCCCGCGCGCTCGAGGCCATGGGGTTCCGGACCATTCGGGGCTCCACGAGCAGAGGGGGTGTGAGGGCGCTTCGGGAGATGGCCGCGAGACTGGCTTCGGGGACAGACTGCGCGCTCACTCCGGATGGTCCGCGCGGGCCGTTCGAGAAGGCCATGCCCGGCGCCGCCACGATATCGGCCCTTGCGGGCAGGCCGGCGGTCGCCCTGGGTACGGCAGGTTGGCCGAGGCTGGTTTTCGGATCCTGGGACAGGTTCCAGGTCGCTCTGCCCTTCGCCAGGATGGTCGTCGTGGAGGGCCGCCCGGTCGGACCGTTCCGAAGGGATGGGATCGAGGGCGGGACCATGCTCCTCGAGACCGAGATGAGGCGCGTGACCGGCCTTGCGGAGTATCTCGCGCGTCCCGTCTCCAGAGCCGTCTCCTCCATCGTCTCTGCCGCTGCGGGGGCCGCGGAGCCCGTCGCCCGTCTCGCGCTGCTCGCCAGGCCACCCCGGGAGCGGCTCGAGAGAACCGGACGCGCGCCGTGCCCGGGAGCAGGTGCGGTGATGCTCCACGGCTCCTCGATGGGGGAGATCGAAGGGCTGCTGCCGCTTGCGGCAGATCTGGAGTCGAGGGGCACGAGGTCCTTCCTCACATGCTTCACCCCGGCTGCGAGGGCGAAACTGGAATCGGCGGGCCTGCCGTCATGCTTCCTCCCGCTCGACTGCCCGCATTTCGTGGATGGCTTCCTGGAGAGATGGGCTCCGTCGGTCCTGGTTCTCGCCGAGACCGAGATCTGGCCGAACATGGTGAAGTCGTGCCTTCTCAGGTCGATACCCTGCATGATGGTCAACGCCAGGCTGTCGAGGCGGAGCCTGAATCGCTACAAGGCGTTCGGCGGCCCTTCCGCGGGCCGCCTGCTCTCCTGCTTCGCCGCCGTCCTCGCGAGGTCCGGAGAGGACGCGGAGCGCTTCGTCGAACTGGGCGTCAGACCCGACATCGTGAAACTCTCGGGTGATTCCAAGGCCCTGGCCGCCCCCGGGGAGCCGCCTCCGGAATGGTCGGCGCTGCTTCCGCGGGGGAGACCCGTCCTGATAGCCGGATCGACACGCGAGGGCGAGGAGCTCCCTGTGGCGAGGGCCGCGATCGAGGCCTCCCTGTATCCGGTCATCGCTCCACGGCATCTTGCCCGGGTGGGCGAAATCGTGAAGATGCTCTCCTCCTCGGGCATTTCCTGCGGGCTCTGGAGCGAGGGCGCCCCCGGCGGGGGCGGGAACGAATGCCTGGTGATCGACAGGATGGGGATGCTCTCGAGACTCTACGCCCTCGGCAAAGTGGCCTTCGTGGGCGGGACGATCGCGCCGCTTGGAGGCCATAACATCCTCGAGCCTCTCAGGCAGGGCATCCCGGTCGTGACCGGACCTTCGGTGGAGAGCTTCGCAGAGGTAGCTGCCCTCGGGCGGGAGTCCGGCGCCGTGAGATCGGTGGAGACCGGGATGCTGGCCTCCGCCTTTGCTGAAGCCCTGGCCGCGCCTCCGCCGCGAGGAGAGCTGATCGAGCTGGGCTCCACGGAGGCCCGGGGCGTTCTCGGTGACTTCAGGAGGGCGCTGGCATCCTGCGGAGTGGATTCCCCATGACGGCGGAGCAGGCCTTCAGGCGGATCGCGGAGCGCAGGGGATTCTGGGCTCCCGTGGGCTGGATCCTCTCCCCGCTCGGGCTCGTGTACGGTACCCTGGCCGCAGTCAGGAGAAGGCTCTACGAAACGGGGAAGGCCGCCCGTACGCGTGTGCCGGCGGTCGTCGTGAGCGTCGGCAACCTGGAGGTCGGAGGGGTGGGCAAGACCCCGGTTACCATCTGGCTGGCGCAGGAGCTGGCGAGGCAGGGCATGCGCACGGCTGTGGTGGCGAAAGACCTCAACCGGAGCAGAAGGACCCCTTTCGACGCTTCGCGCGAGTTGATGAGCAATTCCAACAAGTTGCCTTCCGATGAAGTGATACTCCTGACGCGATCTCTCCGGGAATGCTCCGTGTACGCCGGTCCTGACAAGACGGACGCGGCGGTGCGCGCATGGGAGGAGGCAAGGCCGGAGGTCATCGTCGTCGATGACGGGTTCCAGCATCTCAGGCTCTGCAGGGATATGGAGATAGTGGTCCTGGACTTCGACCATCCCCTCGGGAGGGGAGGCGTGCTCCCGGCAGGAACCCTCCGGGAGTTCCCGGGCACTTTGACGAAGGCCGATGTGTTCTGGATAAACAGGGTCGGAACCGGGAGGAGCGGCGAATGGATGGGCAGGGCCCTGTCCGCATACAACTGGCGGGCAGCCGTAGTGACCAGCAGGCTGGTTCCGCAGGGCCTGAGGCTGCCCGGCGGGGGCATGCTCGCACCGTCAGGTCTCAAGGTGCTGGCCTTCTGCGGGATCGGGTCGCCTGACGGCTTCGGCCGGACTCTCGGGGAGGCCGGCTGCGAAGTGCTCGGACTGGAGGTGTTCCCCGACCATCACCGATATTCGGATGACGAGCTCGACGGGCTCGAAAAGCTTCGCCGGGAGCGATCGGCGGACTTCCTGGTGACCACCGGGAAGGACTCGGTCAAGCTGGGCAGGAAGGGAAGCGAGCTCAACATCGCATTCCTGGAAGTGAGCCTGGAAGTGTCCGGAGAAGCCGAGCGCCTCCTCTCGGAGATCAGGCGCCTGCATGCCTCCAGGTTCGGATCGGGAGGTTCCAGTGACCACCAGGTATGACGTCCTGATCATCGGGGCCGGGCTGGGCGGGATGTCCTGCGCCCTGGAGCTGCCGTCCTCGATGCGGATACTCCTGCTCAGCAAGGTCGCCCTGCCCGCGGGCAGCACCTGTCTGGCCCAGGGGGGGCTGGCGGCGGCCGTAGGACCCGACGACAGCGCCGGCCTGCATCTCGCCGACACGCTTGCGGCAGGAGGTGGTCTCACGACGGAATCGACGGCCAGGAGGATCATCGAATACGGTCCTCGCCTGGTCGAGCGGCTCGCATCATGGGGCGCCAGGCTGGATGGGGCCGGAGGCGAGCCCGGAGGGATGGAGGGGGGGCACAGCAGGCGGCGCGTGCTCCACTTCTTCGACAGGACGGGGCGCTGGATAAGCGAGAACCTGACTGCACAGTGCCGGAACAGGGCCAACATCCACATACTGGAAGGCGGCTTCGCCATCAACCTGATCGTCGCCTCGAGGGAGGCTCCCGCGCTTATGGGAGCGAAGGGCGACAGATGCCTCGGGGCATATGTGCTGAAGGACGGAGAAGTCCACACGGTGCTCGCGGGGGAGACCGTGATCGCCACCGGCGGTGCGGGCAAGGTCTACCGCTACACATCGAACGACGACTGGGCGACGGGTGACGGCATCGCGATGGCCTGGAGGGCCGGCCTCCCGGTCAGGAACATGGAGTTCTTCCAGTTCCACCCCACCTGCCTCTTCCATCCGCAGCGCCGGAATTTCCTGATAACGGAGGCGATGAGGGGGGAGGGGGCCATCCTCCTCAACCTGGCCGGCGAGAGGTTCATGGAGCGCTTCGAGCCCGAAGCGCTGGAACTGGCTCCCAGGGACAGGGTCGCGAGGGCCATCGATTCGGAGATGAAGCGCCTCGGCGACGACCATGTCCTCCTCGACGCGCGCAGCCTGGGCAGGAAGGTGCTCGAGGAGAGGTTCCCGGAAGTCACCGAGGGTGTCACCGCGCTGGGCATCTACCCGTGGGACGAGCCCATCCCGGTCGTGCCGGCCGCGCACTATTGCGTCGGCGGTGTCGTGGCGGGCGTGGACGGATCGACGGAGATGGAGGGGCTCAGGGTGGTCGGAGAGGCTGCCTCAACCGGGCTCCACGGGGCCAACAGGCTGGGCAGCAACAGCCTGCTCGAAGCGGGAGTCATGGGCATCGAAGCGGCGGCGGCCATGGCCGGATCCCTCCAGGGACCGCCCGAGATCACGGTGAAGGACTGGTACTTCGGCCGCGCCCGACCTCTCTCGGAGAGCATCCTGGTCGACCACGACTGGGCGGCTGTCCGTTCCACGATGTGGGACTACGTGGGGATCATCAGGTCGGACAGGAGGCTGCGCAGGGCGCTCCGCATCGTGGAGGTCATCTCGGACGAGGTGGAGGAGGACTACTGGTCGCTGCTGCCCGACATGGGGCTGCTCGAGCTGCGCAACCTCTGCACGGTGGCGGGCATCATCATCCGCTCCGCCCTCCTGAGGAGGGAGAGCCGCGGGCTGCACTACAACCTCGACTGTCCCGAGACCGTTCCGCCTCCCCGCGACACCGTGGTGAGACAGGAGAGATGAGAGGCCGCCTCCTCCTCCTGTGCGCGGCACTGGCCGCGCTGGCCTGCTCCGCACCGGTCTACAGGGGGCAGGGGCTGAGGTGCGTCGGAGGCGACTGGTCCGCCGGCGTCTCCAGTGCGGGACCCGGGCCGATGGGCTCCGACCAGAACAGGATGATGGGCATCATCGAGAGCTACATGGGCACTCCCTACGTCTACGGTGGGAACAGCCATGACGGCATCGACTGCTCCGGGTTCACGCAGGCTGTCTACCGGGAGTCCGGGTTCGAGATCCCGAGGACCGCGAGCGCCCAGGCCGAGTTCGCGAGGGATGTTTCGCCATCGGAGCTGCAGTTCGGAGACCTGTTGTTCTTCAATACTTCGGGGGGCGGCATCTCGCATGTGGGAATCTACGTGGGCAACGGATTCTTTGCGCATGCCGCATCCAGCTCGGGGGTCAGGCGTGAGAGCCTCGCCAATCCCTATTATGCCGCCAGGATAGTGGGGGCTGGCCGGGTGCCGGGCATGTAGCGCGCCCGGGGAACAGCCCTCAGCGGCCTTCCAGGAGCAGGCAGCTCCTCACGGCCAGCAGGCGCAGATGGCTTGCGGCATCCGGGTCGGCCAGGATCTCCAGCCAGAGCCTCGAAGCCTCGTAGGTTCTTCCGGTGACAGTGTATATGAGCGCTGCGCAAGCCCTGGCCTCGTCGGACGGCTCGTCCGCGAGCAGCGCCGTCTCGGCGGCATGCATGGCCTCTGGTGTTCTTCCCGCATCCCATGCGATCCGCGACAGGAGAAGCGCTCCCCGAGGGCGGTCCGAGAAGGGCTCCATGAACCCGGCCGCGCCTTCGGCGTTGCCGGCCTGGAGCTGGAGGAGGGCCAGATCCCAGGCGGGTACGGACCAGGCCGGATCGCATCCGGCCGCCTCCCACAGGAGCGAGGAGGCTCCGGCTTCGTCACCTGCCTCGTGCGCCTGCGTGGCCTCCCTCACGAGCCTTGCAGCATCCATCCTGTTGTCGAGCGCGTCCGAGAGCGAGGGGTCGAGAGGGAGCACGACCCTGTCTCCCGGGGCGGGCGACGACCCGGGACGGAAGCCCGAGAGCAGCGACAGGGCCTCTGCGCTCGAAGCGCTGTCCGAGTCCATGATCGCCCATGCGAGGAAGCGCCAGGTGTCGCCCTCCTGCCAGGTGTACTCCAGACCGGTCATGCTTCCAGGGACGACGTCCGGGGGGAGGACCTGACGGCTCCCGCACCCCGGAACGAGAAGAATCGCCGTCGACAGAGCGGTCAGCAGACTAGCCGCCCTGTTCGTCACGACAACCCTCCGCGAGACCGCATATGCGCTCGACATCCTCCACGCTCTCTATCGCGACCGCCTGGCCCCTCAGCCCGGAAGCCCCCCTGAACCCCTTGAGGTAGTGGACCAGCTGACCCCTGAAAACATGATAGACGAAGGGCTCGGGCAGGTATTCCCTCATCATCCCCAGATGAGACAGCACCGTCCCGGAGAGCTCCCCCGGAAGAGGGGAGCCGGGTCCCCCGCCCCTCAGGGCCCTGAAGATCCAGGGCTTCCCGATCGCGCCNCTGCCCACCAGGAGCCCCGACGCCCCGCTCCGGGACAGGAACTCCAGCGCGGCCTCCGGGCTCGACGATTCGCCGTTCGCTATCACGGGGATCGGGGACGCGGTGACGATCCTCGAGAGGGTGGCCGTGTCCGGCCTTCCTGCGAAGGGTTCGCTCCTGTATCTCGCATGCACGAACAGGGCGCAGGCGCCCCTGTCGCCGAGAAGCGTCCCGATGCCCTCGTCCAGGGCCTCTTCGGGCGACCAGCCGATCCGTATCTTTACGGTGACCGGAAGGCCCGAGGAGGATTCCGCCACAGCCTGGACGATGTCGAGGAGCCTGGGCAAATCCTTCAGCAGGGAAGCTCCGCTGCCGCTCTTCAGGACCTTCTTCACGGGACAGCCGGCGTTTATGTCGATGAACTCGAAACCCATGTCCCTGACCAGCGCCGTCGCCCTGGAGAATTCCTTCGGTATGGCTCCATAGAGCTGGATGCCGAGGGGGTGCTCGGAGGGATGGGACAGCAGGAGGCGTGACGACCCCAGCGAGCGCCTCGTGAGTCCCTGGACGCTCACCATCTCCGTGACCGTCGCCGTGGCTCCGAGACCTCTGCAGATCCTCCTGAAGGCGGAATCGCTGTAGCCGGCCATGGGGGCCAGGATGAAGCCTCCGATCAGTCCGGGAGGCACCGGACGGGCGACGCGCGGGGTGTCAGCCATCATGCCCGGAAAGCTCCTCGAAGGAGTCGCCCGCGCCGAACGAGCTGCGCACGAGGGGGCCGGATGCAACCGACCCGAAGCCCATGGCGAGAGCCCTCTCCCTCCAGCTGTCGAACTCGTCGGGAGGAATGAACCTCTCGACCGGCACACAGCCCTTCACAGGCTGGAGATACTGGCCCAGCGTGAGCATCCGCACACCGGCGCGGCGCAGCGCCTCCAGGGACTCGGCGATCTCGCTCTCCTCCTCGCCCAGCCCGAGCATCAGACCGCTCTTCAGAGGCATGCCGGGCCGCATCCGCGAATACTCGGAGAGGAGATCGAGAGACCGCCGGAAGGATGCGCCGGGCCTGACCCGGGGAAACAGCCGCTCGACCGTCTCGATGTTGTGGTTGAACACGTCGGGGATTGCTCCGGCCACGGTCTCCAGGCTCCGGAAATCACCCTGGAAGTCGGGGGTGAGTACCTCCACGCCAGTGCCCGGTGTCGTTGTCCTGATGGCGCGGATGGTCGCCGCGAATGCCGATGCCCCTCCGTCGGGGAGGTCGTCACGCGTCACGGAGGTCACGACGGCGAAACGCAAACCCATGGCCGCGACCGCCATGGCTACGCGTTCCGGCTCGTCCTCGTCGGGGGGTGGCAGCCGTCTGCCCGCAGCCTTCTCGATGGCGCAGTAGCCACAGGCGCGCGTGCAAATTCCTCCCAGGATCAGGAATGCAGCCGTGCCGCAGGAGAAGCATCTCCCGATGTTGGGGCACGCTGCCTCGGAGCAGACCGTGGCGAGGCCGAGGCCCGCGAGGGTCCTCCTCACATCCGCGGACTTCCCGCACGCGGCCCGGGAGACTCTCAGCCAGGAAGGCTTCCTGCGATTTCCGCCGTCCTCCATCCCTCCGCCTCCTTCCTTCGTGCGAGCGACATCCTGGCGAGTTCCGCCCGTGGAAGGTCCTCCATGGAGGCGCATCTCAGCGGGAAGCCGGCCAGCGCGGACAGGGCTTCCTCGAGGGCTCGCTCGAGCCCTTTCCGGTCACATGACGGGGCGATGTCCGAGATCGAGCAGGTGCGCTCGGCGATGGCTGACCGATGCTCGGCGACCATGCCGGGCGCGGACCTGAGGAAGGGGAGCAGCCTGGGCTGGTCGTTCCTGAGGAGGATGGAGCCGTGCTCGAGGAAGACGCCGTCCCTTCTCGCCTGGGCGCTGCCGACGAGTTTCCGCCCTCCCCAGGTTATCTCGCACGCTCCATGGCTGGCGAAGCAGGGGTTTCCTTTCGATCGGCCTTCGGAGGCCCTGGTGCGGGGTGTCATCGAGGCATCGATGCCGCAGGACCCGAGGGCGTGGAGAAGGGCTCCTCCGGTCATCGAGAGCGAGTCGAGTATGCCTCCCGCCTGAAGGGGATGACCCGGGCCCGCGATCACGGAGTAGGTGATCTCGGATTCGTGCCACACGGCCCTGCCGCCCGTGGGCCGGCGGACCAGATCGGCGCCCTCGGCCGAGATGCCTGCCAGATCCGCCTCCTCGCAAGGCTTCTGGAGCCGCCCGAAGGAGACGCAGGCGGGCATCCACCCGAATATCCTCACCGCGAAGGAGATCGCACCGCTCGCGGCCAGGGACATCAGCAGGTCGTCCGCCGCCATGTTCTCGTAACCGGACAGCGGTCCGGAGCTTATCGAGAGACCTTCCAGGACCATCCTCCCTCTGGAACTATTGCCCACCCGCGAGGTATCAGGTAGATTGAAAATACCGATTCGGAGAGGCAATATGCACTCTGTCACCTGTCTTCTGCTCGCCCTGCTCGCCNTGGCGGCCATGCCCGCGTCGGCCGGCGTGTACCGCGATGCCGGGGCAGCCGCCTACCAGTTCCTGAAGCTGGAGGTGTCGCCCAGGGCTTCGGCGCTCGGAGGCACGGTCCTCCTCAACTCGGGCGGGTTCGGCGTGCTCAACAGCCCCGCTGCGACCGCCTCGCTCGACGGCGGCGCCTTTGTCGCGAGCCATGGCGAATACTTCGGCTCCGTGGCGCAGAACTGCATCGCCATGATATCCGCGTCGGGCCGCTGGCGTTTCTCCGGAGCGGTTTCCTCCGTCTCCGCCTCCGGGCTCGAGCTGAGGCAGGAGGCCACCTCCGAGCCGGAGGGGACGTTCAGTGTGTGGAACATAGCCATGGCCGGGGGAGCCGCGGTCAGGACCGGCCCCCTGGATCTCGGGGTCTCCCTGAAGCTCATCAGAGAGAAGATCCACACCGACGGCAGCTGGGGCTTCTCCGTCGATGCGGGGGCCATCGCCAGGCCGCTGCCCTGGCTGGAGGCTGGCATAGCCCTCCTGAATGCCGGCCCTTCCATAGAATACGCCCGCTACGACAGCTACAGGCTTCCCCTGACCTGGCGCGCAGGGACGAGGGTCAGCGCCGCCCTCCCGTATGCCGGCCCGGCATCCCTTGTCGCAGAGGTCTTCAANCCCATAGACAACGACGCCGGGGGGGCGCTGGGTGCCGAATTCCTCCCTGTCCGCTGGCTGGCGCTGCGCGCCGGCACGCATATCGGCGACGACTCGCGGAGCTTCACCGCGGGGGCGGGGCTGACTGCAGGAGGCTGGACGCTCGACTACGCCTGGGTCCCCGGGGAGTACTCGCTGGGGGACATCCACCGCATCTCGCTCTCCAGGAGCCTCTAGTCCCTCCGCTGCCGGCCGGGGATCACATGATCATCCTGCTCACCAACGACGACGGCATCGACGCTCCCGGACTCAGGACCCTCGTCTCGCGCCTCTCGGGCTACGAGCCGTTCGTCGTCGCGCCCTCCGGGCACAGGAGCGGCTGCGGGCATTCGCTGGGACTCTATTCCGACATCGAGGTCGCGAGGCGCGGACCGCGGGAGTGGGCCGTCTCGGGAACGCCGACGGACTGCGTCAAGCTCGCCCTCCTGGAGATCCTCGGCGAGAGGCCCGGGCTGGTCGTCTCCGGCATAAATCCCGGACCCAACATGGCCAACAACATCCATTACTCGGGAACCGTGGCCGCGGCGAGCGAAGCCGCCTTCTGGGGCATACCCTCCATCGCGGTGAGCATCGGAGCCGCGGAGCCGTCGCACCTCTCCACCGCCGCGGACCTGATCGCCGACATCGTCGACAGGGGAGGCTGGAAGCACATCCCCGAGGGAAGCCTCCTCAACGTCAACGTCCCGGACCTGCCCGCCGCGTCCCTCGCTGGCCAGGCCTGGACCCGGACGGCACGCTTTTCCGACGATGTGCCGTTCACGGTCGTCGAGCCCGACAGGCTCTACAGGTACACCCGCTGGTCGGGGCAGGATGTGCACGGCATGCAGGGCACCGATGTGGAGGCTCTCTCGCTGGGCTTCGTCAGCCTGACGCTGCTGGGCACGGACAGGACGCTGTCGCCGGCGGGGCTGCAGGACATCCTCGAGCGATAGGATGACGGCGCTCCTGCCTGCCATCGCACTGCTTGCCGCAGCGGATGCCGTGTTCCTCGAGCACTCCTCCATGGTCACCGTCACATCCGAATCCACGGCGGTCGAGATCTCCTCGGAGATCGTGATCCCGATCACATCGAACGGCGTGGCGCGCTATTCGAGGCTGTCCGTGCCCTTCACCAGGGGTTTCGACAGCGTCAGGGTGACGAGGGCCGAGACGAGGCCGGCGAGACCGGGGAGGTCAGACGCCTCTGCGTTTGTAACNGAGTCCCCCAGGGCCTCGCTCTCGTCCCAGTGGAGGCTGGAGAGCTCCTTCCGCGAGCTCCTGGTGGATTTCCAGGGCGTGGAAACCGGAGATACTCTCCTCATCGAGATCGAGAGGCGGGTGGACAGGCTTCCCATGGGGCCTTTCTACAGCTACTCCTTCTTCTTCCAGGGGAGGGACAGCGTGGCCTCCTCCAGGTTCGAGCTGAGGCTCCCTCCCGGCATGGATGTCCTCATCTGGGGTTCTGATGCTCCCGAGCCCGTCGAGACCGAATCGTCCACGGGCCGGACCATGGTGTGGCGCGGAGGGGCCGAGCCGGGGCTGGAGAGCCTGCCCTTCAGGGTCCCGGTGGAGGAGGAGGCGGCCAGAGTCGTCGTTGCAGGAGCCGATGCGGCCGGCGTCTCCGCCGGGCTGTCGGCTGCGCTCGATCCCGGACTTCCGGACCAGTCCTGCCTGGAGGAGCTCGACAGCATCATCCTGGCCGAAGGTCCGTCGCCCGTCCGCCTTTGCTCGTGGATATCGCGCAACATCGTCTACCAGGGCGCGGAGATAGGCACCGATCCCGGCTACACTCCCCAGCCGCCCTCGGTGACGCTGTCGAGAGGGAGCGGCGTGTGCCGCGATATGGCCGTCCTCCTCGTCGCGCTCCTCCGCAGGGCGGGGCTGCAGGCATGGCCCGTCCTCACCGGCACCTCGGCCAGGCTGGATCCGCTCGTGGGGAGCAGGAGCTTCGGCCATATGACTGTGCTGGCGATCGACTGCGGAGACTCCATCTACCTCGATCCCTCGCTTCCCTATGCGGCACCCGGCGCGGGTTCGCTCCCGGATGGCTCCTGCCTGCCGCTGGTGCCCGGAGGCAGGGGGCTGCTGCAGCTCCCCGACGGATCGTCTGCGGACACCGTCACCATCACTGTCAGGGGCATCCTCTCGGCCTCCCTCGACACGCTCTCGGCAACTGTCACTGCCGACTTCGCGGGCGGGGCCGAGAACCTCTGGAGAGGGATGATGTCCAGCCTTGACGGAGACAGGAGGGGCGAGGCCCTTCGCATCCTGTTCGGAGCCCTTCCGGGGTCTTCACTGGAGCTCGTCGGCGATCCGGGGGACGCCGATGGACGGATCTCCGTGACAGGTGCCGCCCGATTCGCCGTGCCGGTCCTCGCGATGGAAGGGACCTTCGCCGTCAGGCTGCCGGGCTTGGAGCAGGTCTCCCAGGTGGGGAGCAGGGCCGCGTCGCTGGTCCTTTCCAGGGGGGATGGCAGGGCTGTCCTCGTCGAGACGCCGCTGGTCGAAGTGCTGCACCTCTCCGTCGCCCTCCCGGAAGGTTGCTCCGCTTCAGACGCCTCCGCCCCGGAGCCGTCGGTCGGGTCCGGCTACAGGTCGGAATGCACGGTCTCCGGCGACTCGCTGCGCCTCGAGGAAAGAGCCGGGATCGGACCCTCCAGACCCTCGGCCGCGGAAGTGGCTGACCTCGAGGAGACCTTTCTCCTGCGCGCCTGTGCGGGGGCCAGGACCTTCATCCTCGGATACGGAGGCTGATCCATGTCCGGAGGGCTTCTGCCCGTCATGCTCTCCGCGCTCGCGGCCGCCTCCTCCGGACTGCGCGGGGGAGGCTTCTGCAGGTTCGTCGTCACCCGGGACGACTCCGCCCTCGAGACGCACATGGAGCTGAGCTCGGAGAGCATGGGAAGGCTCAGCTTCGGCTTCGATCCGGCGGTGGAGTCCCTGGAGATCGTGAGCTCATCCGTGGTGAGACCCGGAGGGGAGTCCCCGCTGCCGTCCTGGGCTCTGGACACGCTCTCGGGAACCGGCGGATGGCCGCTCGCCGCCTGCGCGGTCTTTCCTCCCGGCGCTGCGGGCAGGCTGGTTGTCGAACGGCGCTCGTGGGACAGGATCACCAGGCTCTGCCCTTCGGCAGTCCTCTTCCCTCCCCTGCCTTCTTGCAGCGTGGAGGTCGTGGTCGAGGGAGGCCGCGAGGATGTGTCCTGGAGCGGCGAAGGCTACTCCCGTTCTTTCCGGGGGCGCGACCTCGTGCTCAGGGCGGGGCCGCAGGCAGGCCCTGTGGCAGTGAGCTGGGCGCCCGGCTGGGGCGACCTCCGGGATGCCATGCTGTCGCAGGCCGACTCCGTGCTTGCGCTCCGGCCACCGGCAGGGGTGAGGGAGGCGGCGATCGAGGCCGGCGCTGCAGGAGCGGATCCCGTCGCCGGGATAAGGCGGCTCAGGACGATCCTCTGCAACAGCATCGAGATGACCTCAGCCCCCCGCCCGCTGGGGAGTGTCAGACCGCTCGCGGACATCCTCTCCACTCGCGAGGCTGACGCTCTCGAAGCCGCGGTCATCTTCTCGGCCATCTGCTCGGGCATGGGCATTCCGTGCTCTGTCGTCCCGGCGTCCGCAGCTCCGAGGGGCATCCCCGTGGCGGCCGACTGGGACAGGGTGCTGGTGAGGATGGATCTCCCCGGCGGGCGGGTCTTCGCAGAGCCGTCAGCCCTGCTGGTCCCCGCTCTCTTCGTGGCGGGCGCGGACAGTCTCCTCATTCTCGGAGAGGATGGCCCGGAACCGCTTCCATCGTTCAGGATCGATCCTGACATCTGCTCCGAGAACTGGGACATCTCCGCTTCGGGCCGGTTCCATCTCAGGGTATCGTCGTCGGGTGCGTTCGACCCCTCGATAAGGAGGAGGCTTGCAGGCCTCTCGGAAGCAAGGGCTGCCGCCTCCGTGTCGTCCTGGCTCTGGAGGGGAGGCTTCACGGCGGCGGTCGATTCGGTGGCCGCTGGAGACCTCTATGACCTTGCCGTGCCGGCATGCTTCGACCTTTGGGGTTCCCTGCCACCCTCCGAAGGCGGCTACATCGTGCTTCCCGGGCTGGCATGGGATGCAATCCCGGGAGGCACCGTCCGGAGAGCCTGGACGATACCGGCCGGTGGCGCGGCGTATCCTGCGGACCTCGCCGCGTCACCGGACCGGGATGGGCGCGTCGTCCTCTCCGATACCCTGCCGGTTCCCGTGAGCCGTCTGGTGCGCATCGAGGATCCGCCGGGGAGATGATCCGCGCACGGGTCCCGGCGATCCTGCTCTGCATCCTGGCAGGCTCGGCCGTTCGCATCCAGGCCTTCGCCGGATTCGCACGGATACTGCCTGTGAACTGGCTCTATGTCGACGAGAACGTCTACTGGAGCTCCACGCTCCTCCTCGAGGACGGCTCGCTCGACAGGCCTCCGGGAACCGCTCTCCTCGCCTGCATCCTTCATCCGGTCGGGGTGACGGGCGCCCGCGTCTTCTTCTCGGTGCTGTCGCTCGTGCCCGCGATACTCCTCGCAGCGTCCGGCAGAGGCCGCTGGGGAGCGGCCGTCGCGCTCGCGATGGCGGCCGAGCCCTCCCTTGCACTGGCCGGGGTCCAGATCATGCCTGAGGCGCCAGCGGCAGCTCTCTGCGCGCTTGCGATGGTCCTGCTCGGAAGGCGATCCAGTTTTTCTTCCGGGCTGGCTCTCGGGGCTGCCGCCCTATTCAGGCCGGAGACGGCCCTGGTGCTTTTTCTGGCTCCGGCTTCAGGCCTCGGACGGCGGTCCCTCCTCGTCATGGCGGCGGGGCTGCTCCTTCCGCTCGCGCCTGCCATCGCCGTGGACGCGGCAGCCGGGGCGGGGCCGCTGCCGGCGGGAAACGCCGCTGAGAATCTCTGGCTGGGATCGAGTCCATCACTGCTCTCGGTGCCTCCCGGAGTCGAGTTCGAGCAGCTAGTGTCGACGGGCGCGGGTGACGGGGGCGATTTCCTCTCCAGGTGGAGGGATGCGCTCTCACAGGACCCGCCCGGAGCGCTGTCGTTCTATCTCCGCAAGCTGGTTGCCACGCTTTCGTTTCCAGGTCCGGGGCGGAACCTCGAGGCGGGAGCCTTCTACAGGGAGACAGGTCTTTCCGCTCTCTGCCCGCTCACCGCCGCCATACTGGCGATGGCCCTCCCGCTCTCTCTGCTCAGAAGGGCGACCGGGACGGCGCGGCTCGCCTCCGCGGCACTCGCGGCGATGATGATCTCGGGGATGCTCTTCATACCTTCGGAGAGGCACAGGGTCGTCTTCCTGCCCTTCATGTGCTTCCTGGCCGCCGAGCGTGCGCCGGGGCGCCGGGCCGTCTTTGCAGCCGCTGGCGCAGCGTTCGCGCTTGCCATATTCTCGCTGGTGCCGTTCGACCCGGTCCGACCCGGACTCGATTCCGTCCTCAGAGCGGGGGCCGAGCTGGACGCGGGCCTTCCAGGAGAAGCCGCTTCCAGCCTCGACGAGGCAGAGGCGGCCGGCTTCAGGGGGGCGGACATCGCCAACCTGAGGGGCGTGGCGGCAGGATTGTCGAACAGGCCGCAGAGGGCCGTGGCGGAATTCGAGATGGCGCTTTCGCAGGCCCCCGGATCGCCTTCGATCTGGAGGAACTACGCGGTCGCACTCTACGGCGCGGGCCGGAGAGGGGAGGCCGGAACCGCTGCGCGAAGGGCTGTGGCCCTGCGGCATGATCTCACGGACGAACTGGAGTTCCTTCTGAGATGAGCCAGACGGCTTCGACGGAAGACATCCGACCCGAAAGGTCGGTTCTCGGCACCCCCGCGCAGGAGGGCAGGCGCGTGGCGAAGGCCGCGGGCCTCATGGGCGTCCTCACGGTGACCAGCCGGCTCCTCGGGCTCGCGAGGGACATGGCGCAGGCTGCGATACTCGGCACCGGAATGGCGGCCGACGCCTTCACTCTGGCCTTCATCATCCCGAACACGCTCAGGCGGCTCTTCGGNGAATCGACCGTCAGCGCTGCATTCGTGCCCACNTACACGAGCTCGCTCGTCTCCGGCGACAGGGAGAGGGCTTCCCGGCTGGGCTCGGGGGCCATCAACATCACAGCCCTTGCCCTTGCCGTGCTGACAGGGCTGGGCATGCTCCTGGCTCCTCTTCTCGTGCAGGTCTTCGCTCCCGGATTCTCGTCGGTTCCAGGCAAGATCGAGCTGTCCGCGGGTCTCCTGCGCCTGCTGTTCCCCTACATCCTCTTCGTGGGCACGGGTGCCGTCATGATGGGCATCTTGAACAGCCAGAGGCACTTCTTCACGCCGTCGCTGGGACCCGTCCTCTTCAACCTCGCAGCCCTCGCGGGCCTGTTCCTGCTGGCCAGGGCATGGAGGCCGGAGGCGCCTGTCTGGGGCTATTCCGCGGGCGTCCTCGCCGGAGGCGTCATGCAGTTCCTGGTGCTCGTCCCCGCGCTCGGGAGGAAGGGCTTCAGGTTCAGCGCGACCCTCGGCAGAGGGGACCGCGAGCTCGCCGGCGTCGGGAAGCTGGCGCTGCCCGCCCTCTTCGGCCTCATGGTGGCCGAGGTGAACGTCATGGTCGACCAGGTGATGGCATCGCTTCTCGAGCCGGGCAGCGTGGCTGCGCTGTCATACGGCAACAGGATCATGCAGTTCCCCCTGGGCGTGTTCGCCGTGGCGCTCGCGACGGCGCTCCTGCCCACACTGAGCAGGCAGGCCGCGCTCGGGCGCATCGAGGAGGCCAGGCTGACGCTGGATTACTCGACTCTTGCGCTCTCGCTGCTGATGCTTCCGGCGACGATCTTCATCTCGGTGCTCGGGCGCCAGACGGTGCTCGTCCTGATGGCCCGCGGTGCGTTCTCGCCCGATTCGGTCGATCTGACGACGGCGGCCCTGGTCTTCTTCTCGCTCGGGCTCGTGTTCTACGGCGCGATCAAGATAACGGCCCCCGTGTTCTACGCCATGAAGGACACCTCGACGCCGGTGAGAGTCGGCATGTCCTGCATGGGCATCAACATAGCCCTGGTGATCGTGCTCGCCTGGTCCTTCATGAAGACGGGCATCGCGAGGCCCATTGCAGGCATCGCCCTGGCGAGCAGCATCTCGTCGGCGCTGAACGTGGTGATCCTCAGAATCATACTGGCGAAGCGCCTGGGCCCCGCGCGCGGGGCGCCCCGCGCCGCGTGGATCGCAATGCTGCCTGCTTCCATCGCCTCCTGTGCCTCGATGCTGCTTCTCGAGCCCTGGATTTCAGGCCTCTGCGAGTCCTCGAGGCTGCAGGCGGGACTCGCGCTCTGCGCGGCCGGAGTCCTCTGCTACGTGGTGCTCTTCGCCGTCTTCATGCTCACCGGGGGCCGCGCAGCTGCGTCGGCCCTGAGGTTCGTCAGGAGCCGTGGCTCGATCTGAGCTCGAGGCTTCCGTGAAGGCGTCGCCCCACCTGCCGGGCGTCTACAGGTTCCTCGATTCCTCGTGCGGAATCCTCTACATCGGAAAGGCNCTGGACATCCAGAAGAGGCTCCGGGGGCATCTCTCGAATCCCGGAGACAGGCGCCACCAGCTTCTCCTCTCACGAGCCTGCGCCGTCGACTGGACCGTGACGCGCTCGGAGGTGGAGGCGCTCGTCCTCGAGGCCGACCTCATCAGGATGCACAAGCCGCCACTCAATGTGATGCTGCGGCAGGACTCGCGCTATCCTTTCCTGGAGCTGACGGTCTCGGAGGAGTACCCCAGGCTGCTGGTGACGAGGAAGGCCGATTCCGGCGACGGCTCGCTCCGCTTCGGGCCCTACCCCGACGCGAAGAACCTGCGCGCCCTCGTCGATTTCCTGCAGGAGGCATTCCCGCTGCGGAGGTGCCGGACGCCGGCCGCCGGACAGTGGGGGAGGAACTGCGTGCTGGCGCAGATGGGGAAGTGCCCCGCGCCGTGCAGGGGGGGAGGCCGCGAGGTCTACGACGCCAACGTCGCCACGATAGGGAGGATGCTCCAGGGGGACTGGGAGAGCGCCAGGGCGGGCATCGAGACGAGGATGCACGATGCTTCGGCCGCTCTGCGGTTCGAGGAGGCGGTCCGCTGGAGGGACCTCCTGGCCAGGCTGGAGAGCTTCGGCTGGCCGGCCCCGGACACGGTGAAGGACCGGGCGGCGAGGGACATCGTCGCGGTGAGGGAGAACTGGGGGATCGTTCTCCAGATGCGCTCCGGCAGGTTCGTCGGGGTCGTGAGACTTCCCTTCGAGAGCAGGTGGGGCCTGGCCGACGAGGCCGAGCGCATGGCAGTCCTTCTGAGGGGCTATTACGCCGAGACTGGTGACATCCCGCACGAAGTGCTCGTATCTGTCGAGCCGGCCGATCCGGAGGCCCTCCGGGACTGGCTCAGGCAGCGCAGGGGCTCCGCGGTGGATCTGAAGGCGCCCTCCAGAGGCGCTTCGAAGGAACTCGTCTCGCTCGCTCTCAGGGACCTGGAGCACTTCCTGGCGAGGCTGGAGTGGCGCCGCCCGGCAGGCGGGGAGGCCAGGAGGAAGGCAGCCCTGGAGGGCCTGGCAGACCTGCTCGGACTGCCGCGCCCGCCTGCCTGGATGGTCGCTCTCGACGCTTCGACCATACAGGGTTCCTTCCCGGTGGCCGCGCTCGTGAGCTTCCGGGACGGCGTACCGGACAAGTCCGGCTACAGGCGCTTCTCCATGGCCTCCGAGATCGGCAGGAACGACCCGGCGATGATCCGCGACGCCGTGACCAGGTTCGTGTCCCACCTCGAAGACGAGGCGCCGGACCTCTTCCTGATAGACGGGGGGCAGACCCAGCACAGGGCGGCCCTCGCGGCAGGGGAGCCCCTGAAGGGCCGGACCCTTTTCGTGTCGATCGCCAAGAGGGAGGAGACGCTCCTGGCGGGGGCGGAGGAGCGCGTGGTCAGCATCCCGCGGGACTCAGCCCCGCTCCTGGTCCTGAGGGCGATGCGGGACGAGGCGCACAGATTCGTGCTCCACTATCACAGGGACAGCAGGTCCCGCGGTGAGATAAGGTCGCAGGTCGACGAGATACCAGGCATCGGGCCGTGGCTCAGAGGGGTGCTCCTGAGGCACTTCGGGAGCGTGGACAGGCTGAAGGCCGCCTCCGTGGAGGACATGGTCCAGGTGCCCGGCATCGGGAGAGCGCGTGCGGCCCAGATCAGGAGGTTCTTCGATGAGTACGACGAAGGCGGGCAGGTTCGGGAGGACTGATCTCGATCTGCACAGGGACGACAGGGGCTGGGTGGTCAACCCCTTCGACGACGTTCCCGCAGGCGCGCGGGCCACTAACTGCCACATCATCTCGATCGAGCCCGGCCGCGTCCGCGGCAGGCATGTCCACCCGGGCAGGGACGAGCACTTCATAGCCCTCGCCGGGGATATAACCGTGTGCGACCTCGAGACCGGATTCGAGACGGTCATCAGCGGCTCCGAGCCGGTGCTCCTGGTCGTTCCCAGGGGGGTTCCCCATTCTTTCGAGAACCGCGGGGACTCCGTTGCCGTGGCGATCTGCTTCAGCGCCGTCATCGCCGATCCCACCCTGCAGGACACGATCAGGATCTGCTGAGGAGGGGGTCTCCCGCCCGCCCCGCCCTTGCCCTCGCGGCATTTCTGCGTTAACATCTCCCGGGAGGATCGGATGATCCTCCGGACGGAGCGATGATGCAGAAGATCAGGATACTGCCGGACGAGATGGTCAACCTCATCGCCGCGGGCGAGGTGGTGGAGAGGCCGGCCTCCGTCGCCAAGGAGCTCCTCGAGAACTCCATCGATGCCGGCGCCTCCGCCGTGGAGATAGAGGCCGAGCTGGGCGGGAAGCGGTCGATCACGGTGAGGGACGACGGCTGCGGCATGTCCCGCCAGGACCTCCTCATGTCGGTGCAGAGGCACGCGACGAGCAAGCTCGACAAGCCTTCGCAGCTCTCCGCGATCGAGTCTCTGGGGTTCAGGGGCGAAGCCCTGCCGAGCATTGCCGCCGTGTCGCGGATGACCATTCTGACATGTGATGGCGAAGGTGAAGCCTGCAGGCTGGAGATCGAGGGAGGGGTCATGCGCGATCTCTCTCCCGCGGCCAGGACCCGGGGGACCACCGTCACGGTCACCAGCCTGTTCTTCAACCAGCCCGCAAGGAGGAAATTCCTCAGGTCGGAGGAGACCGAGCTGTCCTGGATGGAACGGCATGTCACCGCGCTGGCGTTCGCCCACTGCAGCATTTCAGTGCGCTTCGTCCACGGAGGAGCCGTGCTGTTCGACCTGCCGGCCTCGTCGCTGGAGGAGCGGCTCCGCCGGAGGTTCCAGCTCGGCGACTCCGAGGCTGTGCTCTCGGCAGCCGCCGTCGACGGAGGAACCGCTGCCGAGCTGCTGGTCTGCCCCGACAGGAGATACGCGGGGAGGACGCACGGCTACTGCACCGTCAACGGGAGGCCCGTGAACTCCAGGGCTGTCATGGCGCCTGTCGAGGCAGCCTTCTCCGGACCCGCGGGGCATGCCCTGGGCATATGCCGAGTATCGCTCCCTCGGTCGGAGCTCGATGTGAACGTCCATCCCGCAAAGCTGGAGGTCAGGTTCAGGAATCCTTCACTCGTGTCCAGCGTCGTGGAGGAGGCGTGCAGGACAGCCTCAGGAGGCAGGAGGGCGGCTCTCGCAGCCGGGTCGGCCTTTCAGTATCAGGCCGCTCAGCCATCCCGGCAGCCTGCGGCCGAAGCTGTCCAGGCTGCGCTCGACCTGATGGCCCCGACAGCCGTCCAGAGCCCGCAGACGGGATACGCCCATGTGCTCCAGGCAGGGAGGAGCTACCTGGTGGCCTCCGTGCAGGGCGGCATAGTCGTGGTCGACCAGCATGCGGCGCACGAGAGGATCCTCTTCGAAGCCCTGGCCAGGAGACTGGAGGCGGAAGGCGAGGCCCCGAGCCAGCGGCTGCTGCTGCCGGAGACGATCGAGCTCGACCGCCGGTCGGAAGCGTCCCTCAGGGAGTACGACAGCGTGATCTCCCGCGCAGGCTTCGAGTTCTCGATCTCGGGCGGGACGCTCACGCTGACCGCTGTCCCCGAGGGCGTCAGCCATGCCGTGGAATCCCTCCTCGAAGTCCTCGCCTCTCTGAACGACCCGGTCCACGCGGCCCTGCCGCCGCTCGAGCAGATTGCCGCCGCAGCGGCATGTGCTGGAGCCGTGAAATTCGGGGACGCCCTCTCGCCCGCAGAGGCGCACGCTCTCCTGGAAGCGCTCTTCTCCACCGCCGAGCCGTTCCGCTGCCCCCATGGCAGACCAACTCTCGTCGAGATCTCCTTCGACGAGCTGTCACGGAGGTTCGGGAGGTGAGCGGCGGAGGGATTCTGGTGATCACGGGCTGCACCGCGTCGGGCAAGACGGCCGCCCTCGAGATCCTGGCCTCCCGCCTCGACCTGGAAGTGGTGAGCGCAGATTCGAGGCAGATCTACAGGGGGATGGACATAGGCACGGCCAAGCCCTCGAGGGATCTCCTGGGGCGCGTGCCCCACCATGTCCTGGACATCATGGACCCAGACGGCGTCTACTCCGCGGGCCGGTTCGCGGAGGATGCCGCCTCGGCGATAGAGAGCGTGAGAGCCCGGGGCAGGACGCCGCTGGTCGTCGGCGGCACGGTCCTGTATCTGCTCGCACTCCTGGGGGGGCTGGACGATCTGCCCCGCGCCCATCCCGCAGCGAGGAGGGTGCTTCTCGACATGGAATCCTCGGACCCCGGCTGCCTGCTCAGGATGCTCGCGCGGCTCGACCCGGTCTCGGCGGTCAGGCTGGGTTCCAGGGACCTCGTGAGGATCCTGAGAGCCCTCGAGATAAGCCTGGTGGCCGGAATGCCCGCTTCGACCCTGCGAAAGGGGGGCTCCGGAGGCGTCAGGAGCAGGATCCTCGTCCTGGACCCCGGACCTGCGGAGCTGCGCAGGCGGATCTCGGCGCGGACGGGCCTTATGCTCGAACAGGGGCTCGTGGAGGAGACGCGGACGCTACTCGAAGCGGGGTTCGGCAGGAGGAGCGCCCCCGGGAGCACGCTGGGCTACGACAGGGTGCTGGACATGCTCGAAGGAACCCTGGATGCAACGGAACTCCAGGACAGGATAGAGGCTGATACGTGGAGGTTTGCCAGGAGGCAGCGGAACATGATGCGCAGGCTGGGCCCGGTCTCCACCTGGGACGGGCTCGACGCCGGGCCGGTTCTGGCCGCCCTCGCCGAACTGGAGGAATGAGATGCAGAAGAGCACCGAGTCGGTCACAGAGCATCTTCCCCTCGAGGAGATAAGGGTGACATCGATCAGCTGCCTCGACCCCCCGGTGGAGTGGGAGGGGGAGGCCGAGGACGGCGAGCCGCCCCTCCCGCCGGTGCTGGTGGAGGAGGACGACCGCTACTCGCTTCTGGTTCATCACCGGACCGTCTGGAGCGCCAGGGCGTCGTCGAAGCTGGCCGTGCGCTCGCTCGTGGTCAGGAGCGCGGTCCACATACCCATCGCCCACAAGACGGTCAGGAACTGCCTCGAGGAGGCCCTTCTCTTCGATGGGCTGCTCAGGACCGGCATTGTCCCGAACAGGAGCCGGCTGGCTGAGATGCTCGGATTCTCGAGGGCACGCATCACTCAGGTCCTCAACATCCTGAAGCTGCCTCTCGCGATCCGGCAGAGGCTCCTCCTGGCCGACCACGTGAGCGAATTCCAGCTCCGTCCACTGGTCAAGCTCGACGACGAGAAAAGGCAGCTCTCCGCCTTCTCCAGGCTGATGGTCGACAAGCTCACAGGCAGGCAGATGGCCCTTTTCGCCGCCTCGGAGGAAGCCGGCGGGGAGCCCGCCGGAGAGCTCTCGGACATCGAGCGCATCATGGCCGCCCCTGTGGAGGGGCATTCCGCGGCACCTGCCGAACCTGCCTCCTCCGCAGCGCCCGAGGATGTCATGCCGGCGAGGGAGGCCAGGGAGCCGAAGGAGCCGGAAGCCCGGATCGAGGCGCCCCACGCCCCCCAGCCCCGTCCCCAGCCTCCCCAGCCACAGGTGGATGTGGCGGCCTCCGTCGTCGCTCAGAGACAGTCCTATTCAAGGGTGAAGCAGCTCCTGGAGTCTCTGGGCACCCTGCGGGAGGCCGACTGGCAGGAGGCCGCCGCGAGGCTCAAGGCCACCAGGGAGGAGATGATCCTCATGGAGGGCCTTTCCCTGCTGAGAAAGGGGTTGTACGAGAGGGCCGTGGAGACGCTTCTGAGGTGCGTCAACCTGGTTCCCGACAACGCCTCCGCCTATTACTACATCGGACGGTGCTACAACCTCCTGGAGGAGCCCGGGAGGGCGGAGGAGCACCTCAGGAAAGCCTGCGAGATCATCCCGGACGATCCCGAGTTCCTCTCCGAGCTGGCCATAGTCCTGGAGAAGCAGAACCGCCAGTCCGAAGCCGCCAGCTTCTATCGGAAGGCCGGTGCCCTTCGTAAATCCGCAAATGCCAAGCCGAGGCGCACATGAAGTGCCGCCGTGCACTCCTCGCCTCAGCGGTCCTGCTGGCGGGAGCGTCCTGTGCGAGGATGGCCTCGCCTGACGGCGGCCCCCCTGACGAGACGCCCCCTGCCATCCTGTCCGTGAGCCCCGAGCCGGGGGCCGGCCTGCCCGGGCTGGACGAGATCAGCATCATCTGGGACGAGCGCCTCGAGGAGGCCTCGGTCGAGGTGTCGCTCTACCCTCCCATGGGCAGCAGGCTGGCGATCGAAGGCAGGAAGATCACCGTGAAGCTCGACCAGCCCATCGGCGGTGCGTGCCTGGTCCTCCATCTGCCCGGCACTCTCTCGGACCTGCGGGGCAACGAGACCGGAGCGCCCGTGGATCTCGCCTGGGCAGGAGGGGACAGCTTCCCGGAATCCGCCGTCACGATGACCTTTCAGCGCCAGGGAGGCGGGGTTCCCGGATCGAGGATCATCGCCGACATACTCGGTCCGGGAGGGCTGCTGGAGAGGAGGACCTCCGCGGACACGTCCTTCGCAGCGGTGGCGGGATGGCTCGAGCCCGGGGAGTACCGCCTCGTGTGCTACGAAGACCCCGACTTCAGCTTCAGCTGGGAGCCCTCCGTCGAGGCCGGGCTGGACACTCTGGTGAGCCTCCGGTCGAGAGACACGCTGGAGCTGGCTCTCACTCTCTCGGTGATCGACACCATCGGCCCTCTGCTCTCGTCCGCGGACAGGCTGGGCCCCCATCTCGCAAGGCTCTCTTTCAACGAGCAGATCGAGCTTCCGGAGCAGTCGTCGACCGCCTTTTCCCTGGAGGATTCGACCGGGGCGGCTGTGCCGGTGCTGGGAACGTGGATGGCTCTCACCCGGGAGCAGAGATCAGTGGAGCTCGCCTTCGCCGGAGATCCGGCGCCGCCTCTCTCGGTCCGGGTCGAGTCCGTCCGAGACATGGTCGGGAACCGGTCGGCCGGAGATTCCCTCGAGGTCGAGGAGCCCGACAGCCTCCGCTCGGATTCCCTCGCGATCAGGAGCTTCTTCCCCGCCCCCGGAGCCGAGGGCGTATCCCCTTCGGGCCCGTATTCCATCGGCTTCTCGGGTTACGTGGACCCGGACTCGCTCTCCAGCCGCCTCTCGGTCGTGAGGATTTCCGATGGATCGACCACGCCGGGCGTCATCGAGAGGGAGGATGGCAGGACATTCCTGTTCACCCCCGAGCACGAGCTGATGGGCGAGGAGCAGTACAGGATCCAGCTGGACAGCGGCCTCGTGAGCCTGGACGGCGACAGCCTGGGCTCCTTCGCATGGACCTTCGTGCCCGCATGGGGAGCAGAGCCTGGGTCGATCTCGGGCTTCGCGCGAGGAGCCTCCGCGATGACGCTGGAGATAGCCCCCGCAGGCAGCTCCGGGACGCCCATCATGTTCGGCGTGTCCGGCGGGCGCTACGAGGTCGGACCCATCCCTGCAGGGAGGTATACGGTCGTCGCATACTGCGACTCGAACGGGAACGGTGTGTGGGATGGCTTCGGCGAGCCATACGGTGCCGCCCCCGGCGTCATACAGGTTCGCCCGGGAGTGGTCACCGAAGGGGTGGACATTGAGATTCTCCCCTGAAGCTGCAATCGACCGCCGCCTCTGCACCAGGTGCGGATTGTGCGGCAGGATGTGTCCGTCAGGATGCATTTCGAGCTCCGGAGACGGATCTCCGGCGTTCGACTCCGGGCGGTGCATCGGGTGCGGCCACTGCGCTGCGGCCTGCCCGGCAGGCGCCTTCTCGACAGGTGCCGCGGGAGGACCTGCCTGCGATCCCGCAGCCTTCCTGGAGCTGTGCAGGGCGCGGAGGTCGCTGAGGCTCTTCACAGACGATCCCGTGGATGACGACGAGCTCGCCCGCCTGCTGCAGGTGGTCGGGTTCTCGCCCACGGGAGTCAACGCGTGCGGCCTGAGGGTGATCGCAGTCCGGGGAGGGGAGGTCGAGGATCTCCTCGCGGGCCCCCTGAGGAAGCTGATGAAGGCGCTCTGGGTCTCCGGACCTCTGAAGGCCGCCGCCGCCCTGGCCCGTATGCGTGCGGGGACGGAGGACTTCCTGCGCGGCGGTGACCCGGTCTACAGGAGGGCGCCGCTGGTGCTCCTCTTCATGGCCCCGCGCCGCAATCCGACTTGGAGGGCCGACGGGATCATCGCAGCGTCCCTGGTGATGCTGAACGCACAGGCCATGGGGCTGGCCTGCTTCTGGAACGGGATTGCGGAATTCGCCTTCCGCCTGGTNGGAAGGAGGCGCCTTCCGGGCGCGCGGGGCTTCCGCCTGACCGCGGTGCTCTGCATCGGGCACCCTGCCGTCGCCACGAGGCCTCTTCCTCCACGCGACTGGAGTCTCACCGACGGATCGGGGAAGCCCCTGGCCGCGCATCGGGGCGGCTGACGGCTTCAGTCTCTGCGCAGGGGGGAGAGGGCGCAGGGGAGGTACGGCAGGGGATCGTGGAGAGAAGTCCTCGCCGCTCCCCGGCCGATGAAACCCCTGTGCTGGAACAATCTCTGCATCGAGTACAGCCCCATGTCCACCCTGCTGATCCTCAGCCTCCCGGACTGCCCTTCAAGAGAGGACAGCGAAGCCAGCGCGCCGTCGACCAGGAAGCCCATCTCGACTACTGGAGCACCTTCCAGATCCATGGAGAGCAGCCTCTCCTCGTACTCTCCTCCCTCGGGGAGCCTGCCGCCCGGCCAGGAGACGGAAGTGACTCCCGAGGTCCTCAATCCGATGAAGCCCCTGAGCTTGTCCAATGGAGCAGTCAGGGCGGATTCCCAGCCTTCTGGCGGAAGCGAGACGAGGCTCGAGTGGCGAAGGGTATGGTTGCCGATGACGTATCCGTTGTCCAGCAGGAAATTGAGTTTTTCGGCCAGGAGCCCTGCCTGCCCGAACGGCGTCTTGTCCCAGGAGATGAAGAAGACGGCCCCGCGCCCGAAGTCTGGATTCGCTTCGCAGAAGCTCTCCAGGACTCCGACGGCGCAGTCGGGATCGAGGCGCGAGGAGCCGTCGCCCTGGACTTCGAGGTTGTACTGGTCCTGCCAGCCGTCGTCGAAGGTGATCATCACCGGGGACCTGTCCAGGGGGACCTGCAGGAGGCCGTTCTCCAGATCCTCGGGGGTGACGAGGAAGAAGCCGGCGTCGTAGAGGGCCTGCAAATCGCATCTCAGCCTGTACGGCGTAACGGAGAGCCCCCTGCCGGAATCCACGCCGTGGTAGCAGAGGACCGGGAAGCAGGACTGCCCGACCGGCGCAGGCGAGCACGCGGTCGAGGTGTCCGGCGGGGCGACCGTGTATGCCCCGGGCTCGACCGCCGAGAGAACCGCCGAGACGAGGACGGGGATCAATCCAGCGGCACCACCGAGAACCGGTCGAGCGCGGCCCAGGTGTATCCATCCACGAATACGCCGACCTGTCCCAGCACGGGGAGCGCAGCCTTCACGACCTGGATCAGCTGGCCGTTGACCAGCAGGTCGACGTAACAGCCATGGACTTCGGCGGTGAGGGAGATCCGCCCCGGGTCCCAGGGGAGCAGGCGGCTGGATTCGAAGGATTCCAGCCCCATCACCGGCGCCCACAGGCCTCCGATGCACTGCTGGATCGTGTACTGCCCCCTGGAGTTCACTCCGGCCAGCAGGAAGTCGGCGTTGTCGTCGGCCCTCAGGACCAGGCCGACAACGCAGTGTGAAGCGGCCTCGCGGAGCTCGAAGTCGGCCGAGACGGTGCCGTCCTCCTGGAGCCCCGCGACGGAGAGCAGGACGAGGGGATCGGAGAGGTGCGAGTTGTCGATCTGGAGAGCTCCGGAGTAGATCTCGAAGGGGCAGTTGTCGCCGAACGGCCGCTCGACTACGTTATCGAATGTGGAATTGACGAGGGTGTCTGTGACGGCGGCAGTCTGCAACGCAATGCCCGCATGCTGCTCGGGGGGGTGCTGGGAAGTGCCGATGAGGGGGCCTTCGAAGAACCCGCTGGTCCTCGTCCGGCCGCAGGCCGTGGCCAGGATCGCAACCAGGATGGCGGCGAGAACTCTGTGCATCGAATGACTCCGCGCGCCGGAACGCCGTTTTTGACAGCCGAAGCTATGGCCGGGCTCGTTCTCTGTCCAGCCCTCGCAGTGCTCGCCGCGTGCGGCGGGAGGGGAGGCGAGAGCATGCCGCCGCCGGTGGCCCGACAGGATCCCTCGGTGCACGAGGTTTCGGAGGCCCCCTTCTACGAGGCAAGGCTCGCCGGCCTGGACACCATCTCGGTGCAGGTGCCCGGCAGGGGGCCCCTCGGGATCGTCTCCAGGGGCGTGGAACCGGGTGACGAGGTCGAAAGGGACGATACGCTCGCAGTCCTGGTCGACTCGCTGACTCTGATCGATCTCGAACGGCTGCGACTCAGGATCGCGTTCGCCGAGGCCGAGGCGTCGGCGGATCCCGCTGACGGAGGTTCGTCGCTGTCGGAGCTTCTCGCACAGGAGGAGAGCCTCGAGAGGACCTCGAACATCGCCTTCCTGTCCCCGGCCGGCGGCACGGTCGTCTCCGCGCCTCCTGCGCCGGGCGCGCGGATCATGCCCGGATCGATGCTCGTCAGGATAGCCATGCGGCCCGAGAGCCTGTTCGTCCTTGCAGTTCCAGCCGGTTTCGGAGCCCTTTCCTGGCCCGGGGNGATCGACGGGGCCGCGCTGGTGGAGTCCTTCGGCGACAGTGCCCTATATTCGGGGACGCCGCGGGAGGGCCGGCTGGCATGCATCGGCGCCGTCTCGATCCCCAGGCAGGCCGTCCACGAAACGGGGCTGGGGTCGTTCGTATCCTCCGAGGGGGGCGACTCCATTGCGGTCACCAGGCTCATGACGGACGGGACCGNGGTCGTGGTCGTCCCGGAAAGGCCCATCCAGGGCAGGGTCCTGGGCTGGGCGGAGGAGGGGATGTGAAGGGCTCCGGATCGTCAATACTGTTCACCTCGTCGTTCGAGCCGCCGTCCCTGCCCTCCCCGGTGCGGGACCTCTTCTCCTCCTGGAGGAGTGCGGGAAGGCTCGGCTTCCTCGACCTGCCGGGCGACGACGGTCTGCTGGACCTATCGCTCGCGGCTGCGGAACGGCTCGACTGCTTCCCCGGCACCGTGATCGTCGACGGCATCGGCGGTTCCGCCCTGGGTCTCCGGGCGCTGCTGTCCGCCTGCCCTCCGCGCAACGGGCGCAGGGTCGAGATCGTCGATTCCCCCGACCCCGAAAGGGTCCGCGGCATCATGTCCGGAGCCGATCCGGACACCAGCATCCTTGTCGTCATCACGAAATCCGGATCCACTGCGGAAACGCTCGCAGTCTTCCTCGAGATCTGGCCGTGGCTCTCCGGGGCCGGCGGGCAGGTCGTGGCCATCACGGACCCGGTTTCCGGGGATCTCAGGAAACTCGCCTCCGACAGGGGCTGGCCATCGCTCCCGGTGCCCCCGGGCGTCGGTGGGAGATACAGCGTCCTGTCCCCCGTGGGCGTCTTCCCGGCCGCCCTGGCAGGCCTCGACGTGCGCGCACTGCTGGAGGGTGCCGGAGATGTGCTGGCGGACTACGACAGCAACGGAGCATCCAGCCTCGCAGCCCGCATGGCGGCCGCATTCCTCTCCGGGTTCTCCCCCAGGCCGCTCCACGTCTTCTTCGCCTACTCCGACGCGCTGTACGACTCGGCGCTCTGGTTCTCCCAGCTCTGGGCCGAGAGCCTCGGCAAACGGAGGGACCTCGCCGGAGCGGATGTATTCAGGGGGCAGACCCCTCTCGCATGCAGGGGACCAGCCGATCAGCACTCGCTCGTCCAGCTGTTCATGGAAGGCCCTCCCGACAAGTTCTTCACCTTCGTCACCACGGACTCGCGGTCAGAGGCCCTGCCGGGAGGCTTCGGAGAGTATCCTTCGCTCGCATGGCTCGAAGGCAGGACGCTGGGCGAGCTCAGACAGGCAGAAGCCACGGCGACCGCCGCCGCGCTCGAGGAGAGGGGCGCTCCGGTCGCACGCATCCATATCCCCGGGGGGCTGTCGGAGCGGGCCATGGGGGCGCTCTTCATGAGCCTCGAGATGGCCACCGTCCTCACGGGTCTCGCACTGGGCATAGATCCGCTCGACCAGCCGGGGGTCGAGCGAGGCAAGCAGCTGACGTTCAAGGCGATGGGCAGGCCCGGTTACAGGTGACGGAGATCCTCCTCCTCTCGCTGCTGGGCTCGTGGGCCTTCCAGCCTTCGGCCCAGGACCTTCTGGAGACCGGGCTGATGACGTGGATCTCCGAGATCCCCCGAATGGCCCCGATGCTCGACCTCCGCGACGGCGAGCCGATGCTCCTCGGCCGGTCATCACCCGCACCGCCCTGGGGGTCGTTCAGAGGTGCGGAACTGCGCACGCCGGTCGAGGCGGGCGTCTGGGGCGGGGGCTCCTGG
>JGI20214J51088_10000171_pt1 | contig 46947 bp, 41 predicted proteins | sample WetSurMetagenome_FD_51088 | JGI IMG/M metagenome (IMG submission 51088) | reverse complement strand
TCATCAGAAAATGAACATGGCGCCGTTGACTATTCCTGATATTCCCGCATGAGGCAGTAGCAGAAAGAAAAAAAAGTTACTGACAGGTTTGCAATATTGACTTTGGGATTATACAAGGAAGAAGTCAAGAAAATACTTGGCGCGCCGGATTATGGGTATTTTTCATATGAAACGACGGAAAAGTATGATATTGCCATTTTATTTGATATACTGGAATTCACCGATACTTCAACAGACAGCATAATCGAGTCGGGCATCTGTATCATGGGCGATCAGGGATATTTTCTTTGAGCGCCGCGGCCCTTGCATGCGCTACTTTACAGAAGCTTTCGACAGGAAGGTCCAGTTTGCCTGTTTCGAGATACGCATGGGCGGGGCACCACAGGCAAAGGTTGATTATAGGGCATCTGCCGCAGGTTTCGATATACTCCCGGCGTTGAGTCTTCTTGCCGAGTACCTGCGGGATAAAATCCTCCCACGCTTCTTCAAGTGGGCCTTTTCTCAGGTCATACATACAGTCGGGATGCCATAAGGCCGGGCATATGCGGAGAAAGCCGTTGTATCCGACGGTGAATGACCACTGCCCGATCCCGCAGTTGAATATGCGGTCACTGCCCCGGGCAGGAATGTTCCGGAAGATGTATTTATCACAATTATCCATAAGGGCATGGAATCTTTTTGGGTCGGCTTTTTCGATTGCCGTTATCTCTTCCGGCGCAAGCCGTTCGGCCCGTATCATTTCGTTTCGCTTTTCGTCGCGGTCGAACCTCAGATGGAGCATGGGGTCGAACCTGAAATAATCCTTTGTCCTCTCCCTGCAAAAGTCCGAGATCTGAGGCAGCTCATGAACATTGGAGCGTATGGCCATGGCCTTCAGTCTTACCCTTATGCCGTTGTCGGTCAGGGCTGTCAGCCCTTTCATAAAGGCGGAAAAAGAGCCGGGGATCCGGGTCACTACTTCATATGTCTCTTTTGTCACTCCGTATACCGTTACCTCAATATCACGCGGGGGATATTTTTTGAAGAGGCTTATATGTTCCGGTTTTATGCATGCAGCATTAGTGAATACTGAAACAAGCAGGCCTTTTCTCTTGAGTGAAAGGTAAATATCAGCAAAGTCGGGCCTCAACAGGGGTTCGCCTCCTGTAATCAGGCACCAGATAGTTCCCATTGAAACGGCTTTGTCTGCGATGCGGCTGATCTCGGCAACCGTGAGCTCTTTTGCGCGGGCATCCGGGTCATCAGCCGGAAGATTGATATAACAATGTCCGCAGGCGTTGTTGCAGCGCGCGGTTATCTCGATGTCAAAAGAGGCAGGAAATCTTTTGTCCCTTATTTTGTCCCAAAGCGCGAAATCGTCTATATCAACGGCAGACACAAAGGATTCGTTCATGCCGTATCCTCTCCAGCAATATACAGGCTTTCCCGGGGTGAGCTTTCAGGCATCAGGAGCTTCTTCTATCATCCTTCTCTTGATGAGTTCCTTCATCAGGCCTGTTACGTCTCTTTCGATCTCACCGGCTTCAGCCTCAAAATCCGATGAAAGGGACTCGATTAATGTCCGGACGCTATGCCCCTTTGCAAGTCTGTCCCATATGCGTCTGCCGCTTTCGTTCAGCGTGTAGATTTCGTCTTCCATATCCCCTATGCCGGAGGTCAGAGGCACAATGAGTATTTTCCCCATGACCTCCCTTGCAACCACGTCTTCCGTAGGCCTGTAGCGGGATTCAAGCCTTATCTCTGTTTCCATATTGCCTCCGCGATAAAGAGAATAAACACGATATGGAATATACTGATCAGTTCATCATTAGCCGGATACGCTGTTTTAAGAGGCTTTTTCATCATGGCAGGGAACAAAGAACAGTGCGCAGTTTTTATTGACGCTGTTAGGTCCCTGAATGTTGATGTTCATTGTTTTGCAGGTAACAAGCACTGCTTCTTCGGCCCTGCTTTTGAGAAGGATTGTAAGCTCCGGTTTTTCCCATCTCTTTTTCATCAGATACTCCTGAAATATATTGCATTAACAAACATAACCATTCCAGTCTTTAATATAGAATATTACTTATGTCCATAGTCAAGCCGTGCCGGTTTGTTTGAAGATAAGATCCCATGTAATCAGATCTGTTGTGCGCCGGCTGTCCGTTCCTTCCATCCTTTTACCTGCCAGCCCTTTTCGGAGCCTTTGAGCAGGCCGAGATCTTTTGCGATTGCGTGGGCCGTATCGCACAAATATTCGACCGGGGTGTCCAGCGTCCCATGCTCCGACCAGGATTTGGCCGGGCATTGTTCGCAGAGGCCGTGCAGGAAACATTGAGCGCATCTTTCGAGATATTCCCTGTTTGCCGCCTTCATTTCGCGCAGCTTCGGGAAAAAGAGGGTCAAGGCGTCATGCAGGGAGCCTGTTTTCAAGGAATAAACAGTTTCCGGATGGCGCAGGGGAAGACACATCTGGGCGTTGCCGAAGGCGTCAACGCATGGCGCGTGGCCGGCGCCGCATGAAAAGAGCCGGGCTCCCGGCGGACCCATGAACTTTTTGCAGAACATGAGCGTATCTTTCAGGTATTCGGCTCGATGTCTGTTCGTGATTGACAGGAAATCCTCAGGGGAAGCCCTTAATTCCCTTATCAGGGCGTTCTTCTCTTCGGAATCTCTCCTTTCACGCAGATTGAAGAGCATGGCGGACGCCGGGGGCCTCCCGGTCATCCATGGTATGGCTCCGGCCCAGGCCTCAAGTTCATCAAGCTCGGCCCTGTTGGTCTGAAGGAGGACGTTTTTTATTATGAATGGGATATTGTGCTGAACAAGCAGGTCGGTCCCCTGTTTGAATTCGGCGTAAGAGCCTTTTGCGCGGGTTACGTATTCATAGGATTTTTCAGTCATGCCGTACACCGTCACCTCGATCGGCTCCAGGGGCCTTATCCGCCTGAATAGTTCGGCGATCCGGGGTGTTATCAGGGTGGCGTTGGTAAACAGAAGGACCTTGAGCCCGAGCCTGCGCGCAAAGATATAAAGTTCTTCAAAGTCGTCCCGGAGCAGGGGCTCTCCTCCGGTAAAACGCACACATAAGGCGCCGAGGGCTGCGGCTTCAGACAGTATGGACTTCACCTTGTCTGTAGAGAGCTCCAGCTCTTTTGTGTCTTCCTGGCCTTCAGGCCGGTTTATACAGCAATGGATACAATTATTGTTGCAGCGTTCGGTCAGCTCGACGTCAAGGCGCGGCAGTATGGGCGGACGCCCCTGCCACAAGGCGGCAATATCACCCCTGTTTTCTGCGAAATATGTCTGTCCGGGCATAAGATCTCCGGCAGGGCTTTTGAGTTGCCTGCAAATATAATAAGACAGGCGCTGATTTCAGGAAACGGTCGGATTTCAACATTAATAAATAATTTCCCGACTATTAGGATACAATACTTGACCTGTCAGCCGCAGTCAAGTTTTTTGTCATCTTTCCGGGGTCTTGCGATCAGTTCTTCGATCAATGAAACCATCCCGCCGCTCTTGTCAAAGAGCATCCTGTAGCACGGGACATTAATACTGACATCTTCTACAAACGACAAGGTCTTTTTCCACCAGTCCGCGTCTGCAAACGGCCTGATCACGCAGGCAAGAAGCCCTGCAAGAATCTCTTTTCCGTCTTCCAGCGCTACTATACGGTTTTCTTCAGCCTTTTCGAGGAGGAATATGGCCTTCAGGGGCGCCGGGCCGGGTGAGACATCCGGTATCTCACCATGGCTCCAGGTGCCATGGATGGTCCATTCCCCGGTCTCCTTTCTCAATATGATCCTGTCATCACACAGGATTTCGGTTTTACCCTGCAGCATCTTTACCGTTGTGGATTTTCCCGTCCCGGAATGGCCGACGAATAAAAGGCCCTGCCCATGATATACCACCCCTGCGGAATGGAGATAAAAACCGGCCCTGTCCGCCAATATCCTGGCAATAAGTATCTGGTCAGTCGGAAATAGGCAGAGGGAGTTAAAGCCTCCTCGTTCGAATGAGGAGCCGGAACTGCTGAAGATACGACCCCGCGAATGATCATTATTGAATAGGGCTATCTGATGCAGGCTCGTGTCGTCTTCGAGAGGCGAAATGCCGAGGTAAATCCAGGAGCCGCCTTTCCTGTATATTGCCCATGGAGGTTTGCGATACACCTGTTTTCCCAGGTCTTTATTGTCAATATCGGGCAGGGAAAAGCGATGCCTGATAAAGACCATCTCTTCGCTTGGCCCCGGGACCTCGAACTTGCCGACTGCTTTATCAAAGGTTGTATCTTCAACAGGGGCATCGGATTCGACCTGTATGGTTATATTCGCAATCCTGTAATAACGGCGATGGGCCTTTTCCCATTTTTCCCCTGATTCTCTGTTTTCCATGAATAAGTTTAGCAGTATATCCGGACAAATTCTACTCTACAGGCCGTGCTTTCGGGCTTTTTTGTGCGAAATACAAAGAAAATTATTCATCTTCCACGATAGTTATGTTTGCGGAAAAATAATATATTGATATTATCTGAGTGTGCATACTTCGGATCTTTAGGAGATGATTTTGCCTGAAGAAAGACGACATAAGACCTTGACTCTGAACACATTTCTGACCAGGCTTATCTGGTTGTGCGCCCTGCCGCTGGCCCTTCTCGCTATCTATCTCGCTGTTGATCATGTGCAGATATTGCAGGCCCAGAGAGACAAGGAAGCCGACTCGCTGGCGAAAAACGCGATTGTCATCATCGACAGCCATCTACAGGCCCAGATTTCGGCTCTCCAGATACTGGCGGCTTCGTCCCTTGTGGACGACCGCTCGCAATGGCGCGCCTTTTATGAGCAGGCCCTCGGTTTCCGCAAGCAGTTCAGCGGGCATATCATCTTTGCAGACCTTTCAAAAAGAATGCTTTTCAACACCAGGACTCCATTTGGATCTAAGCTTCCGATGCTGCCTGAGGTAAAGGGCCATGCGGCAATGACGGACCTTCTTTTGACAGGCAAACCAGCGGTGGGCGACATGTTTATCGGGCCGGTGGCTGGGAAGCAGCTGGTGGCGCTCGCTGTTCCCGTCATCCGCAATGAACGCGCGGCGTATGCTCTTATCGCTACAATAGAAACGGATCATCTGAAAAGACATCTGAATGCGATCGCGCTTCCGGCAGGATGGTTCCTTACGATAAGAGACAGTAAAGGCGAGATTATGGCCCACAGCAGCGCATACGGCAAAGACGGCGCGTCAACAGCGGAAAAGACGCATCAGTTCGGCGCAAAATCGACGGTCTCACACTGGTCTGTTGTCCTTGAGATCCCGGAACAGGTGTACATTGGGCCGGTCGTAAGCGCAACCGTTGCCCTTATAGCGGCGATTCTCATTGCAATATTCGTCAGTATATTCGGCGGACGCAGGGCGGGCCGCAAGCTGTCAGGGGATGTGAAGGCCCTCTCGGACTACACTTCCGCAAATTCCGGAGAATTGGTTATCGAGGAGATCAGCTCGGCTCAGAAAACGCTGCTTGACGCTTCCGAGGCCCTTCGTGAAAGCGAAGAGATGTACCGCGCCTTTTTCCACAATAGTCTGGACGCGATTATGCTTACATCTCCGGACGGCAGGATTCTCGAAGCGAACCCTGCGGCCTGCGCAATGCTTAACCGCACGGAACAGGAAATCTGCTCTTTGGGACGGAACGTGGTCAATTCGGACGATCCGCGCCTTGGCCCGCTAATAGATGAACGCAGGACACATGGAAAGGCCTTCGGTGAGTTAACCATGATCAGGGCGGACGGCACGATCTTTCCTGTCGAGATATCGAGCGCCCTCTTCAATGACAAGCACGGGAATATGCGAACTGTAATGATCATCCGCGATATCACCGGGCGCAAATGGGCTGAAAATGAACTGCGTGAAAAGGAACTCCAGTACCGCAATCTGGCTGACTCAGGACTTGCGCTGATATGGACATCCGGAACGGACAAATTATGCAATTACTTTAATAAGCCCTGGCTGCAGTTTACAGGCAGGACCCTGGAACAGGAAATCGGCAACGGCTGGACTGAAGGCGTTCATTCCGATGATCTTGACGTCTGCGTTCAGACTTATGTCAACGCCTTTGATAAACGCGAACCATTCGACATGGAATACAGGCTGCGCCATGTAAGCGGCGAATACCGCTGGATCAGGGACATTGGAGCCCCCAATTACAACAGCGCCGGCGATTTCATCGGCTATATCGGAAACTGCTTCGACATAACCGGACGCAAAAAGGCGGAGGAAGCGGTCCGCGAGGCGGAGGCGCGCTATCACATGCTGTTTTCCAATGCGCCGGACGGTATAGTGATCCTCGATCCATTTACAAACGTTATCCTTGATTTCAATGAGGCCGCCTTCAGACAGCTCGGATATACCCGTGAGGAGTTCTCCGTACTGAGCATTATGGACATAGAGGCTCCGGATTCGTTGGAAGACATGAAACGCAGGATGGAGCAGGTATTGCGGGAAGGCCGCATGGATTTCGAGACCCGTCATCGCACGAAGCAGGGAGAGATCAGGATTGTACTTGTAACGGTCAAGATCACCGAGATTTCGGGCCGGACTTTTCATCATTGCGTATTCCGTGATATAACCGAGGGCCGTAAGCTCGAAGACCAGCTCAGACATGCGCAGAAGCTTGAAGGTATTGGACAGCTTGCCGGAGGCATAGCGCACGATTTCAATAATATACTTAATGCCGTTATCGGGTATGCGGAACTGATTGAGAAGCATGCGGGCAAGGATGATCCCTCAACGCATTTCGCAAAAGAGATATCTGCGGCCGGCATGAGAGGAGCTGCGCTTACCCGCCAGATACTTGCCTTCAGCAGGAAACAGGCGCTCGAAATGAAGCCGGTCAATATCAATGACAATATCAGAGACCTGCAGAAGATGCTGCGACGGCTTGTCAGGGAAGACATTACCATCAATGTCAAGCTTTCAGATAAGGATCTTATTGTAATGGCGGATTCGGACCAGATTGACCAGACGCTGATCAATCTGACCACCAACGCAAGTGACGCGATGCCGGCCGGCGGCAGGATCGGCATTTCGACTGCCCGGTTTGTTATGAACGACGATTTCATTAAAATGCACGGCTATGGAAGTCCGGGCGAATACGCGCTGATAACCTTTTCCGACACGGGCTCGGGTATGGACGCCGAAACCAGACGGCAGATATTCGATCCCTTCTTCACAACAAAGGAAAGGGGTAAGGGCACAGGTCTCGGTCTTGCCGTGGTCCACGGAATACTGAAACAGCACGGCGGCTATATAGCGGTGTACAGCGAACCCGGCATAGGCACAACATTCAATATATATTTGCCGCTGTCCGGATTTATGAAGGAGGAATCCGCAACGGAAAATAATGTCGAACTGAAGGGGGGCTCTGAAACCATACTGATTGCGGAGGACGACGACGCCCTGAGAAAAATGTCCGGGCTCATTCTTTCCGGAGCGGGTTATGAAATCATTGAAGCCGTCGATGGAGATGACGCTGTTCGGAAATTCAGGGAACACTGCAATTCCATAGATATTGTGATGCTCGACTGGATAATGCCCAAAAAAAACGGGGCGGAGGTATACAGGCTCATTAGCGAAATAAAGCCGGGCATCAAGGCGCTGTTCATGAGCGGGTATGTAGATGACAGCTTTGATAGGAATGACATAGCCTGGAAGCGCGCCGCTTTTTTGCAGAAGCCCGTTAAACCGGCCGATATGCTTCGCACAGTGCGCGAGACACTGGACTCGGGCTGATAATGTTTTGCCGTCTTAAAGCGCTCCGGGCAGTCGTTAACTCACATTTTCTGCCTTATCGCCACGATTATCTGGTCTCTTAGTATTCTCAGATAATTGAAGTGATTATTTGTTATCGAATCGAGTTTATGCGAATCTCCGTCTATGTAAATCAGGCCGAGGGGTTTGTTCGCCGGCATTACCGGCAGCATGATGACGTAACGTTTATCAAAGATCTTTCGAGCGTACAACGGAGGCAGCATGGTCTTAATATCTTCTGCGTTTATATCCCGGATTAAAATATCTTTTTTATCGGAGAAAACCGCTGAAAATATATTGTTATGGTCTTCCAGCAGGATTTTGAACCATATTTTCATACTGTTCATATCTTGCCCGAAGCCGAACCTGTATTTCATTAACGACAGTTCCTTGTCTTTTACAAAGAAAATTGTGTTGAGTCCTCCAAGCGTATAAAAAGATCTGTGGATTGTTTCTATTGCTATTCCGATTATGTTGTTAAGGCTGAAATTGTCGAAGAAGGCATTGGAAATATCCTGTATGCCTTTGCTGAACATGGCGTCGGCATTTTCATCCAGAGTTTCGGTTAAAGAATCAAATGACGTGACTGCGCTCGTTGCTCTTGTCAGCTCAATTGGTTTGACAATGGCGGAAGCGGCTGTTTTGTCCTCTGTTTCTTCTTCCGAAACAGGATAATATTTGATTAACGCGCTGTTGCTCAGGTCAAGATTAAAAACATCCGACTGATTAATCATTTCCGCAAAGGATTTGAAGATCAAATCCTGAATCTGCCCGTTGGAATTTGAGATTGTCCCGGCGAAACGTTGCGAAAGGGCGTCTATTTTTTTTCTCTTTTCATCCTGGCTGAGGTCCGATATAAGGATATCCCCGATTTTATTAGAGAATGTGACTATCGCCCTTAATCTTTCGGAGGCTGAAAGGTTTGAATTTGGGGCTCCGAGTTTAAGAGGCTGCATGTTGGTAATAAGTATTTCCGGAAAATGCCATTTCTTGGCAATCTCCTGACCTATGTCCGCATACGATTTCCCAAGCACGATCGAAGACGCCGGATCTTTCCCGACGCCCTGCTTGAGAGATTCATTCAGGACCACTTCGGCCAGCGCAGGATAATAAAAGGTGATCAGGATATCTCCAAAGGAGTGAAACAGACTGCAGATAAAGGATTCTTCAACCATAACCCTTGTATCCGAATCCGCTGAAACCATGTGCTTGGCCAGAAATGCGCTGAAGAGGGATTTTGCGAGTAAATCCGCCAAGAGCCTTGACTTATGCTTACTGCCGAGATTATGGAAAAACGTCAACCCGATAGCGAGATTTTTTATGTTATTGATCCCGAGGATCATCAGCGCCCGTGATATGGTGGTGATCTCGCCGTATTGCCGGTAAACCACGCTGTTTACCACCCGCAGCACCTTTGATGTCAACGCGATATCTTTTATTATCACGTCGGTGAGGTCGTCCACCGCGAGCTCATCCGATGATGTAATCTTTGCAACAGACTCGATAATCCCTGCGAAAGCGGGAAAGTCATCAAGGTGGCTGACAATATAAGATACGATGTCGGGTTTATCGTTTAATTGACTCATTCCATCTCCCGTAATGAATTTAATGTCTATATTAATATTATACATAGTCAAGACGGATAACCGTGTCTTCAGGGGATAAAAAGGCCGCTCCTGTTTGTGATAAACAGGAAAGACAATTATAGTTGCGGAAATTTAAATAGAATCAAAATTACGTTACAATATATCAGGTTGATATTCAATAATGGTCTTCCCTTATCTTTTCATGACAGGAAGGGAATTTTTATCAATACGCACCGGCATGGGAGGCGACTATGGAAGTTCGGGACATGAAGGGAGATCCGCGAGTCTGGGAAAAATTGTCCTGGGAGGATCTGAGCGGCAAGGAACAGGAACTCTGGACCGTTCTCGGCTGGAGCCGGGACAAATGGAACAGGAACGAAGCTCCTGCAAGCGCCGATAAAGTCTGGAAGGACCTGACTTCCGAGGAACAAGGCGCCGCAATGGGCCTCGGCTTTGGTGAGGATATCTGGGATAATTTTGAGGATAAGTAAACAGGTGCGGCTGCCGCTAAATACCCGGGAATAAACGGTCGGCTGTCCCTGATTTGCAGGCGCAGACAGGCGGGCAGGCAGGTCCGCCGTGCCTGCTATTTCAAACCGTTTGCGTTGAAAAAAGGAACGTATTTCTTGTCGGTTCCCAATATATGGCCTTTCAGCCAATCCTTCAGAAAATTCATCACTTCTATGGTCAACGGCAATTTGCCGCTGTCAAACCCGCTTTTGAACTCGGTAACCTTTTTTACAAAATTCACATGTTCGATTTTGTGGCTTGCGGCGGCAGGATATTTGAATTTATTAAAATAAGCTTCTTCTGTGGCAAAGTGACTTCCCGCATAGGAAACAAGTTCGCTGACAATTGGGCCGAGAACATCTTTCCCCTTTCCCTGTTTCATTGCCTCATTGAGATTATTGATCATGGCGACAAGTTTCTGATGCTGCCCGTCTATCTCCGCTACATTAACGCTAAGGCTGTCGTCCCACTGAAATAAAGCCATTTTTATTCCTCCCCGCTTTTTTGAGTATGGAGCTGAGGCTCCCGTTGAGGCTTTGGCCTCTGAAGATCCGATGGAGCGCAATGCCCGGTATTTTATATCAATATTATATCCATAATTCCGGGTTCAGCCTAAAGGCAGGGTCCGGGGAACACGGCGCCGTTCCTGGTCCGTCAAATAAGGCTGATAACAAAGGAACAAAAAGGGCGGTCTTCAAATCTTGATAATATGTGAATGCGTCGATTAGATTTAATGAAGGCGGGATTTACGTGGACTGCTACCGGACCAAATCAGTTCATCGGCGGGCAGGCCTGTTCAATCATTCAATCATTCATTCATGTCTGGAGCGGTAAAAGAATGGACGAACATAAATGTCTGGGATGCGGGCTGGTCATTATATCCCTGATGATTATCGTCATGCTGTCGTTATTCCTGAATACGCGGTTGGCGATGTCGCCGGACATTTCATCATCTTTGGGGATCAGGGCCTATAAAATAGCCGGCGGAAGCATGCTGCCGACCCTGTTGATTGGAGACCATATATTTGTCGATCTTAACATTTACGCGAAGACCGATCCCCAGCGGGGGGATACGGTTGTTTTCATACATCCGGGAGATCCGTCAAGGGATTTTATCAAGCGGATTGTCGCAATCCCCGGAGATATTCTGGAATTGAAAGGTAAAAGGCTTTACATAAACGGCCGGCTTGTCGAGGAGCCGTATGCTCAATATACAGGCGGCGCGCATAATAAAGGGCCGCTTGAACCGGGGGGGGATCTCGGCCCTTATGTCGTGCCGAAAGACGGCTATTTCATGATGGGCGACAACAGGGACTTTAGTATTGACAGCAGGAGCCTGGGGTTTATTGATAAAAAACTTATAAGGGGCAAGGCGCGTTTTGTTTACTGGTCCGAAGAGTTGGACAGGCTTGGAACAGAGCTTAAATAATGGGGAGCAGTCCGTTGAAATGTTAAGTTATGTAAATGGTATAATTTACCAATAAGGAGGTGATACCGTTATAGCCGGGAACGGCAGGGGCGCGGATAGTATCGGCGTTTCAATACAGGATGCCGTGTTTGTTTAGACATACAATATAAAGGATTGGACTTTGTCACAATCTTTCAGACTAAGCATTTCAGCTGACAGGAGCTACGGTATGAAAAAATATTTTTTATTGGTATGCCTGATGACCTTTATATGCGCTGTTTCCCTCTCGACTGTATGGGCCGCGGAAGTGAAGAAAGAACCGGCTGTAAAAATGGACGCCAAGCAAAAGGCCGAGTTTGCAAAACAGGTCGAGCTCTTTACCCAGGTTGCAACCTATGCTGAAAAAAACAAGGATGCGATAGTAATGATCAGCGCCGTCAAGATGATCGACCAGTTGCCGTTCGACGGAATAGTCAAACCGGGTCAGCCTGAAAAGGGCGGGGCCAGGTTTGATCGCGCGACGATGGTCAACCAGGCAAAAGAGTATGCGGCGGGAGATGCCGAGACGCTTGCCCTTATAGCCAAAGTACAGGATGTGCCGGAGAAAACAGCGGTAAGAGGCTGGTACCACCACCGCCATCATCACCACGGCTGCTACTGGATTCAGGTCTGCGGACGCCATCACTGTAACTGGATTTGCCGCTGACAGGGCTTGTAATAAAGACTTAACCCGGTCTTACAATAAATCCGGTCCCCCCTCTTTCTGAGGGGGGAGTATTGAACCCCAGTCCCAATTTCTGCAAATTATTCCGTCCGGCGCATTACATCCCTGTCGGAAGACCTGCCGGGCTGCGGGCAGTGTCGCATGAGAGCGGGCAGGGCATTGCCATGGGAAAATTGACATATAACGTGACTATCCGCAAATTGAGGTTATTGCATTCCGGAAAGCCGATGCGGAATAACACAGATGAACCCGGATGTTGAAAGCAGCGGGCCGCTATCAGGGGGGGACAATATGGGCGCAATAAAGAGATTTGATAAATTCATTTCCGGCAGGAAGATTTTGAATGTCTTTTCCATAGTGGCGGGGTTGACGCTTTTCCTGATGGCGGGTCCATCAGTGTTTGCCGGCGACAGGGATATTGCAGCCGCTGATTCGCTGGTAAAAGAGGCGGTCAGGCTTATGTCCGAGGGGTTTTTTGACGAGGCGGCTGAAAAAGCGGCCGAAGCCCTTGATATAAGGACCCGCTTATTGGGAAGGGACCATCCGGACACGGCCCGCAGCCTTCATCTTTTGTCGCGTATAAACCATTCAAAAGGGGATTACTCTGCTGCCGAGTCTTTCAGCAAGAGGGCCTGGGGTATTCGGGAAAAGGCGTTCGGCAAAAACCACGAGGAGGTTGCCGAGAGCCTGGTCATGCTTGGCAGGATTGCCCTTTCAGCGGCGCGATATTCCGAATCCGAAAGGTTCTGCAGGAATGCGCTTGATATCAGCGTCGGGAAAGGCGGCGCGGATAATCTGTCGGCAGTACAGGCGCTTTCATGCCTCGGGCGTCTTGCTTCGGTTCGCGGGGTATACGCAGATGCGGAACGATACTTCAAAAAGGCCCTTGAGATCAGGGAGAAAAACCTCGATATCGGGCATCCAGACATAGCCCAGAGTCTCGGCATGCTTGCGGCCCTTTACGGCAAGACCGGCAACTATGCCGAGGCAGAGGCGTTTTATAAAAAGGCGGTTGCAATAAGGGAAAAGGCGCTGGGCAAAAACCATTCCTCGCTCGCGGGCAATCTCTATACCATGGCCGAGCTTTATGAGACAATGGGAAAATTCACAGAGGCCGAGGCAATGCATCTGAGGGCGCTCGAGATCAGGGAAAAACGTTACGGCAGGGATAACCCGCGCCTCGTACGGTCGCTGAATGCAATGGCCGATTTATACAAAAACATGTCGAAATACGAGCAGTCGGAGCTCTTCTGCGACCGGGTCGATGATATCCTGAAGAAAAGAGGAGAACTCGATCAGCCTGCCGCTGCCGAGAGCATGCAGACGCGCGCTGAAGTGGCCTTTGCCCGTGGACAATACGACAGGGCCGAGTTTTTCGGTAAAAAGGCCTTCGCGATAAGGGAGCGGAAATCGGGACTGAAACACCCCGACACTGCCGAGAGTCTGATGCTCCTCGGCCGCGTCGCCTTTGCAAAAGGCAAGTCCGAAGATGCCCTGAAACTTTACTCCAGGGCTCTTGAGATACGTAAAGACGTGTTCGGAGCGGAACATCCCGATGTCGCGCAAAGCCTTAATTCAATAGGGTTGGTGTTTTTTACCCTCGGGAAATACAGGGAGGCGGAAGCCGCCTATAAAAAGGCGCTTGAAATAAGGGAAAAGAGCCTGAATTCCGATCATCAGGACATTGCCACGAGCATAAGCATGCTGGCGCGTTTGTATTTTGCTTACGGGAAATATACGGACGCCGAACCGTTGCTGAAAAGGACGATGCGGATGAGGGAATCGACGCTGGGGGTGGAACACCCGCAGTACGCGTGGAGCCTGAGCGCCATGGCCGAATTCCATGAGAACAACGGGAATTATGCGGAAGCGGAAAGACTTTACAAAAAGGCCCTTGAGATCAGGCGCGCGAAACTGGGCGACGAGCATCCCCAAACGGCGCTCTCTCTCAGGTCCCTGGCGTCCCTGTATGCAACCATGGCGAGATACACCGACGCGCAGCGCATGGCTTCGGACGCGCTCGGGTTGTCGCAAAAAAAGTACGGCAGGGACCATCCGAATACAGCCGCCGACCTCCATACCCTTGCCGGTATCTACAGGTCCCTCGGAGAATACGAAAAGGCGCAGCAGCTTTGCATGCAGGCGCTCGGGCTGCGTGAGGCCAAATTCGGGAAGGGCCATCCGGATGTGGCTGAGAGCATGAACCTGCTCGGAGGCATTTACAGGTCGGCCGGGAGAAACGCCGAAGCCGAAGCCCTGCTCAAGGGGGCGCTGGCCATCCGTCAGGCCGTCTTCGGCAATGAACACCCGCTTGTTGCCCAGAGCCTTACGTCTCTCGGTTTCCTGTACCTTGCAACAGGCAATTACGCGGCGGCTGAAACAAACCTGAAAAAAGGACTCGATATACGCATGAAAGTCCTTGCGGCCGGGCATCAGGATACGGCGACCAGCCTGGGGGCGCTTGCCCGTTTTTATATGACGATGGGGAGATACGCAGAGGCGGAACAGCTTCTTTCCAGGTCCATGGAGATCCGTGAAAAGATGTTCGGCGCGGAACATCCGAGGTATGCCGGGACCTTAAGCTCCATAGCGGAACTTTATGAGGCGATGGGCAAATACCGCGACGCGGAAATGCTTTACAGGAAGGCGCTCGATATCCTTGAGAAGACCAGGGGACGTGAGCATCAACGCTCCGCCCGCCTGATGACTTCCATGGCGGGACTCTACCTGAATATGGGCAGATATGAAGATGCGGAGAGACTCGTCACCTCCGCCGTCAGGACCAATGAGAACAAATTGGGCAAGGAGCATATCGAGACGGCCAGGAGCATGCAGACACTGGCTGAAATCTACATCGCAAAAGGTTTGTATGCCGAAGCAGAGCCTCTCTGCAAGCGGGCGCTCGGAATCCGTGAGAAGACACTGACTGCGGAGCATCCCGTTGTCGCCGACAGCCGGATTGCGCTTGCCGCGCTGTACCGGAACAGCGGCAGGTTTTCCGACGCGGAAAAGGAATACAAAAAGGCGCTTGGGATTCAGGAAAAGGCTCTGGGCAGGGACCACCTTGAGGTTGCGGAAAGCCTGAATCTGCTCGGAGCCCTGTATCAGGACCGTGGGTTGTTGAAGGAGGCTGAACCATACTATCAGAGGGCGCTGGAGATACGCGAAAAGGCCTTCGGCAAATTCCATCCGGATATTGCCGAGAGCCTCGATACACTCGCAGGTCTTTTCATGGCCAACGGCAAATACGGGAGAGCTGAACAGCGTTACAAGACCGCGCTGGAAATACGTGAAAAGGTGTACGGCAAAGACCATCCCTTTGTAGCGGACAGCATGCATAATCTCGGGGTCCTTTACCGTGTAAACGGACGCTACGACATGTCCGGGCATTTTCTGCAAAAGGCATACACGGCGCGCCTCAACGCCCTCGGAGGGAACCATCCGAAAGTGGAGTCGACCGCCGGGGAACTCGCCCTGCTGTACGCCTTTCAGGGCAAACACCCTGAGAGTCACCGTTTTTTCGAGCAGCACATGCGGATAGAAAGCGTAAAACGGGACAATGTATTCCTCCTTTTGTCCGAGAGGGGGAAATTGAATTACATGAAGGAAACGGAACGTTCCATGCATGAGTTTCTGAGCCATTCGGTGTCATATCAGGCCATTGACGGGAAGGCCCTTAAAGGCACACTGGATGCCTGGCTGTTGTGGAAAGGGGCTGTTATGGAGGCCCAGGGCAGGCATATCGAGGCAGTTGTGGCGTCCGGGAATGCGAAGCTCAGGGAGTTGTTTGAAGAGCTGACAAAGACAAGAAGAGAGATTGCAAAGCTCCAGAATTCAAAGTGGACGGCCGAAACAGTCGAAAACATCAGGAAAGATATCGCGGCCCGCGAAAAGATCAAGGAGACGCTTGAGGCCGAACTTTCGGGCATGAGCAGGGACTTTGCGGTTGAGAACAAGGCGGGCAAGGCCGATACCGACAGGATTGCCGCGATACTCCCGGGCAATGCCGCATACCTCGATTTTGCGAAGACAGCTTTTTTTGATTATCAGAAAAAGACCTGGACAGAACCGCATTACCTCGTCTTTATCCTCACGCCGGGCGAAAAATCTCCTGTTGCCCTGGTCGACCTCGGGCCTGCAGCGCAGGTGGACCGCCATGTTCAGGGCTATATGAAGGCCATGAGTTCGGCAAGGACGGGGTATGTGCCGAACCGGAGGACACTGGACAAGGAGGCGGCTGAGCTTAATAAGCTCGTCATGATCCCTGTCGAGAAATATATTTCAGGCAAACAGCATCTTTTCATAAGCCCCGACGGCGATCTGAACCTGATACCATTTGAGGCGCTCGTGAATGGGCAGGGAGCTTACCTGATCGAAAAGTTCAGGATCAGCTACATCGCAGCAGGCAGGGATATTATGAGGCTGGAAGATAAGGCGGCGCGTCCGGAAAAGAGTATGACGGCCATTATTCTTGCCGACCCTGATTACGATTTCGGACTTGGTCCGCAGGAGAGGCCCGGCGAGGCCGATGACGGGAAGGCCCCTTCCGCAAAACCGGAATCATTGACGTTCTTTACGAGACTCCCCGACACGAAGAGTGAGGCAAATACCATAAATGAAATCCTGTCCCGGCGTTTGGGCGTTTCGGTCAGTAATTACCAGGACGACAAGGCGGTAGAAGCCGTCCTGTACGGCGCAGAATCGCCGTCAATCCTGCATTTGGCCACCCACGGTTACTTTATCGAAAAAAAGGAATCCGGGCAGTCGAAAGGTTCGGGCCGGAAGCAGCTTAGAGACAGTCCGATGTTCCGGTCGGGTATTGCCCTTGCCGGGGTTAACCTGTCACTGAAGTCGGGAAAGGATGAAGGCATAATGAGCGCCGACAAGGTTATGGGTCTCATGCTGATGGGGACCGAACTTGTTGTGCTGTCGGCTTGCGAGACCGGACTCGGCGACGTTCGCGGGGGTGAGGGCGTATTCGGGCTCAAGAGGGCATTCATCATCTCGGGCGCGCGGGCGGTGGTCCTTAGTTTATGGAGCGTTCCGAGCGAAGAGACAATGTTCCTGATGACAAGGTTCTACACCCTTATGGCCGACGGCAAATCAAAGGCGGAGGCGCTCAGGCAGGCGAAACTGGAGATGATGAAGAAGAAGCCGAATCCATTTTATTGGGGGGCCTTCATACTCGTCGGGAACCCGGGATAATATTTACTCTTTAACATTGCCGCTGTTCCCGCAGGACGACGTTGTCTCCGGATGCCGGGGCATGTTTGTGGTCCCCAACAGGGAAGAAACGGCGCCGGCTGCTTTGCCCCTGCTTCGCTGAAGACGGGTTTCACGCAATGACTGCGCGCAAGTTAATGATGATACGCATGTTGATTATCTGCGCTTTGCGTTGATAAATAAAGAATATTTATTGACGCAAACATAAAGGATGGTGTATGTTATGCTCTGTTGGGCAAGGTCGCGTTTCCTGCTTCGCATGCGTCAATTTATATAGATTGTGGTTGTGTCGGGGGCGATCCCCTGAAAACGTATAGGGTAGGGGCGATGGTTGTTTGGCGCATAAAACCGATAATATTGCGTCGGGGGTTTCTATTCCTGAAAACTAATGAGGCAAACATAATGACGTATGCAGGTCTCTGTTTTTTGCCCGGATAAATATGGGAAAGCGGCGTATTAAAAGCGGAGATATACTGGTAGGCAAGCCTTTGTCATGGGATGTGTTCAATGACAAGGGCGAATTGCTGCTGAAAAAGGACGCTGTTATTGCTACTGAGTTCCAACTCAAGACACTCGTCAGGGAAGGCCTCTATTTTTATACTGCGCAGAAACAATCCGGACGTGCTGAAAACCCGATAGTCGTCAAAAGGTCTCCGTTTGAAATAATCGATGATGTTTACCTGCAGTTAAGCGACATCTTTAAAAATACGGAGACAAATACAAAGTTGCCGTCCAGGATCATTAAATTATGCGCTATGCTGCAGGCTGCAAGCGAGCAGGACCCAAATGCTTCCCTCGGCATTATTTTTTTCAATAGTGATTGCAGGTATTCGGTCATACACTCCATTGAAACGGCTTTGATAAGCAAGACCATTCTTGACAGCCTCGGGGTGTATCCTGAAGATCAGCTGACGCCGCTCGCTGCCGCCCTCACCATGAATATTACGATGATCGACCTTCAGGAAAAGCTCTTCTCTCAAAAAGAGCCGCTGACTCATGAACAGAAACGGCAGATAAGGGAGCATCCGGAACGCGCAGTGTCGTGTCTCGAAAAATGTGGGGTCTCCGACCGGGTCTGGCTCGATGCGGTTTCACAGCACCATGAATACCTGAACGGAAAAGGATATCCGAAGGGCCTGAAGGGACCTGAAATCAGTATGACCGCGAGGATATTGTCTGTTGTCGATACATATTGCGCCAAGATATCAAATCGCTCCTACCGGGGTCCGATATTGCCTACTATGGCCCTGCGCGATCTCTTTGTGCGCAAGGACAATAGTCTCGATGCGATCATTTCTCAGATTCTCATAAAAAAGCTGGGGATGTATCCTCCGGGCCTGTTTGTGGAGCTCCGGAACGGAGAGATTGCCGTTGTCACGCATGTCGGGACTGATGTCCGCTATCCCAGGCTGCACAGCGTTGTGGACGCCAAAGGCAGGAGGATGACAAGGCCGGTCATCCGCGACTGCACGGAAGAGGAATATGTCATAAAAAAAGGTATTACCAAAGCTGAAGCCAGGGTTGAAGTGAATCGTTTCCAGCTTTGGGGATATATGTAGGTTTTAATGAAGCGTTCAAGAAAAGCCGGCAAGTCCCGATAAATATTATGAGCGCATAGACTGTTCCGGGACGCCAATAATATTTCAGCCCCGGATTTTCAGCGGAGGCTGTTATGACCATTGATCCTGTTTCATCGGCTTTACAGGGGATCCAGACGAACGTTGCAGGCCTTGATCGCGCCGCGCAGCAGATTTCGACGTCGGGGGCGGGCGGCGACGTGGTTGATATCGCTGCGGCCCTTGTCGCCATGACGACGGCGGAAATAGGGACTGAGGCGTCGATTGCAGCTATCAAGTCGGCAAACGAGATGCAGGCCAGTCTCATCGATATCCTGGTATAACTCAACGTAATATCCTCATTCCGGCCCGCCGTATAAAACAGGTGTTCAGGATTGTCTTTAATTTATCCCCTCCCCTTGCGCAATCATAACGACCTGCGCCGGGCCTTCGATACTTCTGTCCATACCGTCCGTTGCGGCCATGCCGCGTTTGCTGATGAAAAATCCGGATAGGGGGTATGACGATTCGTGAAATTGACAAAAGGGGGATGTTGCATTAACATTAATAAATGTTTATATCCTGAAAGAGTAATATTACCAAGGAGGCAATATATGGCTGAAGGAGTCGTTCATTTGACCGGAGCGTCGTGGGACAGTGAGGTTGCGCAATATAAGGGGTTGGTCCTGGTGGATTTTTGGGCCCCATGGTGCGGTCCTTGCCGTATGATAGCGCCTGTTTTAGAAGAGCTTGCGGCGGAGTATGCAGGCAGGGTCAAGATTGCCAAGGTGAACACCGACGAAAATAGCGAGATAGCGGGCAAGTTCAGGATAATGAGCATACCTGCGCTCCTTTTCTTCAGGGACGGCGCCAGGGTCGATCAGATAGTGGGCGCAGTTCCAAAACCGCAGTTAAAAGCCAAACTTGACGCCCTCCTGGCATAAGTCCGGGCCCGATTAAAGTCGGGAACATTGTTTTGCGGGACGGTGGAACAGCTGTTTCACTGTCCTTTTTTTCGACATGCATATGGCGACCGCCTTCTCTCGCCCAAAGGATTCAAAGACCGGCAGGCTTGCCGCCGGAAAATTTTCTGGAGGACTGAATGTTTGAGAGTCTCAGTGAAAAGCTCGATGTAATATTCAAGAAATTAAAGGGCCGGGGTCTTCTGAAGGAAGAGGATGTCGACGCGGCGCTGAAAGAGGTGCGTCTGGCGCTGCTTGAGGCGGACGTCAATTTCAGGGTAGTAAAGGATTTTCTCGCGCTTGTGCGCGAGAGGGCGGTCGGCAATGATGTGCTTGAGAGTCTTTCCCCCGGCCAGCAGGTGATAAAGATCGTGCATGAGGAGCTTACCGCGCTCCTCGGGGGCGTTAACGAAAGGATACATCTCGTCCCGAATCCCCCGACCATCATCATGATGGTCGGGCTGCAGGGTTCCGGAAAGACCACTACTTCGGCCAAGCTTGCGCGCATATTCAAAAAAGAGGGCAGGCGGCCCATGCTCGTTGCCGCAGACCTTAAGCGGCCTGCCGCCATAGACCAGCTGATAACCCTCGGCAAGCAGCTCGACATCCCCGTGTTTTCCGCCAGGGATACACAGGACCCCCTGCGCGTATGCTCCAGTGCGCTCAAACAGGCAAAGCTGGACGCAAGGGACATCATGATAGTGGACACCGCAGGACGGCTCCATATCGATGAAGAGCTTATGGGAGAGCTGAAGGTTGTGAAGGACGGCATCAAGCCCAAAGAGGTCCTTTTTGTGGCGGATGCAATGACCGGTCAGGATGCGGTCAATATGGCAAAAAGCTTTAATGACCGGATCGGTTTTGACGGCGTAATACTTACGAAGATGGACGGCGACGCGCGCGGCGGCGCCGCGCTTTCGATCAGGCATGTCACAGGCAAGCCTGTAAAGTTTGTCGGCGTCGGGGAAAAGATAGAGATGCTCGAACCCTTCCATCCCGACCGCGTGGCGAGAAGGATACTCGGAATGGGTGATGTGCTTACCCTTATCGAGCAGGCCCAGGGCGCATTTGATCATAAAGAGGCCGAAAAGCTCCAGGAGAAGATGCTGGGCGAAAAGTTCACCTTCGACGACCTCAAGGAACAGCTCAGGAAGGTGCGGTCAATGGGGTCCATAGAAAATATCCTCGGCATGATACCCGGCATGGGCAAGGCTGCAAAGGGTTTGAAGGTCGATGACCGGGATTTTATAAAGGTCGACGCTATAATCAATTCGATGACAAAAAAAGAGCGGACTGATCACACCATTATCAACGGCAGCAGAAGGAAACGTATCGCCGTCGGCAGCGGCACGACGGTCGCTGATGTGAACAGGCTGGTGAAACAGTATCTCGAGATGCAGAAGATGATGAAGATGATGTCCGGCGGCGGTAAAAAAGGCTTCAGGATGCCCAAGTTCATGTAAAACCGTTAAATCGGGCGGCCGGATATTTCTTATTGAATTATTTGGCCAAAATATATTAAAATCACTGTCTATCAGATTCAGTTCAGGAGGTGATTAGTTGGTCAAGATCAGATTAACAAGGATAGGGGCGCACAAAAAGCCCTTTTACCGCATTATCGTTGCCGATACAAAGGCGAGAAGAGACGGTCCGTTCATAGAGATCCTCGGGACCTATGACCCCAAGATCGAGCCTTCAAAAGTTGTGGTCGATCTGGAGCGCGCCAAATACTGGATTGGTCAGGGCGCACAGTTGACGGGAACGGCGCAAAAGCTGCTCCAGAAATCAGGCCTGTAGTATCGGAGTTATAGACTCTTTCCTTTTTTCAAGCTCCATCCTGCAGAGGCCGGAGACTGTAAAACGGCGCCGCAACTTGCGGACGTATTGCCCGATACTGTTTCATCCGGCATATTCCGCACGGCCGACGGATAATGAGGCATAGAGATTATGTGTGTTCGGTTCGACGTTGTGACTATTTTCCCGTCGATCATCGGGGCCTATGCCGGCGAGAGCATACTGAAGAGGGCCGTCCTCAAAGGGCTGCTCGATGTAAAGGCGTATGACCTTCGGGCCTATACGACCGACAGGCATAATTCGGTTGATGATACGCCTTACGGCGGCGGCGCAGGCATGGTGATGAAGGTAGAGCCGATGTATAACGCGATAAGCTCTATCTGCCTGGACGGGGTTGAACGCAGAAGGATATTGCTCAGTCCGCAGGGCAGGACTTACAACCAGGCCCTGGCCGAGGAACTGGCCGGTGAAAAAAGGCGCCTTCTTCTGGTATGCGGCAGGTATGAAGGGATAGACGAGCGCGTCAGGGAAACCCTGATCGACGAAGAGATATCGGTCGGCGATTATGTTATGACTGGTGGAGAACTGGCGGCGTTGGTTATAATAGACAGCGTGGCAAGACTCTGTCCGGGGGTGCTGGGGGATGATGAATCCTCCAAAGAGGAATCGTTTTCCTGGGGGATACTCGATTATCCTCATTATACGAGACCCCCCGAGTTCATGGGTAAAGTGGTGCCTGGGGTCCTGCTTTCGGGCAACCACGCAAAGATTGCGGAATGGCGGCGCATGCAGGCGTTGAAGAGGACGTTGAAAAACAGGCCCGACCTGTTGAAGACGGCTTCTCTGGATGCTGAAGATAGAAGGATGCTGCAGGAGCTTTGCTCTCAAAAGGAAATTATTATGTCGGAGGAAGACGATGGATATGATAAAGGCGGTTGAGGAACAGTTCAGAAAAGAGGTTGCCGATTTCAGGGTCGGGGATACCATAAGGATCTTTGTTAAGGTCATTGAAGGCGACAAGGAAAGGCTTCAGCCTTTTGAGGGTTTTGTTATAGCCAGAAAAGGACAGGGCGTAAACGAGACCTTCATGGTCAGAAAGATATCCTTCGGCATTGGCGTCGAGAGGATATTTCCTGTTCATTCTCCTTCCATAGACAGGATAGAGGTCCTCAAGAGGGGCGACGTGAACAGGGCGAAACTCTATTATATCAGGGGCAAAAAGGGCAAGGACGCCAAGATCAAGGAAAAGGCCAGAGATATAAAGAAGGTTGCCGCGACAAAATAGTTTCCCATGGATCCCTATGCGTTCGATGAAGCCGCCGCCGGGGGCGAATTCTCGATAATCGCGGGGATCGATGAGGCGGGCCGGGGCCCTCTTGCAGGGCCTGTGGTGGCCGCCGCCGTTATACTCGGGGGCGGCAGGATAGAAGGCCTGAGAGACTCCAAAAAGGTGCCGGAGGCAGAAAGGGAAACCCTTTTCAGTTGTATAATGTCGACTTGCCGCGTCGGTATCGGCATCGTCGCTGCGGACGAGATAGACAGGATCAATATCCTGAACGCGACAAAAAAGGCCATGTTCGATGCAGTGACCGACCTCGGAACGATTCCCCAACTCCTGCTTGTAGACGCGCTGACAATACCCGGAATCCCCGCGCAGCAGAAGCCCTTTATAAAGGGCGACGACAAAAGCGCATGCATTGCCGCGGCTTCGATTATAGCAAAAGTAACCAGAGACGGAATCATGAAGGCGTATCATTCCGAATATCCCGAATATGGATTCGACAGGCATAAGGGTTACGGCACAAAGGCGCATCTCGCTGCGCTCGGGAAGTACGGCCCCTGCCCCATCCATCGCAGAAGCTTTGATCCGGTAAGAAGCATGGCTCTGCCGTTCAACCCGGCCGGGGCGTAAACTTTTCTTTTTAACCTTTCACTTTGCTTGCGGAGGTCTTATGGAACAGGAGAAGATGGACGAGGCCCTTGAACTGATATGGGGGCTTGAGGAATCGGGGAACAGCGATACCGCCGGATTCAGCGGTGTGTGGGAAGACAAAACCCCGGAGACGGTCATAAAGACGCTCAAGACCAGGGGGCTGATAACCCTTACCGGCGACAGGATCGCCTTTACCGAAAAAGGGTCGGCGCAGGCCAAGGAGCTTGTCAGAAGGCACAGGCTGGCCGAGAGGCTTTTTACCGATGTGTTCGATCTTTCCAACAGCGCCGCCGAGGCGGACGCCTGCAGGGTGGAACATATCCTGAGCGCGGAGCTGACCGACAGCGTATGCGCATTTCTGGGACATCCGCCCCTCTGTCCCCACGGCAAACCGATTCCCCGCGGCGAGTGCTGCAGGAAATACAGCTCGGATATAAAACCCTTAGTTGTAAGGTTGACCGACTTCGAGGCGGGCAAGTCCGGCAGGATCGTCTTCATTACGCCTTCCGATGTGTCCCGCATAGGCCGTCTGAGTTCCATAGGCATAATCGCGGGCGCGGTCGTGCGCCTGCTCCAGAAGAGCCCCTCGGTGGTGCTCCAGATCGATGAGACGACCATAGCTATTGATTCCGACCTTGCCAAAGAGATATTCGTGAAAAAGGTATGAAAATGAAATCCGGAAGAACGGCGGCCGGAGTTTTTGAATCCTGGAGGGAGGCGCAATGATGAATCGCATATGGCTTACGCTCATAATGTTCTCTTTTTTGGCCGGTCCCGTTTTTGCCGATGAAATACCGAAGGACCGTCTGGACCGTTTTGCGGCGCAGGTAATAGATCAGGGCGGCAGGGCCATCGGATATCCGGCAAATCAGGACACCGGCCTCAAAGAGTTTTACCAGTGGTATCTCGGGTCGGGTCTTTACGGTGTGGTGATGAACAATGCCGGCAATCCCCGGAAGCAGAGTTCCTATGTCATGCAGACGCATCAGTTCGAAAACGAGGTGATCGATTTCTTCGCCCCGCTCTATGGGTTCGACCCGCAGGACACCTGGGGCATAGTGACTTTCAGCGGAACGGACGGGAACAATCACGGTATCTATTTCGGCGTGAAATACCTGCTGGCAAAGACGAAGATGAGGCCGGTCATATATGTTTCCGCCGACGCGCATTACTCGATCAAGAAACTGGCCGATCTCCAGAACCTCGAAATGAAGCTTGTCCCGACCGACAGGCTGGGCCGCATGATCATCCCGGAATTTGAAAAGGCCCTGGACCCGCGCAAGCCTGCGCTCGTCGTTGTGGCGATGGGCACGACGTTTAAAGGCGCAATAGACGATCAGGCCGCTATAGACGCAGTCATTAAAAAGATAAACCCGCCCGCGGTTTACCGGCATCTTGACGCGGCCCTCTTCGGAGGATATCTCCCGTTTTCGGTCCACAAGGATATCGTAAACCGCAAGCAGGTCCGCTTTGATTCGATAGCGGTCAGCGGCCACAAGTTTTTCGGCCTTGATGAGCCCATGGGTATTTTCATTACAACCAGGGAGGTACTGAACAATCAGAATCCCTTTAATGTGGCGTATCTCAATGACGCCGTCCCTACCATCACCTGTTCGCGTTCTGCGCTCGGCGCCCTGAAGTTCTGGTGGAAGGTGAAAAAGACGGGCAGGGCCGGTTATGAGAGACAGGCGGCTGAAATCCTCGCAAGGACCGGATATCTGAAGGCCGCGCTTGACAAGATCGGATATCCGGCATGGATGAACCAATACTCCAATACGGTTTTCTTCAAACGGCCGGGTCACGGGATTATGGAAAAATGGGGACTTGCGCCTGAAGAAGATGCAAGGCTTGGGGGAAAACTCGCCCATTGCATCATCCTGCAGCATGCGACAAAAAAGACGATCGACCTGTTTATTGCCGATCTGAAAAGCGACATGACAAGAAAGTAAAACATATGATGGCCGTGTCCCCGGCCCGGAGCGGGCCGTTCTCAGTGCCCGGGAGGCGACCGGCCCCGGGTCCCCAATAAAGGTAAGCTTAAGCGCTTATTTTATTTTGCGGGCGCAGATGCGGCCATCCATGCCCGCAAAATAACTATATATGTCAAAACTTGTAACCCAGAGCGTACTGAAAACAATAGTCAAAATGGCTGTCCCCATGCTTGCGGGCACGTTTGCGATCAATATGTACAATCTTACAAACGCATGGTTCGTCGCCTCGCTCGGGACCGAGCCGCTCGCGGCCATTTCATTCACCTTCCCGGTTGTTATGCTGCTTATGTTCGTGACCAGGGGGCTCGGCAGCGGGGCCATGACGCTTGTGGCGCACGCCATAGGCGGTAAAGACCGCGGGAGGGCCGCTGTCATCACAACCCACACGCTTATTCTTTCAGTCCTCTTTACCGTTGTGATATCAGTCCTGGGCATATTTACCATAACGCCGGTATTTTCCCTGCTGGGGGCCTCAGGAGAGACGCTCAACCTGACTGCGGATTACATGCGGATATGGTATCTGGGCGCCGTGATCATGACGCTGCTGATGGTCGTCTCAGATATCATAATAAGCACGGGGAACACGAAAGCCGTCAGCCTTCTGATGGTAGGCAGCACGGTCCTGAACGTATTTTTTGACATGGGGCTTATTTTCGGGATGTTCGGCATGCCGAAGATGGGCATAGTCGGAGCCGCGCTGGCGACCATCATTTCCCAGGCCGTTGCACTGGTATGCGCTTTTTATATAATAGTCAAAAAACTGGGGCTGCTTGACGCCGGGAGCCTGAAACTGCGCCCGCTTTTTCATTCATGGGCCGAGATCCTGAAGTTCAGCATACCGGGAGCCCTGGGTATGATACTGGTCCCGATGTCGGCTGCCGTCATTACGAGACTTGTGGCCGATTATGGCGACGCGGCCGTTGCGGCGATGGGTGTTGCAGGCAGGATAGAGATGTTCGCCTTTATGATACCTATGACCGTCGGCATGTCGCTTATTCCTTTTGTCGCGCAAAACTATGGCGCAGGCAGGCTGGACAGGATAAGGCAGGCAAGAAAAGGCGCCATGATATTCGCGCTGCTTTACGGTGTTTTCATCGGGCTCCTGTTCATCATCTTTGCGGAACGGATGGCAGGTCTTTTTTCAACCGACAGGTCTGTTATAGACATCCTGTGTTCCTATATATACATAACCTGTATGGGATACGGGATGCTGGAAGTCCACCGTTACGCCGGATTTACCATGACCGGCGCGCATGAGCCTATACAGGCGTCGGCGCTTAATATCATACGCATAGCCGTCCTGCTGGTCCCGCTTTCCCTGGCAGGGTCTGTTCTGTTTGGCCTTGAGGGGATCTTCTGGGGCAGGTTCGCAACCGATATCCTTGCGGGTTTGGTTGGAATCCATTGGTCGGGCAGGATGCTGGCCTCAAAGGAGAATATTTGCGCCATGCTGCGGGACTGATTGTCCGGGCGTCTGCATGGAGGAAAACCGGCTTTACCCCTCTCGAAATATGGTATATTAAAAACATTGTAACGGCATGAAAACAGGAAGTGTCTGAAATCTAATTTTGGCGAGGCCCGGATGATGAATGCGAAGAAGAAAAAAGTCCTTTTTATCCTTGGCGGTGTTGCCGCAGTTCTTGTCCTTGCAGTGATTATTTTCGCCTTGTCCTTTGACATAAATTCCTACAAGCCCCGTATCGAGGCCTCCGCCTCCCAGGCGACCGGGCTGGATGTCAGGATAAACGGCAAGATGGGGCTGTCTCTCTTCCCCTTTGGAGTTTCGGCCGGGGATGTCCGGGTGGCCAAAAAAGGGATGGAACTCGTTTCCATAGAGAAGCTCAGGGTGGGCGTGGAATTGACTCCCCTGCTGAACAAGCAGATCAAGGTCACGGTTTGCGAGCTTGTCAAGCCTGCCTTCACCATCGCGCAGGACGCCAATGGAAAATATAATTTTGAAGGCGCCGAGAATAAATCCGCCAAAGACAAGACCAGGACCGGAGCGGCCTTCAGTCTGAATGAGCTCAGGTTGTCCAATGCGTCGCTGGTCCATTTTGACGCGAAAACAGGCAAAATGAAGGAGTTCAAGGATTTCGATATGGAGCTCAAGGGAATTACAATAGACGATATCTCGGCGGACATCATAACGAATATCTCGTTCACAGGAAGCCTCGACGTAAGGGAGGTATTGCAAAAGAACTTCAAGATAAAGAATCTTAAGGCCAAAATGAAGGCGGGCAAGGGGATATATAGTCTGGACCCCATTACCATGGATGTCTTTGGCGCGAAGGCTGAGGGAAATGCCGTGGTGGACAAATCAAAGGGCGACGCTGTGTATAAGATCAATTTCAGGATACCCAAGCTGGACTTCGCAAACCTTGAGGAGTCCCTCGGCACAAAGAAGGTCCTCAGCGGCAAAGGGGACCTCGACGCTTCCCTTACAATAAAGGAAAAAGGGAATCGAAAGCTGATCAGCGGCATGGACGGGACTTTTTCGCTGCGAGGGGACAATCTCGTTATTTATACCATGGACCTCGACAAGGTCCTCACATCTTACGGCAAGAGTCAGGATTTCAATCTCGTTGATCTGGGCGCCTATTTTGTCGCAGGTCCTCTCAGCACGGTCGCGCTCAAGGGGTACCGTTATGGGGATGTTTACAACCAGACGCGGGGAGGACAGGGCTCCATCAGCCGGCTTGTTTCCCGGTGGAAGGTCTCCGGCGGAATGGCGGACGCTGTGGACTGCGCCCTCTCGACAAGGCATAACCGGGTTGCCGTCAAGGGCAGGCTCAATCTCGTCGCCGAACGATATGACAATGTGACAGCGGCGCTTCTTGATGAAAAGGGATGCGCTAAGGTAAAACAGGGCATCAGCGGACCTTTCGGCAGTCCCAAGGTCGGAGTGGTCAGCGTAGCGGAAACCCTTGCCGGCCCGGTCATCACTCTTTTCAGGAAGGCAAAGGGCGTTGTCAAGGGCGGCAAATGCGAGGTCTTTTATAACGGAGCCGTGCAGCAGCCCCGCTGAGTATTGAGGCGCCCGGGTCCGGGCGCCTTTAATTCCTATTGTGCGCCTGAAACTTCGATAAATTGTTCGCTCTGCACAATCCTGTTGCCTATTCTGACAACAGCCACATGCGTATAAGTCCCGGGAGCCAGCTTCTTCGGCAAAGTAATGACCTGTTTCGCGACCACCCTCTGGACGTTTCTCATTTTTATCCTTGTTGTATCAGGTGTCCTTGAGCCGTCAGGCCTGACAAGGTAGTTGTTTTCTTCGACCTCTACGGAGGTCGCCCCTGGTGAGGCCACGACCGTATACTCCGACACCATTTTTATTGTCTGTCCCGGGACCAGGTCTGAAACAGGAAAATTGTTACGGTCCAGCAACTGCGGCATCAGGTCCTTCACGTCCGCCGTAGGCTCTGAGGAGCCGTATGAATATTCCGGGTATTCAGCGTAAACCTGCTGCCTGGATTGGACCTGGTCTTCTTCATATTTGCCGATCATAAATCCCGTCAGCCCTCCGGCTGCGGCCCCGATGGCCATTCCGCCTGCCGCCCATCTGGGATCGCCGGTTGTCGCAAACCCGATAGCTCCCCCCATGATCGCGCCAATAGTCGCACCCACCGCGGTTTTCTGCCCGGTTTCCGAAGTCGTCGCGCATCCTGAAAGTGAACAGACAAGGAAAACGGCAATGACGGCCAATGAAATAGTTCTTTTCATTTTTCACTCCTTTTACTCCCGAACTGTTGATCGGGTTTCATATGCGGATTTGATCCGTATATGAATATGATACATCATTTCAGGGTGAAATTCAGTTCGGGGCGTGAGGTAACCGGACACTATTCCGGATGATGTTTACCTGGGTCCCGAAAATCCGATATTATACAGACTTGATTGATTAATATTCCGACAGTAGAAAAGGAGAAAAATAAAAAATGGCGGACGAGACTTATACCTTCAGACTGCACCCCGGTGAAAAAAAACGCTATCTTGCCGGACCGTATGACAAAGAAAAGCGGAGTCCCAATTATTCGTATGAGATCATGATTGCATGTCATGCGGAGAGCGACATAACAGTAAAACAGTTTTTCATGAATTTCGGGACCGAATGTCAGTGCGGATTCGATTTTCACAACACCTCGTCAAATCTTGAAGCGTATATCGTCATGCTGAAGGACGGTTCTATTGTAACGTCATAGTTTTTATGACAGGCAGGTAGCGGCCGGGGAAAACGGCTTTCAACACATAATAATTTGCACCATGGGAGCGGCATGAAACGTCCGACGCATCTCCGAAAGCCCGGGCGTTGAGGCCTTTCTGATGCATATTATCCCTCCTTTTTGACCAACAGATATGGGCGGGTAAAAGTTGTTGTTATTATATCAGGGAATATGTAAACTAAAGTGCTGATGAGGCATGCCTGGTTTCTTTGGGGACCGGGGCGACTTAATCCGTATGCCGATTTATAGGGAGGACGCAACAATGAAGACGAAACAAAGAATCTTTGCTGAAACATTGGGTGTATTTTGTATCAGCGCCGCGCTGGTGGTCGCGCTGGGATCGGCGGAATGCCGGGCTGATGGCCCAAGCGGGTCTGCGGGCGGGGCCGCCTCGGAAGGCAGCAATCAGCTCGAAAGATGCGCCGAATCGCTCGGAACAGTGGCCGTTGTAGAGGATCAGCAGGCGGGTTGGTATTCGAGCCTGTCTGATTACAAACTTGGCTCTACCGTCCCTGTGCTGAAAATGATGATCCAGCAGTCCAACTGTTTTGTGGTGGTCGCGCGGGGTCGCGCTATGAGAAACATGATGCAGGAGAGGGACCTTCGCGAGAGCGGCGAGATGCGCAAGGGCAGCCGCTTCGGGAAAGGACAGATGGTCGCGGCCGACTACACCATGGAGCCGTCCATTACTTTCAGTAAGAAGGGCACCGGCGGTATAGGCGGCGGACTGGGCGGCTTTTTTGGATCGGCCGGCCGGCTCGTGGGAGGTATTGCAGGCGGGTTGAAGTCGAATGAAGCCTCCACAACGCTGCTGTTGGTCGACAACCGTTCCGGCGTGCAACTGGCCGCTGCAGTGGGCAGCGCCAAAAATTATGATTTCAGTCTGGGCGGAGCCATGTTCGGTCATGGCGGTGGCGGCGGACTGGGCGGTTACACCAATACCCCGGAAGGCAAGATCATAACGGCTGCCTTCATGGATTCGTACAACCAGTTGGTGAGGGCTGTGCGTAATTATCAGGCGCAGAATGTCAGGGGCGGACTCGGCAGAGGCGGGCGTCTCGGCGTGCAGGGCGGACAGACTCCTGCGTCAAGAGAGCTTGGGGAGTAACTGTAGACAGCGCTTTGGGCCGGCCCTTTAAGGGCTGTTGCCCAAACAGATGAGCTGGGCGGTTCTATTCAAAAAAATAGGACCGCCTTTTTAAACTCACTGCTTTATCCTGCAAGTTGAATTCCCACCCTGATTGACCCATTAAGCCGCGCACTCATATACTATTTCCATGACGCGTTTTCATCTTATTGTCAAGGGAATCGTCCAGGGTGTGGGTTTCAGACCCACTGTTTACAACCTTGCGCGCAATCTCCGCCTTAACGGCTATGTCACCAATACCTCGGATGGGGTGATCATCGAGGTCGAGGGAGCCGCTGCGGGCGGCTTCGAGTCTGCGCTGAGAAACGGTCTGCCGCCGCTTGCCAGGATTGAATCCATTGCCGCGCATGAGGCTCCGCCTGCCGGTTACACTGAATTCAGGATAATAGAAAGTTCGGAGGCGGGAGGGTTTACTCATGTGTCTCCCGATATCTCTGTCTGCGACGATTGTCTGAAAGAGCTGCTCGATCCTGCCGACAGGCGGTATCAATATCCATTTATCAACTGCACCAATTGCGGCCCGAGATACAGCATCACAAAAAAGGTGCCGTATGACAGGCCAAACACCACGATGTCCGTGTTTCCCATGTGCCCCCAATGCGCCGCAGAATACCACGATCCTTCAAACAGGCGGTTTCATGCGCAGCCGAACGCATGCCCGGAATGCGGGCCGCAGGTAAAATTGAAGATCGAAAATGAAAAATTCAAAAATGTGGGAAATGGAGCTGATCCGATAGCGGCGGCGATTGAACTGCTCAGGAAGGGCGCGATTGTTGCGGTCAAGGGCATAGGCGGTTTTCATCTCTGCTGCGACGCATCCAATGAGGCTGCGGTCAGGCTCCTTCGCGAAAGGAAGATGCGGCGGAACAAGGCCTTTGCGCTGATGTCTCCTGATGTGGAAACGATCAGGCGGTTCTGCATAGTCTCGCCCGACGAGGAGGCTGTTCTTCGCGATATGCGGCGTCCGATAGTCCTGCTCAGGAAGAGGGCCGGTTCGGGGCTTACGGAATCGATAGCCCCGAAAAACAGGTATCTCGGATTCATGCTGCCTTATACGCCCCTTCATTATCTGCTTTTTTATTACGGTCAGGCCGGGAAAGCGCATTTCGACGCCATTGTGGCTACAAGCGGGAATCTTTCCGAAGAGCCTATTGTGACGGGCAATGAAGAGGCGGTCGAAAGACTTGCCGGGCTTGCCGACGCCTTTCTTTTGCATAACCGGGATATTTTCATGCGTGTGGACGATTCCGTTGTCAGGGTGTCGGACGGCAAGACGCTCTTCATAAGGCGTTCGAGGGGCTATGCTCCCGAAGCGATTACTTTCGATGATGATATGCCCGATGTCCTCGGCAGCGGCGCGGAGGTAAAGAATACCTTTGCCATAACAAAAGGGAACGCTGTAATCGTCAGTCAGCACATCGGAGATATGGAGAATCTGGAGACCTTGCGTTTTTATGAAGAGACCCTCGAAAATCTCAGGCAGGTGTACCGCTGTGATCCGGCGGCAGTGGCCTATGATCTGCATCCCGGTTATCTGGCGACCGCATGGGCGCTCGAAAAGATTTCGGAAGGAAAGATGAAGGGCCTGGGTGTTCAGCATCATTACGCGCATATTGCTGCGGTCATGGCTGAAAACAATATCAGGGACAAGGTTATAGGCGTGGCATGGGACGGCACCGGATACGGCGAGGACGGCAATCTGTGGGGAGGCGAATTCCTTGTATGCGACGCATACGGATATGAGCGCGCAGCGCATCTCTCATATATTCCTCTGCCGGGAGGCGCTTCAGCCATCAGGGAGAACTGGCGTATCGCAGTGAGTTATCTGAAGCAGGCCGCAGGGTCCGGCGATGTATATCAATATCTGGCCGACGCCGGTTTTGTTCAGCGTTTCGGCAAGAACAAGATCGATCTGCTGCTGCGCATCATGGATGACCGCGCGGTCTCGCCATTGTCGTGCGGCGCAGGCAGGCTCTTTGACGCGGTGTCCGCGCTTGCCGGCATCTGTTACGAGAGCACATATGAAGGCGAGGCGGCGGTTGCGCTCGAAAGCGCGCTGCCTGAAGAGGGCGCGGTTTTAGATTCGGGGACTTACAACTACGGCGTTTCCGGTTCCGCTCCTTATGTCATCGGTCTTTCAGGGATGATATCGGGCATTGCAGCGGACCTGAAGAAGGCGGAGCCTGCTGGAATAATCTCGCTCAGGTTTCATAATACGGTTATAAAGATAATCATTGACATGGTATGCCGCATCAGCTCTGAAAACGGTATCGGCAAGGTCGCCCTTAGCGGCGGCTGTTTTCAGAACGCAACCCTGCTGCATGGCGTCATGGAAGGGCTTTCGGCCCGGGGCATGCGGGTTTTTATCAATAAAGAGATCCCATGCAACGACGGCTGCGTCTCCCTCGGCCAGGCGTATATATTGGGGATGAGACTGAAGGCCCAACTGAATCCAGTCTGAAGGTGAAAAAATAAATTCAAAATAACCATGGCGTCTATAGTTTTGATTTCAAAGAATCCTTTTCGATGACAAATCCGGGTTCAATCCTGGATTAAAGTCAGATATATTTATTAATATTAACGTCTGGTATATATCAATGTTGCAATAGATCAGTAAAGCATCTGATGGAGGATGGATATGGACAGCGAGAGTATTTATTCTTATCTGGAGCTGCGCGGGTTATCGCGCAGGGACTTTCTCAAGTTCTGCGCGGCCTCGGCTGCAACGCTCGGACTGTGTTCTTCGGGGGCGGTGAAGATTGCGGAGGCCCTCGAAAATAAGCAGAGGCCTTCCGTTGTATGGATCCATCTTTCCGAATGCACGGGCGATTCCGAATCTTTATTGAGGGCCACAAAGCCTGCGATCAGCGAGATTCTGCTGGACGTCGTTTCACTCGACTACCATGAGACTTTAATGGCGCCTTCGGGCTTTGCCGCCGAAAAATCTCTTGACGATATAATCAGGAACAAAAAGGGCAAGTATATCGCAGTATATGAAGGAGCCGTCCCTGAGAAGGACGGAGGCGTTTATTGCTGCATTGCAGGCAAATCAGCCTCGGCTATTGTAAAAGAGGTTGCCGCCGGCGCGGCCCTGAATATCGCTGTCGGCAACTGCGCATGTTTCGGCGGTATTGCGGCGGCAAGCCCGAACCCGACCGGATGTGTCGGCGTCGGGGATGTAATCGGCTCCAGGGTGGTCAATATCGCCGGATGCCCGATGAACTGCGAAAACTTTACCGCAACTGTTGTGCATTATCTTACCTTTGGTTCATTGCCCGAACTCGACGGCGCCGGGCGCCCGCTCTTTGCCTTCGGCAAGCTTATCCACAATAATTGTGAGAGACGCCCGCACTTCGACGCGGGACAGTTTGTCGGGCAGTGGGGTGATGCGGGCCACAGGCAGGGCTGGTGTCTGTATGAAATGGGCTGCAAGGGGCCGATGGCCTTCCAGAACTGCCCGACCGTAAAATGGAACGGAGGCACGAGCTGGCCTGTGCAGGCAGGCCATCCGTGCATAGCCTGCGCGACCCCTTCCAACTGGGATGCGGCTTATCCTTTCTATAAGCGGATGCCGCAGGTCCCCGGCGCGGGGCTTATGGCCAATGCCGACAAGATCGGACTCGGCGTAGCGGCAATTGCAACTGCAGGTATTGCCGCCCATGCTGTCGGCAGGTTTATCGAGAGGAAGCGGAACAGCAAGGAAAAAGGGGAGGATATAAAGAATGGCCCGGATAGTAATTGATCCCTTGACAAGAATAGAAGGACATTTAAGGATAGAGGCGCAGATAGAGGGCGGCAGGATAACGGACGCCTGGGCGTCCGGCGCCATGTGGCGCGGCATAGAGACCATACTTAAGGGCAGGGACCCGAGGGACGCGTGGACCTTTGTTTCCCGTATATGCGGGGTCTGCACTACCGTGCATTCCATCGCCTCGGTCAGGGCTGTAGAAGACGCGCTGAAGATCACCATACCGCCGAACGCCCGCATCATCAGGGACCTGATCATGGGCCTGCAGATGGTGCATGACCATGTAATTCATTTTTACCACCTGCACGGCCTTGACTGGATAGATGTCGTAAGCGCGCTTAAGGCCGATCCCGGCAAGACGGCCGCTTTAGCGTCATCGCTCTCAGACTGGCCGAACAATAATTCCGTCGGCTTCTTCAAATCGATTCAGGACAAACTGAAGACCTTTGTGGCCGGCGGGCAGCTCGGCATATTCGCAAATGGTTATTGGGGGCACAGCCAATACAAACTTCCGCCTGAGGCGAACCTGATGGCGACCGCCCACTATCTTGATGCGCTCGACTGGCAGCGGGACATAATACGCGCACATGCCCTGCTTGGCGCAAAGAACCCGCATCCCCAGACGTTTCTGGTCGGAGGCATGTCGATACCGGTTGACCCGAACAGCCAGAATGGACTTAACGCAGGAAGCATTGCGCTGCTGAATGACGCGGCCAAAAAGTGCCTCGACTTTGTTTCAAGGGTTTATGTGCCTGATCTCCTTGCAGTTGCGTCTTATTATAAGGACTGGGCGGGATACGGCGGATTCAATAATTTCCTTGCCTGCGGAGAACATGCGGACAGCTCCGGCAAAAACGCATTCTTTCCTGCCGGCATAATCAGGGACAAGGACCTGAGCAGGGTCTATCCTGTTGACCAGATGAAGATCGCAGAGTACATCAACAATTCGTGGTACAGTTACAGCGGTGGAGATTCGGCGGGCAGGCATCCCTGGTCGGGCGAAACCACTCCCAATTACACAGGCCCCAAGCCTCCGTATGAATATCTCGATATCGACAAAAAATACAGCTGGGTCAAGACCCCGAGATATGAAGACCTGCCCATGGAAGTGGGGCCTCTCGCCAGGCTCCTTGTAGCATACGCCTCGGGGCACAGGCAGGTTAAAGAGGAAGTGGACAAGGCGCTCAGGAAACTGGGAGTCGGCCCGGAAGCCCTCTTCTCGACACTCGGCAGGACGGCGGCAAGGGGTATTGAAACCTTGCTGGTGGCGCAAAAGCTCGGCGACTGGATCGGAGAACTTGCGGCCAACATGAAGAACGGAGATCTGAGGATTGCCGACACCGAAAAGTGGGACCCGTTGACATGGCCGAAGGAGGCAAGAGGCGTCGGTTTCCATGATGCGCCGCGCGGCGCCCTTGCGCATTATATCGTCATCAAAGACGGCAAGATAGAGAATTACCAGGCTGTTGTGCCTACGACATGGAACGCCGGGCCGAGAGACCCAAAGGGGCAGAGGAGCCCGTTCGAGCAGGCCCTTATCGGCGCGCCTGTGGCTGATCCAAGACAGCCGATCGAGATCCAGAGGATCATCCACTCGTTCGATCCCTGCATGGCCTGCGCCATCCATATCTTTGACGTGGAAAAGAAAGAGTCTTATAAGGTCGAGATGCAATAGGGGGCGGGCATGAAACGGGTATATGTCTGGGAGTTGCCTGTGCGGCTCACTCACTGGCTGATAGCGGCCTGCATGGCGATACTGACTTTCACGGGATTTTATATCGGCGCGCCGTTCATACACGCGGCGGATGACGGCGAACTCATTATGGCCTACATGAGGTTTGCCCATTTCTCCGCGGCCTTTGTCTTCATCGTCGCCTTTATGGTAAGGGGTTACTGGCTGTTCGCAGGCAATCAGTATGCGAGATACGACCAGTTTGTCCCTGTCACTGTTCAGAGGGCAAAAGACGTTTACCGGACAGGTCTCTTTTATGCCTTTCTCAGCAGGACGCTGCCGCATGCCATGGGACATACGGCCCTGGCGGGCCTCTCGTATACCGGTCTGTTCGTCATGTATGTGATTGAGATCGTGACGGGCGGAGCCATGCTGTACACGGCATACGGCGGCGGGACAATATTCTGGCTGATGGGCGGCTGGGCGCTGGGCATAATGAGCGTGGCGTATCTCAGGCTCATTCATCACATCGTCATGTGGGGGATAATCCTGTTTGTGATAGCGCATCTGTATATCGGATGCCATAATGCCCTGATCGAGAAAAACGGGCTGATGGGCTCGATATTCAGTGGCTATAAGAGCCGGGAAGACGGGGACTGATTGTCTTCCGTCGGTCTTATAGGTATCGGCAATGTATTGATGGAGGATGAGAGTCTCGGAATCCATGCGGTCAATACCATCAGCGGAGGATACGCCTGCCCTGCGGGGCTTGAGATCATCGATGGAGGGACCCTGGGCCTCGATCTCCTTCCGTATCTGGAGAAGTTCGAAAGGGTCATCTTTGTGGACGCGATCAACTTCGGCAAAGAACCGGGGCACATTGGCGTCCTGGAAGACGATGATATCCCCGCCGTAATTTTCCCCAAGATATCCGCCCATCATATAGGGCTGGCCGATCTGCTGTCGGTTGCGATGCTCAAGGGCGTGATGCCTGCAAAGGTCTGTCTCATAGGGATGCAACCTTCGTCCATGGACTTGAGCGTCGGGCTTGAGATGTCCGATATCGTAAACGCGAATATGGGAAAGTTGATTGCCGTGACCCTGCAAAAGCTGAAGGAGTGGGACATGGAGCTTGTCCCGAAGAACGCCGACAGCCCGGCGCGACCCAATAACCACTCCTGATCCGTTGAGCCCCAATGCCGGTTTTTCTGTTACAATATCCACATATTGGCGCGCTGTTTTTGCAATAACCGGCATATGAAACGGATTTCATGAAATCAGCGCTGATTTGAATAACATGGGAGGCAACATGGCAGCAGGGAAGATCAGGGTAAAGACGCCGCTTGTAGAGATGGACGGGGACGAGATGACCCGCATTATCTGGCAGATGATCAAGGACAAACTGGTCCTGCCGTTTCTCGATATCGATCTGAAATATTACGACCTCGGCATTAAGCATCGTGACGAGACGGACGACCGGGTTACCGTCGACGCGGCCAATGCGATAAAGGAATACGGCGTCGGAGTAAAGTGCGCAACCATTACCCCGAATGCGGCCCGAGTAAAGGAATACAATCTCAAGAAGATGTGGCTCAGCCCCAACGGCGCCATCCGCGCAATCCTTGACGGCACGGTCTTCAGGAAGCCCATCATCATGAAAAACATTCCGCCCCTGGTGAAATCCTGGAAGGAGCCGATAGTCATAGGCCGGCATGCCTATGGCGACATCTACAAGTGCGTCGAGTATGTGGTCCCTGGCCCGGGTATCGCTGAGATTGTCTTTACCCCGGCGGACGGCGGCGAAGAAAAGAGGATAATGATCCACAAGTTCGACGGCCCCGGCGTGGTAATGGGGACTCACAATGTGGAGGGTTCGATCAGGAGCTTTGCAAAGGCATGCATCAATTACGCCGTCTCGGAAAAGATCAACATATGGTTCGGCGCAAAGGACACGATATCCAAGCTCTATCACGGCTTTTTCAGGGACATCTTTGCGGATGAGGTCTCAAAGGCAAAGGACCGGCTCGAAAAGGCCGGCATAGAATACCGCTATCTCCTTATCGACGACGCGGTCGCGCAGGTAGTCAAGTCAAAGGGCGGCATGCTCTGGGCCTGCATGAACTATGACGGAGATGTGATGTCCGACATGGTTGCCACGGGTTTCGGCAGCCTCGGGCTTATGACCTCCGTGCTCGTGTCGCCGGACGGAAAGTTCGAGTATGAAGCCGCCCACGGCACGGTTACCAGGCACTATTATCAGCATCTGCAGGGCAACGTGACATCCACAAACTCGATCGCCTCGATCTTTGCGTGGACCGGCGCGCTTGCAAAGCGCGGGGAACTCGACAACACTCCGGAGGTCGTCGGTTTTGCGAAGAAGCTCGAGGACATCATTATTAAAACTGTAGAGGGTGGAGTGATGACAAAGGACCTGATGCTGCTCGCAGAGCCGCCTGCGGCAAAGTTTGCGCAGACCGGCGAGTTTATAGATGTGATTGCCGGCAGGTTGGAGAAGGCATTTTAGAAAAGCGTCGGGGACAATCCTGATTCAACGATCGTTTTATTCCGTAAATCAGTGATGGCCGCCCTTGAATATTCAGTCGGAAGGAGCTCATTATGATGGAGGCGTATCTCAAACATGAGGCGGAGAGGAAGGAACTCGGCATTCCCGCCCGCCCGTTCGATTCTGCGCAAACTGAAGAGCTGTGCGCCCTTCTCGAAAATCCGCCGGCCGGCAAAGAGGAGTTTCTGCTTCACCTGTTCAGGGACCGGATCTGCCCGGGCGTGGATCCGGCTGCAAAGATAAAGGCGGAATTTCTTTCATCGATAATTCGAGGCAAGAATAAATCGCCGCTGATTTCGAGGCGGGATGCAGTACAGGCCCTCGGCACGATGATGGGGGGATATAATATCGCCCCGCTTATCGGCGCGCTTGATGACCCGGAACTTGCCGATGAAGCCGCAAGGGCGCTTTCGGGACTGACCCTGGTGTATGACGACTTTGATGAAATAGTCAGACTCTCCAAAAACAACGCTGCAGCAAAAAGCGTACTGGAGTCTTGGGCCGCAGCCGAATGGTTTACACGCAGGCCGGGCCTCCCGGAAACCATAAGGCTCCGGGTTTTCAAGGTCGAAGGCGAGATCAATACGGATGACTTTTCGCCGGCAAGCGACGCCTGGAGCCGTTCGGACATACCGCTTCATGCGCTGACCATGGGTAAACTCAGATTTCCCGGCGGGACCGGGACCATAGCGAAGTTCCGCGCCGGCGGCGACGAGGTCGCCTTTGTGGGAGATGTGGTCGGCACAGGCTCCTCCCGCAAATCTGCATGCAATTCCGTGTTGTGGCACATCGGGCGGGAGATACCGTTTGTGCCGAACAAAAAGACCGGTGGGGTCATTATCGGGGGCGCGATCTCTCCGATATTCTTCAACACTGCGGAGGATTCGGGCGCGCTGCCCATCAGGGCTGATGTTACCGGACTCAACACCGGAGACGTGATCATAATGGACACCGTCAAGGGTGTGATCAGGGATGAAAAAGGGGGGCTGCTCTCGACCTTCAGCCTGGCGCCCGACACCATACGCGATGAATACAGGGCCGGGGGCCGCATACCGCTTATCCTCGGCAGGGCGCTTACGGGAAAGGCCCGCGCTGCTCTGGGTCTGGGACCGTCGGACGTATTCACGCTGCCGAAGAACCCTGTCCCTGAAGAGGGGCAGGGATATACCCTTGCGCAGAAGATTGTCGGCAAGGCCTGCGGGCTTAAGGGTGTCCTGCCGGGCGCGGCCTGCGAACCCAGGATGGCCACTGTCGGCTCTCAGGACACAACGGGCCTGATGACTGCCGATGAGCTGCAGGAACTCGCATGCCTCAAATTCCAGGCCCCGATGTTCATGCAGTCCTTCTGCCATACGGCGGCTTATCCGAAACCGTCCGATATCAACATGCACAGGAATCTCCCCGATTTTATGTCGGGCCGTGGCGGAGTGGTCCTCCGTCCGGGTGACGGCATTGTCCATAGCTGGCTGAACCGTCTTTTGCTCCCGGATACGGTCGGCACGGGCGGCGACTCACATACCCGTTTCCCGACCGGGATTTCTTTCCCTGCCGGCTCCGGGTTGGTCGCCTTTGCGGGCGCTATGGGTTTTATGCCGCTCGACATGCCGGAATCCGTTCTCGTGCGTTTCAGGGGCAACTTCAATCCCGGAATCACTCTGCGAGACGCGGTCAATGCCATACCATACCGCGCCATTCAGCTCGGACTCCTTACCGTGCCCAAGAAAAACAAGGTCAATGTCTTCAGCGGGCGGATAGTGGAAATGGAAGGGCTTCCCGGGCTTACCGTCGAGCAGGCGTTCGAACTTACCAATGCGACTGCGGAGAGGAGCGCTGCCGCAGGTTGTATCAGGATATCGAAGGAATCGGTAGCGGCCTACATGCGCTCGAATGCGGCCTTGATGAAGGACATGATCAGGGACGGGTACAGGGATGCGGATACCCTGCGCAGGCGCATAGCCGATGTGGAGGAATGGCTTGCCGCCCCGGAACTTCTGGAGGCGGACAAAAACGCCGGATATGCGGCGGTCATAGATATCGATCTGGCGGATATTACCGAACCGCTCCTTGCCTGTCCCAATGATCCGGACGATGTGAGACTGTTGTCCGGGGTCGCCGGAACGGCTGTCCAGGAGGTCTTTATCGGCTCGTGTATGACGAACATCGGCCATTTCCGCGCAGCAGCCGAGATATGGCGCGGCCGAAAGCCGAATCCGGGTGTTCGCGTCTGGCTCACCCCGCCGACCCGCATGGACCGCAAACAGCTGATGGATGAGGGGCTTTTCCCCGTGTACGCCGCAGCAGGGGCGAGGATCGAGATCCCGGGCTGCTCTCTCTGCATGGGCAACCAGGCCCGCGTGGCTGAAGGGACAACGGTTTTTTCGACATCAACCCGGAATTTCGATAACAGGATTGGTGATAAAACAAAGGTCTTCCTCGGCTCCGCGGAGCTGGGGGCAGTGGTCGCCATGCTCGGCAGGATTCCGTCGCAGGACGAATATATGGCTATATATAAGGAGAGGGTCGGGCCGCGCAGGGAGTCGGTTTACAAATACTTACAGTTTGACCAGAATGTGTAGTGTGAATATGAGCGGCAAGGATGACCGTCTCTCGCCGCGCTGAAATCAGACAGGTTATTGCCGGTTACACCGGGGGCAAAAATATGCCGGATACTATTTGTTTGATTTGCGACCCAACGGCGTCAGCGCGTCTGCGGTCCGGCCATCCCTGCCGCTGTTATTTCCGGTTTGACACAGAACCGCAAGGATAACCGTCCCCTCGCCGCGCTGAAATCAGACAGGTTATTGCCGGTTACACCGGGGGCAAAAATATGCCGGATACTATTTGTTTGATTTGCGACCCAACGGCGTCAGCGCGTCTGCGATCCGGCCATCCCTGCCGCTGTTATTTCCGGTTTGACGCAGAACAGCAAGGATAACCTTCTCCCGGCGAGATAAATTAATCCCTGGGCATATATTGCTTATTTGATGCTGAATATTAATTTACGTTAAGCGATATGGCTGTTTTTGCTGCGCGGATACGTGATATTTGTGATTTTTATCACAAAAAAGCGATTAAATGCCCTATTTCGGATTGGAATGTTTTATAGAAATGATGATAGTATTTAACAGGTAATATATGTTATCCTGTATCGGATTTTGGAGAGGTAAATATCATGTGTCTTGCAGTGCCGTCACTTATAATCAGCAAAAAGGACCAAATAGCGACCGTGGATGTCTTCGGGGCCCGCAAGGATATCAGCCTTGCGCTTGTTTCGGACGATATCGGGGTCGGCGATTATGTGCTCGTTCATGCGGGGTTCGCTATACAGAAGCTAAGCAGGGAAGAATCGCTCGATACATTGCAGCTGCTTAAGGAACTTACAGAGGTTATGCAGGATGCGGACAACAAGGCTGCCCGCGACATGTCAAATGGAAGGGCAACGGAAGCCGGCGCATAGAGACTGAAACAGTTGCTCCACAGGGGGACGTTTGGTCAAGAACGACAGGTGGATACGCGAGATGGCCCGGAAGGGTATGATCGAACCGTTCAGCGAAAATCAGAAACGGGACGGGGTTGTCTCATATGGCGTAAGCTCTTACGGTTACGATATGAGGATAGGTGAAGACTTCAGGATTTTTTCAGACAGCGGCAGTCCTTTCGTAGATCCCAAAAAATTTGATCCGGCATGTTTTACCGAATTCAGGGGCGAGGTCTGCGTGATCCCTCCGCATTCCTTTGTCCTGGCTATGTCTCTCGAATACTTCAGGATCCCCAGGGATGTTCTGGCGCTCTGCCTCGGCAAATCCACATATGCGAGGTGCGGTCTTGTCGTAAATGTCACACCGCTTGAGCCTGAATGGGAAGGTCATGTCACCATCGAGATCTCCAACACGGCGCCCGTAGCCGCCAGGATTTACGCCAATGAAGGAATAGCGCAGCTCATATTCATACAGGCTGCCGAAATATGCGACATATCGTATAAAGACAAGGCAGGGAAGTACCAGGCCCAGAAGGGCATAACACTTCCCAAAATATAGATATATGAACTGGAAAGACAGATTGATTGTGGCCCTCGATGTGCCGGACTCCGATAAGGCGATCAGCGTTATTGAACGTCTGGGGGATGATATCAAACTATACAAGGTCGGGTTTGAGCTTTTCGTTTCGGGCGGACCCGAGCTTGTGCGGCGGATTCATGACATGGGAAAGGAGGTCTTTCTCGACCTCAAATTCCATGACATCCCCAATACGGTTTCAAAGGCCGCTGTGGCCGCCGCGCGTCACGGCGTCTTCATGTTCAACGTCCATGCCTCGGGAGGTTGCGAGATGATGGCGAGATGCAGGGAGTCGGTTGATGATGTCTGCGCAAAGGAAGGTTTGCGCAGACCGAAGATTATCGCGGTAACTGTGCTGACCAGCCTCAATAATGAAAGGCTTAAAGGAGAGCTGTGCGTGCCTCATGGCGTTACCGCTCATGTCAGGCATCTTGCAGGCCTGACAAAAAAGGCCGGGCTTGACGGTGTAGTCGCTTCGTCGCAGGAGAGCGCCATGATCAGGGAGGGGTTTGGAAAGGACTTTCTTATCGTGACCCCCGGCATCAGGCCGTCGTGGCAGCCGCCCGACGACCAGCAGAGGACCGCGACTCCCCAACAGGCAATCAGGGATGGAGCCGATTATCTTGTCATGGGGCGGGCCATACTGAAGCATGAAGACCCGGCCAGGGCCATCGAGATAATTTCTCTCGAAATGCTGACGGCTTAGGGGCGCGGATATGCCGGATTGAAAAAATCCATGAAATCAGGTTGACGAAACAGACATATGAAAATATTGATTGCCATATCTTCCGACCATGCAGGCATGGAGCTTTGCGCCATTCTCGATTCCGAAGACAATGAATGCATTGTTTCAGGTGTCAGCGCCAGGGTTGTTGATGATGTTTATGTGAATAATCCCGACCTTATTATACTGGATATTACCTTATCGAAACCTTCGGTATTTGATACCCTTATGAAGCTCAAGTCCGCCCCCTCGACAAGGGAGATCCCCGTGCTCATGATTGCGTCAAGGAGGTCTGCGGCAAAATTGTCGAGATGTTATCATCTGGGGGCGTATGATTATATATCCGAGCCTTTTTTCCCGGCGGAGATAAAGGCGAGACTTCGCAATATAGGCTATGTCGCGGAAAAGATGAGAGAGGTTGAAAAGCTGCTTGTCCGTGACTATCTTACAGGTCTCTATAACCGCAAGTTCTTTATGGAGCGCTTCAGTGAAGAGCTTGCCTGGGCTTCGAGGTACAACGAGCCTCTCTCTTTTATTATCCTGGATATAGACCATTTCAAGAAGATCAACGACACGTACGGGCACAGCAGCGGCGACGAGGTGCTGAGACAGCTTGCCTGCACCCTTTCGGGCCTGCTGAGGGCGCACGATGTTTTTGCGCGCTATGGAGGGGAAGAATTTGTGGCGCTGCTTTCCAATACGACCAATGAAGACGCCTGCGCCATAGCGGATAAATTGAGGGCGGGGGTTGAGGCGGACGACTTTCGTTGTGAGGGGAATAAAGTGAAATTGCCTGTGACGATCAGTCTCGGAGTGTCTACATCCGTCGATCCCAGTGACCTTTCAGCCGAATTTCTGATCAACCAGGCCGACGCGGCTCTTTATCAGGCCAAGGCTGCAGGCAGAAACCGCGTGGTTTCTGCTTTTGAGCCGGCTCAGGAAAAGCCGGATGCAGTTTAAATTTGCGTCGGGTATCAATACTGTCCTCTTCATAATCCCCGTTTTAGTGATCCTGGCCATATACGCCGGAATCGGCGTATGGGTCTATTTTTCAGGGGCAGCCGTTCTGCTTGAAGACTTCCATTCCGCACAACTTGTGACCATGCTTTCGGACAAAAAGAACGGCGTGGAAATGTGGTTCGATATGCGCCGCAAGGCCCTTGAAGAGATAGCCGGGAGCCCTGTTGTTGTCGATGAAATCCGGAGATTCTCTGAAAAGGCTTCCGTGAAAAAAGGGCCTGAAGGCACGGAGACCTCACTGAATAAAGATTGCGATTCCATCCCTGAGGACGGCGTTCAGCGCATCTCAAAATATCTTGCAGGTTTCGGGCAATTCAGGGCAGTTTACTTCATCTCCGGCGACGGACGGCTCCTGTGGAGCACGAACGGGGATGGGAGCGGTAAAGAGCAGGCGGACGGCAAGGTCTTCGGCAATATCCCTGCCGGCAAGACCTCTGTGGTTTCAGGGAAGATCGGTTCAACGTCAAACTGCAACGAAATATTCATAGCCGCGCCTGTCCGGGCCGATGGAAAGGATATGCATGTGATGGTTGTGGGATTGCCCAATGCTGCGGATCTCGCCTCTTCGCTGGTTGTTGAAAAGGGTTTCTATCAGACCGGGAAGGCGGCGGTCATCGACAATGAAGGCATGACACTCGCCTCAAGGGACATGACCGGAGCGGGGAAGATAAAATACGATGTGCCGCCGGGCGGCGACAGGGGTGTTGAATACCGCGACGGACTCTTTTATACCGTGACGTCTCTCAAATTCGACGGGCTCAGGCTTATAGCCACTCTTGACGCTGCGGAGGCTGCAAAACCCCTGACCTCATTTTTGCCCCTGTATCTGTCTTTCGCGGGAATAATACTCCTGGTAGTGGTTGTCCAGGGCCTTGTTGCGGTTCCCCGTCTTATCAACAGGCCGATTAACCGGTTTGTCATGGCCATGCAGAGCGTTTCAAAAGGCGATTTTCGCGCTATCAATCTCAAAAAGGGGTTCTTCGGGGAAATGAAGACGCTGGCAGGGGCCTTTTCGGACATGATAATAGGACTTAACAGGCTTAAAACGTCGGGCGGCAAGGGCGCTCTTCCGGGTATTTCCGACCGGTCGGGCTCTCTTATTGCAGAGGCGCTTTCTGTTGAGGTCGGGACAAGACTTGAAGGCATAAGGAAGAGGCTTGAAAGTTTTTCGGCTGCCTGCCCGGACAAGGGAGCAGAGATCATCAGCGCGGCAGTTGATATCAGGAGCCTGATGGAGACGACTGAGGCCCTGAATTTGCTTGTCGGGCTGAGGTCCGGCTCTGTGACCCCGCTTGCCGGTAATTGCGATTTGCGGGCCATGCTCAGGGAGGCTGAAGACGAATGCCGCATTCTGCTTGGCGGCAGTGAGATCGAGCTTATTGTGGATTGCCATGAGAATCTGGAAGGGGCCGTGATCAGGACCGATCCGGGAATACTGAAGGCCCTTGTCTCGTCGCTTTTGCGTCACGCCGTAAGGGTGACCGAGCTTGGGACCATAACTTTGCTGGCGTCCTGTGAGTCAAAGGAAGGCGTCAAGTGTCTCGAACTTGTTTTGACGGACACGGGCCGCGGCGTAGACCGTCAATCCATGGATAGGGTTTTCAGGGATGGGGCATTCCCTTCCCTGTATCCGAATCTTGGGGTCGCGGGTGAGTTCGCCGAATTGCTCGGAGGCAGGATAGCGATGGACAGCCTGCAGGGAAAGGGCTCGCTCGTTGCGGTTTATATCCCGATGGACGACGGAGCCGTGAAAGCGCCCATGGGATAGGATCTGGGCGGTTTATGGATAGGGGTGTTCTTCTTGGATAAAACGAACGGCGCAAAAAGAGATCTTGTCGCCAGGGTGTGGTTTTTTCTTGCGTCGGGCAAGCTCTCGGTAATAATCATATCGGCCATATCTTTCACGGCAGGCATGGGTTCTGTTATCGGCCGGCAGGTTTCTCCCGACAACAGCGTCGGTCTGCTCTCCAGAATTGTAGGGGCGTCCTGGGCCCGTGAGGTCAATAATGCCGTTTATTCTGCAGGGCTCACAGACATATATCATTCATGGTGGTTTATCGGACTGTTTTTCCTGCTTGCCGTCAACCTCGTGGTCTGTTCAGTGGAAAGATTTCCATCCGCGTGGAAGGCGCTGAAAGACCCTGTAAGGCCGCTCGGCATGGATGGGTTCAGCTCAGTCAGGGCCGGACGGGATTTTGTTGTAAAAAAGAGCGTGGAAGATGCGCTGAAGACGGTATGCAGCGTTCTTGGGAAAAAAGGCTTCAAGGGGGTAGTCTCCGGGTCGGAAGGATTCGCTCAGGTCATTGCGGAAAAGGGCGGGTATGGCAGG
>JGI20214J51088_10000170_pt1 | contig 46982 bp, 43 predicted proteins | sample WetSurMetagenome_FD_51088 | JGI IMG/M metagenome (IMG submission 51088) | reverse complement strand
AGTGGAATTGGCATTCCGCGAAGTGAGCTTCCATTCTTATTCGAGAAATTTTCAAGAGGAAAAGATTTGTCGCGTCTGCATGCCGCCGGAACGGGCTTGGGACTCTATGTGGGCAAGAGCATGATTGAACAAAATGGAGGCAGAATTTGGGCGGAATCGGAAGGAGAAGGAAAGGGATCGAGATTTATAGTCGAAATCCCAATCGAACAGGACAAGTAAAAAAAATCCTAAGGGAGGTCCGGCACGCGCTCCGCCGGCTGATGTTTAGGGAAGTGATGTCCCTAATATGACACTGGTAAACAAGTGCGATAATACCTTCTGCGAGAAACCTATGCGGATCAATAAGCGCGATCCCGTTCCCGTCCCGCATGTCCGAATAAATCATATTTTCGATCAGGGTGGATTTGCCGGTCCCGGTTTTCCCGATGATGTAAATATGCGCCCGCCGGTTCTTTTCTTTGATGCCGAAAAGTTTCCTGATGTCGTGATAATTGGTAACCGCGAAAATGGTGATCCGTTCTGGGTTCTGGTTTGTTTTATCCATGAGGACAGCATAAAGGCCGGAAAAGATGCCGAAAAGGGAGGCGTTTGTGACGGTTGTGTCAATAAGGAAAGATACTCATATATATATTAGTTTAAGCAAAGTTTTCGCATCACCTTGATTAATGTAAATATAAAAAAGTAATTATAAAAGAGAGTATTTGTTTTATCTCCATTATATTTTCTCTTTATAAAGAGTAGGCCGTCATATTAAGTTGCATAATTTTATTTGATTATAAGGTAGATAATCAAGCTCTTATCATTGCATCGCTTGTCTTCCGGCCGTATTTATGGTAGTATTTTACTTGAGTAATATTTTGCCGTTTTATGGGAGATCTAAGTGACCTCTGGAGATCCAATACAGAAGACAGCGGCTTTCGTCAAAGACTTGCTAATTAGCGATCACAGCGGACATGACTGGTGGCATTGCTTTAGAGTTTGGCGTTTAGCCAAAAAGATTTGGGAAAAAGAAGGAGGCAATCTCCAAGTAATCGAATTAGCAGCTTTATTACACGATGTTGGAGATTATAAGATTGCTCCTGAAAATGAAGTGGTGTCTGAAAATATAATTAGAGAATGGCTAGAGAAATTGCAGTTTGATGAAAGAATTATTTCAGAAATACTGTCTATAATTACTTCTATTAGCTTTCGCGGTACGAAAGAAAAACAAGGTGTTATATCAATCGAGTGCAAAATTGTTCAAGATGCAGACTTTCTGGATGCAATTGGTGCAATTGGAATTGGGCGTGCATTTGCATATGGCGGATTCAAAGGACATATAATGTATGATCCTGCCATTCAACCTGTTCAGTATTCATCTTTTGAACACTATAAACGAAGAAATAGTTCGACAATAAATCATTTTTATGAAAAATTAGTATTGTTGCAGGAAATGCTTAACACGGATACGGCGAAATTAATTGCCGAAAGTAGACATAAGTACCTCCATCAATTCTTAGAACAATTTCATGATGAATGGGAGTTAAGAAAATGACCGAGAGAAACGATGAATCAAGACTCACGTATGTTGACCTTATAAAAATGGAGATCTCCGGTAAAAATGCAGCACAAGCAGGTTATGATTCCATTTTATGGAAAATCAGGAGTGGTTATGCCATAATGTTATATGGAGCATTAAGTCTTATAGTGACCTCTGGTGATAAGCAATTGCTTATTCTCACGCCTACTAAAATTTCAATAATTCTTTCTATTATTATTATTGGTTTTAGTATGTTTATGGCTTTAATTGATTATCATTTCTTAAAATGTAAAATTAGAGTAGTAGGTGCTAATAATGAATTGATGAATATCGCAGTGAAATTTGCGTCAGATTTAGAAATAACTGATGATGATAGAAGTCGCTTGACTCAGTTGCTACATAACTCGGGAGAATCACTTGATAAAATTGACTGGACTAAATGGAATTCCAGATCTCCTCTATCTCTATACGCATTTACAGTGATAGTCGGCATTCTAGTTATACACCTGAGTATCTTTATTTAAATTATTGTCCATGCAAAATATAAAGCCATTTAGCATTGTGTATCAAATCACTCAAGATTGTCCATTTAGATGCGAAACCTGTCACAGGTATTATAAGGAAGATAGTGCGATACTGAATCAAAGCGAACGATTCCATTTCGTTAGTCGGTTAGCTGCTAAAGGTTTGAAGAGATTGGCTGTGACCGGAGGTGAACCAACTCTATTAGGGGAAGAATTGTTTGATTTTCTAAAATATGTTCATAGGCAAAATATTCACACAAGTTTGTTAACTACTGGGCTTAACATTTCAGAGAAAACTATATTAGAGTTTGATTCGTATCTCGATCATCTTCTCATTTCTGTCCGCTCATTGGATGCAACCTCGATTGCCATTGATTATAATTGCAGCAATGAACTGAGCACAAAATTATTGGACAATATTTATCAGTTATTAGAGGTATCGATGAGATGTGCATTCCATTTAGAAGTTAATACCGTTGTTCACAAACAGAATATTCAATCAATCATAGAGTTAGGTGAGATGCTTTTCAAATTGAACCCAAACATAATGTGGCGTCTTGATGAATACTACCCTGTAGGAATTGGAAAGTGCTTACGTAATAAATATGAATTACCTCGCAATGAATTTAATAAGTTAATAGCAACTATTTTAGTAGCATTCAAAGATAAATTTAAACGAGTACGTTATCTTTCCTGTGAAAGTCGTAGCCATTCTCAGGAATATTTTATTTCTCAAGCGGGCATGCTAATTACTACGGCTAATTATATTGAAGAAGAAACTGGAATCAATATTCTCACCGATAAGAATATTCCTGACGAATTTTCAAATTTGCGGCCTTGGTCCGCTCATATGGATGTTTGCAGGAGTTTTTTATAACCTTAATAAAAATAAACGAACGTATAATTAATATAATCGGAGACCAATATGAATATAGACGAAAAACATGAGATCCTTAGTAAGGCTGGTTTGGATAAAATATTATCATTTCTTAATATGTCATATAGACAAAATGGCTATTATACTCCGGAGGAGCTTATTGATTTATCAATAAATAAAGCTTTCACGATAGACAATCCTTTTTTGAAAATTAAAAGAGGAACGATAATTCAAGAAAACTGCTCCATCATTAACAACTCCGTTATTGATGGTATGGGAGTTGTTATTAAGAAAAATAGCATAATTAATTCAGCAAATTTAAGCGGCTCAAATATGATTTTGGGTGAGGGCAGTATAATTACTGGCGAGATACTTCTAGACAATATTTCAACTGGGAATAATAATGTTTTATCTGACTTGAAGGGCGTGAACAATGGACAAATTGTTATTGGACATAAAAATAAATTATCCGGAGTTACCTTCTATAATCCAGCAAAGCAAAATATTTTTATCGGAAATTCAAATTGCTTACATTCCGGCCTTAATCTAAACTGCTCTTTTGATAAGGGTGGAATTTATATTGGAAATAATAATAATCTTGGCAAGGATGGCGGAGGAGTAATTACTACTGCTTATCAGTACAATAAGAAGTGGTGGGGGTATGTGTTAATAGGAAACAATGTTCAAAGCACTAGGGGGGCGGAGATATTAGGATATTCATTGTTAGGATGGACGATATCTGATGATGAAGAAAAGGTAGTCCAAGACTTGCTAATCAACGGCCCTATAGAGAAAGTAGTTAATTTTTTTGAGAAAAAATTCTCAGAGGGTATAGATGACGTAAAAGACGGCTCACCTGAACCATCTATTAATTTGTATGGTGTAGTAAAGGTCAAAATGGCTTGTCTGTCAGGACATGTACTTGTTAGAGATGATACTCGGATACAATCATCGTTTATCAGAGGGGTAAGTATTCCGGAAAGAAGCAAGATTTATTTTTCTATTATTGATAATCGGGAGCCTGAGCAGTTAAACATTGTCTGTCAGGACAAAGCTATCGAAAATATTAGAACGGCGAAAGGCATTGATTGGCAGAATCTGCCTACAGTTACTAACACTAATGGTTACCGAGAGTCGGATGGCAATTTCTTTTTAAATGAGGGAAAGGCCAATTTAATTAATAGCTATGACTAGATGGTGCATGTTGATTTAATTGAGCTTCAAAATTGTCTCGGCGGGCATGAAATAACCAATTGAGTATAGGTCGAAACAAAAGGCTGTCAGGATAACTGGCGGCCTTTTTAAGTTCATATAATTAGGTACTTGTAGACTGAGGTAAGGATTTCTTCAGAATAGGCAATAGCACATCTTCATAATCTTCAGGAAATTTAGCCGATCCGTTGTTTATCAACAAAATAGAAATATCCTTTCCATCCAGGGGGGCTCTAATTAATGCTTTTTCCAAATCATATGGCTTATTTCGTGTTATCGTGGACAGGGTGTTTCTAATATCCTTGTCGCCCTGCAATAAAATTTTAGCATTGACGCCCTTTTCAAATTCCAGTCCGGAGATTTGCAATGAATGTATACGTATTTCTCGATCAAGTGATTTCTCAAAAGATGCAGCCCATGCCAGAGGGTCAACCAAAAGCGGGGAAATGGTTAGCGCAAAATTATTAAGTTCAAGCAGCTTATTTGTAAATGACTGTACATTTCTTGGCGCATCGATAAACTCAATATGCGGGAAATCGGAAAATAACGAGAAGTTTACCTGATGATAGGCAATACGTTCATAACTTTCTTCGTTGCCAAACGGATCGGTTATTGTTTCCTGGTATGATAATTTTTTGGCATACGCTCCTTCAATATATCCTTCCCGGAGTTTATGTAAAATAAAGCCATCAAACGAATCTTTTGTAAAAGCCAGTGCTTTCATTCGGGACGCGAGCGATCTCATACTTATCGGCCACTTCGCACTAAACCACCGGACTCTCTTCATTCCTTATCTCCATTAGTATTCTCTTCCAGACCGGGAGTGCCCGTATCTTGCCGTAGTTTCTGAATTGTCACATGCGCTGTTTGTTCCAATAGTTTCAATAGTTCCTGATTTCGTTGCGGTTCGATGTTCCTCAGGGTTTTAGTGTATGTATTCCCGTCAAGACGATGCAGCGCACCCTTAATATTGTATTTGAAGCCCTTGCCTTCTTCCGGCTGATCAAAACCGGCTTCGAATTCAACAATGGGATAGTCGGATGTAGTCTGTTCCGATCTCCATACTATCCATGTAATATAGAAACCACGCTCGCGAAGCTGCTGATATTCTGTAGCTGAAAGCAGACTTTTCCCCTTGAGCGCAACATTTTTAACGACTGCCAGCATTTCCTCTTGTGCCTGTTCAAGTTCCTCGCTTTGTTCTAGATCAGGCTCTTCCTCGCTTATGTTTGACCTGCTGGATTCAACTTTTATGCTTGAAACGTCATGGAGCCGGAACCCCGTAAGTTTGGTTATGAGGGAAGTAAAGAACTGGGTACGTGTTTCGGCGTTCTTGAACTCTGCAAGCTCAATCATTTCGGCCTGTATGTCAGTCTTCTTTCTGTTGTCAAGACGGCGTTTCAAATCATTAGCAATGTCTTTAGCCTTAGGATTTGCAGGCATTCGGATAATAGTCGAGTCGCCATCAATTATGAAATCTATATCCGCCGATTTTGATCTTCTCTGCACAAGTCTGGTCTTGGAATAATCAATTTCCGAATAATTGATCTGAACGACGTATTTATTGGGTTCCGCCTGGTAATGAATGACTTTCTCATCTTCAGGAGACACTTCTTGGAATTCACGAGATATCTCACGTATATCCTCGACTGTCAGCGGAGTGTTCAATACCATAGAAGTGGTTTTTTCTGATCTGCCAGCATAATCCCGCTGGCCTAACAATGTGTTTATATCATGAAAGTCATGCGGCAAAAGGGAAATATTATTTGCCAATACCACACGCGAATCAAGAGACGAATAAAATATTCCTCTGTCTTTGGCAAGTTCAAGAAGCACTGATTCCGTCAATTTAAGCTTAGCCGACATTATCACATCATAAATTTCTTTGTCGGTTGCACAAAAAAGGCGAGGTTGCTTAGCCATAATTCATCCCAATTTCCAATATTGAAAATTTCGTCTGAACCTGATTAATCTGATTAAATGTAATGGAATTCAGCCGGTCTCTTAACTCAGGCCCTCCATCACATAGATCACCGTACTGATCGATTGCTTTTTTAAAGAAGGAATGTGCACTAGGATCAGGGTCAAGTATTTTAATCATAACATCGGTATCATTTACTAAAACCTGGTAGCTCATAAGGTAATCAATAAGGTATAAGAATTCATCAACGGACGAACCGGGACGCCTGTAAAAAATAACATATCCCTTTTTCTGCAGTTGTTTGGGATCAACGCAGGTCAATATAATCCACGGAGCCGTCAGGGTTTCAAGCGTTGCCGCCTTCGCGTTTTCGAGCTGCACGTTTTTTTTGAGGGAAAGATGAGGATAGAAAAAGCGGCAATGTTCTTTGGCTGGCAGGGTTCCTGTACCTCGCATCTGTACAATATCGTAACGCACGTTATTTAACCAATAAATATCATGCGGTCCGAAAACAACTATTTTTGATCGGGACGGGATATTGAGTTTCTGCTGCCTGACTCCATGGAGCAATTTATTAAAGTCTCTGTCATATTCCCCGTCATGATTATAAATAAAAAGAAGTCCGCAAATTTCGGGTGAGGCATGGTTATGTATATACATGTCATGCCAGACAGTACTTTTTTCAGCACAACTTATGCTTCGCGCAAGACTCTCGATAGCCGAGTGAACACTTCCAGCTGTAATTGAACCCCTGGCGTAACTTTTCAAGTCACAGTTTACATAAGTCCGTACTCGGGCATACGGCTCATTATAGTAGAACACGACATCGGAAGGATGCGTCTTAACCTTGTGTGTTTCCTGTTCTTCACACGACCAGTTCCAATTCCAAGGACCCACTTGTTCCCATAAGAACTCTGAAAAAAGATCTTTGGACAGCATTTCTGCCATTTTCGCAATGTTATTGGTTTCTGCCATTATCTAATGTCTCCCAAACTATTAACCGCTTGATAACTTTAACAAATAGACGATTCTAATTTCAAGAACATATTGCCATCTTAAATTGCCATACTCGCCCAATATTTTAATGGGCCTAAAAATTTAGCTGACCACACATAATGATGAAAGGCGGTCCAGATAAATCGAATATTTGTCAGATGTGGTGAATGTGTATTGTGCGGAAAGAAGCTATCGTATTCAACATTCTCACTTTTACCCCTCTAAAAATAGGGTCTGTGGTAGTCTTTGATTAATCCCTGATGTTGATGTAGAATAAAGGCGCAACAGCACAAGATTATCTTTAAAATTATCAGCGGGTGAGGGTAAATATTATGACAATATTTCGCTATATTAAAGCTGGTAAGGCGCAATAGCTATGGCAAAAAAAATAAACTACGAGAATTGGTCAAAGGAAGAGTTGATCAAAGAACTGCTTAATCTCAAAAAGACAAAATATGGTCTTGTTTGGCATCGTGATTTACCGGAAGAAAAAATAGATATTCTTATTAATCCAGATGCTCGAACGCCCAATGAAATGTTTCCGAACGAAATGGCGGGAAAACCTTTTCCGGTTTTGAAGGAAGTTAAAAACAAGTCGCTCGAATTGGATAAATCTAAGTTGGTAAATCTTCTCATTGAGGGTGATAACTATCATTCTCTTGCTGTTCTAAACTTTACTCACCACGAAGCAATTGATCTTATATATATAGATCCACCGTATAATCGCGGCGTAAATAGCGGGAATGACTTTCGTTATAATGATAAGTTCGTTGATAGTGAAGATCCATTCAGGCACAGTAAATGGCTTTCGTTTATGGAAAAGCGATTAAAGCTTGCAAAGAACTTGCTAAAACCGACCGGCGCAATATTTATCAGTATTGATAATGTCGAACAAGCACCTCTGCGGCTGTTATGCGATGAAATATTTGGCGATAATAATTTTGTTGGAGCTTTGATTTGGAGAAAGAAAGAGGGTGGTGGACAACCTGATGCTTATTTTGTCACGGAACATGAATATATTCTTGTCTATGCTAAATCAAAGGATTTTAAATGGAGAGATGAAGAAATTCCGGCAGACGAAGCGGAATTCAACAAGGAAGATGAAAACGGAAAATTCGATGCTGTAAAGTTAGCAAAATGGGGCAATACTGCACAAAGAAAAGATCGCCCCACGATGTATTTCTCAATCAAGGCCCCGAATGGAAGGAAAGTTTATCCTATTGCCCCAGATGGTAATGATGGACGGTGGCGTGTCGGAAAGAAGCGAATGGACATGCTAATCGAAAAGGACTTAATTTATTGGCAGGAAAAAAAGGGCAGATGGATACCTTATGAAAAAATATATTTCGATGGTGAAGAGGTAAAGAAAATCAAAGAAAGAAGTATTTTATACGACCTAGCCACAACGGCAGACGGCACAAATGAGCTGACGGAAATATTTGGCAGGAAAGACATTTTTGAAAACCCCAAACCGACCGAGTTAATTAAGTTCTTTCTTCGTTATGGCGCAGACCGTAATGCAGTTGTATTAGATTTTTTTGCTGGCTCAGGAACCACGGGACAAGCCGTACTGAAGCTAAATCAAGAAGATGATGGAACGCGTCAGTTTATTCTCTGCACAAACAATGAAAATGATATCTGTACAGATGTATGTTATCCGCGAATCACAAAGGTTATAAAGGGGTACAAAAATGCCAAAAAAGTCGCATGTAATGGGATCGGTGGAAATCTAAAATACTATACTTGTGATTTCGTGGAAGCAGAACCGACAGATCGTAATAAGCGCAAACTGGTTAAAGAATCGACAGAAATGCTTTGCATTAGGGAAAATGCATTTGAGTTTGTTCAAGAAACCGAGGACTACAAGATTTTCAAAAATGCAGACAATTATGTCGGAATTATTTTCTACGAGGAAGCAATTGATGCCTATAAAAAAGCGATCCGAAAGCTGAATGGGCATTTTAACACGTATGTTTTCTCACTTGGAGATGATCCGCACGAAAAAAGATTTATGGATGTTCGAGACGTAGTAACACTTCGGGCCATTCCAGAAGTTATTCTGAAAGTTTATAGGGAAATATTTAAATAATACTATGTGGATTGATTTTAAAAAATATCAAGAAACTGCAATTACAAGGCTCAAGCGTGAAACCAATGAGCTATTAGAGGCAGATGGCAGCAAGGTCTGTATTTTTAAGTCGCCAACCGGCTCCGGTAAAACGCTAATGATGGCGGAGTTCATGAGGCGATTAATTGATTCGCGCATTGATGGAAAAATGTTTTCTTTTGTGTGGATTGCCGTAAATAAACTGCATGATCAAAGCCAGAATAATCTTAAAAAATATTATGACCATTTTGGTGTAGGCATAAAGTGTTCGCATTTCGAGGATTTGGACGATCGGAAAATTGGCGAGAACGAGATCCTTTTTTTGAATTGGGCTAGCATCAATAAAAAGGACAATCTCTTTATTCGCGCAAATGAGCGGGACAATAATCTTTCTACTATTATTGCCAATACCAAAGATGCAGGCAGGATTGTTATTCTGGTCATTGATGAAAGTCATCACACGGCTAATAGCGAAAAATCAAAAGAACTCATACAAGATATCGGACCGAAAATAACAATTGAGGTTTCCGCCACTCCTCAGCTCAATATTGCTAATAGGATTGTTGAGGTTGAACTTAAAGATGTAAAAGATGAGGAGATGATCAAGAAAGAAATTGTCATTAACCCAGGGTTTGAGCATTATATAATTGATAAAAAGAAAAGCGATAAAACAGCAGATGAGATTGTGCTTGAAAGTGCTTTAAAAAAACGCATCGAATTGCGGAAAAAGCTTGAAGCGGCTGGATCAAATGTCAATCCTCTTTTACTGATTCAATTGCCCGATTCTAAAAAAGGATTATCCGACAAAAAAGATGAAATCCTCGTGTTACTCAAAAAATATGGATATACGACCAAAAATGGTCGCCTGGCAATTTATCTTTCTGATAAGGACAATAAAATAAATTTAACGAATATTGAGAAGAATGAAAACGAAGTCGATGTAATGATATTTAAACAGGCTATTGCGCTTGGCTGGGATTGCCCGCGTGCTTCAATTCTTGTGTTGTTCAGACAATGGCGCGAAGAAAACATTACATTTTCTATTCAGACTTTAGGGCGCATTATGCGTATGCCGGAACAAAAACATTATACAGATCAAGATTTAAATCTCGGCTATGTGTTTACTAGCTTACAGGATATAAATGTTGCAAAAGATCTCTCTCGTGACTATATAACCACTTTCACAGGTGTGCGGCGATCAGATTATAAAAATCTCGATCTGCTTTCTTATCACTCTAAACGTTTTCGCGAGGAAACACGACTTTCCTCTGATTTTATGCCAATTTTTCTGGAAGCGGCAAAAAAGCAAAATCTCAAAGCTCGTATTTCCTTTAAACACAGCATTGTTGATACTAAACTGATTGCCAGCGGTCGCATAGCTGATGCCGACAAGGAAGTGAAAAGCATAGAGAAAAAAGGAACCTTAGATATTCCTAAAAATGAAGTTGAGTTACAAAATGCCTTTGATTTGTTCGTTCGCAATAATCTTGCGCCCTTTGCGCCGGAATTGCGATCAATAAAAAGGATAAACGATTCGATCTATACTTTTTTTGATGCTCATCGAGATGAAGATCAATGGCCTAAGATTCAATCGGTCGTACTTGCAGAGGAAAATCGTCAGGCGATAATTGATACTATCAATCTGGCTAAAGAGCTTTACCAGATCGAGGTTGGCAAAGGAAAGAATGAGGTTGTCCAAAACGATGAACTATGGAATGTGCCCAGAGTAATTAATTACACCCTCTCATTCACGAAGAAAAGTTATAAACGATCCATCATACAGCCATATTATTCCAGATATTCCGGGATCGGCACTATGAATATATTTGAAGAAGATAGCGATATTGAAGTTGAATTCATAGAGTACTTGGAAAAGGCTAAAGCTGTTGAATGGTGGTTTAAGAACGGGAAAAGCGACGCTACATATTTTGCTGTGCCTCACAGTGAACACGGTGTTGACAAGGCTTTCTATGTTGATTTTGTTATTAAGTTGAAAGATGGACGGGTGGCTTTGTTTGATACTAAGGGCGGGCTCACTGCTGAAACCGCTAAATCACGCGCTGAGGGTCTGGCAAAATATATTTCCGAGCAGAATAAACTGGGTAAAAAGTTGTTTGGCGGTATCGTTATTAAAGATAAGAAAAGTTGGCGTTATTGCGATGATGCCAAATATGAATATAATCCTAATGATCTAAAGGATTGGAAATTCTTGGATCTAAATTAAATGGATAAAGGCGCTCATTTTTATAAATGCGATTTCCAAGTCCACACGCCACGTGATGCGAACTGGCAAGGTGGTGATGCTTCTACGCCAGAAGAAAGAAAAGCCTATTCAGAAGAGCTTATTCAGGCGTGCAGAGTAAAGGGCCTGGATGCTATCGCAATCACTGATCATCATGACTTTGCATTTTATCCGTATATCAAAGCAGCAGCTAGCTCAGAAGTTGATCCTACTGGTAACCCTATTCCAAAAGAGAATCAAATTATTATCTTTCCTGGCGTTGAGCTCACTCTGTCATCTCCGCCCTGTCAAGTATTGCTTTTACTGAATGCAGACTTTGATGAGACAAAATTTGGAGACATTCTTACGGCTTTAACTATCGAAGTAATTGATGAGGCAAAGAATAAGCTCGCAAGTGTTGATTCGGTATCGCCGACATCTGTAACTGGTTTCAAAGATCTTGAAGATAGACTTAATCTTTATAAATGGTTAGAGGGTAAGTTTATTATTTTCCCCAATGTTACGGATGGCGGTCATAAGACGCTTTTCCGAGATGGGTTTGCTAAACATTATAAGGAAATGCGTTGCGTAGGTGGATATCTCGACGGGGATTATGGCAGCACAAGTGAAGGTAAGAAGAATATCCTTGAGGGACGACAGCAAAACAATGGATATCAACCAATTGCGGTTTTTCAAACATCGGATAATCGCAAACGAGACCATTCTGATCTAGGAAAGCATATAACATATGTTAAATGGTCTGAACCTACTGCGGAGGCACTCCGACAGGCGTGCTTGGCGAAAGAATCTCGTCTTTCACTTACTGATCCGGAACTTCCAAATCTCTGGATTACGGACATTAGTGTTTCAAATTCAAAATTTCTAGGTCGTATAAATCTTGATCTTAATCAGCAGTATAATGCGATTATCGGCGGGCGTGGTACTGGTAAATCAACGGTCCTTGAGTATCTGCGTTGGGGGTTATGCGATCAACCAGTAGAAAGTGATGATGTTGATGCTGTGCAAAGCAAACGTAAACACCTAATATATAATACTCTTCAGAAATTCGATGGTGATGTGCACGTCACATTTTTGCTGAACGGTGTGAAACATATCATTAAGCGAAGTTCTAAGAAGCAAGAGATTTTACTTAAAATGGGTGACGCTGATTTTGTTCCAGCGACTGAACAACAGGTGAGAAACTTGCTTCCCATACAGGCATATAGCCAGAAACAACTTAGCGGCGTCGGTGTGCGAATTGCCGAACTAAAGCGCTTTGTAGAATTACCTATAAAGCAAGAGCTGGACCAAATTCGCTCTGACGTTCGTGATACAGAGGCAAAAACTAGGTCTGCGTATAACGACTTGATTCGCAAAAAAGAGATTGAAGTTGAAATTGAAAAAAACAATGTAGAGATAGAATCAAGCAATAAACAATTGGTCGTCTTGCGGAAAAGCCTCAAGGGATTATCGAAAGATGATCAGGACACTATTGATCAGAAGCCGAAGTATGATAATGAAGAAGCAATAATCGAAAATCTAAAAAATGAGCTATCAAGCGCTGAAGAACACGTTCAAAAACTAAATGATGTATTTGCCGATAATCAGGAGCCAGAAGCAGAGGATCAAAAAATAGAAGAAGTGAATCTGGAGGCTGAAGAAGCTGATACGGAGTTACAAAACGCAGCTTTAATAAATAGCATTAAGATTAGTTATGATTCTAAGTTCGCAGCAATAAAAAGTGGCATTTCTGAGCTCGCTAAGCTTTTTGAACCATCTTCTCTGAAGACGATTAACGACCAGATAGATAAATGGAATAAACTTAAGATAGCCTTCGACCTGAAGTATGAGGCAGCAAAAGCAAAGGCAAAAGTTAATCAACAGCAACTTGATCAGATTCAGACGATAGAAAAGAGGATTGCAGTATTAAAGAAACTACAAGCAGACAAACGGAATGCCCTAGCAACTTTAGGTGATCCAGAAACTCTTTACAAGGCGCTTCGTAAGAAGTGGGATGCTTTACATAAGCGAAAGATTGGCGAACTTGAAAAACAGTGTGTCCAATTCACTGCTCTCTCGTGTAGCCTTATTAAGGCAGAAATAACCAATAGTCTTGATACTAATGCTCTTACTCAAAAGATCAAGCTTGCATTTGCGGGTATGAATATTAAGGAAGAAAAAATTGAGAAGATTTGTCATAATCTGCTAAAGGCCTCTGATCCGCTTGTTGCGTGGAACGACACTTTATCTGAGCTCGAAAAACTGTCACTGCATTCCATAGAAGGATCTGATGAAATGCCGAACACGCCGGTTTTAAGCAGGTGCAATTTTATAAGTACCGAACTTACCAGGATTGCCACACAATTTGATTCAGCGAAATGGATTGACCTTTCAGTAACAGAGCTCGAATTCAACCCGAAGTTTCTCTACTGCACTAACAAAGAAAAAGATGAATACATTGAATTTGCAGACGCCTCCGCAGGTCAGCAAGCCACTGCATTGCTTACCGTACTTCTCAACCAAAATGGCGCACCACTTATTATAGATCAGCCGGAGGACGATATTGATAGTAAAATGATCAAAGATATTGTTGAACAAATATGGAAAGCTAAAAATTCTCGCCAGCTTATATTTGCCAGTCACAATGCAAACTTTGTAGTTAATGGAGATGCTGAGCTTGTTGTATGTTGCGACTATATTAAAGCCGGAGAACAGACACAAGGCATGATTAAATTAACAGGAGCAATTGATAATAAAGATATTAGAGAAGAGATTACTCTTGTGACTGAGGGAGGGAAAGAAGCCTTCAAACTTCGAAGGGATAAATACGGATTCTAATTGTCTGGACTGGTTACATAAATATTATCAGTTTGCCAGATTAAGTTATTTGTGCTAAATTAGAAATACTTTTAACAACTTAATTTACACTTTCCATAACCAAGAATCTTTCGATCGACATTTTGCGAAAGTCCTATATCAACCACGCCCGGAAACACCTCCTTTCTAGGGAGAAATTGACGATAACTCAGAAATGTTTTCTAGTAACAATTAAAGCCCTCACGGGATTTAATGGAAGACAGCGGTTATTGTCCGGTGGTCGAATCTTGAGTTAGATCAAGACACACCAAAGGCTTATCCGAGCCAAATAATCGGTAGATGCGTTTGTACACACATCGATAGACTTTGGACTAATCGCATAAAATTACGATTTGCTGATCAAGAGAACTCACTTGTTTATGGTGGGTTTTTTTGTCTTATGGACACTCAAAATGATGTCGAGAATGCGAATGCTTTCTACGACAAATCCGGGCAATCCGGACCCCAAATCAGCACCCTCGTGAATGACTTTTTGGAGTATTCGCGTTATGAACTTAACTTTTCACCCCAGACAGTCATCAAATACCGAGAGTCCCTGGGGTGGTTTGTCCGTGATATCGGCGATAAGGATATAACCATGCTGACAGTTTCCGATTTTGTCCGGCTGAAAAAAGTGATGATGGAAAGAGGAGCGGGACACTCCCGGATTGCCAGCGTCGTATTCGCCACTAAAAGCTTTTTGAACTACTGCCGGAATTTCCTGAAACTCGACACCCTGGAACCGAAACAAATCAGGCCGCCGAAAAGATTGCGGCGGGAAGTAATCTTTCTCACCAAGGATGAAATCGAAACATTTGTGGGAACAATCGGCGATAAGACCATGACCGATTTGCGTTTCCGCGCCATTGTCGAAACGATACTGGGCACCGGTATGCGCATCAGCGAAGTTTTGTCGCTTAACCGCAAGGATATCAATTGGGGAAACAAAGAGGCTAAAATCATCGGCAAGGGTAACAAGGAAAGGCGGGTGTTCTTCACGGACAGAGCTTTAAAATGGATTGCGAAATATCTGGAAAGACGACACGATTCTTGCGAAGCACTTTTTGTGACCAAGGGCGATCCTCAAAGACTGACGTCAGGTGACATGTGGCGATTTTTCAAGGAGCACCGGATAAAGTCAAAGATTGATAAGAAAATCACGCCGCATATTCTCCGGCATACCGTGGCCACCAATTTGGTCTTTAATGGCTGTCCGCTTGTTCACGTCAAAGAAATTCTCGGTCACGAACGGCTGGATACCACATGCCGGTACTATCTTGGCATAGACAAAGAATTGGCCAAAAAGGCACATGACCAGTATTTGCATCTTTGATTTTCGTAGGAAAACCCAGTGAATTAACACTTAATCATTCGTACATTCTGCAGAAGATGAAACAAGTTAAATACAAATTTGACTCTTCGGCAGTCTGGTATTACAATCCATATATGATTACCCAAGAAGATATACAAAATATCGTAGACGCAACCGAATCCAAATTAGCGGCTCGTTTCGACAATATTGATCAGCGGCTGGCGAGTAACGACCGGCGTTTTGATAAAATCGAAGAACGTTTTGATAACATTGACAAGCAGTTAGTTAATGTCGATCAGCGTTTTGATATTCTGGCAAAAGAGTTATTCACGACTAGGGATGAAGTGCAAGTTCTCAATGAAAAAATGTTAAAAGGTTTTTCCGATCTGCAATTGTCCGTGGACGCTTATGCCAAAAGAGCCGACAGCTATTTCCAAGAAATGGTTATGCTTTCTCATAAGGTAGACCGTCATGAAAGATGGCTCTTGGCTTTGGCGGAAAAGATGGATGTAAAGCTGGAATATTAGCCGGAGTTATTTTAGTAAAATCATTACAAGATAAAAGGCACCTTGCAAGACAGGTGCTTTTATTTTATCAAGATATATTCTTTGTTTGCCGGTCAAACACCGATCCCGGAATAAAATCGAAATGTCGGTCGTTGATTATTTCTTTGACTTTAATCCCGTCAACCGCAGCAGCGTAATATTTCAGGGTGGTCACCGGATCGGAATGTCCCAGGGCGGTCTGAATCACGTTGATGCCAACACCCTTGGTTAAATATTGGGTGGCAAAAGTATGCCGCAGGGTATGAATCACAAAATGCTTTTTAATCCCCGATAATTTTTTATATCTTCTAAAAGATCTGCCAACGTCGGTCTGTTCCCACCGAGATTTTCCGTTTTGAGTGACGAACAAGGCTTTTTGATCATCGCACCGGACGGCTAAATAATTGTCTATCGTCTGCAATGTCTCAGCTCTCAAAAAAAGTTTGCGCGGCTTGCCGCCTTTGCCTATGATTTTGATTTCTTTGTTCAGCCGGTTTATATCATCAATATCAACAGACAGAACTTCACCGATACGGGCACCGGTCTGCATGAGCAGAACGACAAGCGCCATGAAGCGTATATTTTTGACGGTTTCTTTTTTGGCTATATCTTGTTTGATGGCTTCCAAAAACTGGCTGATTTCCTCTTCGGTTAGATAATTGGTTTCCTTTTTTATAACTCTCGGTTTCCTGATAGCCAGCAGATTAAGCTTATTGAAAGTGATGTTTTTTTTCTGCAATTTTGCGATCAGCCATTTTACCGAGGCGATAACGTTGGCAATTCTGGCATTGCTGGCACCAGTTTCTTTCATGCGGATTATGAACCGGTCGAAGTCTGAGTTATCAAGGTCTTCAATTTTTTTATCGCTGATTACGGTAAAGAATTTTTTTAACGAACACATATATTTTTTAACCGAGGCAGGACGAAGATCGTCAGTTATCCTGGCATCTTGAAAACAATCTTCGGCTAAGTTGAGGTTATACGAGAGATACATATCAAAAATCTACCTGCCAAAATGGGGATATGAAAGGCTGGTAAACTTAACTCAAACGGCAATCAGACAGCCGTTTTAAAATTTTCCTCATTTGCCTTAACCGGCAAATTTACTCTCCTTTGTTTACAGCGTTGAAAATCTATGCTATAGAAAATGATTTGTTTCAAACCCATGAAGCAGAGACAACGCGAAAATATATGCCATTGCCTGAGAAAATATCGTAAAACACGGGGTCTGAGGCAATGCGATGTGGCCGAGATATTGGGGCTTAAAAGCACCGGCATGATTTCCAGATGGGAAAAAGGCACCTGTCTTCCCGATTCAATGAATATGCTTAAGCTTTCCATTATCTACCGGACCATGGTGGACGCGCTCTTTATCGATTTAATCAGGATACTCAGAGAGGATCTGCTGATCAAAGAGGAAGAAGTCTTAAGAAGCAAAAACGGAGTTACAGTTTAAAAGGAGCGGAAACACAAACATAAAGCCTTTTTCGTGACGTCCGGAAACTGAAAAAACAAATAATTATTAACTTTAAAAATATGGAACACCCCAAGGAAAAAAGGAATCTGAACGGTGACTGGTACTGGATCAGCCGCGCCTTTCTTCATTCCTACGGACGGATACTCAAACCTTCCGGCATCGCCGTTTACAATGTGTTGGCTTCGTTTGCCAACTCAAAAACCCAATGCTGTTTTCCGACTCACAGAACTATAGCCAAAATTGCCGGAACAAGTAAAAGGACGGTAAGCGTTAAGCTGCAACAGCTCGAACAGATGGAACTGATTAGCTGTTATCGGCAAAAAGGCCAGTGTATTTACCGGTTGCTTGAATGCAGCGAGATGAAAAAAAATGGACCCGAGGCGCAACAAATGTCGTTTCCAGACGAAAAAAGTGACCTCTAACAATAATCAAATTAACAAAAATAATATCAAAAAGAATGGAACATCAAACTTTACGCCGCAAGCAATTCAACCCCGCAATCCGGGCAATACTTCTGGCCCGGTGCATAGCCCAAAAGTTAAACGACGAAAACATGCTGCCGTTTTACGTCACTTGTTGCGACCGCTATCCGGAACCTTGTATCGGAAGAGCCCTGGTTAAAACCGTAAGACTCAATCTGAAAACACCCAAAGAGCGGCGCATCAGATTTTTTAAGCAATTGATCCGCGAATATGCCCAAAAAAACCATAACCGTAATCGGAATAAATCCCGGCGCCAAATATCTCGGCGTCGCCGTTTTTCGCGGCCAAGAACTTCGGGATTGGAGAGTTAAGGTCACGAAAGGTAAATGGACGGCAGACAAACACCGGAAGACGCTAAGAATCCTTTCGGCCTTCATCGGTCAGTACCGACCCGATGCCATGGCCATTAAAAGGCTGAATCCTTCTCGAAGCTCAGCCGGTCTCGACAGACTCGTGCTGAAATTCATTGCGCTTGCGGAACACAAAGGCATCCAGGTCTGCCAATACGACATTAAGGAACTGGAAGCCGTCTTCCAGGTGGAAGGGCGGGGAAATAAACGGGAGATGGCCGAAAAGATAGCCGCCGATTATCCCGCCCTGCACGGAGATCTTGCTTTGGAGAAAAGAAGCAAAAACTCTTATCATCTCAGAATGTTCGAGGCGGTGGCTCTAGGGGCGGCTTGTGTTCGAGAGTTGGATAATTCCGGCAAAATCAAAGACTGACGAGGTTATTCCCTATGATAAATAAAGAAATTCATTCAATTATTTAATGATTTATGTTAAGCTTCAAATGATAAATATCTATGCAGTCAAATTATTAAGCAAAAAGAGTGACATATATGGATTGGAATGTATTTTATAGCACTATCAGTCAAACATCAGGAGCTATAGTCGGTATATTTGCTGCTTTTTTGATAACTAAAATAGTTGCGAATCAAACTGAGTTTGCAAGAAACAAGGAAAAATCGTCTGACTTCTTGCATAAATCGCGAGCACTAGCGCATGAGGCAGAAACTAGATATTTTCAATGGTATAACGAAAGAGTGGCAGATCGGGAACTAAATAAAATTGTTGATTTATATCGTGAGACAAAGGAAATATCCACTGCCGAAGAATATTATGATAAATTAAATTTCTCGCCATTCCAGTCAAAAGCAGATGCCTTGGACCTGATTCAGACAAAGATTCATGAACTAAACGAGGAAAAGCGTATGAAGGAGAAAATGGCACGTATAGCAGATAACAGTCCCATGCCTTTTATTGAAAATATATTAAATCAGAAATGTTTGGACGTCCATAATTTTTCCAATATGACCGGCCAAATAACGGAAGAGAGAGAGGCGATTGATAATCTGTTGGTTCGCGTTACCATGCAGGCAAGCATGAATAAGGAATTATTGTCATTACTCAAGAGCAGCAGTGAGTCATCCTCGCTTATAAATGTGTCAATATGCGCAGTCATGTTGTTATTCTTTGCCGGAGTTGTTTATCCTTTAAGTTTTTTGCCTTTAGTGCCTGGCAAAGATATTGTTCTTTCTGTACGTGCGTTTTGCGATACTCTTTTTTCTACGAAAGGGGCTTTGCTTGCAGTTATGTCACTAATATTTTCCGGCCTCATGATTATCTTCTTTATGGTTAATTTGAAATTAAAACATGATAAGAAAAACATAAGTGAGCTTGATAAATATAGTTATATAAAAAACTATTCCGAGTATTTTGGGCATTTTGAAGAAGCAAAGGAGACACTAAACAATTCAACGCAGACCAATTAACAATGTATGCCGCCCATTTGTCTAAAATAAAGGGTATCCGTTTGGACGCCCTTTTGTCATGTTATCTTGACGTTGCAAGATCACATTTACGCGGTTTAGATAAACCGCAAACTAATTTTTTATTGGTGGGGGATTTTGTGGTGACTACTGGATAAAACAGGCACAATACGTCCAATAGACCCTACTAGCCTTTCCTGAAAAATCAATAAGTTATTGGAATTGGGATGGTTCGGTTTGTACTCTTAATCAGCGGGTCGCAAGTTCGAGTCTTGCATGGCTCACCATTAAAAAACAAAGGGTTGGGAGGCTTCTCCCGGCCCTTGTTGATTATTGAGCCGGGCGCATGACGATTATAATTTATTAAACCAGACCTGAGCCTGATTATTGATTCAGAAACGCATTAACCCGCCGGCTGTCCCGTATCGCACGCAGCGTCAAATATCCTCTTCAGGCGTGATTTATTTCGCATCAGGATTATCGAGTTTCTCCAGCGCCCTGGCAGCATAGTTGCGCACAAATATGTCGGGATCGTTCAAAGTTGCCCTGAGCGGCTCCACTGCGCGGGCGTCGCCGATTGCGCCTAGGGCCTCAACAGCCCTCATCCGCACCGTTTCATCAATATCCTTCAGGGCTTCAATAAGCGGCCCCACTGCGCGAACATCCCCGATTTCCCCAAGGCCCTCGGCGGACACCCAGCGCATAAGTTTATAAGAATCCTTCAGGGCTGCAATGAGCGGCTCCACCACGCGGGCATCACCAATTTTGATCAGGGCATTGGCGGCATTGTTGCGCATATCCTTATCAGAATCCTTCAGGGCCGCCTTGAGGAGCTCCAATGCCCGGTCGTCACCGATTTTCCCCAGGGCTTCAATAGCCCTCATTCGCACCGATTCATCAGGATCCTTCAGTGCCTCTCCAAGCGGCTCCACTGCGCGGGGAGTGAGCATATCTCCCAATGCCCTAGCGGCATCATGACGGATGAGCTTGTCGTTATACAGGAGGGCCTGGATCAAGCCTTCCATGTCGCGATTTTTTTCCAGCCTGTCTATATTGGGTCTCAGCTTAATAAAACCAAACAATCCCATATCTTATCCACCTGCATTGTTAAAATTGGCAGCTCCCACCCCGGAGCTGAGCAGCGGCGCAAGCCCTGGCAGCCCTGCTATCTCCTGTGAGGGGATCGCAGATTGCTTCATCCATAACGCATACTAGAATATCTTTTTCTTTATATCTAAATCCAGAGGAATCTCAAGCCATTGCATGGCTTCTTCCACGCTGAGGAAAACATTGAATTCAGCTCCGATTCCAGCCTGCGCGGCGTAGAATGCCGACATACGTGAAAGACCATAACCAAAAGGCCGTGAAGTAACCGCAGCTATTTTTCTGTTTTTTTGAATATTGGGCAGCCAGCTGATTTTAATGTGCAGAGATTGAAAATCTTCACTTGTGATGCCTTCTCCATCTGCTTCCGAAAAGTTCCATAAAACCTTGCTCGTCGGATTGTCCGCAAGATACTTCTCTGCCGCGGCAAAAATTTCATCAGCCGTTATTTTCCCGAAAACATTATTTATAGTTAGATCGTATGTCTGAATAAAGTAGGTTTTGATTATTCCCATTTGCTCTCCCAGGGCTGCAAATATCAATGATATCTTACAGCATTCAGACTGCAACGACCGCCTCAATAAAGCCGCACCGGTATCCACTCAATTTAATCGGCCATGATTTTCAAACACTAAAACCTTTTCTATATAATTATAAGCATTTGATTGTTTATCTGTGCGCTTTGTATGCTGTTCGCAAGTAAAAAGAATGATCATATCCGGTGTTAGTCAAACAGGAAAAGAACATGAAATGACAGGAATTTGAAAAGATATGATATCCAGCAAAGATAGGGGGTGGTATGACAGGCTCAGGTGAGCCTGTCATACCACCCCCTCAAAACATTATCTTAAGCTGTTATCAATGCTTTGTATTCTATCTAAACCGAGTGACAGATCCCGTCTTGATGACCGGAACCCAGCCTTTGTTGTAAGATTACGCAGCCTTTTTGGTTGCTTTGGACGCCTCTGACGGGTTGGCAGCGCCAAATTCCTCTTCCTTTTTGAATCCTAAAACCAGCATAATGAAGCCGGCGAACGTCATGAGAGCTGCAAAAACAGGATATGCCGGCAGGTCGATGGCAGATCCAAAAGCAAAACATGAAATCCCTGCAATTGCAAAAATGATACCTAATATTTTGAGTGTTGTCTTTGTGCCTGTTGTCATTTTGTTCCTCTTTCTGATGTTTGATATTTTCCCCCGCCTTAAGGCGGTTTTGAATGCATTTGCAGCCCTACTGCCCGTTAATTTTTACTAACATCGCCCCCCGCTGTTTACTCTGTTTTCCCCTGTAATTGAAGCGGGCGGAAATTTACTGCTAATATCCCATTCCGCCCCCTCCTTTTGCATGGATTATTGCTGCGCAATCAAAATCAGTTTCCCCATCAGCCAAACCAAACAACTTTGTATCAAAGCCTTTTGCCCGGTCGGAAAATAAAATCAGCTTATCCACAAATTTCCTCGATTCCCGCCGGGTGGAAGGCGTTGAGGAACAGCATTTCACAGGGCTCTTTGAGGAGGTGCATTGCCCCCCGGAGGACCCCGAAACGCTTTGACCTCAGATGGCTTTTAAGATCTTCCCGCGTGTCCCATTGCTCGAGAAGGCAGAACTTGTTCTCATCCACGATGTCCTGATACAGGTCACAACGTTTGCATCCCTTTTCAGTCCTTATAGAACTGATTAATGAAGAAATCGTTTGTGACAACTCCAGGCGCTTTTCAGAAGGAGCCTTCATTCTTATGGTGACCAAAATCATGAAGTTTTAAAGAGCAAATAGCTTGCCAATAAACAATAAAACAGCTGTAATTTTAAATTATCTTTTATTAACAGGTAGTTAGATTAATATTAGAGAGTATGGATAAGCATAAAATAAATTATTTAGTCTCAGCATTTGGCGAAATATCAGTATTCTGATAGCTGAGAGGCAAAAGGCGGGTGGTTTGATAATCTAAAAACAGGTGAGGTTGGTGGTATGGCAGGCTCAAATGAGCCTGCCATACCACCAACCTCAAAACATTATCTTGCATTGTGATTAAATGTTTTGCAATCCGCCTCAACCCCGTGTCAGATTCCGTCGTGATGCCCGGAACCAGCCTTTGTTGTTAGATTACGCAGCCTTTTTGGTTACTTCGACCGTCTTGGCTGCCTCGACCGGCTTAGCGGGGTTCAAGTCATCCTCTTTCCTGGTTCCCAAAACCAGCATAATGAAGCCGGCGAACGTCGTAAGAGCTCCTATAATGGGCGCCCCTATCAGGATAGAATTCCCAAAAGCCAGGCATGCGATGCCGAAAATTAAACAAATACCACCTATTACTATTAATGTTTTCTTTGTGCCTTGCGTCATTTTATTCCTCTTTCTGATGTCTTATATTTTTCTCTTACCGCTTTAAAGCGGCTTTTACGCATTTAAACCCTGATTCCTCCGATTTTCCTCCTTTTGACGAGCAATCACTTGATCTTTTATGATTCTTTGTGAGAGCCTGACATATCCGGCCAAAGGCTTGTTCTTTATGTCCAGCATTGATCTGGCCATTGGCGAGACTGTCAGAATTCCTGTTTGCCCCTCTCTATGTGATCTGTTTTCATCCCCGCATAATTGGGCTCAGTTGCCCATATTTCAAACTACCACCTCCCTGGTACAGAGATTTTTGCTGAACACCTAAAAGATCCTCAATCCCCGCCGGGTGGAAAGCGTTGAGGAACATCATCTCATAGGGCTCCTGGAGAAGGTTCATCGCCCCCCGGAGAACCCCAAAACGCTTTGATCTCAGGTGGATTTTAAGATTTTCCTGCGTGTCCCATTGCTCAAGAAGACAGAGCTTGTTCTCATCCACGATATCCTGATACAGGTCACAGCGCTTGCATCCTTTTTCAGTCCTTATAGGACCGATTAACGAAGAGATCGTTTGTGACAGTTCCAGGCGCTTTCCAGAAGGCGCCTTCATTCTTACTGTGAACAATATCATTAATATCACCCCCTAAAAACATTATTTTACGCTGTGACTACTGCTTTCGTAGTCCACCTATACTCCGTGGTAGATCCCCTCATGATCCATATAGCCAGCTAATTTTGCGGGCTTGTCCGTCTTTTTGGGAGCCTCGACCTTTTTGGGAGCCTCGACCGGTTCAGCCGGGCCGCATTCCTCGCCCTTCAGTTTGCCTAAAACCAGCATAATGAAGCCGGCTACCATCGTAAGAGCTCCTATAATGGGAACTCCTGTCATGATATTATTACCAAATATCAAGCCTGCTATCCCTGCCACCATACACACCATTCCTGTTACCATGAACTTTTTTTTGTTTCCCAGTTTCATTTTCTTGCCCTTCCTTTTGTAATCAATATCCGCTTTCATCGAGATTACTTTTATCAATCGCCTTAAGACGACCTTTGCATCTGGTTATACCTTGACACCTNTTTTTCATTCCTTGACGTCGCCTCCTTTTATTGAACATCATTAATTTCTTTACTATACCCTTGTAATTGCATATTGCTTGCCAACAAATAATAAAATAGCGAAAGCTTTAAATTATCTTTGATTAACAGACAATTAGATTAATGTTGAGGCACAGAGAGGAGCGCAAAATAAGTCATTTGATCTCAGCATTTGGTTAAATATCAGCATCCTGATAGAGACGCGGCAAGAGGCGGGCAGTTTAATCCGATGTTTTTGTTTCAGGCCGGACAATCCCAAGCTTATGCATCCGCCCTCTCAATGTGCTGGGGTTGAGCCCGAGAATAGCTGCGGCGCCGCTTTCCCCGTTGATGCGCCAGCGGCTTTTTGAAAGGGTTTTGAGGATTTGTTTTCGTTCCATATCTTCCAGGGTCATCATGCTGGACAGCTGAGAGGATGAAATATCCAGTTTATCCGCGAGCTGCAAGACCGGTCCAGGGCTCAAGATCACAGCGCGTTCAATGATACTTTCCAACTCTCTGACGTTCCCGGGCCACGGGTAGTCCTGCAACTCCTTCAGCATTTCTTTCTGGATAGACGTGATCTGTTTCCCCAGCTTCCTGGCGTATCTCTCTATGAACGCCTCGACCAGCAGAGGAATATCTTCTGTCCGCTGCCGCAGCGGAGGGATAGTGATAGGGAATACATTGAGTCTATAGTAAAGGTCTTGCCGGAACCGACCATTCTTTACCTCTTCCTCAAGGTTACGATTGGTCGCTGCAACAATGCGCACATCGACTTTGATGGTATGGCTCGATCCCAGACGCTCAAACTCGTTGTGCTGGATCACCCTCAGCAGTTTGGACTGCATCTCAAGCGGCAGTTCCCCGATCTCATCAAGAAATATGGTGGAACCATTGGCGATCTCAAACCGGCCGACCTGTCGGGTATCAGCTCCGGTAAAGGCCCCTTTTTCCCGGCCGAACAGTTCGCTCTCTATCAAATTGGCGGGCAGGGCTGCGCAGTTGACTGTGATCAAAGAGCGGTCCTTGCGAGGGCTCATATTATGTACGGCAGCGGCGATCAGCTCTTTTCCAGTGCCCGTCTCCCCGAGAATGAGCACCGTCGTGTCGGTAGGAGCGACCTGCTCTACCCTGTAAAGGACATATTTGAGTCCGTCGCTCTTGCCGATGATATTGTCGAACTGACGCCTCATTTTGGTTTCTTGCCGGAAATATATATTCTCGGCCTCAAGCCGGTCCTTCATCTTATGGATTTCGGAAAGGGCGGTCTGAAGCTCGGCAGTCCGTTCCTCAACACGCTGTTCAAGTTCGTCATTTGCTTTTTGCAGCGCATCTGCTATACGTTTCCGTTCAGTAACGTCGAGGATATTACACTGAATCACCCTGCTGCTATCAACCAGATAGGCGTTACTCACAAATTCCACGGTTATGGTGCGGCCATCCTTTGTTTCAAGCTCCAGATTATCGTAATGGGCATATCCTTTATCCCGAAGCTCCTCAATGGTTACCTGATCCGGAAAGACGCCGATTTCCGAGAACTTACTACCCAGGAAGTCTTCAATCGAATACCCCAGCATATCCATAAGAAACGGATTTACGTTCAATATTCGTCCCGTCTCGGCTTCAAGGATCAAGATTCCGTCCTGCGCTGTTTCAAAAAGCCTGCGATAACGTGTTTCAGATTCCGTCAGCGCATCTATCGTATTTTTGTGTCTGGTGATATCGCGTCCAAGGGCAAGATTCCCGATTACCTTTCCGGCAGCATCCCTTATAGCCCTGTTTCTCCATGATATCCAGACGCGTTCCCCATTCTTCCGTATGTTTTCATGAACGTTCTCTTCAAAGTCATCAGGACTTCTAAGGAGCTGGTCCATCATATTTTCCAGATTCTTTCCATCGCTCTCAATTCGCGGGACAAGTATCTTTATATCTTCTCCAAGTATTTCGTCCTGGGCATATCCGAAGAACTTCTGCGCGAACTTATTGAAAAAGGTGATCCTGCCGTTTTGCTCCATTCTTATCATTATGCTATTGGCATTTTCGACAAAATCCCTGTATTTCTCTTCGTTTTCTTCTGCCAGCTCATAAGCCGCAATCTGAGCGCGCAACAGGTCGTTTGCATCCTGCAAGCTCCGCGCCGTTGAGTCCAGTTCCGCTTGAAGCGCCTCTATCTCAAGGAGAAGTTGCTGCTTAGTCATGGATTTGAATTCCGCGGCAGCAGACTCCCGGGACTCTTGCTTTTCGTCTTCCATTTTTCCTGAGTTCATAAATATTATTTTACAATTTTACCCGGCATGAACAAACAGGTTGATATCCGTTGAGAGCGCATCAGGATAAACCTGTCGGAATAATTAATGCAGCGCCTGACAGCCGTGACCCTTTCCCGGATGAAGATCAGCCTTGCGACAGCTGCTTTATCGCTATTTTACTGAACTCGATTTACTTTTGCCAAGTATTCGGCCCCATGTGAAATACTGAGGATTAAATCGAATTGTCCAATAAATCGGACGTCAGCAGGCATAGGGGTTGCCCGGGGGTTCGACAGGCCCACCATGACAAGTTTCTGACGCCCTGGCTTTCGAAATAATATCAGGCGCTATTTCCTTGTCTGCGTTTGTCTGAGATACTGCTTTGATTGGCGAGCCGGGATACGGCTAACCATGACGCCGGTTCAAAAGATGAGCAAGGGTTGCCGCTACTCGAACAGGGCCTTTACGAATTCCTGCGGATCGAAATCCCTGAGATCGTCTATGCCTTCGCCTACGCCGATCAGTTTCACCGGGATGTTCAGTTCCTTGCGGATAGCGAAAATTACGCCGCCCTTTGCAGTGCCGTCGAGTTTGGTCAACGCTATGCCTGTGAGCTTCAACGCATCATTAAATATAGCCGCCTGACGTAAAGCGTTCTGGCCTGTTGTGGCGTCGATTACGAGGAGTTTTTCATGGGGCGCGCCCGGACATGCCTTTGCAACGACCCTGTCGACCTTCCTGAGTTCGTCCATGAGTTGAGTCTTTGTATGGAGCCTGCCTGCGGTGTCGATGATGACCACATCCGTGCCCCTGTGTTTCGCAGCCTCGACAGCGTCGAATGCCACGGCTGCAGGGTCCGATCCGCTCTGGTGCTTCACAATTTCAGCCCCTGTCCTCTGCGCCCACAAGTCAAGCTGCTCGATAGCTGCGGCCCTGAAGGTGTCGCCGGCAGCAAGAAGCACGCTTTTGCCCTCATCCCTGAGGCGCGAGGCCAGCTTGCCGATGGTAGTCGTCTTCCCTACACCATTTACTCCCATTGTGAGGATTATATATGGTTTTGTTGTGATCTCAATCGGGCTGTAATCTCCTAGCGCGGCGGCCATCTCGTTCTTGAGGACAGCCATCACGTTGTTGACATCCTTTATCTCGCCTTTACGTACTTTTTCCGACAGGGCAGATATGATCTGCTCCGTAACAGCGGCCCCTATGTCTGCGGTGACAAGTATTTCTTCTATCTCATCAATTACGCTCTGGTCGATCTTCCTGTTCAGCAGCACGGTCTGAACGCGTTCTATGATGCTGCTTTTTGTCTTGAGAAGACCGGCTTTAAGCTTGTCGAAAAAGCCCATATCCATCCCCTGAAATCCGCGTTGATAACTCCCGGCTGCCGATTTATTCTATATCGTACGGCAGCGCCAGAAGAAAGTATAGCATAAACATCGCGCATTTATATAAAAGAGCGTTTGCCTGAACAGACTTGATTTAGCATGGAATCATAGGCTTAAAAATCTCTTAAGGGCCTGATTTCTTGAAAAAGTATGAGATGTCTGCTAATATTAACGATGTCTGAAGGCCTGCACAATGCGCCCTTACTGCTGAGAGTAATGGCCAAGGCGATAGATCTGATTGCTGTTGCGGCCGCTGAAGCCGTAATTCCCGCAGCAGGGATTTTTGCAGCAATGGCTTATATACTTATAAGCGACGGGCTGTTTGACGGCAGAAGCGCCGGTAAAAAAATTATAGGGCTGAAGGTAATATCGATAAATACGGGAGGTAAGGGAGGTTTCAGGGATTCGATAATACGTAACGCGCCTTTTTTGGCGGCCATTTTGCTGTTTTACCTTGTCCCCTTTGTGGGATGGCTGTTTTCGGCGCTGATCATTATATTTGAGTTTTTGCTGATATTGGGCAACACAGAAGGCATGCGGCTTGGCGACAATCTTGCCGGCACGCGGGTTGTAGAGGGATAACCGGCGCGTATATTTTTAAGCGGACGGTATTTTAGTAATGCGCTGTATATAAACAGGAGGTTTTTCAGGTGTTTCTTAACAAATTTGCCGGAACTTTTTCGAATGATCTTGCCATAGATCTGGGCACTGCCAATACGCTCGTTTACGCCAAGGGCAGGGGTATTATTTGCGACGAACCGTCAGTGGTAGTTGTGCGCAGAGACAGCAGAAAGCCGATAGCTGTCGGCATCGAGGCCAAGGGGATGCTCGGCAAGACCCCTACCAATATCATTACGATCCGTCCGATGAAAGACGGAGTGATCGCAGATTTCGACGCCACAGAAGAGATGCTGAAGTATTTCATCGCAAAGGCGCACAACAGGAAAAGCTTTATTTCTCCACGCGTAATCATCGGCGTGCCTTCGGGCATTACGCAGGTGGAACAACGCGCTGTCAAGGACGCTGCCCATGCCTCCGGAGCGCGCGAAGTCTATCTTATCGAAGAACCGATGGCGGCCGCCATCGGCGTCGGACTTCCGGTCGATGAGCCGACAGGAAACATGATCGTGGACATCGGCGGCGGCACTACGGATGTGGCCATCATATCGCTTGACGGAATTGTGTTCAGCAGGGCCGTGCGGGTCGGCGGAGACAAGATGGACGAGAGCATCATGTCCTTTGTCAAACGGAAATATAATCTGATGATCGGCGAACGGACTGCGGAACAGATTAAGATAACCTGCGGGTCGGCTTACACAATGAATAATATCGCGCCTATGGAAGTGAAAGGCAGGGACCTTATATCAGGTATACCAAAAGGCATAATGATATCAGAGGAAGAGGTAAGAGAAGCCCTGCATGAGAGTGTGTGCGTCATACTCGAAACGGTCAAGGTCACCCTCGAGAATGCCCCGCCCGAACTTGCAGCTGATATAGTAGATCGCGGTATCGTGCTCGCAGGCGGAGGAGCGCTTCTTAAAGGTCTGGATATACTGATAAGAGAACATACCGGCGTGCCGGTTATCGTGCCGGACGATCCGCTGACCGCTGTTGTGCGCGGCTGCGGACTGATGCTGGATAAACTGGAAATGCTCAAGAAAGTTGCCCTGGCAACAAATTAATGTCTCGAATCAAAAAGCGGGCCGTGATAGTGGCCGTTATTCTTGTTACGGCGCTGGCCCTGATGTTTTTTTTCGAAAGAAACAGGGAACTGAGTGAAAGCCTGAAGGCTCTTTCATATCCTTATGATATCCTTAGCGGGGCTGCATCGTCCATCTCCCGAAATATCAGCGAACTTTTCGATACCGCCGAAGAAAACCGGAGATTGAAGGAAGAATTGCTGGCGGCAGAGACGGAGAAGCAGAGTTATAGCGAAATCCTGGCTGAAAACCGCAGACTGGCTGATTTGCTTAATCTCAAGCAGAGGATCGATTCCGGCGGCATGGCAGCGCATGTTGTCGGCCGCGGCTATGACAGGATATCGAACACCTTGATCATGGACAAGGGGAGCAATCAGGGGATAGTCAAAGACATGCCGGTGATTACCGCGAAAGGATTGGCAGGAAAGGTATTGAGCGTTCGCATGAACTTTTCCGATATCATACTGATCAATGATCTCAATTTTTCGGTTGCCGTAAGGTTTAAGGAGAGCAGGCGTGAGGGCATTGTTACCGGCAGCGGCCGCAACAATTGCATCCTCAAATATGTGCCGGTCGAAGAGACGGTCAAGCCCGGAGATATTGTAATTACCTCGGGGCTGGACGGAATTTTCCAGGCCGGTATTCCTGTCGGACAGGTCACGACGGTACAGACCGAAGGGGTCGAATTTTTTCAGTATATAGAGGTGGAGCCTTTTCAGAATCCGTCTAAAATTGAAGATGCTATAATTATAAGCCGGACGACCACATTCAGAGAAACTCATGAATCCGGCCCGGTTGCAGAAACGCCGGCTCCCGCATCCCCCGACGGCGAATGAAAAAGCCGCTTCAAACATCATTGTGGGCGCTGGCAGCTATTTTCGCTTTACTGTTGCAGCCCAAGATTACTGTATTCGGGGTCCCGCTGAATCTCACCGTTGCGCTTGTTTATGTATATGCGGCCAGGGCTCTGGCGACACAATCAGGAGGGGCCGGTTTTACCGACATAACGGCAGAGACAAGGGCAGTGTCATTCGGAGCGGTCATTGGACTTATAGAAGATATGATGAGCGGATTATTGCCTGGCATCAATTTCATGAGTAAAGCCCTTCTGGGCCTGTTGAGCGTCACCATCTTCAGGGACTATATATCCCAGTGGACCCCATTTATCGGAGCTGCGGTCATATTCATCGTAACAATACTCGACGGCGTCATTGTCGTCATGATGTGCCAGTTTGTAATGGGCATAGCTATCAACGAATACGCCGCAATGCAGATGATATTGACACAGTCGGTTATCAATCTGCCGCTGGGTTGTCTGATCAGATGCGGACACAATATATCGGATATCAGAGGACAATGATACCAAAAAGCAGGATAAGACTGGGCTATTTTGTCGTTATCGCAGTATTTGCGATTATCTGCATACGGCTTGTGCAGTTGCAGCTTGTTGATGGCGACAAATTCCGCAAGCTGTCGGAAAGCAACAGGCTGAAGATATTAAGTACCCCTGCTCCAAGAGGCATTATCTACGACAGAAACGGGGTCGCCCTCGTAAAAAATATCCCCCTTTACAGTGTTTATATAATGCTCGATCCCGACAGGAAACCTAACCTGCCTGAACTCGCTTCTCTTCTTGGTTTGCAAAGAGATGAGATAGAATCGAAGCTTAACAGAAAAGACAACAGCCCGTTTGTGCCTGTCAAACTCAAGCAGGGCCTCAGCTTTCAGGAAGTGGCCCGCATAGAGGCCGGGAGGTCCGATTTCCCGGAACTCTTCATACAGACAGACGTCGGCAGGGAATATCCTTTCGGAAAGGTCGGAGCCCACGTCATAGGCTATCTCGGAAAACTGAACCAGTCCCAGGCAAGTATGCCTGAATACAGCAATCTTCCTCCGGAGACCCTTATCGGCCAATGGGGTGTGGAAGCCCTTTATGACAGCCACCTGCGAGGTGTCGCCGGAGGCAGGGTAATCGAGGTCGACGCCCTCGGCAGGGAACATCGCTTTGTCCATGACAAACCGGCGGTGCGTGGAAAAGATATTACGCTCAGTATCGATATAGGCATGCAAAAGGCGGTTGAAGACGCCTTTGGAGAAAAGGCCGGGGCTCTTGTTGCTTTTAAGGTGGATACCGGCGAGGTTTTGGCGCTCGAAAGCATGCCTTCCTTCGATCCAAACAAATTTATTAACGGCATAAAGACGGAAGACTGGAAAGAGCTGATGTCAGACAAGCGTAAGCCCATGATGAACAGGGCATTACAGGGCCAGTTTCCTCCGGGCTCGACATTCAAGATCGCTATGGTGGTCGCAGGGCTTGAGGAAGGCGTTATCACTCCCGACTCAATAATCAACTGCTCCGGGGGAATCACCTCCGGCAACCACACTTTCGGCTGCTGGAGAAAGGGCGGCCACGGGGCCGTAAATCTTCACAGGGCTATAAAGGAATCGTGCGACGTATATTTTTATGAACTGGGTAAGAGGCTCGGCATCAACAATATCCATAAATATGCAACGGCTCTCGGCCTCGGCAGCGATACGGGCCTCGGACTGCAAAAAGAACGTCCAGGACTCATTCCCAGCACAGAGTGGAAGAAGGCAAAGAGAGGCGGCGGCTGGTATCTTGGAGAAACATATAACGCCTCCATCGGCCAGGGATATGTTGCAGTGACCCCGATACAACTTGCGCTTATGACGTCAACAGTCTCGAACGGCGGCAGGGTAATGCAACCTACATTAATCAAAGACCCGGCTGATGTCCGTGTGCGTTCCTCTATAGATCTGGATCCGGAAACCCTGCGAAGCCTCATGGATGGCCTTTCAGCGGTAGTAAATGAACCAGGCGGAACAGCGCGGGTGGCAGCGTCTTCGATCGTAAGAATCGGGGGGAAGACGGGAACTGCCCAGGTTGTGAGTAAGCAGAAACAGGGGTCCGCGCGTTTTATGGACCATGCATGGTTTGTCGCAGTGGCTCCGGACGAAAAACCGGAAGTGGCTCTTGCCGTTTTTGTGGAGCACGGCGGACATGGAGGCTCAACTGCCGCCCCGATCGCCAAAAAAGCGATAGAGGCCTACTTCCTGAACAAGAAAAAGGCGAATGAGGCCCTTCGCTCAGACAACCCCGCCGACAGCAATATTAACCCCTCAGAAGAACCGGTTAATCCAAAAGATCATGTTCACGATTGACAGACGACTGATAAAGAATTTCGACTGGATAACACTCCTTATCATAGTCTCACTGACGCTGATAGGTATACTTACTATTTTCAGCGCGACCAGGCCTGTAGCCGACATGACAGTCCATGCAGACTTCTACTTAAAACAACTCGTATGGCTGCTGCTTAGCATAGTAGCGCTCTTTATCGTGGCGATTTTTGACTACAGCTGGCTTCAGAGAATCTCCTGGCCGCTCTACGGCATCGGACTTATTATGCTGATAATTGTGTTATTCATGGGCAAAGCGACCATGGGCGCGCAGAGATGGATACATATCGGATTTATCTCTTTTCAGCCCTCGGAGTTTTTCCGGATTATCTTTATAATTGCCTTCTCATCATATCTGGCATTTCTGGGCAAGGAAAAAGACGGCAATATCCCTGTGAAGGGTCTTGTCATATTCGGGATTGTGCCGCTAATTCTACTGATTAAACAGCCTGACCTTGGGACAGCGATCATGCTTATGTCGCTCTTTGTCGTACTTGCGGTATCAAGGGGAATAAACAAAAAGATTGCCGCCGCTATTATTCTGGTGGGACTGGTGGCGTTGCCGTTCCTGGGGGAAATATTCTGGGAAGGACTGAAGGATTATCAAAAAAACCGTATCGTCGCCTTCATGGATCCCCAGGTTGATCCGTCGGGAATAGGGTATCATATCAACCAGTCAAAGATAACTATCGGATCAGGAGAATTTTCCGGCAAGGGCTATCTGCAGGGCACGCAGGGACCTCTTAGATTTCTGCCCGAGAAACATACGGATTTTATTTTTGCGGTATTTGCCGAGGAGTGGGGGTTTATGGGATGTATAGTCCTGCTCTCGATTTATTTTATCCTATTCCTGCGGGGACTGGACACGGCGGCCAAGGCAAAAGACCACATCGGACGTTTAATGGCCATAGGCGTTACAAGCATGTTCTTTATGTATTTCGTAGTTAATATAGGCATGACCCTCGGAATGATGCCTGTTGTCGGTATACCTATGCCTTTTTTCAGTTACGGCGGCACTTCACTGCTCAGTAATTTCATGGCAGCGGGCATACTGATCAATATCAGGATGAGAAGGTTCGAACTCTTTTACTGAATTTACCCGGGACTGCGCCCTCTAACACTGGACACTTGTGATACAATATACTAAATCCTCAAACGGAGGCCGGACATGAAGATAAAGACCATTGAAGGACAATTGCAGGCCGGTGATCTCAGATTTGGTATCGTTGTCAGCAGATTCAACGATTTCATAACATCAAGGCTGCTTGACGGGGCCATTGACGGCCTTCGCAGGCATGGAGCGGCAGACAAGGACATCGAGATCGTCAGGGTGCCGGGCGCATTCGAAATACCGCTTGTCGCCAAAAAGATGGCCGCCGGAGCTCAATATAACGCTATTATCTGTCTGGGAACGGTGATACGCGGCGCCACCCCGCATTTCGATTATGTGGCGGCAGAGGTGTCAAAGGGCATTGCAGCTGCCAGTCTCGAAACCGGCATACCTATCACATTCGGCGTCATAACCGCCGACAATATCGAACAGGCGGTCGAAAGGGCCGGCTCAAAGGCAGGTAATAAGGGATGGGACGCTGCTGTTACCGCCATAGAGATGGCAAGAGTCATGAAGCAGATATGATGGACATATGAAGCGAAGAAATGGGCGTGAATATGCGCTCCAGTTTATATATGGCATTGATATGGTCAGACTTGATCAGGACCCCCGGGAAAAATCCGGGTTCGGGCGGGAGCTTGAAGAGTTCTGGAAGGGTGTTGAAGAAGCGGACCCTGAGACAAAAGCCTTTACCGAAAAACTTGTAAGAGGCACGATTACAAATTTCGAAGAAATCGACCAGCTTATCCAGAAAGCCGCAAAAAAATGGAAACTCGTCAGGATCGCGGCTATCGACAGGAATATAATGAGGATAGCCGTATGTGAAATTGTCTATATGGATGACATTCCTGACGCGGTAAGCATCAACGAGGCCCTGGAGATAGCAAAAAAGTTTTCGACTTCGGAGTCAGCGGCATTCATCAACGGAATCCTAGACAGAATATCAAAAGACAAACAGATAAAAAAATAATGATATCGCCGGCCTGCAGCGCATGCCGGATTGAGGACAGAAGAGCCTGAGTTGTCCGGCACAATCTACACTCCCGTGAATTAAAGCAAAAATTGTCATTAGAAACCGAAAAGACCGTCATGAGTAGCCATATCGAAGTCCCGGCGTCGAGATATCGTATCCGCTTTATGACAATAATATCGCGCGTTTGCCTAATTACCCCGTTAATGTCATATTATGCGTTGGCTGGTGAGCCTGTCGAACCATGGCGGGACGAGAGATGGCGCTCATGACGGACATACTATTTGTTTACAATAAATATTTCTTTCCAGTGACAATTTCGGGTTAAATCACTATTATCATTGCATAATTAGCGGATAAATAATTAAGGACTAATCTCTTCTGCTGAAAGCCGGTGCGCGTCGCAGACTGACAATTATGCATTTATAGAAGGTTAAGTTGCGGAGCTTCCCTTGAGTTCGTCCATCAGCTCTTTTACGGAGACAATGCGGTCCACCCTTGCCGCGTTTGTCCCGACTGTATAGAGCGGTTCTGCGACATCACTGTTGTATCCGCATGAACTCAACAGGCCGTTGCAGATGCAGAAATAGTCCCGGCTGCTGTGTCTGGCAGCGCAGACGGAATAATTGCCGTCAGCGTCCTTCAAAAGCACATACCCCTTGTCGCACTTTATAACACGGGTTCCTTTGAGACATGACTGATACATGGGCGAATGCTTTATGATCCTGAACGGCAGCCCGCAGGGAGATGCCGGGGTGCCGGGATGGTAAGCCACCAATATATCATCCTCTCCAGCCTGCACAACTGCCTGCTTGTAAGCATCGGTTGCGCTGCATTCGTTGGTCGCCAGGAATCTGGTGCCCATCTGAACGCCATCCGCGCCGAGCGCAATGAATCTTACGATATCTTCATGCGTATATATCCCGCCCGCGACTATTACCGGGAAATCCCCGTTTTTCATGGCAACATCCTTGACCGTAGGCAGAAGATTTTCGAGTTTATTTGATTCAAGCCCGATCTCATTGAAATGGAATCCGAGGTGGCCGCCTGCAAGAGGCCCTTCCAGCACCACAGCGTCCGGCCTGTATCCATGCCTGCCCCACCTTTTAAGGATGATATCGAGCGCCCTCGCTGAAGACACTATGGGGATAAGCGCCGTATCTTTTGATGGATAGATGGAAGGTAACGCAAGCGGCAGGCCGGCTCCGGAGATAATCGCGTCTGCCCCGGCGTCGATGCAACCTTTCACCGTAGCAGCATAATCCCGCCCGAGCGCAACCATTATATTCATACCGGCGAATCCGCCGCCGGCCTTTGAGCGCTCTATCTCATCATACGCGGCGGTATAAGTGTCGAACTTTTTGCCGCTTCTCTTTGACACAAGCCTGTCAAGGCATGCGCTTGACACAATGCCGAGACCGCCCTCCCTGGCAACAGCCGCTGCAAGAGGATGAAGAGACACACCTACTCCCATGCCCCCCTGAATAATCGGCGTTGGCAATGTTTTGCCTTTTATTACAAGTTTGGGCAAAAGCGTTTTACTATTTAGCAAGATAACTCCCGTTTAATATATAAACTCGACCCGGAATAAAACCAAGCAACTTTTAGCATTTTCAATGCTTATTATAATCACAGATTACGCGGTATTTTATCAAGACATCACTCTTATTGTACAGATATTGACATTTTTGGGGGGCCGCTGAAAAGCCTCATGAATACTTTATGTCCGTGAAAAGCAGCGTTTGCGGATAATTGCAGTATGAATGCGGATTGATGACCTGCCCCGTATAATGATACTCTATTGTGATATGAAGATCGCTGCGAATAAAAATAGAGGCGCAATAAGATATATCGATTTATTCTGCGGCATAGGAGGCTTCAGGATAGCAGCCGGGCTGGCGGCCGAATCCCTTGGAACTCTTACAAATTGTGTTTATTCCTGTGATACCGACATGAACTGCCAAAGGGTTTATGAGGTCAACTTCGGTGAAAAACCCGCCGGAGACATTACTGCCGTCGAAGCGGCAGACATTCCGGCTCACGATTTACTGCTGGCCGGGTTCCCGTGCCAGCCTTTCAGCATCATAGGGAAAAGAAAGGGATTCGAGGACACTCGCGGCACACTCTTCTTCGATATAGCGCGGATACTTGAGGAAAAAAAACCCGCGGCCTTTTTGCTTGAAAATGTAAAATTGCTTGCCGGCCACAACAACGGCAGAACCTTGACTCGCATCATGAAGGCCTTGAAAGATCTCGGTTATCATGCGGAATTCCGCGCCTTCAATGCTATGGATTTCGGGCTGCCGCAGAAAAGGGAGCGCATATTTTTAGCGGGCTTCAGAAAGCCGGCAGAGTTTGAATGGCCTGAAGGCGGATGCTCTATGAAACCCCTTGAAGAGATACTCGAAAAAAATGTCGATAAAAAATATTATGCTTCGGATTATATAAGAAAAAACCGCCTGAAACAACATGGCCCGGCCCCAAGCCCCTCAATCTGGCATGAGAACAAGTCAGGCCATATCAGCGCTTATCCCTTTTCGTGCGCCCTGCGGGCCGGAGCCTCTCACAACTATTTATTGGTAAATGGAGAGAGAAGACTCACCCCTCGCGAAATGCTGCGACTGCAGGGCTTTCCGGACAGCTATAAAATCATCGGCAGTTACAGCCAGACGCGCAAACAGGCCGGGAACAGCCTTCCTGTGCCGGTGGCAACCGCTGTCCTGAAAAATATCTTCATAGCAATGGGTTGGAATAAACGGTAGCTGGTATTTTTTTATTTATGATTGGGCGGCAACAGTGTCACTTCTTTTCTGAGCTCGCGCAAATAACCGCTTTTTCGACCTCTTCATAAATCTCGTCAATAGACTTCTGAATCCCGATGGTCTCTTGGAGCGCGATCAGGATTGAGCAGTAGGTCTGAAAATCTTCGAGGGACAATAACCGGCCTCTGCCGCGTCTCCGCGACTGACTGTGGCAGCTATTTGTTTTAAATAACTTTTAACCATAATTGAAAACTATTATAAAGAATTTGAATAGCATAAATATATTAACCGGCGTGCTTTGCTTCTGCAAACTTCGCGCGATTAATGTTCCGTCTGTTACCAGACTGTCGCCTTATGATTGATGTGCCTTGTCAGTTGCTTTTTATAATAACATGTATTTATACTCTTTGAAGGAGATTTTCCAGCTCGCACATATCATTGCAGAAGTTATGCCTTCATTGATAAGGAGAACGATATGAAGAAAGCCTTTTTTATAATCGCTTTGACGTTATTGTCATCGGTCTGTTTTGCCGGAACGTATGAGTTCGAGGACAGCGCCATGAATGATCCCAGTCTTGCCATATGCGTGGACATGATGGCCAACCTAAAGGCGCTTGGCGAACCGCCGATGGTTTGCGACCGGAAATTCCATCCGAAGTTCAAGCAATTCAGCCGGCCGGAATGGCGGAAACTCGACCCATGGGAAAACCGCGATCTGATCCATCAGATTTGGGAGGAGCATTTTAAAAAAGCATTTGATAAGAACAATCCCTATGCAAAGGATGATTTGCGAGCATTTGAGGCCACCAAATTTAATTTCAGGGAGAATATAGCCAGTGGTGATATCACTTTGGCGGAAACTCAAGTTATGATTGGCGGCAAGCTGACCTACATGCTTCAGTTCATTGAGGCAAAGGTAGGGTTCCCTTGCAAGCAGACAGGATTTTTTTCCAGTACACCATACGGACGACAGCACTATTTTGTCGATATGAACACCCGCAAGGTTGATTTCAAAGAAACCGAAGCCTCAATGTTATTAGGTCTAGAGGGGCATCCCAATAATTATTACGGGGATTTATTTCTGTATAAAGGGATCCCTTATGCTGCCTTTTGGGATGGAGACAACAAAAAAGGTACGCTGGTGGTCAAGGGAGGCCGCGAAGATTATTGCGCCATTGAATATGAGCATAAAACGGGCCAAAGTAGTAAAAACGGAGCTCTGAAATGATAGAGTTGAACAAACTTGAGAGAAGTGAATATGAGAGGCTGATTTGGCAAGCTCTGCAAAATTATGAGGGAGCCCATAACAAACCCTACTTTGACTCAAAAAGACCCAACAGACATGTTACTATTGGCAGGGGCTTCGATATCGAAGGGGATAGAAAAAGGCGTATAGAAGTTTTCAATGTAATGAGGCTGGGAGACAATGAGGCGCTCGAAATTAACAGAGACAAGAAAAGGACAGAGGCGCTACAAGCGAAGGAACTGGATTATGTAAGCAGAATAAATAAGATAATAAAAGGGCCGGACACGGATAACGCCACACTACAGAAATCATTGGATAAGATAATGGCTGAGAGAGCCGCTGACCCTGATTTTCAAAGTTTTCCGTTCATCTCCAGCCGCAAAACTTTCAGCATCACCAATCCGGAAATCGAAACGGTCTTTACTGCAATTATAAAAGATAAGGAAGATATAATAAGCAGAAAAATTGCCTCAACAGACAAACTCGGTTTATCGCGAGAGCGGGCAGTGCTTGTAGCATTGGCATACCAGGGAATCATCTCTTCACGCAGCGCGCCGTTGAAAGACGAGATCGTCAATAATGATAACAGAGCTGAAGCCTGGTTCCAGATCCGCTATAAGGGGCATATGGGGGAAAAAGACGGCCCGGGGCAGTCTTGCCGCCATTACCGGGAGGCTGATTTGTTCGGGCTTTACATAAATCCGGATAATATTTCCCTTGATGAAGCCAAACAGACTTATCGGATGCTTCAAAGACATAAGGATGAAATAAATGCCTATGAAAAGCTTCACGGCCCCGGTGGCAGCGTAAGGAACAGCCGGAAGCGCACAGGGTTTGAAGAAGCAAACTACAACGGGGCAAAAGGGGCCAAAACCATAGCGGAAAGTTTTGCGCCTGCAAAAGAGGTTCTTCTTGCCGGCATACAAGAACAGTATAAGGACAATCCGAAGCTGGTGGCCAAACTGAGCGATGACATTAAAAACTTCAGGCCGATAGACAATCATCTCAATGCGTTAAAGGAAATCCTGAAACAACCGGCAAAAGCCCATGCAGAGCCGCAACCTGTTCAGCTGGAAAAGCAACCTGTCAAAATGGCAAAAGAATCTTATCAGTCTGAAAGCATGCCCCTTCCTGGAGTATTGAAAACAGGTCTTATGGCCCATGAAGCCGATATTGAGGCAGCGAGGGCAGAAGCTACGGCATTAAAATGGCTTGGTGAGAAACTCGGGAAAACGGTGGATGAAGCGAAAGACTGGCTGTCTGAAATGCTCGGCGCTGCAAAAGCCGGGGCTTCTGAATTGTCGCCATCAAAGGCCGATAACCTGCAGAGCTTCAATCGAGGCAATGAACAGGCCGGAGAATATACTAACGTCAGGGCAAAAGAAATATTCGGAACGCTTTATGAGACCTGGCAGCCGTGCAAAGAAGGATATATTGACCGTCAGCAGGAAAAAAAGAAATTGATATATGATATGCCGACAAAGACATATGAACAGACATGGAACCGGCTGCTTGACCAGCGTCTGACGCCTGAAGAACAAAACGCTTACGAGGCAAGGAAGGAACTGCAAAAAAAGAGAGACTACCTTGAAAACTATTATCTTGATTTCAAGGCCAGGGGTGAAAAAAAAGGATATTACAGATTTTACAGTCAACATCTGCCTGAGTTCATGAAGAGCGAAGGGCAGAAGAAACATGAAATGGAGAAAGCCGATTTGTTCCGGCAACATGACGAGCTGAAGGGAAAAGAAGAGGCGAACCTGGCTGCCTGCGAAAGTCGGGAAGCGAAGCAGAATGATCCTGAGTTCAAAAAAGCGGTTGACCGGACATACACGGAAATGACTACAGACAAGACTGCGAGAAGCGAGCGGATAAAGGTATTGGATGGGGATATGGGGATATTGAAGCAGAGGCTGATAGAAATGAGCAAACTGTCGAAATATCTTCCGGAAAGCATAGGCAACAGGGAAATACTGATTAAGGGCGATCCGAAAGACATAGACAATGTGCTGGCGCAGTCAAGGGAGATCAGGGCGCAGACGGCACATGCTGTGCTGGAAAAACAGCCCGATTACAATTTTGAGACCGGCCGCCCGCACGAAGCGCAAAATGAATATCGCCAACAGATTCAACGGACAATGTAAAGATCAGTCGCGAATTGTTCCTCCATGCAGACATGAAACAAGCAAAATAACTTTTTGCGACAACCGTAACTGATAAATCCGACTATTTTACCCAGCCACGCCGGATAATTTCCCAAGAATAATATTGGCCGCGTACTCCACAGCTCCGGATGTGTCCACCTCGATTACGGGCTCATCCTGTGAAGGCGTCTGGAAATGTTCTTTCTGGATGTCGTAAAGCTCAACACGGCCATCCGACGCATCCTTGCCTTCCTCATGGCGGCTGCGAAGACGTTCAAGCGCGATATCACGAGGACAGACACAATTAAGAATTGTAAAAGTAATTTTGAGTTCGGATGCAAGCTCCTGCATCCTGCGACGCTGAGACTCGTCTCCAAAAGCGGCATCGAGTATTACAGTTTTGCCTTCCGCGAGACGTTCGCGAGCCTGCCTGGCCATGATCTTGTAGACCTCTTCGGTCGTCTCTTTCCTGTATGGGCCACTGAGGAAACCGGCCTCTCTCCCTTCATCCGCAGACTTTTTGAAGCCCAGGCGTATAACGTCAGACCGTATCCATTCAGCGCGCAAGGCAGAGGCAAGTGAAGCTGCTATCCGCGATTTGCCTGTTCCCATAAGTCCGCAGGTTATCAGCAGCGACGGATGCGGCAGATACCCGAGCGCCAAATTGAAATAGCCGAGCGCCCTGTTCCGGGCGGCCTGCCGGACATCCGCGGGCGTCTCCTTCTGAGAAGATGCTATTGCTGCAACCTTGGCGCGCACAAAGGCGCGGTAGACCTTATAGAAAACGACCAGCTCCCCGGAAACAGGTGAATTCAGCCGTTCACGGTAGGCCTGCCAAAGCGCGGCGGACAGGTCGGGACGACCGTTGCGGTCAAGGTCCATAAGAAGAAACGCCATGTCTGCCAGTATGTCGCTGATTCTGAAGCGGCGGTTGAACTCTATGCAATCGTATATGCGGACCGGCTCAGTAAGGCAGATGTGTTCGGCATGCAGATCGCCGTGACATTCGCGCACCCATCCGTCCCTTTCTCTCTGGTCGATCAGTCCGTCATGGTCCTCAAGAAAACCGGCTACATAATTCCCGAGAGCCTCAAAACCACCGGGGCTTATAGCTGATCCTATAAACGCTTCGGTCTGGCGGAAGTTTTCATTCCAGTTGCGGCGCACATGCATGAGATCGCTGTATCCTTCGTCATGATTGCAGGAAGGCAGGGCAAGATGTGAAGCGGCAATGTGTCGCGCCAGTCTGACCATTTCCGGCTGCCCGACTCCAGCCGGCTCGCCGAGTCTGACATTAAGCATCATATCTTCCGGCAGCCGCCTCATTTTCACAACATATTCGATCTCTTCCCCAGGCGGCCCGATATGAATATCTCCTTTATACAGGCAGACCGGGACAACGCCCAGGTATGTGTCAGGACAAAAGCGGCTGTTGAGACTTACTTCCTCTTCGCAAAAAAAACGCCTGCTCTCAAGAGAGGAAAAATCGAGAAACCCGAGATTTACCGGCTTCTTCATCTTGTATACATAATCATCAAGCAGATAAACGCGTGAAATATGGGTCTCCCGGTATTCGACTCCGGCAGTCTTTTCCGGATAAAAAAACGGGTTGAGCAACTTATTGTGAATTAGATCCTGGTCCATAATCGGACAGCTATAATTCAGGCGCCTTTGAAGGGACAAGACAGGCAAGCACGAGTGGCTCATCGCCGATGTTTCTTATCTGATGCTCTTCATTGGCAGGTATGAGCGCTACCCTTCCGGCTTCGACAGGATACCACTTTCCGCTGCAATAAACCTCTCCTTTGCCCGAGTGATAAAACATTTCATGTTCCCAGTCATGTGAATGCATCGGAGTATTGCCTCCGGCCGCAATCTCAAAAACCCTCATGCAGAAATTTTCGGCCCCGTCTTCTTTGCCGATGACAACACGGGCCGCAACCCCCTGCGCCGCGCCTCCCGAAAATATGGTCGGTTCCACTTCGGTATAATGTATAACCTTCAATTCATCCTCCATAAAACAAATCTTTCACATATTATCCCAGAATATGCATTAGAAAACCAAACTCGGCTGAAATAGACATCATGTGCGGCCATATCCAAGGCCCGGCGCGGAGATATCGTGTCCGCTTTATACAATAACATCACTATGATCATTACCCGAACCACAAAAGGAGCGCGCCGATCACAGGCACCCCAACCATAGCGGTTTTCAGGATCATGGGATGAAGCCGTTTGGTGAACTTAGCGCCTATATAGGAGCCGGTTATCAACCCTATGACTACCTGAACCAGAAGCGTCATATCCAGATAGCCCTCCACAAGATAACCCAGTCCTCCGGTAAGGGCTACCGGAACGATTATGAACATGGTGGTGCCGGCCACTTTCTGTACAGATAACCCGAAGATGACCAGCAACCCCACCTGAATGAAAGGAGCTGCGCCGATACCGAATGTGCCGGACAGGATACCGCATACAAGGCCGAATCCGCATGCCCAAATCCAGAAGTGGACTCCCTTCGCCTTTTTTATGTCGTCCTTGATAGGCAGTACAATATTCGAGAAATAAAACATGCGCAGGCCGAGCACAACAGAAGACGTAAACAGCATGGCTCCGGTAAACCATGCGAGTTCACCTGGGGGAATAAGACCGGCTATCATTACTCCTATGAACGAGCCCATAGCTCCGAAGAGCCCAATAGCTATACCGTTTCTTATCGCGACATTATCTTCCCGCAGATGACTGATCGACCCTGACAAGGTGGTGAACACCATGGAACTGAGAGCCGTTCCTATCGCCGTATGGATCGGAATGCCGAAAAATACCGTCAGGATTGCAATGATAACCCCGGCTCCGCCCGCGCCCACAAAGCCGATGACCAGTCCCAGGATGAACATTGCAAGACAAATCAGCATTTTCAGTCTCCGTATGACGATTTAAGCCTGTAATTATGTTACTACTTTCCATAAAAAAAGGCCCCCTGCAAAACAGGGGGCCTAAGACTTTCCGAATCCCGGATGTTAGTTCTTGGCGACGTTTATAGCCTTGGGTCCTTTGGGGCCCTTCTCTACCTCATAGCTTACACTGTCACCCTCTGCAAGGGATTTGAATCCATTGCTCTGAATGGCTGAATAATGCACAAAAAGATCTTCACCGTCTTCTCCTGTAATAAAACCAAACCCTTTTGCTTCGTTAAACCACTTTACTTTACCAGATGCCATTACTGCCTCCTGCTGCAAAATAAGTTCCAGAACATAAAAAAAGCCACAAAGCTAAAAGTCTTTGCGGCGTTCCGCTTACAAACACTTCTGAAACTCTGTATTTATAATAGCACAACCACGGAGAAAAAGTATATACAAAGGTTGAGTAGAGGCGCGTTGCAACGCGCCTCTACTCAACCTTTGTAATGCTGCCTATCTTCTTCAGTTTCTTGTATCTTTCCTCTATAAGCTTTACCCCTGTCTTGCCGCGCAGGGCCTCAAGCGACTTAAGTATCACATCAGTCATGGCCGCTGCCACGGCGGCAGGGTCCCTGTGCGCGCCGCCCAGCGGTTCAGGGATTACGTCATCGATTATTTTTAATGCCTTCAGGTCGGGAGCCGTCAGCTTCAGGGCGTCGGCTGCCCTGTTGTAATCAGCAAGCCCCACCTCATTACCGCCCTTGCGCCAAAGGATGGCTGCGCAACCTTCAGGCGAGATTACCGAATATATCGAATTTTCCAGCATATAAAGACGGTCTGAAACGCTCAGGCCGAGCGCGCCGCCGCTGCCGCCTTCGCCGATAACGATGGTGATAACCGGGGTTTTGAGCCTCGCCATCTCCATAAGGTTGTTTGCAATAGCTTCGGCCTGACCGCGCTCCTCAGCGCCTATTCCGGGAAACGCTCCGGGCGTGTCGATAAGCGTCAGCACGGGCCGCTTGAATCTTTCAGCGAGTTTCATCAGCCGTAATGCCTTTCTGTACCCTTCGGGATTGGGCTGGCCAAAGTTTCTATAGATGCGCTCCTTGGTGCCGCGGCCCTTCTGATGGCCGATTATCACCATGGGAATATCGGATATTGTCCCGATGCCGCCGACTATCGCCGGGTCATCGCCGAACCTCCTGTCGCCGTGCATCTCTACGAAATCTGTAACCATCATGCCGATATAATCGAGAGTATACGGCCTTTCAGGATGGCGGGCAATCTGGGTCCGCTGCCACGGCGTGAGCGCGGCAAAGATATCGGAGCGCAGGTCTTTTGCCTTTTTTTCGAGCTTCCTGATCTCGGACGTTATGTCGATTTCCTGGCCGTCGGAGAGCGTCTTGAGCTCCTGTATCTTTGAGTCAAGCTCTTGAATCGGCTTCTCGAAATCAAGATAATATGACATATTCAATCCTCTCCAAATGAAAACTCTTCCGGTTCTTCAACCCTGTTTTAGTACACCCTGACCTTTTCCCCGATGATCCTCTCGGCCTCGACAGCAAAATTCGGGCCGGGCTGGAGCGGCGATATCAGGACAATGCAATATTCCCCCATGTGAAGCCGCAACCGCAAAGAGCCGTTTTCCCTGCCGTTTGCGACGTTGCTGAGCAAAGCCCTCAGGCGTCTCAGCTTGTCAGTCGTGTCCTGCGCGTCACCCTTTAATGATACCTCATATTTAATCTCAATCTCCATACCCGAGATATCGGTTACCTCGCGGGTAATAAGCTTGGCCCCCTTTTCAGCCCTTGTGAGCTGCCCTCTGATCATTACGATATTCCCCTTCTTCAGAAGCTCGGCGTTCTTCCGGTAAAGGTCGGAAAAGGCAAGGGCCACTGTGCTGCCGGTCTCATCCTCGATCTGGATGGTTGCGGTAATGCTCTTCTCCTTTGCCTTCGTCCTGACATCGCTTATGATACCGGCTATCATAACCTCCACCCTTTCATCCTGATAACCCTTATGGGGCGACTCCATATCTTCAGTGGATTCGTGGGTATCGGATATATCCGAGATGGCGGCTACATGCATCTTTGCGAGGGTCTTGCGGTATCTAGTCATCGGATGGCCCGAGATATAAAAACCAAGGGCCTCTTTTTCGGCTGCAAGAAGACTGTTTTCATCCATAGGACTGACAGCTTCTTTTTCGGGCTCCATATTTCCAAATAAGCTGGGACCATTTGAAACAGGCTTGCCGTGGGAGACCATTTCATCCAGGGCCAGAGCTCGCGAGTAAGAAGAGCCGGGACCGCACAGGATTCCACCCGCGTCGGGCTTCAAATAGACTGAATCAAAGGCGCCTGCCTTTATCAGGCATTCGATGACCTTTTTATTTACCTTCCTGCCGTCTATCCTCGATATGAAATCTTCAAAAGACGTAAACCTGTTTTTATTGCGCTCGTCAATAATTATTTCGAGCGCCGCGCCGCCCACACCCTTGACTGCTTCGAGCCCGAACCTGACGGAAACTCCATCTATCTTGAATTCGCGCTCACCCTCATTTATGTCCGGAGGCAGGAGGGCGATGTTCATGTCCCTGCATTCGCTGATAAGCTGGACAATGCGGTCCGTGTCTCCCATGTCGGCGCTGAGATTGGCGGTCATGAATTCGACCGGATAATGCACCTTCAGCCAGGCGGTCTGGTAGGCGATATAGGCATATGCGGCGGAATGCGATTTGTTGAAACCGTACTTCGCAAAAGGCTCCATCTTTTCAAAGAGCTCCCTTGCCTGTTTCTCGGCTATCCCGTTTGCGACCGCTCCGGAGACAAAGTCCTCTTTCTGCTTTGCCATCTCTTCGGTTTTTTTCTTGCCCATCGCGCGCCTGAGCAGATCCGCCTTGCCCATCGAAAATTTGGCGATCTTGTGCGCGATCATCATTACCTGCTCCTGATAAAGTATGATGCCATAGGTCTCGTC
>JGI20214J51088_10000169_pt1 | contig 47038 bp, 34 predicted proteins | sample WetSurMetagenome_FD_51088 | JGI IMG/M metagenome (IMG submission 51088) | reverse complement strand
TTCTTTTAATTCTGCTTCACTCATTTTAAAATGAAGACTTCCTACGTAAATGTTCATAATTCAATTATTAAAGTATTTATAAAACAGGGACAAAGGTCATATTTATTTTTCAAAACAAAAAATAAATATCCATATTATATTGTATTTAAACAGCTTTTTGGCATTCTTCTCTTCTTCCGGAAGCATAAATATACATTTTATTCATCCTATGCATAAAACAAGGGTTCTCTTACTTTGTTCGTTTAAACCATAATTTTTACTCAGAAATCATCTTTTCAGATGCATTCCGAAGGATGATCTTTACACCCATCCACCCATTCAAGCCTTCCGGTTCCTGATATAAATATGTTTTATATGATTCTGTCCTGATTCCCTTTCATCAATTTCAAAATCCAGCGATCTTATAAGCGGAGTCAGTTTTGGGAATCCAAAATTCCTCGGATCAAAGTCAGGTTGTTTCTTAAGGATCAGGTTTCCAACATCTCCGAGATATGCCCATCCGTTCTCATCAGCCAGATCGGATATCGATGATGCAATAAGTCTTTTTACGATATTCGTGGCTGCCTGAGGCCCCGTTTCTTCTGTTTTTTTCTTTTTTACAACCGGTTTTCCCCTTTTTTTTATCTCCGGAGCCGGCTCCATTGTGGCTATTGAAGATGAGATTATTTCAAGATAGATAAACTTATCGCAGGCTACAATAAACGGATGAGGTGTTTTTCTTTCTCCGATTCCGATCACTTTCATCCCAGCCTCCCTGAGCCTTGTTGCCAGCCGTGTGAAGTCGCTATCGCTTGAAACAATACAGAAACCATCTACCTTGCCTGAATAGAGTATATCCATTGCATCGATTATTAATGCCGAGTCAGTGGAATTTTTACCCTTGGTATAGCTGTATTGCTGAATAGGTGTTATTGCATTTTCAAGAAGGACAGATTTCCAACCTGAAATAGTAGGTCTTGTCCAGTCTCCATAGATCCTTTTAAATGTAGGAGTTCCGTACTTCGCTATCTCTTCAAGCATCCCCCTGACATTACTGTATGGGATATTGTCGGCATCTATAAGGACAGCCAGTCTTAGATCGTTTGAGATTTGCATGTTAATACCTGATAGTTAAGCAAGCTGTACAATAATTAATTTTAGAATTATCCTTCAATTCCTGTTGGGATCATATAAAGTTACTACTAATTAGTTAAATGGCAATTATTATTTGACTTCCGGCCACATTCTTACCATTACCACTCCATGCCTGGCTACACTGGCACTATAATTCCCGTTAAAGTTCCCAAGATCCTTCTGTTGCCATAGGTCTCTTACTTTTTGCCTGCCCTCAATTCCCAGATCTGACCATGATGCAGTTACCTTTATAGGTTTTTCTCCTCTGTTAAAGAGACCCACTGCTATTGAATTATCTTCCAGGTGTTTAACCCAAACCTCTTTATCTTCATTTTTTGAAACTCTGTAACCCGATTTTCCAAGCGGGTCCTGGTCAACTTCAATAATCTCATCATTGGTTAAAAGGCTCAGTGTAAAATCATCCAGGCGAGTTATATCCCCGCTGAAAATCAGTGGAGCGGACAAAAGGCACCATAATGATACATGTGTATATTGTTCATTCGGAGTCAGTGGTGTCGGGACTGTCTGTCCCTTCCAGTTGCTCAGGTAACCAAGCAAAAGATAATCAGGATCGTTCCATCCTCCGGGTCCTCCGTAAAGATTCAGGCTATCCCTGCTGTATACGTCAAACCCATCCCTGAACAAGGCTTTGCTTATCCCTTCAAAAGAGCCACCAAGATCTCCGGCTGTTCTCCAGCTGTTACCTCCGACTTTTTTGCCCCATTTCCATACATCACCCATCCCATATTGGCAAAGATTGAGAACAATATCCCGTTTTTGTTTTTTAATATATTCAGTTATAAGCAGATATGGTTTTTGAAGTCCTGGCAGGGAATCACCTTTAACAATAGTTCCGTAAGAACACCAGTCATATTTCAGAAAATCAAAACCCCAATCGACGAAACGTTGAACATCCTTTTCTTCAAAGTTATATGCACCTGTATGACCCGCACAGGTTAGCGGACCCGGAGAAGTATAAATGCCTGCCTTTAATCCCAGAGAATGAATATATCCGGTTAGTGCTTTCATATCCGGAAATCTTTTATTTGAATTAACCATCCCATTTTTATCACGTGGTTCTCCATTCAGGCTTGTGTCGTTTGTTGCCGGTTTGACAGCCCAGCAATCGTCTATGTTTATATACATATACCCATGATCAATCATCCCTGAGCTTACCATCGCATCAGCGGCTTCCCTCATGATCTTATCAGTAACATGGTTTTCCCACACATACCAGCTATTCCAGCCCATATGAGGTGTCAGTGCCAGATTTTCACCACATACTATTTTAAATTTTCTTTCTGCTGTTCCCAATTCATTGGTCACTTTAAAAGTTGTAAGGTATTCACCGGGAGAGTCAAGCACCCCTGATATATTTCCGGTTGCAGGATCACAACTTAATCCGGCCGGAATATTTAAGACTTCATATTTGATTGGTCTCTTACCTGTCACCGGAATTGTGAACAGGAAGGGAGAACCAGGTCTTACGCCAAACACTTTTGCCCCGTTAATCCTTGGTTCCGGACCGGGTTTGGGTGTAAGTATTATTTTAGGTTCATTACCGGCAACCCCCTGATCATGGGAACACGAGAAATTAAAAAACATAATAAGCAACAAAATACCGCAAGAAAGAAAGTGTGCTTTTTTCATGACTCTTATTTTTTATGGTTATTAAAACAATACAAATCTGACCTTTTCATAGAGATAATAAATTATGGATACCCCGGTTCATAATCTCCTCTTTCCTGTCATTTCTTTGATTTGAAGTTTCAGAACAGTTGTCCTTCCGAGTACTTTCTCATTATAGTTATACTCTCCGTCTCCTCCATACTGTTTCATTATGCAATCCAATCCTTCTTTCCTGGCATCTTCTTCCGCAACTATTGAAATATTCCCGTTGCCAATTATTGAACTAAACTTCATTCCCCAGTCACATCCGTTATTTCCCTTATAAATCTCATGGTCCGTATCCATCTCAAAACAGACAAAACTGTTCTTTTTGATCATCTCCAGTTTTCGTCCTTCATTTGCACAATGGAAATATAAAACTGATTCAGGAGCAGCTTTATAGCCGAAATTCATGGTGACAATATATGGAATATTATCGTTTGCAAAAGCTATCCTGCAAACATCTGCCCTTCTTATTATTTCTTCAATAGCTAAAATCTCAGTAATTTCTCTGTCATTTCTTCTCATACAATTTGTTTTAATTGTTTAATCCGCTCATAAACAGGACATTCAGGACTATGTGCTCCGGGCAGATAGCCTGTACTCATCAAAAACTCATTAACAATTTCTCCTCCTGTAAATTTAAAGGTCTTTTTAAATAATTTTGTCCACTCATCAAGAGATTCTATTTTTTCTGAATGCATATCAAGCCATTTCCTGAATGAACCAGATTCATACCGGATCCTTAATATTATCTTTGCATTCTCAATTGCAGCATTTATTTTTAACCTGTTTCTTATTATCCCTTTGTCATTCATAAGCCGTTGAATCTCAGTTTCGCCATATAATGCAACTTTTTCCAATTCGTAATTATCAAAGGCTATACGAAAGTTATACTGCTTCTTAAGTATCAGTAACCAGTTGAGCCCGGCCTGATTAATTTCGAACATCAGCCTCTCAAACAGTTCGTTATCGTTTTCGATTGGGAAGCCATAATGATTATCATGGTATTCCTTGTGCAGGGAGAGCTGTTCTCCGCTGATTGTATTGATATAGTCGCAATAAGTCATAAAATATTCTTATAAATCGCTACAAGCGATAGTTCAGGAACAAATTCAGCTTTCTTCCTTAGATTCTCTATCAGGTTACCTTCCTGTATCAGGCTTAAAGACAGGTTGTTGATAATTTGAATTGTTTTGTAATCACCAGGAGTTTCTTTCCTTATTATAACATCTGTCATACTGGATTTGATTTTTGAACCGGATTTTTTAATAAAAGTAAAGATTTTTATTAACTTTGCTACCATCCTGAAAAAGGGGTAAATAAAACTAATCAAAACCAATTGAAATGGGAAAAGGTGATAAAAAATCAAGAAGAGGTAAAATAATAATGGGCTCTTTTGGCGTCAGACGTCGCAGGAAAAAGGCTGATAAACGAGAAGTGAAACCAACTGCAGAGATAAGAGAGGTAGCCTCAAAGGACAAGAAACCTTTAAAGGAAAAAAGAGAGGTAAAAGAGGTAAAAGAGGTAAAAGAGGTAAAAGAGGTAAAAGAGGTAAAACCTGTTAAAGAAGTCAAAGAAATTAAGGAAGAAAAAGAGGTCAAGGAAATAAAAGTTGCCAAAGAAAAACCTTCAGAAAAAGCACCAAAAGCTGTAAAAGAGAAAAAAGAAGCAATCCCGGCAAAGGAATCAAAACCTAAGAAGGAGAAGAAGAGCTAAAATATTAAATGGAAATATTTTTTGAGGGTATAATTCTAAGACCATGGTCTATCCGCGACGCAGTTGTTCTTGCCGGATTAGCCAATAATAAAAATATAGCCGATAATTTACGTGATGGATTCCCATTTCCGTATTCATTGAAAGATGCAAAGAAATGGTTGAATCTTATTTTGCCGGAAAACTTCCCCCCGAGGTTTTTTGCTATTGTTGCAGATAACCTGATAGTTGGCAGTATCGGGATCGTCTCCAAGGATGATATTTACAGAAAAAATTTTGAAATCGGGTATTTTCTGGGAGAATCACACTGGGGGAAAGGTATTATTACTAAAGCAATTAAAGCTGCCACGTCATATGCATTTAATAATTTTGATATAATAAGGGTTTATGCTGAACCGTTTGCTGATAATACCCGTTCACGAAGAGCCCTTGATAAGGCAGGCTTCTTTCTTGAAGCTACTTTTAGAAAGAATGTCATCAAGAATGGTATCATAAAGGATAGCTGTATTTACTCTGTTCTTAAGGAAGATTTCAAATATTTTATCCCTGAGTAAACTGCATCCGTGAAGTTATTTTCATTTTAAACAGAAATACCTGTTTTCATTCACTTATTTGCATTTTTTATAACAGCATAATTCTTTTCCCGCAGACTTTTGTGCCGGCGATGACGACGACTTTATTTATTATGGCCAAAACTGGGAAGCAAGTTGATGCCTATCGCTTAACTATGAGCCATTTATAATCCTCCGGATCAATAACTGCATTAATAATAACTGGTTCATTTACAGAGAGTGCTTCTATTATTGCATCTCTCATACTTTCATTTGAATCAGCCCTTAACACTTTGATCCCCAAAAATATATCAGCTCCAAAAAGATCACCCTGATAAAGCAGTGTTCCATACGGAAGGAGGTTTTTCCATGATTGTTTAATTTTGATCAGGTTTAATTCACCATCGGAAAATATAATTACAATTACCGGCAAATTATATCTTTTTGCAGTAATCATTTCTCCGGCCATCATAAGAAACCCGCCATCGCCGGTTATACAAACAACGGTTGCATCTCTGTCGTTGATCTGGACTGCAAGAGCTGCAGGAATCCCGAATCCCATACCTGACCAGCCATTAGTCATAAAAATCTTCCCTTTTCCATATGTAAGCCAGAATTGCCCTATAAGGTGAAGATGTGAGCCAACATCTGCTGTAATAATTGCATTTTCAGGTAATTCATCCTGGAGAACTCTGAGAGCAGCAGCCGGACCGAAATGGTTTGTAAAGCCATTAAAGACCGAAATCATTTCATCACGTAATCCTTTAATAGCAACCTGATCGAATATCAGTGAGCTTAGATTCAGATTTTTAAGAATAATGAACCAGTCATCTGGTGGCCCTGTGTACTGAATTATTGTCTCTGAAGAAGGCATGTCGGTTTCCATTATATCAAAATTTATAAGAGGGACATCCGGTATCCATGACTCGTAATTATATTCAACAGGATCATAACCAATACCTATTACAAGATCTGTTTTTTCGTAAATGTCTTCAAGATAGTCACTTAATGAATGAAACAAAACTCCTGCATAGCAAGGATGGTCTTCCGGTATTAACCCTTTCGCCATTGGTGTTATTACTACAGGTATTCTGTAAATATCAAGAAATGCCAGCAATCTGGTCTGTATTCCGAGCCTGACGGCTGTAAGTCCGAGTGCAATAAGTGGTCGGCGGGATTTCTCAAGAAAAGAGATAATTTTCTGAATATCATTTCTGTAATACCTGATTTCGGATACTTTACCTGAAACTAATGGTGAGCCGATCTCAATATCAGCGATATCTGAAGGAAGACCGATATGTACAGGACCGGGGTAAGGAGACTGGCACAACCTTATGGCTGATTCCATGACATCAACTACGTTACCGGCATTCATCCTGTATGTTGCTATTGTTAATGGTTCAAAAAGCTTCTGATGATTGATATTCATCTGTGTCGTGCGGTTAACCATTTTATCCGACATTTCGCTTGTAAAAACAATAACAGGTGATCTGTCAAGTAAGGCACCTCCAACACCGGTTGAAATGTTGGTGGCACCTGGTCCGAAAGTGGCATGACAAACACCAGGATTGCCTGTAAATCTGGCTGTTACGTCTGCCATAATTCCGGCAGATGCTTCATTTGATGTAAGAATGAATTCTATTCCTGAGGCTCTGAACGCTTCAAGATATGGGATAGATGGTCCGCCCGGGATGCCAAAGACAAATCTGACTCCAATATTAAATAATTGATTAGCAATGTATTCCGCAATTGTCATTATTAACTTGTTGAATAACAGACAAAACTATTAAATATTATAATGCCTTCATACAAAATGGAATTCAAATTATGTTACAATTATTTGAATGATTTTTTTCTGATCTTTGCAGCCAAATATTTTTTCATTGTACAGTAAAGGAAACACTATTTTCTGGGCAATAGTAGCATGCCTGTTATGGTCAACTGCCTATGCAGGTATCAAGTTAGGCCTTCAATATGATACACCATTCCATTTTGCAGGGGTGCGGTTTATTATTTCCGGATTAATGATCCTGCCATTTACAGTTAAGCCTGCAATTTATTTTAAGATGATAAAGGAGCACTGGAAAGTAGTCTCATGGGTCACTTTCCTGCAGATTCTGGTTAACTATTCCTTGTTTTACCAGGGTCTTACCCTTGTCCCTGGTGCTCTCGGAGCAGTTATTGCAGGTTCACAACCTCTTGTAATTGCTGTGGTTGCAGCAATAATGAACAATGATGATAAGCTGACCCGGAAGAAAATTCTTACAATAATATTTGGTATATCAGGTGTAATACTTATCAGTGCCGGCCGTCAGGCATTTAAACTTGGTACCGCACTCGAACTTTTAGGTGTATTAATGATACTTGTTGCCAATATTGCAACTGCTACAAGCAATGTTGTTGTATCACTGAGAAGCAAAGGCATTAATCCACTGGTTCTTAGTTCCTCATCAATATTTGCCGGTGGTGTAATTCTTTACCTTGTATCCATACCGGTTGAAGGCCATCAACAGGGACCATTGCCACACGAATACTGGTTAATTCTGTTATGGTTAAGCTTCATGGCTGCATTTGCCTTCTCATTATGGTTTAAACTGCTTCAGAGACCAGGTGTGAGGGTATCAGAACTAAACCTGTGGAAATTTCTTATCCCGGTTGTGGGAGCCATTTTAAGCTGGCTGCTCGTCCCGGATGAAAATCCGGAATGGCTTACAATATCCGGAATGATTATCATAACAGTTTCATTAATAATATTCTATAGAAATTCAGATGAAAGTCATCCGGCGTAGATAATTGATTTATAAATATGAATAAACGACTAATCGCATTAGGTTGCTATACAATATTCTGGTTGTGCTTTTTCTTCTTAGCCAGGCTTTTTTTTATTCTGGTTCAATCCCATGTTGCCTTCACCAACAGTATTGGTGAACTTCTGGCAACATTCCTTAGTGGCTCGAAACTGGATATTTCAACTACAGGATATTATTTGCTGATACCCGTATTATTTGCCATCCCGGGAATTTATTTTAATGGCAACTGGTATAAGTATCTTATAAGAATCTATTCCTATATTCTTATTGTTTTTTCAACAATAATTATAGTTTCTGATGCTAATTTGTATTCTTACTGGGGATTCAGGATCGATTACACGCCTGTGTTTTATTTAAAAACACCGGGAGAGGCTGTGGCTTCAGTAAGTTCTTTGAAACTGATACTGTTTATTGCTACAATAATCTTAATTGCTTCCCTCTTCATCTTTTTATATAAGATTCTTATTGACAGATTATTTGGTGAGTTTGAGAGAGTCAGGTTCTGGCTGCCTGCTATGCTTATTGTTATGGTATTATGGGGAGCACTTATAATTCCTATTAGAGGTGGGTTCGGATTAGCACCAATTAATGCAGGTACGGTCTATTTTAGTAAAAAAATGTTTCTGAACCATACTGCAATAAATGCTGTCTGGAACGTAGGTACATCAGCTTTCACTCAAAAGCCAGTGAAGAATCCTTATGAGTTCGGAGATATCAACTCTGCTGCTGCTTTAGTTGATAGTCTTATGGTTAAAAAAGGAATTACTTCGAAAGTACTTAACTCCACAAAACCTGACATTCTGATTATAGTTCTTGAAAGCTTCAGTGGTTATCTTATCGGACCTCTGGGAGGTGATTCTCTGGTTACTCCCAACATTAACAGATATGCAAAGGAGGGCGTACTCTTTTCGGATTTTTATGCTTCAGGCACCAGGACTGACAAAGCTATGCCTGCAATTCTGAATGGTTATCCGGCTCAGCCTGCTCAATCAATTATTAAAGAGCCTAAAAAAAGCCAGACTCTGCCGAGTCTTGTAAAAATACTTATTGAAAACGGGTACAATAGTGCCTTCTGGTACGGAGGTGAGATAAATTTTGCCAATTTTAATTCATTTGTGATTGGTTCAGGTTTTAAGGATATAATAACCAAAAACAATTTTGATCCTGCCAACTATAATTCCAAATGGGGTGTTCATGATCATATTCTGTTCACAGCTCTGGAAGATTCAATGAAAACAGTTAAAGAACCCTTTCTGAAGGTTATCCTTACACTGTCGAGCCATGAGCCATTTGATGTTCCGATGGAACCTGTTTTTAAAGGTAAAGATGACATGACGAAATACAAAAATTCGGTTTATTATGCTGACAAATCGCTTGGATCATTCCTCGATTGGGCTAAGGAGCAGGAATGGTGGAAAAATACTCTGGTCATAATGGTAGCTGATCATTGCAGCCGGGTATCTGAAGACATGCTCAACTATTCACAGTTGATTTTCAAAATTCCAATGCTTTGGGTTGGAGGAGCATTATCAAAAAAGGGTATCAAAGTTGATAAGCTTGGCAGCCAGGTAGATATTCCGGTGACACTACTGAATCAACTCGGACTGAGTGGAAATTTCCCATTCGCGAAAGATCTGATGTCGGATAAGACTAACTCATTTGCATTTTATACGTATAATGAGGGTTTTGGATTTATTACCGATAGTTCTGCATATATCTATGACCATAAACAAAAAGGATCAGTTTTCAGTGAGGGCAAAGACCCTGGTTATGCCGAAAAAATCGGGAAAGCTTATCTTCAGGTTTTATTCAACGATTATTTAAAAAGGTAAATAAGATAAGGAGATGAAAAAACGCATTCCGCAGGCTGTAATAATGCTTGGAATAGTGAGCCTGTTCACTGATGCAGCTTCAGAGATGATATATCCTCTTGTCCCGGTTTACATAGCTGCTCTTGGCTCTGGTGCAATTTTGCTTGGAATAATTGAAGGTGTCGCTGAAACCACCGCCTCGCTACTTAAACTGATAAGCGGAATCCTGTCTGATAAGATCGGGAAAAGAAAGTTGCTGGTTCTTATCGGGTACTCAATTTCATCAATTATCAGGCCACTTACCGGGATTGTCTCTTCAGCATGGGAGATAATAATAATTAGGATGTTCGACCGGGTGGGAAAAGGGATACGAACAGCTCCCCGGGATGCATTGATAGCCTCTTCAGTAGATGAAAGTATCAGAGGAAGGTCATATGGATTTCATCGTGCAATGGATAATGCAGGAGCAGTTATTGGTCCGCTATTAGCAATAATTACTCTTCTTATACTTTTTATTGGATTCGGATTGAAAGATTCCCTGTTAGCCTTAAGGTGGACTTTCATTCTGGCAATTATCCCCGGAATTCTGGCCGTTTTAACTATCATTCTGTTTGTAAAAGAATCTTCATCAGGGAACAAGACCGCAAAACCCTTTACCTTCTCTTTAAGGAGCTTTGATAAAAACTTCAGGAACTATCTGCTGGTAATGGTGCTTTTTACCCTTGGAAATTCTTCCGATGCTTTTCTCTTATTCAGGGTTCAGGAGGCTATCCACAAAAGCGGAGCTGTAATAAATATTGTTAACAATATAACTCCTCTGCATACGATGATATCAAATTTCGGTGATGAAGCTTCACAGTCGAATGTTATAAATATTCTGTTTTTGCCTTTTGTCTGGGCCTTCTTTCATATTATAAAAGTTATTTTTTCAACACCTTTAGGGACTCTTTCTGATAAAATTGGAAGAAAAATAGTGATCAATATTGGTTGGGGGATTTACGCGTTTGTATATATCTCATTTGCCCTGTTAGTTTTTCTTTCGCCTAATCTTCAGATTGTTGCAACTTTCATCCTGTTTGCAGTATATGCATTGTTCTATGCCTTTACAGAGGGAGCGGAAAAAGCTTTTGTAGCTGACCTTGTGCCTGAAGACAGGAGAGGTTCAGCATTTGGACTGTTCAATTTTTCGATTGGAATGGGGGCACTGCCCGCTAGTATTATTTTCGGATTTCTTTACAGCTATTTTGATAAAATATATCCCGGATACGGGGGGACTGTTGCTTTTGGTTTTGGTGGTACTATAGCTCTGATCTCTATGGTACTTCTTGCTATAAAAATAAAAGAGCCTTCAAGAGGCTCTGATAAGATTTAATGATTCCACCGGATCTTCTACGGGCAATCAGGGTAAGTTTTTTACTCACCCTGAGTTCCACAAAGTCCCGATAGATATCGGGATCACAAATAGTCGCGGAGTTAAGGTAACTTATTATCTGCTGTATTTTTTTTTGTCTTTTTTACCGAATTTGCTGTCTCTCTTGAAATCCCTGTGTTTACCTTCTGATCTGCCCGGGTTTACACTTCTCTTTTCCGGTCTCCTGTCGGACCACTTAGCTGGTCTTTTACCTGAATATTCCCCATCCCGTGGTCTGTCAGTCTTTTCCTGGGCAATCTCCACGGCAACTCTTCTGTCCATGAATGTAGTGTTATTCAACGCTCCAATAAGATCGGCAGCATAACCCGCTTCAACTTCAAAAAAGGAAAAAGTCTTCAGAAGGTCTATTTTACCAATTGGTACTTTTCTACCCTTTGTGTTGGTATTAACAAGTTCAATAAGTTGTTCAGGGTAAAATCCGTCTGTTTTTCCAAGGTTAATAAACAGTCTTGTATAGTTTCCGGGATATTGTTCACGGGAATCTCTTCTTCCGGAATGTCCGAAGCTGTTTTCTTTTTCTGCAACAGGATCAATTAAATCCTCCCCGTGCCTGTAATCATCAAGAAACCTGTCGAATTCAAGCGCTACCACTCTTTTAAGAAGTTCCTCCCTGTCAAGTCCTGAAAGTTTTTCTTTTATCTCAGGTAAAAATTTCTCAATCTCCTGGTGATCAGTGACTACTTGTTCGAGCTTATTGACCCAGTTAAAGAGCTGTTTTCCGCAAATCTCACTTCCTGTTGGAATTGGAATTGCCTTGAACTTCTTTTTAACCATTCTTTCAATTTGTTGAAGAATGTGTCTCTCTCTCAGGTGAACAAGCGAAATTGAAATTCCTGTCTTGCCTGCCCTGCCTGTACGACCGCTTCTATGCGTATATACCTCTGTATCATCCGGAAGACTGAAGTTAATAACATGTGTCAGATCATCCACATCCAATCCTCTGGCAGCTACATCGGTAGCGACAAGCAGCTGAAGGTTCTTGATTCTGAATTTCTGCATCACTGCATCACGCTGAGCCTGTGACAGATCACCATGAAGTGCATCTGCATTATACCCGTCATTTATAAGCTTTGACGCCACTTCCTGAGTTTCCTTCCGGGTACGGCAGAAAACAATACCATAAATGTCAGGTTCAAAATCTGCTATACGTTTAAGTACCTTATATTTGTCTTTTGCATGGACGAGATAATAAGCATGACTAACATTTTCAGCCGAGGAATTTTTTGTTCCGATAGTAATCTCAGTAGGATTGTCCATATACTTTCTTGCAATGGACGAGATTTCCTTCGACATAGTGGCTGAGAACAATAGGGTTCTTCTGCCAGCCGGGACCTCTTCAAGGATTTCATTTATACTGTCAAGAAAACCCATATTAAGCATCTCATCAGCTTCATCCAGGATGACTGTGGTTACTGAGGATAGCTTTGCGGCACCTCTGCCAATAAGATCAATTAATCTTCCGGGTGTGGCAACAATAATGTGAACACCTCTTTTCAGACCCCTTATCTGGGTGTCAATGCTTGCACCTCCGTAAACTGCTAGTATTTTAAGCTTACCTGTAAATCTGGCATAATCGGTCAGATCACCTGTGATCTGCATACATAATTCTCGTGTAGGACACAGGATCAGAGCTTGTGTGCTGTTTATCTCCGTATCGGTGGCCTGAACCAGAGGCAGTCCGAATGCTGCTGTTTTTCCGGTCCCTGTCTGGGCCAGGGCGATAATATCACCCGCATCCCCCAGCATAAGTGGGATAACTTTTTCCTGTACTGGCATGGGTTGTTCAAAACCTAGTTCCTGAATAGCCTTCAGGATACCGGGAGTGAATCCCATTTCTTCAAAATTTATCATTAATATGTTTTATGATGTGGTTTCGGGAGCGATGGATTTGTTATCCCGGCCGAAATGAACTCAAATGCAGACTGGGCAAAATGTCTGACAACGCTTCGTGGAAATCACTTTGTTAATTAGGGCGCAAAGATAATCAAATTATTCTAATTGCAACATTATTAGAAAGAAAGGCTTGATGGAATAGTGGTCTGAAGATGTAAAAGTGTGTGGATCCGTTCTGCTGTTCTATCGTTATTCCTTTATACAATTAAGCCTTATGCCTTTTTGCCTTTACGCTTCTATGCCTTTAAGTCCTTATGCCTTTATGCCCTTAAGCCTTTATGCCCTTAAGCCTTTTTGCCTTTATGCCTTACTCCTTTACCTCTCTAAACCTTAAAACACATCCCTGTTTTCCTGAAAATATTTCTAATAATTCAATTAATATTATAGCGTTATATAACAACTAATTACATAAATTTGTAGTTATGGATTCAAGGCCGGTAAAAATATATTCAACTGAGGATGTACCACGTCTGAGATATATAGCTGGTATAATCATGGGAGACATACTCGGTTTATCCTGGGAAATCATTACTGATAAGCGGAAACTGGGTAAACATCATGTTATTAATTACTCATCCGATAATATATCAGGATCAATCAAAATCAATCCTGTTTCCCTGTTATTTGAGACAGGGATTGCTGAAAGGGATTTAACTGTAAGTGAATGGAAAGGGCTTCCTGTATTTTTTCAGACTTTACCGGATTCTGATCTTCCTTTTGATATATTTGCTGCATCTTTTTATCTTATTACCAGGTATGAAGAGTACCTTGAATTTCAACCTGATAAATACGGGAGATTTCCCGCTTCTTCGTCAATAGCCTTTAAAAACCATTTTCTGGGAATTCCAATTGTAGATGCCTGGGTAAAGGAGATGTCAAGAGTTTTTCTAAAGAAATTTCAGACCATAGCTTTTAAACGCAATGAATTCAAGTCCCTGTTAACAATAGATGCAGACCAGCCTTTTGCATACCTGGGTAAAGGTTTGTTCAGGTCAATAGGCGGGTTGTTTAATGATCTTAAAGGCAAGACTGGAAAGGCAGGCGACAGGTATAGAATAGTAACCCAGGGAGAAAAAGATCCCTACGAGGTTTTTGATTACATCCTTGAAAATCTAGAAAAGAGGAATACAGATACCAGATTCTTTTTTCCTGTGGGAGACCATTCAAAATATGATAAAAATCCTTCCTGGAAAAATGATGAATACAGGAAACTTATTCATAGAATATCTGACAAATATGGAGCGGGATTGCATCCTTCATTTTATTCAGCCGGGAACTATTCAACCATTGCAAATGAGGCTGGTCGTTTAAATACTATTCTGGAAAAAGAGATTATTTCAAGCCGATTTCATTATATCAGATTATTTACACCCCAATCATTCCGTGATATTCATAAAGCGGGCATTCTGGAAGACTATTCCATGGGTTATCCTGATGAACCTGGTTTCAGGGCCGGAATAGCAAGACCATACTACTTCTATGATGTATCTGATGATCATCAAACCAGTCTGAAAATCTTTCCATTCCAGGTAATGGATGTAACACTTTATGGTTACAAAAAATTGGATATTGTCGCATCGAAAGAAGTCATATTGAAACTGATAAATGAAACAAAAAAGGTCGGAGGGCTTTTTGTAAGCATCTGGCATAACACCTCTTTACTTGATAATCAGGAATGGTCGGGATGGAGAGAAGTTTTTGAATTTTTGCTCAATACTCAGTTGCCATGATAGTTTACCACAAGAATAATGAGATTGACAGGGAGCAATGGGATAATTGTATAAAAAATTCACACGGGATAAAACCTTATGCCTATTCATGGTACCTCGATATTATGGCTCCTGGCTGGGAAGCTCTTGTTGATGATGATTATGATTCAGTTTTTCCGGTTCCGGGCAGAAGCCGTTTTGGCATTAAATATGTCGCCACTCCGATATTCCTTCAGCAGCTTGGTGTTTTTTCTCCTGATAAACCACCTGCAAATGCAATTGTTGAATTTCTCGATTATATGCCCGGATTTTACAAATTGATCGACCTGTGTGTAGGGCAGGATGTTGCATATGATGGATATAAAGTTACTGAAAAAGTGAATTTTGAACTTGATCTTTCAAGACCTTATGACAAGATCTGGGATAGTTTTTCACCTCATTGCAGGAGGAATATTGAGACATCCTCAAAAAAGAAGCCGGAAATAGTTTCAGATATTACCCCGGATGAGATTATTGAACTTTTTATCAGGAATAAAGGTAAAGAGATCAAGGGAATTAAAATTCGTGATTACCAGCGTCTTAAGAATCTAATGAACTTCTGTCTGAAGAATAAAAAAGGAAGAATAATTGGTGTGAGAGCCGGAAGAAGAAAGTTAATATTCGGGATCTTTCTTGTTGAAACACACGGGAATAAGACTCTCCTTTTTGTTGTTAACACACATCAGAGTCGCGAAAGAAGGATTGGTTATTATGTTCTTAATGAATTAATAATGGATCATGCATCCACAAGAACCAAACTCGATTTTGCGGGTTCTTCAATACCATCAATAGCTTCATTTATGGAATCATTTGGTTGTGTAAATGTACCGTACTACAGGATTTATCGCAACAGGCTTTTCTGGCCGGTCAGGATGATGAAATAGTTTTTTGTGATTTCACTGCCATTAATCGGAATATTAAACACCTCCCTGGGATATTTAAATATTGTGCCTTCTAAACCATCATCGCAATTAATATAATTCTGACATTATGACAATAAAAGCACAGGTAATTTCAGGAAGAACCAATGATTCCAAATGTTAAAAATTGGTTAAAGAGAAACCATATAAAAGTATCCATTAAATATATATTTATATTTGAGGTATTGTATGGGAAAATGCAAACTCAATATAATTAAATTGCTGATTGTCCTTATCTCATTTTTATTTATCGGAGGAGGACGGTCTGTAATGTTTATTGCTGATAATTTACAGAGTATTGTTAATCAGGATCATGTAAGCGATATTGAGCTGCCTCATCAACACCAGTCTGTTAATTTCATCGAAGAAGATAAATGGCTTTCTTCATCCGCATTTGATTTTTCCTGCTTTAATAATAGTCCTGAAAAACACTATTCCTACATGAATAGTTGCACAAAGGAATATTCAGATTCAATATGGCAGCCGCCTAAGTTCGTTTAGCATTAATCAATATGTACTTCCTGTTTTACCTGAATAATATCGGGTAATTTCCTAATTATTCATTTAAAGAATTACTTATTATGATTACTGAAAAACTAAGGGTCGCGGGTATTTCGGTACTCGCAGCGATTTTCTTAACAGGTATAAAGCTTGTTGCAGGAATCGTGACCGGAAGCCTGGGATTGCTTTCAGAAGCTCTACATTCGGGGTTAGATCTTATCGCTGCAGTGATTACATTTTTTTCAGTTCGCATTTCAGATAATCCTCCTGATAAAGAACATAACTTTGGTCATGGCAAAATTGAGAATTTCTCTGCGTTTTTTGAAACCATTCTTCTCTTAATAACTTGTATCTGGATTATTTATGAGGCACTGCATCGACTCATTACAGGAGATACGAATATTGAAGTAAGCGCATGGAGCTATGTAGTCGTAGTTATCTCAATAGTAGTTGACTTTACCCGTTCAAGAGCACTAAGCAGGGTAGCCAGGAAATTTAATAGTCAGGCTCTTGAAGCAGATGCACTTCATTTTTCAACTGATATTTGGAGTTCAACTGTAGTATTGCTTGGACTTATCTGCGCAAACTTCGGATTTTTCTTTGCTGACTCAGTTGCTGCATTAATAGTTGCCTTAATAGTTATTGTAATTTCTTACAGACTGGGAAAGCGATCAATTGAAGTTCTTATTGATTATGCTCCTAGGGACAAGGTAAAAAAAATTGAGTGTGTTCTGACCGCATTACCTGAAATAGATAAATTTCATAGTCTAATGGTAAGAACTTCCGGGGCTGATACCTTTGTAAGTGTAATAATTACTTTAAACTCTCAACTGAAAGTTAATCATGCCCATGACATATGCGACAAAGTTGAAAGAGAAATTTGCCAGGTTATTGATCGGTGTAATGTATTTGTTCATTTTGAACCGATCTGACAAAAAGATCATTCAGGTAAAAACATGTTTTATATTATGGGTTGTATTTGCCATATCTGTTATTAGAATTAATTAAGCTGAAAAAAATATTCAGATATGTAACTCTTCATAACGGATACTCTCATGATGACTTATAAAAAGATTCTAACCCTAGTTTATATATAGATAAAAATGGAAAAAATAAGACCAAAAAATTTCTGGATTTTTGTTAAGGCAATAGTTCTTGTAATGGTAATTGTTATTATCAAATTTCTGATTCACTCTTTTGAGCTCGAATTTCTGACAATAAATAATCTGTTTTCAGGTATAATTGCTGCAAATGTTTTCCTGATGGGATTTTTGCTTAGCGGAGTTCTTTCTGATTATAAGGAAAGTGAAAAAATTCCGGGTGAAATTGCCTCTTCAATCAATAGTATTTATTCAGAATTGCTATACCTCTATGATGATAAAAAGATTCTTAATAGCAAAGAGTGTATGTTGTACTGCGGGGAGCTTACAAAATCGATTCTGGAATGGTTCAACAGAAAAGAAAAGACAACAAATCTGATAACAAGGACCAGGCACTTAAATTCTCTCTTTGCCAAGATCGAAAATGATACCCAGACCAATTATATTGTTCGTCTGAAAAATGAAATGTCAGCCCTCAGTAAAACTATTATCAGGGTTGATACTATCAGAGACACAAACTTTATATCTACGGGATACCAGATTGCAATTTCAGTTACTGTTTTAATGTGCTTTGGTCTGGTATTCTCCAAAATCGATCCGTTTTATGAGTCACTGTTTTTCGTTGGAGTTATATCTTTTTTAATGATCTTCCTTATCCTTTTGATACATGACCTTGATGACCCATTTGCATACACCAAACATTATTCTGCAGAGAATGTCTCCTTATATCCCATTAAACGTGTCTTAACTGAAATTGATACACTAAACAAAGCAAGAGGTATATATTGAGAATTACCTTTATAAAATTCTGATTACTAGCACAGATATAGTTATGCATGCCATTGCTATGAAAGCTATTGGTTTCCAGTTAAACTCAAGAAGCTTTTTAACTTCCGGTCCTAATTTTATTGTCAACAGCGCCAACAGTAAGAATTTTAATCCCTGACTGATAAGAGTAGCAAGACAGAAAATGAAAATATTTATGTCAAAGATGCCCGGCGATATTGAGAATATTTTATAAGGGAGGGGAAGAGTTGCTGCAATAAATTAAATCCATACACACCATTTCGTATCTGCCCATCGCAAACTCCAGTTGTTAAATTCTTTAAACCAGTTTTTCATTAAGATTTCAAAGTTTCCTTTCTTTTTTGTAAATCTCAAAAAGTTCACTTTCATCTTTACCTTCTCTGATGCCATGTATCAGCATAACCAATAAATGAGGAATTTCACTTTCTTTAAAACCTGATTTTATTGCGAAGCCGTTTACAGATCGCATTTCATTTTTATCTATAACCCCATCAGCCAACATCATCCTAACAATTTCATAAACCTGTTCAAAGCGTTTAGAGAATTCATATGGCGCTGTATAATCCGACTTGTCTGTAGTATCAATTAATTCAGCTATTTCAGGATCTGTAAAACCCAGATTATGCCCAATCCTGTTTAGCAATTCAAGTTCGTTAATACTGATATGATCATCGGCTTTTGCTATACGGACAAGATGTGTAAAATACTCTGTGTTTTGCTTTTTTTCGGGATGATCGAAATAATTTGATATGTTCATATTATGTGTTTTAAGTAATGAATAAATTATATATATCTAAACGGGGAAGTATAAACTAATTGAAAATGCATGAGTTATACTCTCATACATGAAATGTTATACAAGTAGAGATTATTTTAAAAAACCTTTGGCGGTTGCCAGACAGAAAGAGAGAAATTTGTAACTACAGATATGTTTCTTGCGATTTGCATTTGACATTCAGATTCCAGGGTTAGACCAAAATTATTACTTTGGTTAATCTGATCTTCGTTCATAGAATCATTATTAGAACTAAACCTATCCTCATTACCATCATAATCCACTGCAAGCTCAATAACAGGTTGCTGTATGATTAAATCCGGATACTTATTTATCTCATTGCTGAAAACCACTATCACTAATAATAATATTTGATATAGGATTTTCCTTTGTCTTTTCATGTCGGCAAAGGTCGCATTAATTTATAGTGATCAGCCTATAACGGTTGTTAAATAATTGTTAATGTATTTTAATTATTTAATTATCTGATTGAATCACAGGTGGCTTAGGCTATTTTTATAAAACTGAAACCATGCAGCTTTTTACTGCAACAGCTCCATCTCCTCCTCATCCTTAACCTCGACAAGTTTTCCTCCATCACATTTCAGCGTTCTCGCGGAGAATTTTTTAAGAAGAGTGTAGTTATGAGTGGCAACTACTACTGCCCTTCCAGTCTTGCTGATATCAGTAAGAAGCTTAAGAATACCTTCAGATGTTTCAGGATCAAGATTCCCTGTAGGCTCATCTGCAAGTATAATGTCAGGATCGTTCAACAGAGCCCTGCCGATAACAACGCGCTGCTGTTCTCCTCCCGATAACTGATGAGGCATCTTATAACCTTTCAGTCCGAGTCCGACTTTTTCAAGCACTTCGCCGATACGGGTATCAATTTCATTTTTACCTTTCCATCCTGTTGCCTTTAAAACAAATTCGAGGTTCTCATTTACCGACCTGTCAGTCAGAAGCTGAAAATCCTGAAATACAATGCCTATCTTTCTTCGCAGGAATGGAATATCCCTTTTTTTTATTTTTGTAAGATTATAACCGGCAACAAGTCCGATTCCCTCCTTGAGCGGGATCTGGGCATTAAGTGTTTTGATGAGACTCGATTTCCCACTTCCGACTCTGCCGACAAGATAAATGAATTCACCTTTCCCGATATTAAGATTAACATCAGTAAGTACAAGGTGATCCTGCTGCCATATAGTACAGTTTATCAGCTCAATAATTACGTCTAAAGGAAGATTCTCCTCCATTTCAGGATAATTTGTTGTGCAAAATAAGGAAAGAATTGATAATTAACATTTATATGTTGATAAAATCAGTAATAAAGGCCGGTTGCCGGCGTTTAATAGTTGTAATTTTACGGTTGATCATAAAAACAGCATTGTTATTATAAATTGCTTAAATATAGCAAGTTATATACTTTATAAAGTTTTAGGATGCAAACAACATCTTATTGAACAGGGACAAAAATAATAAGTTATGAACAGAAATAAACTCATTTTAATATTCAGTTTTCTTTTAATTTTCATTATTAATGGTTCATCCCAGGTTCCTTTTACCAGTACAGAGTTAGGTTCTGAATTTAACAGGGGTATGGAACTATACAATAAAGAGAAATATCCGGCTGCAATCAGGCTCTTTGATTCGTATATAAAAAGCAACGATAAATCGAATCTTATTATGGTTGCTGATGCTGAATACTATAGTGCAACAGCTGCATTAAAAGTATTCAATGGCGATGCCGAATACAGAATGATAATGTTCATATCCACACATCCGGAGAGCCCAAGAATAAATGAGGCGAGATTAGCTTTAGGTGACTATTGTTATCAGAATAAGAACTACAGAAAAGCTGTAGTCTATTATGAATCTGTTAACAGACAGGAATTGGAATCGGAACGGCTTGCAGAATACTTTTTCAGACTGGGATATTCACTTTATATAAAAGGAGATAAGAGCAGGGCGCTCCTGATGTTTTCAGAGATAAAGGACATTGACACTGAATACACTCCACCTGCGGTATACTATTTTTCCCAGATTGCCTACGAGCAAAAAATGTATCAGACCGCAATGGAAGGATTTAAACGGCTGAAAGATGATGAAACATTCGGAGGAGTAGTTCCATTCTACATTGTTCAGATCTTGTATCTGCAGAAAGATTATGATGGAATTCTTACAATGGCTCCGGACCTTCTTAAATCAGCAGGTAAAGAGAGGTCTGTTGAACTTTACAGGTTTATCGGAGATGCATATTATAACAAGGAGAATTACAAGGAAGCATTGCCTTATCTTGAAAAATACTCAACCGGAGCAAAAGCAAGTGACAGGGAAGATAAATATCAGCTGGGTTATTGCTATTTTAAAACAGGTGAGACTGATAAAGCCATAAAATTATTGCTTGAGATAGGTGCCAAAAATGACTTATTAAGCCAGAATATCTGGAATATTCTGGGTGCCTGTTATGTTCAGAAGGGCAACAAGAAAAGGGCACAATTTGCTTTTGGTGAAGCTTCAAAATTGAATTTTGACAAAAAAATCAAGGAGGAGTCACTTTTCAACTATGCGAAACTGACCTATGAAACGGCATATTCCCCTTTTGGAGAGGCAATAGCAGCTTTTCAGGAATATATTGATCTTTTCCCGGGGTCGGAGAGGATACAGGAAGCTTATGATTACCTGGTAGCTACATATATGCAACTCAAGAACTACAAAGCAGCTCTGGCATCATTGGATAAAATACAGAATAAAGACAGCAGACTGGAGGAAGCGTATCAGAGAGTTGCTTTTTTCAGGGGACTGGAATTGTTTAAAAACATGGAGATAGAAGCCTCAATCGATATGTTTGATAAATCACTNAAATATGAAAAGTATAACAGGCCAATAAGAGCAAGGGCAATCTACTGGAGAGGTGAAGCGTATTACAGACTTGGAGATTATGAAAAGTCGAGGGCCGATTATGAGATGTTTATGGGAATACCCGGTTCAATGCTTTTAAGCGAATATAACATGGTAAGGTATAATATGGGATATACCCTTTTTAATATGAAAGACTACACAAATGCACTGACACATTTTAAAACCTTCGAAGCCGGTGCAACAAATGTAAAACCCGAAGTACTCGCCGATGCAAAGAACAGAATTGCTGATTGTTATTATATTGGAACGGACTATCCATTGGCGATAAGTTATTATAACAAAGTTATTGATTACGGGAATCTCGATGCTGATTATGCAATGTATCAGAAGGGCTTTTCAATGGGTCTGGTTAATGATAATAAAGGGAAAGTCGATGTACTCACATCCCTGACAAATAAATATCCTGCTTCATCCTTTGTACCCGGAGCTATTTTTGAAAGAGGCAGGGCTTATCTGGTAATGGAAGATTTTAAAAAAGGAGAAGCTGATTTCAATACCATAATTTCAACTTATCAGACAAGCCCATTCGTTCCGCGGGCTATTGTTCAACTCGGGCTGCTCTATTATAATATGGGGGAAAATGATAAAGCAATATCCCAGTTTAAGAAGGTGATTGAGAACTTCAAATCCACTCCTGAAGCAAGATATGCAATGACAGGGCTTAGGAACACTTATGTTGACATGAATGAGGTTGAAGTTTATTTTTCATATGTAAAAACTCTTGATGGTTACGGAGATGTTAACATGACTGAAAAGGATTCACTTCTTTATACATCCGGTGAGAACCTTTACATAGCTGCAAAATATGATAAAGCAACTGAGGTGTTTAAGAGTTATCTCAATGAGTTTCCTAATGGCAGTTTTGTCCAGAATGCTCAATATTATCTGGCTGAATGTCTGCGGTCAGCAGGGAATACCGATGAAGCTCTTAAATTGTACATAGCGGTATCAGGTGAAGCTAATAATCAGTTCATGGAACAGTCGCTTATTGCCGCATCAGCAATACTTTTTGACAAAGAAGATTATACCGGATCCATGGATTATTATGAGAAACTTGAGAAAGTAGCCGGAAATGCAGCTAATAAACTTATTGCCCTCAAAGGTCAGCTAAGGTCAGCTTACCAGGCTGGTGACGCGCAGAAGACTATTATTTCAGCCGCAAAGATCAATAGTACTCAAAATATTCCCGAAGAGCTGGTGAGAGAGGCTACCTTTATGAGTGCAAAAGCAAATTATAGTCTTAATAACTTCGATGAAGCACTCAGAGATTTCCGTAAAGTTGCAACGGAAGTCACAAGTATTGAAGGAGCAGAATCAAAATTCAGAGTTGCTGAGCTGCTCTATAAAAAAGATTTAAATGTTGAATCTGAAAAGATAATTACAGAGTTCATCGACCAGAATACCCCTCATCAATACTGGATGGCAAGAATGTTCCTGCTTCTTGCAGATATAAGCATAAAAAAGGGTGATACCCTCCAGGCAAGGGCAACACTTCAGAGCCTTAAAGAATATTATACAATTACTAATGACGGGATTCTTGACGAGGCAAAAGCCAAGCTTGACTCTCTGACAGAAGTTAAATAATCTGACATAAACTTCAGATAATAAGTATAGTAAACAATAAATGAAAATGTGAATATGAAATTAATTTGATATGATAAAAGAAAATCTGATTATAGTAGTGCTCATACTCTTCTGTCTGTTACCCGTAAATTCCCAGGTAAAAAAACAGGAAACCGGACTAAAAAGGGAGGTTACCCTCTACAATCCGTATAAGCCATCACTCCCTGAATCCAAAAAAAGGAGCTTTTTACCTGAGATGAATGATACGATACAAGTCAAACCTGAATTCCATTATGATATCAGGACAACAACATTTCAACCGGAATACCTGATAAGTCCGATAAAAGCAGCATCATTACTGCCTGATGCCTTGCCAAAACTCTATAAGAATTATGTAAACATTGGCCTTGGTAATTACATTACGCCTCTGGCTGAAATAAGCATAACCAACGAGCGGTCTAAAAAGGGTGCGCTGGGCCTGTATGCAAGACATTTCTCAACAAATGGAAAGGTTGAACTTCAGAATGGCAGGAAAGTTTTTGCCGGTTATGCTGATAATGATGCCTCTTTGTTTGGACGGAAATTCTTCAGAAAGAGCCTGCTTGAAGGCTCCGTGGATCTGACACAAAAGATAAGGTATGCTTATGGGTATGATACAAGCATTACAGACTATACTCCTGTAAAGAAAGATATCAGGCTTGGTTATACAAATGTGGGTGCAAAAGCTTCCTTATCATCAATAACACTTGACTCAACAAACTTCTCCTATGATTTTGACGTATTCTATAATTTCTTCTACAATGCAAGGAACATGTTTCAGAACAGTTTCGGAATGAGCGGAATAATGGCTAAGTCTTTCAATGGTTTCTATGTAGGCTCAGGGATAGACTATGAGAATTTTAAGCTTTCTGATTCTATCTCGACTAACTCAAAGTATATCGCTTCAATCAGCCCTTTTATAAAAAAGAGTACCGAACAGTGGAGTTTTAAACTGGGCTTCCAGGCACTGATCGAAAAGAACCTGACTTTATCAAATAAGATGCATATTTATCCTGATATTAATTTCAGCTTCAATATAGTTCAGTCTTATATCCGCTTCTTTGCCGGATTATCGGGAAGGATGGAGAAGAATGATCCGTTGAAAATAATATCTGAAAATCCCTTTCTGGTCCCTGATGGCAGTCTTTTCACTCTGCCAAATACCGACCATAAACTGATTGTATCAGCAGGTTTTAAGGGAAACACGGGAATAGGAGGCAACTACCTGGTTTCTGCATCATATTCATTAATTAATGATATGCTCTTCTATACAAATACTGTTTTCCCCGACAGATTCTTCAGACCGGAAATGGGAAATCACTTTATACCGTTGCCTGATGACGTGGAGCTTTTCAAAATTCATGGTGAAATGAGTGGGATTATTAATGACAAAATATCATATAACGGGAACGTAAACCTGTATAAATACACTCTGACTGATAATAAGTATGCCTGGAATAAGCCTGACTGGGATGGACAGCTTGGTGTAAAATATAACCTGAGAGACAAAATTATTGCTGGTATTGAATTAACTGCCCAGGGAAAGCGCGAACTTGTTGTTAATGGAGATCTTTTGATACCGGAGCCACCCGAAATTACGATGCCTGCACACTTCAATCTTAATCTCACGGCTGAATACCGCTATTCAAAAGTCTTATCATTGTGGACTAAATTCAATAATATATCCTATAATCGTTATTACGAATGGGCATATTATCCGTCACAGAGATTCCTTTGTATGCTTGGATTCACATATAGCTTTTAAACTCTTCATCACCGAAGCAGAGAAGATCCTGTCAGTTTGATTCAGAATGTGATTTTGAGAGATTAAGATCTGCAAAACTATGAAAACATGGTCTGAACAATGAAGTAATCTGATCTGATAATCCATTTTCGGGTAGGGATTAGAATTTTCCCGGACAGATGGCTCGGGCAGACACAAAAAAACAATGACCTTAAGACATTAAGACTTAAAGACAAACCGACAACAATTTAGTGTTAATTTCTTAGTGCATATTGTGGATTATTTTTATCATTTTTTTGAAGAAAAACCGTTTTAAATCCCTATATTTGCAGGGATAATTAATAATCATAATATCAATAATTTATAACAGGAAAAGTGAAGTTGGTTCTGACGGTTGACGATGAAATTTTAAGCATCCTGATTTCATTGCCGGAAAATCATGTCTGATGTAAGTTTAAGAAGGAAAACAGGAGAGATTCCATTATTATGTTTTTGATCTTTACAGATATAAGAGATTTAATAAAATGTTGATTTAAATATATGGGAATTATGAGTGAGAATTCAAAAAAATTGCAGGACAGTATAGATTACTCAGCAGAGAATATTCAGGTATTGGAAGGTCTTGAGGCTGTGCGGAAGCGACCTGCAATGTACATTGGTGATATTGGTATAAAAGGACTGCATCACCTTGTATACGAGGTTATTGACAATTCTATCGATGAGGCCCTTACTGGCTATTGTACAAAAGTGGAGGTTATTATTCACCTGGATGGTTCAGTAACAGTGAACGATGATGGAAGAGGAATACCTACCGGGATGATGGAGAAAGAAAAGAAATCTGCACTTGAAGTTGTTATGACCGTTCTGCACGCAGGCGGAAAGTTTGATAAGGATTCTTACAAAGTATCAGGTGGTCTTCATGGTGTTGGAGTTTCATGCGTTAATGCACTCTCAGCTCATCTTTCTGCTGTTATTATGAGGGAAGGTATGATATATAAACAGGAATATGAAAAGGGAAAACCTGTTACCGGTGTCGATATTATTGGCAAGTCTGATAAGTCAGGAACCTCAGTGACCTTTAAACCGGACGGAACCATATTCCAGACAACTGAATTCAACTTTGAGATTCTTGCAGCACGCCTCCGGGAACTGGCATTTCTGAATAAAGGGATACTTCTTACAATTAAGGATGAAAGAGAGCTCATTGACGATGGTAATGGCGGGATTCCGCGTTACGAAGAGTTCCGCTCGGAGCTTGGACTGAAGGAATTTGTTGAATACCTTGATGCAAACAGGGAAAGACTTATCGAAAAAATTATTCATATTACATATGATAAGGCGGAAATACCTGTTGAGATCGCCCTTCAGTATAATAACTCATTCTCCGAGAATGTTCATTCCTACGTTAATAATATAAACACCATTGAAGGAGGTACTCATCTTGCAGGATTCAGAAGAGGTTTGACACGGACACTTAAAAAATATGCTGAAGATTCCGGCGCTACTTCAAAACTGAAATTTGATATTAATGGTGATGATTTTCGTGAAGGACTAACTGCAATCATATCTGTAAAAGTAGCTGAACCTCAGTTTGAAGGCCAGACTAAGACAAAGCTTGGAAACTCCGAGGTCATGGGTGCTGTCGATCAGGCAGTAAGCGCTATGCTTACAAATTACCTTGAGGAAAACCCGAAAGATGCCAGGATCATTGTTCAGAAAGTGATACTTGCGGCAACTGCACGCCATGCTGCCCGTAAAGCACGGGAACTTGTCCAGCGCAAGAATGTTCTTTCCGGTTCAGGACTTCCCGGTAAACTGGCCGACTGTGCTGACAGGGATCCTTCTCATTGCGAAATATACCTGGTGGAAGGTGACTCTGCAGGTGGAACTGCAAAACAGGGACGCGATCGCCGTTTCCAGGCAATACTACCGTTGAGAGGTAAAATATTGAATGTTGAAAAAGCGATGCAACACAGGATCTACGAGAGTGAAGAGATTAAAAATATTTTTACAGCACTTGGAGTTCATATAGGAACTGAGGAGGATAGTATGGCTTTAAACCTTGCCGGATTGCGCTATCACAAAATAATTATAATGACTGATGCCGATGTGGATGGTTCTCATATCACCACTCTCATTATGACATTCTTTTTCAGATACATGATGGATCTTATTAAGGGTGGAAATATTTATATTGCAACCCCGCCTCTATACCTTGTTAAGAAAGGTAAAGCGGAGCGTTATTGCTGGACCGAGGAGGAAAGGGCATTAGCTGTAACAGAGATGGGACAGGGGAAAGAATCAACTGTTGGAGTTCAGAGATATAAAGGTCTTGGTGAGATGAATGCTGAACAGCTCTGGTCAACAACTATGAATCCGGAAACAAGAACACTAAGGCAGGTTACTATTGAAAGTGCTGCTGAGGCGGATCATATTTTTTCAATGCTCATGGGTGATGAAGTACCACCCCGCAGGGAGTTTATCGAAACTCATGCAAAGTATGCGAAAATAGATGTTTAGACACCAAATAACTTCACTCTGATCTCTACTGCATTATCGGTACATACCTCTGCACAGCAGAAACACCTGATGCATTTATTGTCAGTCAGAACTATATGAGTTTTTTTGGAAGGGAGAGGCAGGATTGCCTTCACAGGACAGGTATCTACGCATTTTCTGCATCCTGTGCAATTATCATGAAGAAAGACTGGTCTTCGTTCAAGTTTTTTCAGGATTTTAATCCTTTTCATAATGAATTGCAGTGCGATGTTCCGATTGCCTGTGACAGGTATTCTCCTGAAGCCTGTTTTTATCAGGTTTTGTATGTCAGGTCCGTCATAGTCAATTTCCTCTTCTGATTTAAGCCACTTTTTTCTGAAGAAGGCTGTTTTTGATGTTGGTACTACAATCGGATCATACCCTGCTATCCGGCTGGCTGTCATATCCAATGCAAGCGGATTTGTCGACCCTATCAATAGTCCTATCTCAACAGGGAGTCCTTTTGTGCCCGGACCAGGACCTTCCATTCCCATAATAGCATCCATAAAGAAATAGTCGGGAGTTATCATTTCGTTAAGATCAACAAGAAACTCTCCAAATCCGTTTCTGTCATTGTGAAGAGCATGCTGTCTGGCTTTACTGAATCCGGGAACCAGTCCAAGGGTATTTTTTATTGCTCCGGTAAAATATACAAGTTCATGATTTTTAAACTTTGGCAGAGAAATAATGAGATCAACCTTGTCAACAATGGCAGCAATTTTGACATTCCGTTTATTGATTTTTTTCTCAACCGGGTTTATAATGAAGTCCACCCATTCTGCTCCGGTAATTTCACACACTTTTAAAATACCTGATTTATCTGCTTTAAACCTGTTTGTATGAATGGCAGGTGAATCTCCAACAAATACAGTTGCCCCTTTTGATTGAAGAAACCTGATCATTGCCTCAACAACAACAGGATGAGTGCTGACACATTTAGCAGGATCATTATCGCTCAGAATGTTAGGTTTTACAAGAACTTTCTTACCCTGAACTTCAGGGCCACCGGTCTTTTTGTATATATCAGAAATTATGTCAAAAACCTCATGACGATCATATTCTTTGCACTTCCTGACTGCTACCTTGTTATTCATATTTTTTTGGAATATAAAAAGTCAGCAAATATAGATAAATCTGAAACGAAATATCAGTTTGCCTTCTGGATGGGTTTGTTGAGTTCAAGTGTTGATAACAATCCGCACGCGGCTTGAATATCCACACCTCTGCTGGCTCTTATTGTGGTTAGTATTCCTTTGGCATTCAGTGCCTCTTTAAAGTTAATAGTGGCTCCCAGATTCGGACTTTGGAATTCTGATCCGGGTATCGGGTGAAAACGGATAATATTTATCCTGCATTTTATCCCGTTAAGGATCCTGGCCAGCTCCTTAATATGTTGAGGTGTATCATTCATCCCTTTGAAAAGAATATATTCAAATGATACTCTTCTCTGACTGTTAAAGTCAAATTTCCTGATTATATCAAGCACCTCCTCAACTGTGTTTGTCCTCTGGACCGGCATAAGTTTCCGTCTCTCTTCATTAAAAGGAGAGTGCAGACTTACCGCAAGATGACAGCGGCTCTTTTCTAGAAATTCCTTTATCCCGTTAATCAATCCTACCGTGCTTACAGTGATCCTTGTAGGACTCCATCCATATCCCCATTCATTGGTAAGAATATCAAGGCTTTTGAGAACCTCGGTAATATTATCCAAAGGCTCACCCATGCCCATGAAGACCATATTGGTTAAATTTGTAAACTCAGGCAGACTCCTGAACTGGTTAAGGATTTCATTGGATGAGAGATTTCCCTGGAATCCCTGTTTCCCTGTCATACAGAAAATACAACCCATTTTACATCCCGACTGTGATGATACACAAATTGTAGCACGATCATTATCAGGTATATACGCGGTTTCTATGTATTTGTCATTCAGTACTTTATACAGGTATTTCTTTGTTCCGTCAGAACTTTCAGAAGAATTGGCCGGGGCAGTAAGGCCTATTTCATAATCAGCCATAAGAAGTTCACGTGTCTTTTTTGACAGGTTAGTCATCTCATCAACCGACTGAATTTCCTTTTTATAGAGCCAGTCAGAAATCTGTTTAGCGGCAAATCCCGGCAGCCCGGTGCGTTTGGCAACTGCAATCAGTTCATTTAAAGTCTTTCCGTATAGTTTTTCTTTCTGCATGTTCAGGGCACAGGGCACCGGGCTCAGTGCTCAGTGCTCATGGCATTTATATTGTGTAATTTAAGTTTTAACCTGCTAACTTTTGTTATTCTTTATTCCCTCCTTTGCCCAGTGCCCTGAGCTCTGAGCCCTGTGCCATCACACCTCAATCATACCTTCAAATACAAACGTCGCAGGACCGGAAAGCCAGATATCAGATATACTTTTTCCCGAGATATTAAATGAGACAGATAAATTTCCACCCCTTGTTTTCACATTCAGGGTCTGTGTGTCAAAATGACCTGTAAGGACTGAAGCTATGGCAGATGCTGTAACACCTGTTCCGCATGACAATGTTTCCTCTTCAACTCCTCTTTCAAAAGTCCTTACATAAATCCCGTTCTCCTCAGGTTCAACGAAGTTAACATTGGTTCCGCCTGGCGCAAATTCCTCTGCCCATCTGAGTTTTTTCCCTTCGGTGTTCACATCTGTACTTTCAATATCATTTTTAAAGAGGACATAATGAGGTGAGCCTGTATTGATAAAGTAATTCCCATTAATCAGTTGGTATTCAGGCACATCATTCATCTGAAGCCTGATGACATTTTCTTCTGAAACAGCTTTATGGGCACCATCAACAGCCTTGAAAGTAAGTTTTTTGCCAGCTATACCTGTCCTGATGGCAAAGTCGGCTGAACATCTGCCACCATTTCCGCACATTGAACCCTCATTACCATCGGAATTGAAATACTTCATCTCAAAATCAAAGTGAGAGTTTTCGGATATAAGGATTAATCCGTCGGCACCAATACCAAACCTCCGGTCGCATAATTTATTAATAAGGCCGGAATTGTGCGGATTAAAATTGCCCTTACGATTGTCTATAATTATGAAGTCGTTACCGGTTCCCTGATATTTGTTAAATACTATTACCATCAGTGTTAAAGTGTTGTTAAATCTTGGTAAATTATTGAAGATCATCTGAAAATTGCATGATCTTTGTAAAACAAAATCTCAATAAATCGGTTGTAAAGATATTAATCTTTTATGAAGGAACGAAAACCGGATATCAATGTACAGACAAAAGGAAAGTTTAATTAAAAATGTTAACTATGAAAGGTAAGTATTTATTTGGAGCCTTTTTCATGGCTCTGTTAGGAGCATCAGTTGCTTTGTTTACATACACAAAAATACTTGGAAAGCCTGCACAAGCTATTTCTAAGGATAGTTCAAAAGTTGAAGTTCAGGATGCCAGAGCGATCCTCACTTCGCTTCAGATGCAGGAGGGGCAGATAGATTTTACATATGCAGCAGAACAGACTGTTCATGCTGTTGTTCATGTGCATACAAAAACTATGATGGGTGCACAACCTGATAATCCGATTATGGAGTGGTTTTATGGTGATCGTTACTCCAAACCCAGGGAAGTCAGTGGATATGGATCAGGAGTTATTATTTCTAATGATGGTTATATTGTCACAAATAACCATGTTATTGAAAATGCTGAAAATGTTGATGTTACTTTAAATGATAAAAGAGTTTTTACAGCCCAGGTGGTTGGCCGGGATCCGAGTACCGATATAGCTCTTCTGAAAATAAAGGCGGATAACCTGCCATTTATTAAATATGGTGATTCAGATCAGCTTAAGCTTGGTGAATGGGTACTTGCTGTAGGGAATCCATTTAATCTTACTTCTACAGTCACAGCAGGTATTGTAAGTGCCAAGGGAAGAAGTCTTAATTTAAATGAAGGTGATTACCGCATTGAATCATTTATTCAGACCGATGCTGCTCTTAATATGGGAAACAGCGGTGGAGCCCTGGTAAATACGAAAGGATTGCTCATTGGAATAACATCTGCAATTATATCACCAAACGGAGCTTATGCAGGGAATTCATTTGCAATTCCTGTAACCATAGTAAAAAAAGTTATCAACGATCTTAAAGAGTTTGGAGAGGTTCAGAGGGCTCTCATTGGAGTTAATATTACAGATGTTGATCCGGATATTGCTGATAAGCAAAATCTCAGCGAAATAAAAGGTGTCCTTATAACCAGGGTACTTGATGATGGGTCAGCCAGAGATGCAGGTCTGAAAGAGAATGATGTGATAATAAAACTAGACGGACAGGCTGTCAATACTGTTGCAGAATTACAGGAACAGGTCGGGAAACATCGTCCCGGCGATAAAGCAACTGTGACATATCTGAGGAATGGCAAAGAGACATCAGTAACTCTCACGATGAAAAACATTTCAGGCAATACAAGTGTTGTCACAGCCGGAATGAAAGGAGATACGGTTTATGGTGCTAAACTTGAATCACTAGGTTCTTCAGATAAGAGATCATTTAATGTTGATTATGGCGTAAAAGTATCAGATCTGAATGATGGAAAATTCAAGGATCTTGGAATGAAAAAGGGATATATTATCCTGAATGTAAATGGTAAAAAAGTGAAAAATCCTTCTGATGTACGTCAATTTACAAACAATGAAAGCAACCTGAAGTCAATCGGAGGAATCCAGTCTGACGGTACAATCTTTAATTATCAATTTGGCAACTAATAAAATCATTTATGTAAGATATTGTTTTTCAGGGGATTTGTAAAATATAATCCCCTGTTCACAACAATTGTGAATAAGTTTTGTTATTATATAATAAAGCAATATCTTTGCGGAAATTTTTTGGGAGGCATAATGAGACAACTAAAGATTACCAAATCCATAACCAACAGGGAGAGTGCTTCACTCGACAAATATTTACAGGAGATTGGTAAGGAGGAGTTGATATCGGTAGAAGAGGAAGTTGAATTGGCTCAGAGGATAAAGAAAGGCGACAGAGCTGCTCTTGAGAAACTCACCAAAGCAAACCTGCGTTTTGTTGTATCTGTTGCAAAGCAATATCAGAACCAGGGACTAAGTCTTCCCGATCTAATCAATGAAGGCAATCTGGGCCTGATCAAGGCTGCAGAAAAATTCGATGAGACACGTGGATTCAAGTTTATTTCTTATGCAGTATGGTGGATCAGGCAATCTATTTTGCAGGCACTCGCTGAACAATCCAGGATAGTAAGATTACCTTTGAACCAGGTCGGCTCACTAAATAAAATAAACAAAGCTTTTTCAAAGTTCGAACAGGAGAATGAGCGTACTCCTTCACCTGAAGAGCTGGCTGATGTTCTTGAATTACCAAAGGAAAAAGTGACCGATACACTGAAAGTATCGGGACGTCATGTATCAGTAGATGCTCCCTTTATTGAAGGTGAGGATAATAGTCTGCTCGATGTACTGACAAATTCTGATTCTCCTGTCGCTGATAAACTTTTGATGGACGAATCTCTTTCAAGAGAGATTTACAGGGCACTGGCAACACTTACTGAAAGAGAAAGAGATATAATAAGATTTTTCTTTGGAATCGGGTGCCAGGAAATGACGCTTGAAGAGATCGGTGAGAAATTCGGTCTTACGCGTGAAAGGGTTCGTCAGATAAAGGAAAAAGCTATCAGAAGGTTAAGACATGCCTCAAGAAGCAGATTACTGAAAGGTTATTTAGGTTAGAATTACTATATTACACTTAATGAAGGCGCTTGTTTATAAAGCGCCTTTTTTTATGATGTTATATAAACCATCATCCTGCATTCTAGGTAATGTAGGGACACGCCATGCGTGTCCCTACATTAAACAATATTATAATTGCAGAGTCATGCCATGGCATGACCCTACAAAAATGAATTTTTTGTAATTTTGTAATCTTTTTACTGTAGAATAGTTCATGGATTTTAAACTGATTTCCGATTTTCAGCCTACCGGTGACCAGCCGGAAGCTATAAAACAACTTGTTGAAGGTCTTGATAACGGACTGCCATTCCAGACTCTCCTCGGAGTAACCGGATCAGGAAAAACATTCACCATTGCCAATGTAATAGAGAAAGTCAACAGACCTGTACTTGTATTAAGCCATAATAAAACTCTGGCAGCACAGCTTTACGGAGAATTCAAGCAGTTCTTCCCCGAAAACAAAGTTGAGTATTTCGTATCTTATTACGATTATTATCAACCCGAAGCATACCTTCCTTCTTCAGATACTTATATTGAAAAGGATCTTTCAATAAATGAGGAAATAGAAAAGCTGCGCCTGAGTGCTACATCATCACTTCTCTCAGGCCGGCGTGATGTTATTGTTGTCTCATCTGTCTCCTGTATTTATGGCATAGGGAACCCTGATGATTTTCATTCAAATACCGTACATATCAAAAAAGGACAGACTATAGGAAGAAATCTTTTCCTGAGAAAACTAGTTGATAGTCTCTATTCACGCAATGAGATGGAATTCAAACACGGGACTTTCAGGGTTCGTGGTGATACTGTTGATATTTTCCCGGCTTATGCTGATATTGCAGTCAGAGTGGTTTTTTTTGGTGACCAGATTGAAGAGATAAATACTTTTGATCCTGTCAGTGGAAACAGGATTGACATTCTGAATGAATATATAATTTATCCTGCAAATATCTTTGTTACAACCAGGGAAAGAATTAATATGGCTGTCAGCGATATTCAGGATGACATGGTCCGACAGGTGACACATTTCAACGATATTGGTAAAAGAGAAGAGGCTAAGCGATTAGAACAGAGAGTGTTGTATGATCTTGAGATGATAAAGGAGCTTGGTTATTGCAGCGGGATAGAGAATTATTCACGTTATTTTGACGGAAGAAAGCCAGGAACCAGACCTTTCTGCCTGCTCGACTACTTTCCTGATAAATTCATTACGGTAATTGATGAGAGTCATGTTAGTCTCCCTCAGATCAGGGCTATGTTTGGAGGTGACCATTCCCGGAAACAGACTCTTGTGGAGTATGGATTCAGGCTGCCTGCAGCACTTGATAACAGGCCGATGAGGATCGAGGAATTTGAATCGCTTACAGGGCAGACCATATTTGTAAGCGCTACTCCTGCAGATTATGAACTTGAAAAAAGTGAAGGGGTTTTTATCGACCAGGTGATCAGGCCTACCGGCCTTCTTGATCCTCCGATTGAAGTACGCCCGAGCCTGAACCAGATAGATAACCTTATGGCAGAGATCCGCACAAGGACCACTGCCGGAGAAAGAACTCTTGTGACAACTATCACAAAAAGAATGGCTGAAGAACTATCTGCTTATCTGATCAGGTTTGATATTAAATGCAGGTATATTCATTCCGATATAGATACTCTCGATCGTATTGATATTATGGAAGAGCTTCGCGTTGGCTCTATTGATGTACTGGTCGGAGTTAATCTTCTCAGGGAAGGACTTGATCTTCCGGAAGTTTCGCTTGTAGCGATTCTTGATGCCGATAAGGAAGGTTTCCTGAGGTCATCCCGGTCACTCACTCAGACTGCCGGAAGGGCAGCACGTAACCTGAACGGAAAGGTCATTATGTATGCCGATATTGTTACACGGAGCATGAAGCAAACTATCGATGAGACTAACAGGCGAAGAGTAAAGCAGATGAAGTACAATGAGGAAATGGGTATTACTCCTTCTCAGATTGTAAAGAAAACAGGTTCCATATTAAGCGGATTGAGTAAAAAGAGTATGGCTGCAAGGGCTTATGTTGAACCTGAAAAGGCAGATATTGCTGCTGATCCTGTTGTAAAGTACATGAACAGGGAGGCACTTGAAAAGGCAATCGAAAAGTCAAAAAAGAGCATGGAAAAAGCCGCGGCGGAACTTGATTTTGTTGAAGCTGCAAGATATCGTGATGAGATGTCCGATCTCCAAAATCTTCTCAGAAAGAAAGTATAAAAACAATTCGTTTTATTTTCCCGCTAATCTCGCAGATTTACGCAGATTTTATGCCCAATCTGCGCCGATCTGCGGAATCTGCGGGAACCTATTAAGAATTCGGATTGATCAACTCTTTAATATACCTGGCTATTGCAATAGACGATGTTAGTCCCGGGGATTCCATTCCGATCAGATTAATAAAGCCCGGATATCCCCTGTTACTCTCTTCCATGATATAAAAATCCATGAGAGGCTCTCCTGGTTTCTGTATCTTGGGACGGATCCCGGCCATTTCAGGAGCTATATCATTAAACTCAAGGAATGGAAGAAATTTCCTGGCAGATTTATAGAAAGCCTCCTGTTTTGAGATTGTCAATTTGTAATCATAGACATTTGAATCGAGATATTTTACATCCGGACCAAGTTTTACTCCTCCTCCCATGTCAATGGTAACATGAATCCCTATTCCTTCCAGGTTAGGATGGGGAACCGGGTAAATAAGTCTTTTTATCAGCCGGTTTTTTGGAGGATTGATTCTGAAATATTCTCCTTTGCAGAATAAAATCTTAAGTTTATCATCATTAATCCCAACCATTTCAGATATTTTGTCAGATGTGAGTCCTGCAGAATTAACAACTATCTTTGAAGTGTAACTATAATACGTTTTGTCGGGTCCGAGAAGGGTGATCTCATATCCGTTTTTAATTTTTAATATCCTTGTTACCTCACTGCCGTATACGACCTGCACCCCATTATTAACTGCATTGGTCTCGTATTGTTTCATCAGGGCATGTGAGTCAACTATTCCGGTGGAGGGAGAAAAAAGAGCTTTCAAAGCAAATATATTAGGTTCCATTTCTGCTACCTGTTCTCTTTCAAGGACAATCAGGTCATCCACTCCGTTTTTTATTGCAGTTTTCCTGATACCTTCTATCACAGTAATCTCCTCATCAGAGGTAGCAACAATGAGTTTGCCGCAGTTATTATACGGAACTTCATGTTTTCTGCAATAGTCATAAAGCAGGTTCTTTCCTTCGACACACAGCCTGGCTTTCAGACTATCGCGGGTGTAATAGATTCCGGCGTGTATTACTTCACTGTTTCTTGAGCTGGTTTCCTGCCCGAAGGTCGTATGTTTCTCGATAAGAAAAACATTGGCATAATCCTTTGATACCTCTTCTGCAATAGCAAGTCCGACCACTCCGGCGCCGATTATTGTAACTTCTGCATCCATATACTTATTATCATATTCAGCTTCATCAGCTAAGTTCAATCGCTATCAAAAATAGATCAAAAACAAGTTGATATATTAACTGATCAATATTATATTTACAATTAGCATCATCATTCTTTAGTATCCGGTTAAGTGACTGCTTATAAACCAATTCGTTTCATACTTTTGATATAGAATAATTCCTTAAATTGGATTGTGCTTATTTAATGTCAGGTTTGAGAGGAAGTCAGACATTCCTGATAAAGACAAATACAATTATTTAATCTGAGAGGAGTTTTATGAATCCTGCCGGCAAGTAAAACAAACAAAACGAAAATGAAAAAATCAGTAAAATTTCTAATTATCTTTTTTATTATTTCCGCATTACTTCCTGAATTATCTGCACAGAAAAAGATCACAGTCAGATTCAAAGAAACAGATGAAGTTCTGACAAACCCGGGAATCGGATTTACAACTTTTCAACGCTTTAACGGTGATAAATCCAATGAAGGTGTTGGATGGACGGAAGGTAAACCAATTGAATACCAGAAATTTGACGGTAATCTTGTAACAAAGGATCATCCAATATCCTCAATTGCTTATTTCCGGGTTTACTGGAGATTTTTGGAACCCGAAATGGGCAAATATAACTGGGCAATGATTGACTATGCTCTGAAAACTGCACATGAACGGCACCAGGCTCTTTTATTGCGTGTCGCTCCCTATGGTTCTGGCAAAAAAATAAATGATGAAACTGACGTTCCTGATTGGTACAGGGCAATGATTGGGGAGAAAAATGAATGGATGTCATCAGGGGAAGGATGGAGGGTTGATGCTGAAGACCCAAGGTATGCTCAGTATTTTGGAAAACTGATAAGTGAACTTGGTAGAAGGTATGACGGTCATCCTGATTTTGAATCAGTTGATCTCTCAATCGTAGGTTTCTGGGGTGAAGGAAGAGGCTCCGATTCACTTACACAAAAAACCAGAGAATCTCTTGTAAGATCATATACTGACAATTTCAAAAAGACACCACTGATCATGCTTCTGACAGATAAGAAAACCAATGAATTCGGTCTCTCCCAGGCCAATGTTGGCTGGAGAGTCGATTGCATAGGCGATCTTGGTTTCTGGGCTGATGACAAAGACAGACCCGGCTGGACTCATATGTATGATTATTATCCCCAGGGTATTATCAATTTTGGAATGAAAGATGCATGGAAGAAAGCACCAGTAAGCCTTGAGGTTTGCGGTACAATTAAAAGCTGGAAAGGAAAGAGAGATAGTTGTCAGTATTGTCAGGGGTACACTGTAGATGACGTAAATTATATAATTGATGAAACATTAAAATGGCATATCTCTTCTTTCAATGCCAAATCATCCGGAGTGCCTGAAGAGTGGAGGCCACTTATCGACAGGTGGCTAAAGAAAATGGGTTATCGATTTGTGTTACGCAGTTTCTCATATCCTGAATTTGCTGAAAGAGGACAGAAACTAAGCTTCCTGTCATGGTGGGATAATAAAGGAGTGGCACCGGTTTATAAAAAATTTCTTCTTGCGATCAGGCTCATAAACGAAAAAAGGTCAGCAGTGATAATTACTGATGCTGATGTTAATTCATGGTTTCCGGGTGACAATCTCTATGATGACGGAATATTTATTCCAGGAGATTTAACTACAGGGACTTATCAGCTGCAAATAGGGTTAGTTGACCCACAGTCGCATGAACCTAAAGTCAGCCTTGCAATTAAAGGAAGGAATCCTGAAGGTTGGTATCCGGTTGGAAAAATTGAAATAAAATGATGGAACAGGAGATACCTCAGTCAGCATCCGTATGTCCGCTTAACAGTGCTGCAAGACTAAGCAGGAAGAAGATACTTAATCCGGAGAGTATCAGCATAAATGGAGGCATCTCAGCGGATACACCTGTACTGGTAATCCTGGTTGCTGGAAAGGGAACCCGGTTTGGTAAAGAACCGAAATGTATCCAGCGTGTTCACGGAACTCCGCTGGCCCTTCATTCCATTGATGCATTTCGCCGCCTGAGTCCTGCCCCGGCTGTATGTATTGTCGGTTACAAATATGAAGAAGTTTCATCAGCCCTGGGAGAGGACAATACTTATGTGGTTTCTGATAATCCCACGGGGGGTACTGCATTTGCTGCTTTTGAGGCATTTTGTGTTCCAGGATTGCTTGAAAAGAATCCTTTGCTGGTAATCACCATGGGCGATAGGATTGTTCCATCCTCAGTATTCCGGAACCTGTCAAGGATTCACTGTGATGGCAGTCGTGAAGCAGATCTTACTATCCTCACAGCAGTGTATGAACCTCCAAAGAACAGCGGTAAAGGACGAGTTCTCAGGGATGAGAATAAAAAGATAATGAGGATCATTGAAGAGCGGGATATAGCTGCCGAGGAAGATGATGTTACCCGGCAGGCGCTTCTGAACCTGACTGAAGGCAATTGTCCACTCTATGCAATCAGGGCAGCTACTCTGTACAGATACCTGGTCAATATCACTAACTCTAATGTGCAGGGTCAGTATTACCTGACTGATATAATTCATGCAATTTTTACTGATGGAGGGGATATCAGAACCTTAACCACAACTGTAAATGAACCTGAGTACGATCTGCTATGTTCTGATGTAACTCAACCTATGGATTTAGCTCTTCTTGAAGGTATACTGGCTTCAAAAATTGGTTTCCTGGTACCCGAGGAAATGGAAGTGGAGGAAACAGTTCGGGCAATAATAACAGGCAGACCTTCCGGCCAGATAGCTTCAATAGCCCGCCAGCTTGAGGAACTATCATCAATGATCAGGCATGAAAAACTGGCTTTTGAGCCGGATAAACCGGTGGGAATAGGAATTGCAGGCGGACGTCTGCGTATCGCTTTCATGCACCCCGATATGGTCCGGTTCTTTGGACCTGCATGGCAGATGCCTATCGGAGCAGGTGACGAGGCAGGAGAGGAGCAGATCATCGTCCTGATGCAAAATGCGGAAGATGGCAGGATACACCTTACCCCAATGAATCAAAAGTATCGTGAAAGTATAAATTCCATACCTGCTGACTATGAAATAATGTACCCGGGGGAAGAGGTTTCTGATATGAACACATACGAGAAGTTTGGTACACGCATGAGTGAAGGATTGCTTCTCTCTCTGGGGTATTTCAGCGATGAGGAACTGGGAGAACGAAGAAGAAAAAATCAGCCTTTGCCTCCATCTACACTGTGGGTATCCAGTAATATGCGCCGTCCATTCGCATTGGTCGGAAACGCTATTGCATCCCTTCGTACCTTACGTACAGGTAATCTGGGCACAAAAGTCAGGGAATACCTGGGATTGAACAACTTCAGGGGATTACGACTCGTTTCTGCAGGTAATATCCCCCAGGGTGGATTCTCAAGTTCTTCTGCAGTGACAGTAGCGACCAAGAACGCAATAAATGCGTTGTTCGATATTGGCATCTCTCCGGATCTTCTTGTTCACCTGGCCTGCCAGGCAGAATACGGGACAGGTGTCAGAGCAGGGTCGCTGGATCAGGCAACAGAACAGAAAGGTCAGACCGGGCAGGGAACTCTTATTTCTTCCAATCCTAAAGATAATTATCGTATCATAGACACATATCCTATTCCCTATGACAGATTTCAGATTATTTTTCCCTATACTGTAGACCGTGACCGGAATGCCTGGAGATGGTCGTGGGGTGTCTATGGTGAGACCACAGTATCAGGCCATCTTACAACTACTGAGATCCGTAAAATGACAGGAAAGGCTGCAGAAATAGCAGCTATATTATTACGACTCCCAGTTGATACTGATTTTTTCAGGCATATTGAGGATGACCTTGTGTCCGATGGATTGCTGGACAGGGTAAATAATGACTGGATTTGCTCAATCCTAATTCAATTACCGCTTCTTATAAGTAAACAGGAGCTGCAGGAGAGAGTATCAGCAAATCGTGACTGGTATGCTGGACAACTCAATGAAGTAAACCGGCTTGATCTTGTTGCAGCGGGTCAGAAAGCAGATTCTACTCTGAAATCACTTTTTGAAGGATGGCGTGATCCGGTCATGAAACGTGCAGAAGTTACAGGTAAAATAGTTGAAGAGACAGGTGTTCCTCTGAGAGCTATGGTAGCTTACTTATTTGGTGAAGTGGCAAAGAACTTTTACCTGATTCACCATCCCGAACAGTGGGTTGAATATGTAACGCTTTCACAACGTGGAGATTGCAGTGTAACAATAAATCCTGACAATCTGCCTTCAATCAGCGAAATGGAACATGAGTTTGACTGGGAAAAAGGTACTAACGGTCCACAATTACTTAACCTCTGGCTTGAGAGATTTGGTTCCTTACCATTTGATTATAACAGGGGACTCGATGATAAAACCCTTTCGGGAGAATCACCACCTGAGTTTAACAGGCTTGAAGGATCAAGCTTCTTCAGGGGTTTGGCGTTGATCGACCTTGCCGAGGCTATGCTCAAAAGATCTTTTGGTGAGGATGCAGTAGCTGTTCGTGTAAATGCTGCTGGTCAGGGTGATTATTTTCAGGTTCATATTGACAGACAGAAAGCAGAACCTGACAGGGTGAAGCAGTTTATCCGTTCAGCTTTCTACAGGCGTTTCGGCTTAAAACCGGTTCAGGAGTTCGTTGATATCCATTCAGGGGGAGGGGCATTAGGATTACGACTCAGCAGATATGATGCTCTTCCTCAGTTAATACAACGATTGAAGAAGGCTTCCCGTGACAAATAGTTTAATAAAAACTAATGGTATCAACATCAAAAAAATTGCAGTTTTCCTATTGGAAAACTGCATAGATCTTAACCCCTTCAAGATTAATTTTAATTGTTGAATATCCGTTTTTAATACCCTGGATCTCTGCATTTCGTTTCTCCTCTCCAAGTTCAGGACTCATAACTGAAAGCTGAGATAGAGAGATTTTCTTGCTGTTAATTTCATAACTCAGGTTATTGTTCTCAATATCTGATTCAATATCTTTTAGTATTGGAACTCCGGAAATATCTTTTATGGAAGGATGGGGGACAGCAGTAAGAGCCGTATTCATAAAATGGATAACTGGTTTATCTTCATAGAATCTTATCCTGGCAGCCCATCTTTTATCACCCGATAATTGTTTTATTACCGGATGAAACTTGCCATTCTTAATGAGCTCTTCAATATAATCAGAAGTGTTTTCAATATTTTTAATAATAAGATTTTTAAACCTGGATTTTAATAGTTCTTCAGATAACGGGATTGTCCTTTTGTATCCTTTTTCATTGTGGGTGCCGAATGGCAGATTAAGCCATACTTTTCCACCTTTGGAAAGATATGTTTTTATAGCAGCGAACTGATTGTCTGATACACATCCCAGACTGTCCAAAACCAGCGGAGTATTCTCCTTGCACAAAGCATCAGCGTCAGAAAGTTCCACTGATCTTACGAAGCGGTATCCGATATTGTTCTTAACCATAGTGACAGACCATTCCTTAACCATATCCCATTGTTCTGATCCATCTTTTCCACGCCACCCGTTATCTCTGCAAAAACTACTGCTTACCAGCCTGACTTCTGCAAGATCTTTCCCATCAGTATAATTCAGATTACTGTTTTCTATTTCCCATTTATTAAACGGGCCAATAATATCCTCAATTTCCATAGCATCAGCCGGATCTTCTTCAAGTCTCTGATTAAGAGTGCTGCTCCAGTTTGAAGCACCCCAAAAACGACTCAGGCACCATCCAAGATATCCGCCTTTATTGTATATAGTATAACTTAATGCCATTGCAGGGGCATTTCCTCTCTTTTCAGCAATATCTTTTTGCTGCAGAGCTTCTGCATCCATTTTTATCCAGTTAACACTCTCAATGCCAATACCAACATTTTCAAGCATGAACAGATCGAGGTGCGGGGCCATTCTTTCGAGGTTGAGGGCAATAGAATTCAATACTATAGGACCAGTATTTGAACAACAAGTCATTAAAGGCTTTTCTCCTATAATACTCTTGACCAATTTAATATGATCAGCAACCGAATCGATTTTCATTTGAATCCATTCCCTGAAAACAGGATTCTCATAATTTCCCCACAGAAGCATACCCTGTGTTGTATCTCCCCAGAAGGAGCTGTCTCCAAATGGTGGGATCTCATGACCATATTCCTTTTTGAACCTGGCTCTGCAATAGGAGCATCCGCAGGTTGTAAGCCCGGCATAATCACACATGTCATCAACCTCAATACCATCAAAGGGAACTTCACGCATCAGCCTTTTAAGATATTTTTCATGCATATCAAGAAATCCGGGATTATTATGGCAGAAAACTTCCATTTGATATTGTCTTGCGTACCCCCGGCTTCCATCACGCAAATCAACTTCACAGATATCTTTGAAATAATGGCCTTCATATTGTGCATACTCAGCTGCCACCGGATCATGAAACAATAAAATATGATGACGCTGACCTTTATGCAGTTTTTTAAATTCATCTTCGCCTCTGGGCCTTTCTACATGGTTACAGGAGTAGTGATCCATAAACTTAATATCATACTTGTGTAACTCCTCGCATACATTAGCATAATAACCATGTAACTGACCGAAATAGTTTGAAAAATCAAACCTTATATGAAAGCCAAAATTAATAGCAGTATCAATTCCGGCATTTGCAAAGGCTTCTGCCCTCTGTTTTATTTTATCCACAATTTTCTTTTGTGACCAGAGAATATCTTCCAGGGTGCACCACCAGCTGGCAGTACGAACAGGTATAAAAGATAATCTTATTTCTGTGTCAGAACTGAGCTCTGCTCTATGGTTTTGTATCAGAAGATTTTGTCCGAAGAAAGGGATATTTCCAGCTACCCCAATACCTATTGCGTTTATGCCAGATGTTTTGACGAAATGACGCCGGGAATACAAAGGTTTCATAGTATATTTTTAGTGAATGAATTGAAAATATCTTCTTTTTTATCCATTTCAGGATACATTAACTTCTTCCGGTTCAAATGTTGTTAATGACATGCAGTATAAAGGTACCGACAAAAACTATAAAGACGTTTGATTTTTTTAAAGTTTAACAGGAACTTCTCAACAGCTGTAAAAAAATTATGGTCGGAATTAAACCAGCTTTAGAGTAATTGATTAACTTTTACAATTATTTCGGAATAATTCCTGTTCCTTTTTATTTATAATGTAGAAAACTTAACCAGCTCTAATAAATCAAATAAACGCAATTGCCACAAAGACGCAAAGACGCAAAGTCCGCCAGTCTGATACCAGCCGGCAGGAGTTCAGAACGAGTGAGTAAATATCAACAATAACTCCGAAAATCTTCATGCTTTCGTGCCTTTGTGGCAAAGAAATACTTTTCAAAGAGGACTAGACATACAAGTTTTATATAATTTTAAATACCTGGTAATCATGAAAGTAAAATTATTAAGAAGAGTAAACTTATTCTTGTTCTCATGCTGTCTTATGTTCTGTTTAATTGTTCAGCAAAGCTGCAAGGGACCAAATGAAAATAAGGATTACAGCGATTTATTAAAATTTGAATTTGTTGATCCGCTCGAAAAGGTATTGGTCGAGGCTTCATACTTCCCACCGAAAGAAGCAATAAGTGAGGTAGTGCGTGGGGAAAATGCCACTCTTCAGTTTATTGTTCGTTCTCCGAATTCAATCAGCAATCTGAGGGTTAATGTATCACAGGCAGAATACAACGGCAATACTCTTCCTCCTGCAAAAACAGGATTTGTCGGATATGTAAAAGTCGGCCGTTCGATCTGGGATTACTCGCGTGACAGAATAGTTTCCAGTTCCGGATATTATCCCGATCCTGTTCTGGAACAGGAATCTGTTAATGTTGATTTTGGAAATACTCAGCCCATATGGATTTCGATTCCTATACCGGCAACTGCTCAACCAGGGTTATATCAGGGAAAAGTAACGATTTCAGGAAAATGCGGAAAAAAGAATTTTTCTATATCAAAAGGTTATTCTGTCAAGGTCTATCCTGTGACGGTCGGAAAAACAAGCTTATGGGTGACAAATTGGTTTTCTACTGATACATCACAGCTTAAATGGATGAATAATGGCAAGTCTTTTGAACCTTTTTCTGAACAGCATTGGGGATATATTACCACACTGGCGAAAAAAATGGCAGAATACAGACAGAATGTTGCAATTATTTCACCACTAGGTTTATCTAAATTTACTTATGATAAAGGTAAATGGGGTATTGACTTTTCCAACTTCGACAAAGTGGTTGAGATCTTTATTAAAGAAGGAGTAATAGGCAGGATTGAAGGTGGGCATATCGGTGGTCGTGAAAGTACCTGGACATCACAATTTGTTGTTATGGTGCCAAATAATGGATCTGATCCTCTTAAAAAATTTGACAATTTACCTGTCTCTGATCCCAGGGCACAGGTATTTTACAAAGAATTTCTCGTTGCCCTGAGTAACCATCTTAAAGAAAAAGGCTGGGATAAAATATATGTGCAACATATTGCTGATGAGCCGATTGAAGAGAATATTAAAACATATACCGAAATCTCAAAATTTGTCAGGAAGATTGTACCTGATTTCCGTATTATTGAAGCGTGCCACACCAAAAACCTTGGTGATATGCTTGATATATGGGTTCCGCAGCTTGATTATATGAATAAGGATTATGAATTCTATAATAGACAGAATCTTAACGGAAAGGAAGCCTGGTTTTATACCTGTTTAAATCCTAAGGGTGAGTATGTTAACAGGTTTATTGAGTTGCCTCTGCTTAGAACCCGGTATATGCACTGGGTTAATTTTAAATATAATATACCCGGATACCTGCATTGGGGGTTGAATTACTGGGCAGACAGAGATCCGTTCGGCGAGCAGACAGGGATACAATATGAAGGTGGGAATATTCTGCCCGGAGGTGACAGCTGGATTATTTATCCAAAAGATGGCAGACTGTTCAGTTCAATCCGCTACGATGCAATGCGCGACGGGATTGTCGACTATGAACTTTTCAGAATGCTTGAAAAGAAAAGTCCGGATAGGGCTAAAGAAATAATAGATAAAGTAATTTATGCCTTTGACAAATACGACAACAATATTGAAGCCTTCAGAAGTCACCGGCGAAAACTGATGGAGCTGTTGTCAGAATAATAATTCACTTTAATCAGAGTATTTAAAACCAAGGGCATTGAAAATATAATGATGGCGGTAAATGTTTTGGAACAGGACTAAAAAAGATCCATATATGAAAAAGATAAATTCAATAATACTTATAATGGCAATAAATGTAGCTACAGGTTTTACAATAAGTTTTTCATCTGACCTTACATGGTATGCTTCGGGAAACGGGGGTGTGGTTGCAGCCGGACCATCGGTATCTGCCCAGGCCGGCATTGATATTCTTAATCAGGGAGGTAATGCAGTTGATGGAGCTGTAGCAGTTATATTTAATCTGGCAGTATCAGATTATGGCATGTTCTGTATAGGAGGGGAGGTCCCATTTATGTATTTCGATTCGCATGAGGGGAAAGTGCTGGTATATAATGGGATGGGAGGAGCACCTAAAGATAAGAAGGCTATAGACTGGTTTTATAACAATGGTATTCCATCCGGAGGAATAAAGTCAGCTACCGTGCCAAGTGCAGTCAGCACGTGCCTGACTGCACTCGAACAGAAAGGAACTATGTCTTTTGAGCAGGTAATTGCATCGGCTTTGTTGTTACTAGATTCGGGTGCAGAAGATTGGTATGCAAACCTGGCAGTGACATTACGAAAGCTGATTTATACTGAAAAACATACACCCGGAACCAGGGAGCAAAAAATAAGGGCAGCGAGAGATCGTTTTTACAGGGGAGATATTGCAGATGAGCTTAATAATTATTACATCAGTTCAGGCGGTTTTCTGCGAAAAGCTGATCTTGAAGCTCATATGACACAGGTTGAAGAGCCTGTTTCAATTAAGTACAGGGGATTTACTGTTAATAAATGTAATACATGGACCCAGGGCCCGGTGCTTTTGCAGTCGTTGAGACTTTTGGAAAACTTCGATCTGAAATCCATGGGATTTTACTCTCCTGATTATATTCACGTAACTGCAGAGGCAATGAAACTTGCATATGCAGATCGGGACAAGTATTATGGTGATCCTGACTTTGTTAAAGTGCCGATAAAACAGTTGCTTTCAGATCAGTACACAAAAATAAGATATCCCTTAATCGACAGGAATAATG